>Ga0335080_10000197_pt1 | contig 53569 bp, 40 predicted proteins | sample Lox_Sample_34_FD_206720 | JGI IMG/M metagenome (GOLD analysis project Ga0335080, IMG submission 206720) | Soil microbial communities from Loxahatchee National Wildlife Refuge, Florida, United States - Lox_Sample_3.4 | ecosystem: Environmental > Terrestrial > Soil > Wetlands | place: USA... | reverse complement strand
TGCCGCTGATCTGGATGTCGATCGGAGCGGGCATGCCCATATTCAAGACCGAATCAACCAATCCTCCCGATTGAAAATATGCGTTGATTTCGGGCAATTCGACGCGCATGCGGTCACGAACCTGCCGCATGTAATCGTAGCTGCCGATCTTGTGTCCGTCTTTCAAACTCACCTGCACAAAGCCAGTGTGGGGTGCGGAATTCGGAGTGTAGATCGCGGAAAAATCACTAGTGATGCCAATGTTCGAGACAATCATGCCCAGTTCGTCGCTCGGAACGGCTTCCCGCACCACACCCTCGATCTGCCTGGCGTATTGTTCCGACAGTTCGATCCGCGTGCCCGACGGCGCTTTGTAGTTGATTACAAATTGTCCGGGATCCGTACGCGGGAAGAACGCCACTCCAAGCAGTGGATACATGCCGAGACAAAGCAACGAAACTCCGGCGAGGCCAATCGTAGTAGCGGCGGGTTTGAGCAGAGTGCGGGCCAGCGACGAGTCGTATTTCTCAAGCAGCTTTTCGAAGTGCACGTTGAATTTCTTGGCGATCGATCCAAACCTCGCCCCAATCGCTCCCTCCCCCACCTCTTCATCTGCCTGGTGCCTTTTGATGAGCTTCGCGCAGAACAAGGGCACTACCGTCATTGCCACCAGGTAAGAGGCAAGCAGCGAGAGAACTACCGCAACCGCCAACGCGACAAACAGAAACCGGCTGACGCCGTAAAGGAAGATCACTGGGAAGAAAACGATAGCCGTCGTTAACGTCGCGGCCAGAACGGCGAGCGCGACCTCCTGACCGCCTTTTTCCGCCGCCACCTCGGGCGATTCACCCATCTCCAGATGCCGGAAGATGTTCTCCAATACGACGACCGAGTTATCGATGAGCCTGGAGAAGGCGAGTGCCAGTCCGCCCAGCACCATTGTGTTTACCGTTCCGCCTCCCGCGCTGATCGCCATGAATGCGGCCAGTGCGGAAAGCGGAATGGACAGGAATACCGCTGCGGTAGCGCGCATACTTCCGAGGAAGAGAAGCACCATCAATCCGGTCAAGATGAGACCAATTGCACCCTCGTGCAGCAGATTTTCAATCGCCATCTTCACAAACGCGGATTGATCGAACACTACTTTCGCCACAAGCTGTTGTGGTACATCCACAAGTTTGGATAGTGCATCACGAATTCCGTCGACCACGGCAATTGTGTTGCTGTCTCCACCTTGTTTCAGGATCGGCAAGTACACCGACCGTTGACCGTCCACGCGAACGATATTGGTTTGAATCTGCTGTGCGTCCTTCGCGTGTCCCACGTCGCCCACCAGCACGGACGCCTGCCCAACCGTCTTGATCGGCATTTGATTGATGTCGTCCGCGTTCGGAACCTGGCTATTCGTGTACAGGTTGTAGTCAATCGGTCCAATCTTCACGTCACCCGCCGGCAAAATGAGATTGCTGTCGTTGACCGTTCGCACTACGTCCATCAGCGACAGTTCGTGGGCATCGAGCTTGAGAGGATCCACATACACCATGATTTGTCGATAGCGCCCGCCAAACGGCTGTGGCACGGATGCTCCCTGCACGCTCGCGATCTGATTGCGCACCGTGTACTGGCCCAGGTCGCGCAACTGCGTCTCGTTCAATCCCTGACCTTTGAGCGTGATCAGGCACACGGGCAAACTCGATGCATCGAACTTAAGCACGACTGGAGGCAGTGTCCCCGGCGGCAATCTGCGAAGGTCTGCCATTGCGAGGTTCGAAATCGTGCTGAGATCCGAATCCGGGTTCGTGCCCGGCTGGAAATAGATTTTGATCAGACTTACTCCCGGCAGCGACCGGGATTCGATGTGATCGATTCCACTTCCGAGCGTGAAGAATCTTTCAAATGGATTCGTGATGCTGGTCTCGATCTGCTGGGGCGGCATCCCGGAATAAAATGTTGCGACCACAACCACAGGAATGTTGATGGGCGGAAATAAATCCACTGGCATCCGCGCCAATGTCACCGTGCCAACAATCGCCACCATGAGGCAGAGCACGATGATGAAGAAGGGATAACGTATCGCAAAGCTCGACATTCAGCTCGTTGCCTCCGGTTTCTCGTTCTGCACTACGACCTTCGGCTCAACTCGCTCGCCTGCGTGAAACTCGCTGCGGTTGCCCATAATCACGCGATCGTTCTCCGACAGCCCTGATGTCACCTCGATCTGATCGCTGCCCTCCACGCCCAGTTTCACCTGCCGCTCTTCAACTTCCCCGCGGGAGTTCACGATCAAGACCGTCCCTCCAGATGTGTTGCGCTGCAACGCCTGGATGGGAACCGACAGAGCGTCGCTGCGCTGTTTCAGAATGATCTTTGCCTCGGCATACATTCCGTCTTTTAACGTGCCATCCGGATTTTCCACATCAATTTCCGTATGCATCGTTCGAGTCTCTTCGTTCAACGAATCCGCAAAGCGCGCGACGTGGCCTTCGAAAGTCCTGTTGACTGCGGAGACTCGCACTTCTACCGTGCTGCCGGGCTGGAGTTGTGCTACGGCGGATTCCGGCACCGGTACAACCAGACGCAAGCGTGACCACTCGGCGAGTTGCACCACAGGCATCGTTTGGGTTTCGGACGCGGTTCCGGCCTGAATGAGCGCTCCAGTGTCGGCGTAGCGCTTTGTGATAACCCCCGCAAAGGGAGCTGTAATGTGCGCGTAGGCTTCGAGCGCCGACAGGCGTTCTAGATCGGCTTGAGCGACAGCCAACTGACTTTGAGACTCAGACTTCGCAGCACGTGCGCTTTCCGTCTGGGCCTCGGTCTCTTGATCCTTAGCTTGAGAATCATCCAGTTCCTGCTCGGCAATCAGGCCGGGACGCGACGCTGAAGCCTGTTTCAGCCGCGAATATGCGGCGTGATACGCGGAGTGGCTCGACTCCGCTCGCTTGATTTCGCTCTCCGCTCTGCGGATCGCATCCTGATAGCGCTGGATGTCCGCCTTCGCTCCTGCCACCTGGGCGTTCAATTCAGGAACTTCAAGGATCGCGAGAACCTGTCCCGCCTTTACGTGATCGCCGACGTCCACATAGATCCGTTTGATGTACCCCGCCACTTTGGCGTGAACATCGACTTGCTGGTACGGCCGGAATTCTCCCGAGAGTGTCACCGTGTTTTCGATAGGTGTGCGCTTCACAACCGCCACGGCGGCTACCCTGATCGGGTCACTTCCCCGGGTGCTGGCGCTTGCGGGTTTGGCAACCAACCACCACGAGATGACCGTACCGATGACCACCACAATTCCAATCCACACGAACTGCTTTCGTTTTAGATTCATTGATTTCGCCTTCTGCTGAGTTCCGGCACATTCCAATCGGACGTTTCAATGCACTTCAAAATACGTGTCGATTGCAGTGAAGCGGCGGATTTCCCATCCGTCATCTTCCGCGTGCTTAGCCCTTTCGGCGATCACGGTGCAAAGCCCAGTGTTCTTGACGTGAAGGCGGACGCCGAGCAGCCCCTTCCGCTGCTGAACGTCAGCGCAAACCGTCTGCTTTCCTGCAGCTTCGTAAATCACCGCATGAGCCTGCGGAAGATACTTCAGCCCTGGAATCTGAACGATCGTGGGCACGGGGCCACCGTTGTCATCGTCTGGCCCATAGATGTTTTGATCGGCGTACGTGTAGTTCACAACCACCCGCGCTCGTGCCGTCTCCGGGTTGACCTCGAAGCGGAAATCTTCCATGGATACGGGCTCCCGGGTGAGAGTACTCGTCGGAGTGTACTCATCGGGAACAGTGGCAATCTTGATTCGCATTGGAGCAGTCCCGCCGGCTGCCATTCCTGAAAGAACCAGAACCAGTACTGCAGAAAGAGTTCTCATAGTCGTGCTTCCTCCTTGAAGAAGCTGCCCGACTCTTCAGAGAGTGGGCTCGCAGCCGAGGTTCGATAACCGTCGCTTTCTCGGTTGCATGTCTGGCTTCCGTATTCGCGCGCCGAGCCGAACCCTGTTTGTCTCGTGACAAACGTCAAGATCTGGATTCAGTTCAATGCTGAGAGCGACGGGAGTCCCTTGGCGGGAACCAGGTCAGAGTGAGTCGCTGCAGTTAGCAGGAAGGCGGAGGTCGATTGTAGAGAGATTCGTCCAAGAGGACGCTGGCCAGCGGAGGACCCGCCGGCGCGACATACGGGTAGAACGTTGGCGGTTGCAGAGCGGCAAAAACAGGAACCGGAGGCACCCACTGCGCAGCGTCGCGGTCCAAGTGCTGCCGCATACCCTGCGCGTCACCGGAAGATACGGTAACGCTCTCGTGGATCTTGAGGCGGAAGGTGCGAGTTGCGAGGCTCACGGTCAAGCCGCAGATCGCAAGAACGATGATGAAGACTCGGCACACGTAAGCGGCCTGCATCATAGTCGATCGATTGTGAGGCTGTCCCATCCCCATTCCTTAGCGCGATTATATCAATAGGGGGCCCTTCCGGAAGACACTTCGGTAAGCCTTAAGATTCAACTGGCAAAAGGCGGGTTGGTTACGGGTGGAATCCTAAACGCGCAGAATCATCACCTCGGTGGCCTTTATCAGCGCAGCGGCTGTCTGCCCTGGCTTCAGCTGCATCTCTCGTGCCGATCTTGCCGTGATGATCGATGTAATTTGTTGCCCACCGATTGAAATCTGTATCTCCGCCATCAACCCGCTGATGCGCACGGCATCGATCCGCCCCACCAACTGATTCCGGCCACTAACTCGACGAACCACTTCATCGCGCTCTTTTTCTGTCTTCCCTCGTGTCCTGAAAAGTAGCCGGTCAACTTCCGCTTGGGGAATGCGATGATGTCCGCCCGCGGTACGAACGCTCCGAATCTTCTTTTTATAGATCCATTGCTTGATCGTTGGGAAGCTGATCCCCAAATCCAGAGCGGCGTCGCGGAGCTTCAGCAACTCCTGGTTCTGACCTGCGACTTTCCTTTTTTGCTGCATCGGAACGAAATCCTACAGTCCATCTCTCGCAGGGTCAACTGCACAGGGTTCAAGATGCTGAACCGTATTACTGCGTAGTGTATTACTCCGTCCATAAGTCGTATGTGGATCGACATATGATATACAGATACAACTCACCACGATCCGCGAACAATTGGGGGATACATGCACAAAATGTTGCTTGTTGCGATGGCTGGCCTTTGCATAACGGGTTCGGTATCCGCTCAAAACGGGTATCTTACCGATTGGTTCGCCCGCGTGGATAAAACCAAGAACGAACAGCCTCACTGGGTGACCCCCATCGCGACCACGACTCCTCGTCTGGAAGAAGAGTATCGCTACGACCAACTCTGGCAGACAAACGCCGCGGGGGTGACGACCAATAACTACGATGGCGGCAAGGGCCTTGAGCTCATCCCTTTTGAAAAAGTGGAGGTGATTTTCAACGTTCCACCCTATCTCGTCCACAATGACCCTGCGGTGCAAGATGGCTTTGGTGACGTCGCATTTCTGGTGAAATACCGCCTGCTTTCGCAGAATGAGGAACACGGGAATTACATCCTTACCGCATTTCTCGGCTGGGGAGCTTGCCCACTGGCGATCACAAGAATGGCGCCCTTCATCCCGTGATCACGCCGACGATCGCATATGGCAAGGGTTTCCATGATTTCGATCTGCAAGGTACTTTTGGAATCGGGTTCCCCACCGCCGACACCGATCTCCTCGGCCGCAACTATGTTTGGAACAACACATTCCAATACCGACTGCTTAAGAAATTGTGGCCGGAAGTGGAGCTCAACTCCACATTTTTCCAGGACGGCAAGAATGATGGCCAGAAGCAGAATTTTGTGACGCCAGGCTTAGTTCTTGGCCGGTTTCGGCTGTTGGGTAGAGTTGGGTTCACGTTTGGCGGCGGCTTTCAGATCGCAACCACACATTTCCATGCCACGAATCACAACGGGATCGTAACGCTTCGTTTTCCATTCTGAGAACCGCAGTAGTACTGGTATACGCATCGCCGCTGCTATCGCGTGGATCGTGCGCGGGATTCCGGCGCAGCGTAGTCCTCGGCCAGCTGTGGCCCTGACTACTTACCGGTGGCGCGATTCAGGATGGCTTTGTCCGATCCAGCCGATCATAGAGCCAGGAACGGGCAAACTCCCAGTCGCGTCGTACCCTGGCCAGATTCTTGTTGAGGATCTGCGCCGTCTCCTTGTCGGTATAGCCTCCGAAAAATCGGAGTTCGACGACCTTGGCGCCATCGGGGTCGACTTCGGCTAGTTCTTTCAAGGCGTCGTCAATGGCGATAAGGTCTTCGTCTTTTCCACTGGAAACGTGATACGCCTCGTCAATCGGAATGCTGATGCCTTTTCGCTTCTGCGCGCAGTTCTGGCGGGCGTGGTCGACGAGAATGCGCCGCATCTGTGTGGCAGCCACAGCGAAGAAATGCTCCCGATTGTTCAGGGAAGGTGGATTGTCTGTACCAAACAGGCGCAAGTAGGCTTCGTGAACCAGTCCGGTGGTTTGCAGCGTGTGATCGACGCGCTCCCGGCTCATGTATCGGCCGGCCAAACGATGAAGCTCGGCATAGACGACATCCAGGAGTTGAGCGGCAGCTGCCTGGTCGCCATTGCCAATCGAAGACAGCAATCGGGTGATGTCGTGGGGAGACTGCGCGCTATCCACTACCATTCTCCTGTAGCCGCGAAAGTATAGCATTGGGCCGTGCCTCCAGACCGCGCCTGATTGAGGAGCGTCGGGGATAGTTTCGTCGCCCCGCCGCTATTTTTCCAAAGAGCTGAGCAAATGGGACCGGGACTTCCGCTTTATAGGGTGTGAGCGTCATGCGATTAGAGAAACTGACGCCCAGCGAGGAGGCAAGCAATGAAAACTTTACGAAGATTGACCATCGTTGTGGGAATCGCGTTGTTCCTGGTCCTGGCCTATCCGCTCCGCAGCGGACGGAGTCTGCGCGATGCGACGGCCGACGAAGTCAGCCAGCAAGTTCCTTATGCGCTCCACATTCTCGCAGTGCGGCACCCTTTTAAAGTGGGATTGGTGAGGTCGGTACTGAACAGCGACGGAGCGGTTGACCGGCTTGCTCAGGATTACGTGCGCAATAACATGAATCGCCAGGACATCAGCGTGTTCCAATGCTATTTGGCGTATTACGTCATCATTCTGGACAAGGACGAAGTGCGCAAAGCTATCGCGGATGGCCTGGAGCGGGATCTGGGGTTGGCATAACTGAGGCCATCAGCTGAATTCTGCAGGGCGCTCGATCTCGAGCGCCCTTCGTTTTGTGGTGGTGAGGACCGGCACCGATATTTCTTGTCCGACGCGGTTAGTTCGCTGGATTCCTGATCTGGTTGGCTGCCGTTTCGATCTGGCGAATCAGCGTAACCGAGGATGCCGATGACTTCCGTAGCAGGCTTTCCGCTTCGGAAATGCTCGACTGCGCGCCAGCATGATCGTGGAGGTTTACGGTTTGCGGATTGCCTTGCAGGTTCGCGAGCCATAACCAGGCGTTCGCGAGTTGCGCCTGCCCCTGTGGATCTTGCGCGACCAGTGGTTCCGCTTGACGGAGATAGCGATCGGCGCTGTCCAGCAGTTCACGACGCTTGGGCGTCATCCCTGGCCAGAGTCGAACCGCCTCCGACAGCGAGGTCCGATACGCCTGCGCGAGATCGTTGACGTCGCGCAGTTGGGATTGCCGCATCTCCTCCAGGAGCCTCGGATCTGGTCTTCCATTTGCCCCGGCAGAGTGCTGCAGTTGCGCTATCCGTTGGTTTGCGTTGCGTATCGCCTGCGATTCCTGTTGACGAACCCGCTCTTCTAGCTGATGCGAATAGTCCCGGTGCTTCTTCGCGTCAGCCGCTTCCCAGACTGTCGTCGAGAGCAGAACCCCAATGACGGTGACTGCCAGAACAGCACGTTGCTGCCGGGCAACGAACTTTCCGGTGCGATACAAAATGCTACCCTGCCGAGCCACGACCGGCCGGCTCTGCCGGTATTGGTCGAGATCGGCGGAGAACTGCGCGACCGTGGCATAGCGGTACGCAGGATCGCGGTGCATGGCCCGCAAGACGATACTGTCGAGATCGCCGCGCAGCGTCTGTTTGCTGTGAGGGGAGGCCGCAAGCACGCGATCCGGACTGGTGGCGACAGCCACGCTGGGAGCAAGGAGTTCGTTGGCCGCGATGGCGCGGAGAATCTCGCTCTTGGCGCGGGTTGCGGCCCCGAACGGTCGAACACCGGTGAGGAGCTCGTAGAGCACCACGCCAAGCGAGTAGATATCGCTCGCCGGGCTCAGCGGTTCTCCGCGCATCTGTTCCGGGCTGGCATAGCCGGGCGTCATGAGGGGTAAGGCAGTGTCTTGTGCGCGACCGTCGGAGGCACTCAGTACGCTGGCGATGCCGAAATCCACGAGCTTCACCAGGCCATCACTGCCGACGAGAATATTCGGCGGCTTGAGATCGCCGTGGATGACTTCATTTCGATGCAAGTACTGAACCGCCGCGCAGACCTGCTGAAACAGTGCCAGGCGTGGCCGTATGCCCAGCGAGTGCTCGGTGCAGAACTGCATCATGGAGGGGCCGTCGACAAAATCCATCACAAAATAAGGCAGGCCATCCCGGGTTGAGCCGCCGTCCACGATGCGAGCGATGTTGGGATGATCGAGGCGGGCCAGGATTTGTCTCTCCTGACGGAAGCGTTGCTGCAGGGATTCGCCGGACAATTCCGGCCGGATAACTTTAATGGCACAGACCCGCTGAAAAACTTCGTCGGCGCGCACCACCTGGTACACGTCCCCCATCCCGCCGCCGACAAGCCTCCTGAGGATCCTGTAGGGACCGATGAAGGATCCGGGTTCACCTGCGCTGACATCGGGAGCGCGCCTTTGCCACACCGGGGTGTCGAGAGGGCCGGCGCTTTTTTCCTGCGCCGCCAGAAGTCGTGATACGTTTTGCAGCAGTTGCGGCTCGCCCTGGCAGGCGTCGGCAAGAAACCGTTGGCGAAGTTCCGGAGGCTGATCGAGGGCGGCATCGAACAGCTCGCGTACACGTCTCTGGGCTTCGGTGGTCAAAACAAAGAAAAACCTCGCTCATTAGAATAGCGGGAAAACCAGGTGGTTCTGCGCAAGAGCAACAGCTGAAAATATTCTCGGCAACTTATCACAACTGTTCGCGCATTTGTGCCATATTTTCACGCTAGTTCTTAGTGAGGCTAATCCCTATGAAGTTGCTGAGGACGACGATCATTCTGGCGATATCAGCTCTGCTGCCCGCTGCAGTTTGCGCCAAACAGGAAGCGGAGGCGCCCGCCACCACGGTTGCGCTCGATGGCGTCGACCTCAAAGATGTTGGCGCCGAGAGCGCCCGCTTCGAAATGCGCAGTCACGTTACGGCTTCTCGCAAGCTGAAGCTGAAGCGCGTGAGTTTTGCCCACATGCGATTGGGCAGTGTGCCGATCTACCTGAGCCCGATTGAGGAACATCTGGACCTGGAAAAGGGAGCGGCCGTGACGCTACCGCGCATCCCGGTAACGATCTACTTCCGCGACCTGGATTCGTTAGACCCACTATTGACCGCAGTTCGCGATGGCAACGTGTCGGTCACGGGTCAGGCACGCGCGGATCTCGATCTGAGCCTGATCGAACGAGTGGCCTCACGCGAGTCCAGCCCTCACGCCAATATGCCGATCGACGTCACGATTGCAGTCAACGTTCCGGGTGGAGCAAATGGACGAACGGCGGCTCTGGCGGCGCTCCGCGCCGCGCAGATTGCCCTGAATCTGGGCAGCTCTGCCATCGGAAGGCTTCATTTGTCGCGCAAAGGATGGGAGACCGAATTGCGCACGCGGTTCGAACCTTCCGTATTGCTGGCAGAGTCGCGCTATTCGCTTCGCTTGAAAAATGGCGAGCTGGCAAACTTCGCCGTGCGTGGACTGGGATTTTGCATATCGGAGGATAAGTTTGTATTGACCGATGAGATGATCCAGCCTTGGAAGTACGACTTGGAGACTGCAGCCGCATTGCAGTCGGGGGAAGCTTCGCTGATCAAGGAGAACGTCGATCTATTGGTTTGGCGGACAGGCGATATTGCGGATTCGACGGCGCGTTCGCTCTCCAGGTCGCAAATCCATCTCGAACACGCGTCATCCAAGGCTGAAGCAGCGTACGTTCCGATCGAGCACAAGCAGGTCAAGGTCAAGCTTCTGGAGCGCGAATCGGACGCGAACTACGCCATCCTGCGGTTTACGCAAGCCGAAGATAAAGGCGCCGCGATTCAGATAGCGCCGGACTCCACGTTGCAAGGCCAGAGTTTGGACCATGTGACGTTATTCCGTGCGGCCGACACTGGAAAGCTGGAACTGATATCCCTTCCAGCACACAACTCCTCGGGGCGGATTGTCCTGGATGATCCCATCGATGATCGCGCCTTTGGCTCACTTCTCATCGGCGCCGATGGTGCCATCGGCATGGTGCAGGACGAGCATTCTGGAATGGTTCTGCGATCGAACTGGTAGGGGGAATCGCGCTCACTTGTTATCGTGGACGGCCTGAGATGCCTCTCGGGCCTTCTTTTTCAGCGTCTGAGCGCCACTCTCAATTCCCGATTTCGCCGCTTGTCCTCCCGCTTTCGTCTTTTCGACGACGACATCCGTCATCGACGGCTTGGCGGGAAGCGCGATCAGGTCTGCGCCTCCACACGCACGCAGTTCGGCGCTCGACCGCTGAACGACGGCAGAATCATCGAGTCCAAGAGATTGTTGAACCTGTGCGGCGACCTTGGCTTTTTCGGGACTGTGAAGCAGAAGGGCTACTGAATTCCCGAGGGCGAGGCATTGATCATTGCCAGCCTGGCGTGAGGGTATCAAGTAATCCAGAGAGTCAAGTTGGCTCGCCCAGTCTGCTTCGCTGTTGTTCTTTCCCCGGATGATCGTAATCGAATACCTGGATACTGAATTAGCGCTGGCAGGCGCAGGCTGCGATGACCTGGAAGCAGCCTTCGCGGGAGTCTTCACCGCGGGTTTGCCAGTCGTCTTGGAGGGAGACGCCTCATGCGTTGCGGACGGGGCAGAGGCGGCATCCGGTTTCGCACCCGATGACGCGTGCTCTTCTCTGGTAACGGGTGGTGCGGCCTCAGCGACCTCAACCGAAGCGGGAGGATTTGGATTTTCAAACGGATGGCGGCGGTTCCATACGACCCCCCACGCAGTTCCAAGGGCGAGAACGGAAGCCAGCGTAACTGCCGAAATCGTTACACCCCGCGACATTCCACCGTGGCTTGCGGGGTGCACCTCCGCGGCCTTGAAGCGGATAAATTGAATGCTGATGTTATCGCCACCGCCACCCTCCAGTGCCAGATTCAGAAGTGCGGTCGCTACGGCAGAGGGCGAAAGACTTTCAGAGGAGATGACCGCTTCCATCTCCTTGTGACTGGCGTAGGCCCAGAGCCCGTCCGAACATAACAACAATGCATCGTTGGGCTGGAGGAGGATTTCGGCGACGTCCAGGGATACCTCGGCAGACGGCCCGATGGCGCGGGTGAGGACGCTCGCGTCAGGATGTTCGCGGGCCTGTGCCGGTGTCAGGACACCCTGTGAAATAAGGCGCTCCATCACGGAATGGTCGCGAGTGAGCTGCTTCAGCTCTCGGTCGCGCCAGAGATATGCGCGGCTGTCGCCAGCGTGAGCATAGGTGGCGCGGTCGCCATCGACAACACACAACACGACCGTGGAACCCATGCCATGGAGTGCGGGGTTCGCAGCAGAACGGCGTTGTAGTTCGGTGCTGACGGCCCGCGCAGCATGTTGCAGAGCATCGGGAAGAGCCAGATTTCCATGAGCCTTCACGTAGTCGACGATGCCGGCAACTGTAGCCTGGGCAGCTTCCGATCCTCCCTGATAGCCACCGACTCCATCCGCCAGCACGAATAGATCACCGAAAGGGGTGGCGGCTCGAGTGACACGGTCCTGGTTTTCGGTGCGCTCTCTACCGACGTGGCACTGTACACCTACGGAGGCCACTAAAGACGGGGAATGGGAATTAGGCGTAGTCATCCTAATTAGTGAAGCGTATTGTCGCGCCAAAAATGAGCAAGCCGGCGAGACAATTATTGGATGTCGCGCGTGCGCAAAAAGACGAGAGCCACAGAGGTCCAGAAGATCAGCATTCCGCCCAGCACCAGGCACGAAGTCTGGAGCGGGATGCGCTGATAGTCGGATTCTGGAAGGACCGCCATGCCAGTGCACGCCGGTTCCTTCTTGGGAAACTGAACCTCGGCGACATCGCAGCCCAGCATTTCTGGGTTCTCGGCGTCTGAAACTGAATGCCCGTGCCTGCCCCGACCTTCCAAAATCAGGGTGGACTCAAAGGCCCAGCGCGAGGGCACCACCTTGGCAATCTGCTGCATCGGACGCGGCATCCCCTCGATCGGAGTCATGCCACCGCCAAGCGCAATCACTGGGAGCAGGACCAGAGGTAACATCGCGATTGCGGCCTCCGTTGTGGGTGCGCGCGCAGAGACACAGAGGCCCAAAGCGGATCCGACCAAAGAAGAGAGATATAGAAAGCCTAACGTTTCGAAGAAGTCTCCCCGTAAATCACAGAGGAGATAGACGATTCCCAGCAATAGCAGGCACTGAAACAAACTGAGCACTGCGGCCACGGTCAATTTGGAAAACACGTACGAGGGAAGTTTCAGGCTTACCATGCGTTCTCGTTGGTAAACAGTCCACTCGCCCACCACGTCACGAGCCACATTGTTGCAGCCAAACCAGACCGCGGCGATCACCATCAAGAAGTCGATCCCAATGGCGTGCTTCATCAACGTTTGAGAAAACTCGGAATTGCTCGAAAAGCGCAGTTTTCCGAAGACACTTCCCACCAGTAGTCCAAACAACGGGGCCTGCACCAGCAGAATGATTGCCTGGGCCCGGTCTCGTGCCTTCACCAGCACATTGCGCCGGACCAGGGTCCACCATTGGCCAAACCCAAACTTGCGGACCGCACTCTCTTTGCTCTGTGCCGGTTGCGATGGAATCTTGCCGGACCGTTCATCGACATACAGGCGCTTGTACTTCGATTGCGTGTAGGCGCCGGACCACTGTTGCGTGTTCTTGCTTTTCAGGCCGGTCAGGAGCATTTCCGGGTTCAATTCGCGGCCGTTTCCGCGGGCAGCCTGTGCACTGGCCGGGTCGAAGAACTCGATCGAATCCGGATGGGCTGGCCCGAAGTAGGCCAGAGCTCCGCAGCCGCCCTTGTCCCGCGAAATCATGATCAGGCTGTCGAACTGCTTGAAAATATCCAGGCTGGGCTGGTGGATGGTCGTGATGATGGTGGTCTTCTCTTCCACGGACAATTTCTTCAAGACCTTCATCACGTTTTCTGCGTCGTAAGACGACAACCCCGAGGTAGGCTCGTCCAGAAAGATCACCGGCGCGGAAGCGATCAGTTCCATCGCGATGTTAACGCGCTTGCGCTGACCGCCCGACAGGACTTTATTCTCGGGTGAGCCGATGATGGTGTCCTTCTTGTCGTCGATCTCAAGTGCCGCCAGAACCTTCTTGATCCGCTCCTCTATCTCGCTGTCTTTCAGGTCCGTCCGCAGCTTTGCGCTGAAATAGAGCGCCTCGCCCACGGTTAACTGTGCATGTACGATGTCATCCTGCGGCACGTAGCTCATCTGTTGACGAAAGCGGTCGTAGAAGCGATAAAGATCGGCGCCGTTAAACAACACTTGCCCGGCCGCGGGGCGGGTGTAGCCGTTGATCGCCTTCAGGAACGTCGTCTTCCCAGCTCCGGCAGGTCCCATCAGAGCGACCAACTCAGAAGGGAAGACGGTCAGGGAAACCGAGTCGAGCAAACGTGCGCCGTTGGGTGCATTCACCGCGACAGCACTTACTTCGATCGTAACGTTCCCGGTGTACACGCGCTTGGCCAGAGCGCCGTCTTCGAGCAGTTGAAAGCGATAGCTGCCCAGCCCGATTTCATCCCCGGCGCGAACCAGGGTGCGGCTGCTGATGCGCACGCCGTTGACGTAGGTTCCGTTTCTGGAGCCGAGATCCTCGACGTACACGCCGTCGGAGGCTCGCTCCAGGGCTGCGTGATGCCACGAAATCATGGGGAAATTCAGCGGGCAGTCAACCTGCGGATCGCGCCCCACGACCATTCGATTTCCCTGGAAGCGGATCCGTTCATACGCGCTCTCGCCCTGCGTCAGGTGCTTTTCACGCAGGATGCGGCTGGCCGTGATCTTGTACGAGCCAAGGAAGACATCATCCGAGATTTTCAGTTCCGAGCGCTGGATCCGGTTGTCGATCCGATTCAGAGAGACGCCATTCAGAGAGTTGGTATCTTCAATCACCCACTGATTTCCGACGCGGCTGACACGCGCGTGACGGCCCGAGATCATGGGGTAATCCAGTTGTATATCGTTTTCCGGATCGCGCCCAATGGTGAGAGTCTGCGCGGCGGGGACTCTTGCCGAGGATGATGAGGAGGGCGGGGCAGGCCAAGGCATCGGGACAGTGCGCCCCAGCGTCACGCGGTCCGTAGCGCCGACGTAGACCGGAACGTGAGGATCCAGCTTGAAACCGTTGACGAAGGTCCCGTTCGTTGACCCGAGATCCTCCAGAGCATATTGATTCCCGATCAGGCTGAGGCGACAGTGCTTGGCCGACACGATTGGCTGGTCTACTACGAGGTCACAATCTGGCGCTGTCCCCACCGTCCAGGAAGCCTGGGATACAGATACTGAGTCCTGCATAAGGTCAAAAAGATGGGGAATGCTAGCACAAAAGAATCAATTTGAGGTTAAAACTGTCCAGAAACTCCGGTCTGGTCTATCATGGTCGCACTTTTTTTGAGCAGAACCTGGGGATCCCAACGCTTATACGTGTGTAGCCGCACGTAAACACACTTATCGCGAGGATGACAGTGAAGAGCATCGAGTTGAGTCGACGCCGATTCCTTGGAGCGGCCGGCATGGCGGCCGCTGCCGCGTGTTTTCCGACCGCCCTATTGAGAGCTGACGAACCGCATGTGAAAGATCAGCCGTATAACACCCTGACGGAAGAAGAGGAAATCGCGCTGGGAAGGAAGTTTTCGGAGGAATACGAGAAGAAAGTCGAAATCCTCAACCTTCCCGCGGTCGATACTTACCTCAATCACATCGTGCACAAGCTGGGCGACGCCTCGCAGCGTCCCAAATGGCCCTACCACGTGAAGGTTGTGAACAGCGCGGTGATCAATGCCAGTGCGATCCCCGGCGGATCTCTCTATCTGCAGCGCGGGCTTCTGGAATACGTAGAGGACGAAAACGAGATGGTCGGTGCGCTGGCGCACGAGGTGGGGCACGTAGTGGCCAGGCACACCACCAACCAGTTAGTGCTGACGTTCATGGCGCGCAATCTATACGAGAAGGTGAAGGCCAACGTTCTGCGCAACAACGAAGTGATCTCCAGAGTGATTGAGGCGTTGGGCGGACCGGTCGTTCTCCTGGCGCAACTGAAATATAGCCGGCAGAACGAATCCGAGGCCGACATGCTCGGGTTCTACGAAATGCTGCGGGCGGGCTGGCATCCGAATGGATTGCTGAAGTTCTTTACGCGGCTGCAGCAATACGAACGCGGGCGCACAACGATTGATGTGATGCTCTCGGATCACCCGGCGTCGGCGGATCGCGCTGAAGCGATCCGGAAAGAGTTGGCAACCGTGAAAGTCACGGCTCCCTTGGTCGAGCAGACGGTACAGTTTAAGGCATTGAAGGCGGCGCTCAAGGTGCTCCCCCCAGCGCCACGGCCGAAAGAGCAATAGCCAGAAGGCTATGGAATGAGAGTGAGCATTGCCGCACTGGCGATCAGTGCGATGATTACCGTCGCAGCGACGGCGGCCGATACACCGGCCGATGCAGTACATGTCGGCCCCGTGTACACGCGGGGCGAACAGGCAAGCCCGTACCCAAAATACCCTGATTTACAAATCGAAGTCGATGTGCCACCCGAGGCGACGGCCGACAGCCTGAGGCCCGCCGACTTCCGGCTGAGAATCGACAATGGCCCGACTCTGAACGCGACGAGGGAGCAGACTCTGGTCTCGACTGGGTATGGCATGGCCGTCTCGATTGCGCTTGATGTGAGCGGCAGTATGAAAGGCCGGCCTCTCAACGCGGTGCGAGCGGGCTTGATCAAGTTCGTGAATGATGCTGGGCCGCAGGACAAAGTTGCGGTTCAGACGATCGCCGATGATGGCCGCTGGGACGCCGATTGGGATGCGCCGCGAGATCAGTTCCGCAATGCGTTGGACAAGCTGACGACGCGGGGCAGGCTGACACGGCTTTGGGACGCCTTGTTGGACGCCATTCAACATTTTCCGGTCATGCCGCTGTCGCACCACCTGGTGGTGATCTCAGACGGTCATGACGAGGGCTCGTCGCACAAGGAGGAAGAGGTCATCAATGCAGCGCGCGACCGCGGATTGACGGTGGATGCCATCGGGATTACTCGATCCAATCCAGTCTTCTTGCAGGGGCTGGATCTGCTGGCTCGCCAGACCGGCGGACAATTCCGCGAGGCCAAAGACAGTCAGACGTTGGAACAATTGGTGGGAAATGGCATTCAACGCCTGAAGGCAACCCCGGTCGTGAGCTTCCGTGTGGATGATCTGGCGGGTGACGGCAAGGATCATCATTTCGACGTCGCCTGGAGCCATGACGGGTCGCAGGCGCACGGCGAGACCGTGGCCTCCATCCCGACGATGCCGGTTGCACTCGACAAACGGTGGTATTGGGCAATCGGCGGAGCGGGTGTCCTGCTGGTGACGATTGCGGCTTTTTTGCTGTTTCGCAAGAAACCCGCGCTTCCTATGCCCGAAAACCTTGGTCAGCCGGCGTCGGCGACGCCTCAGGTGACTCCTGAGGTTTCAGGGCAGGCGTATGCTCCGGTTGTCGATCCTGCGGGTCCGCTGCCGCCGCGCAAGGTCGCCGTTTTGACGACGGCCTCTCCAGCGCCTTCCCGACGGTCCAAAACCGAGTTCATGCCGAGATTCCCGGAACCTTCAGGGGCGCGACCGGCGGCGTGGCTTCTCGGGGAAGAAGGGCCGCTGGCGGGGCATCGATTCGCGGTGGATCGAAAGGAATTCTGGATCGGCACACTGGAGAACAATCACTTACGAATCGCAGACGATCCCACAGTTTCCGGCAACCACGCATGCTTGGTATTCGACCATGACGTGCTGGGAATCTACGATCACAAGTCGACCAACGGAACGCGGCTCAACGGACAATTGGTCGGCGAAAAACGTAGCCTGCTGCGGCCGGGCGACCGCATCAAGATTGGGCGAACCACGTTTGTGCTGCAGCCCGGGGCGAACGGAGAAACCCGCTATGAATGACCTGTTCGCCGGGCAGAACATCGGTTCGTACGAGCTCATCGACGTGATCGGCCGGACCGGAATGAGTGAAGTGTGGCGCGCCCGCAAAGCGGGACAGATCGTAGCGCTGAAGACGATCTCGCCAAACGCCGATGACGATCCGCAACGGCGCACCCGCTTTCTGCGCGAGGGCGGTGAACATCAAGCGCTCAAACATGCAGCGATCGTCCCTATCCTCGACTTCTTTCAACAGGACGGAGACTTCTTTCTCGTCATGCAATACGTTGCCGGCGGCTCATTGGAAGATCGAATGGAGAAAAACGGCTGGAAGCCGCTTCCGATTGCGGAGGCCCTGCGAATCTCACGGCAGATCCTTCCCGCCCTCGATTACGCCCATCAACGCGGGATCATCCACCGCGACGTGAAACCGTCCAATATCCTACTCGACGGGGAGCGTGCCTACCTGTCAGATTTCGGTATTGCCCTTGCCGTGGGGCGCCCGCGGATTACCGGGGTCAGCCAGATCATGGGGACGCGCTCCTACATGAGCCCGGAACAGATGGATACGCCGTTGGATGTGACGCACCTCACGGACGTCTACAGCTACGGCTGCGTGCTGTACGAGATTCTGACGGGATACCAACCCCACGCCAGGAACGACGGCACCGAGGAACCGCAATATGAACTGCTGGCCAAGCGGAAGCACGAGCCGCCCGAGCCTCTGCGGCAGTGGAACGGACAAATCCCAGCCCGCCTGGAACGTATCGTATTAACGGCTCTCGCGCCGAATCCGCTTGAGCGCTTCTCGGGTTGCGGATCGTTCTGTCGTGCCCTGGAAGGAGTGGAGATTGCGAAGACCCCCCTTCCAGTCCCGCCCATTCCTGCGGGAAGTTCCCGAGGAAACGCCGCGTTGGCCGACTCGAGCTCCTCAAAGTTTCTTTTGGCCAGGGCTCGCGATGTTTCGGTGGCGGCAAATGTGGTGGCTGTTCTTCTATGCGCGCTGGCATGGGTTGCGTTCGTCGGGCAAAGCAACGCCGACAGGTTGACGGCAATCATCGTCCTTTGCTTCGCTGCGGCCAACATCCTCTTGCTGCGCCTGCTATACAAAGCCTGGGCGGCGCTGCCGGAAGGCTGTGCCCGGACTTCGCCGGGAAAAGCCGTCGGTTATCTCTTCATCCCCTTCTATAGCTTTTACTGGTGCTGGAACGTGGTACCGGGATTTGCCCGAGATTTCAATGACTGCGTCACGCAGCGCTACCCGCTGCAGAAGCCCCAGCCGGAATGGTTCCATCGAGCATTCTGCATATCTCACTTTTATGTGCCTGTGGCCCTGGCATTTCTTCCCTTCAGGGCGCTGACTGGAGGAGTCGCCCTGCTGGATCTGACGATTTTGACCCCAATCATGGCAGGAATCCTGGCCGGAGCGATTAATCGAATGAACGGCGCGGAACAGAGCGGATCTACCACTGGCAGCGCGCAGCAGGCGGTCCAACGATGAACGATATCCGAGCAGAGCAAGCATCCCCGGCGCCGCTCGTCAGTGTGGGAGCCGTCAGCAAAACCGGGCTGCGCGACGAAAACCAGGACAGCATGACCGCGTTTTCATCCCCATTCGGTACGGCCTACCTGGTTGCCGATGGCATGGGTGGACATCGCGGAGGAGCGGAGGCCTCACGGATGGTAGCTCAGTCCTTCACTCGCCATCTTCTAGCCGTGCCACCGTCGTCCCCCATTCGCGATGCCATAACGTTAGCCGCTCGCTTGACCAACATCGAGCTGTTGGAGAAAGGGAAGTCTGGCGCCCCGGAGTTCGAAGGCATGGGCTCGACCGTCGCGGTCGCTCTTCTTCGCCAGAATGGGGACCAGGTGGAACTGACCACGGCTCACGTCGGCGACAGCCGGATTTATCTGGAGCGCAACGGCGTGCTGCGGCAACTGACGAAGGATCATACGCAGGTACAGTGGCTGCTCGATACCAAGGCCATCGACGAAGCAGCAGCCCGAAACCATCCCGATGCCAGCGTCCTGACCCGTGCGCTCGGCCACACCACCGACCTGCAGGTGGATGTGTCGGACCCAATTCCGATCTTCGAGGACGACGGAATCCTCCTTTGTTCTGACGGCCTATCGGGGTTTGCCGGCAGCGAAGATATCGAGAGAGCGATACAGGGGAACCCCGATCCCAGCGCCTGCGCGAATCAACTGGTGGAACTGGCACTGGCTTCGGGAAGCAACGACAACATTACCGTCCAGTTCCTGCGAATCGGCAATGTGGCTCGATCGGCCGCGAGGGCAAGGCGGAAGGCTTCGCGCAACGGTGGAAGATTGGTTCCGGCGTCCTCGGCGCCCTCGGCATCGCGTCGCAAGACCAACGTGCTATTGCCCGTTTTGCTGATTCTTACTATTCTCGCACTCTCAGGAATAGCCGCATGGTGGTATCGTTCGCACCGCAGCGGCTCGGACGATGGCATCGCGAACCTCGAGAAGAACTTGAAACAACTCGAGGCTGAGGCAACGAAGTGCAAGGATCGCGCCGGGGCGGACAGCAAATCCGTGGATGGCGTTGTGAGTAAGTTATCCGGCCCAGAAGGGTCAAAGCTGAAGCAAGACTTCAAGAACCTGGGGAAGGAATTCAATCTCATCGCCGGTGATGCAGGAAACATTCATGACGTAGCCGCGGACAAGTATACGAAGTCGCTGCAATCCCTCAGGCAGTCCGGGAGTTCGACGGAACAGAGGAGGAATTCCCGAGATCTGCTAACAAACATTCAGGCAAGTGCTAAGGAGATCGACCACAAGAACCATGAGCTCGACGATCTCGAACAACGTAAAGTAAAGCTTGAAGATCAGGTGCCAACTCAAGCGCAACCCGAGCAATCCGGGAGCAACCATCGTGGCGGCGCTACCCCGGCCCCGGCGCGATCCTCTGGAAGAAGACCGGAGGGAAAAACGGATACAGAAGAGTCCACGCACTGAGAGCGCAGATTCGCGGAATTTTTATCCTGGAGAGCGAAACGAGATGGTTGGAACCGACCTCGGGACATATCGCATCGTCGAGAGGCTTGGACAGGGCGGGATGGGAGTGGTCTACAAGGCCATCGATACCAGCCTGGACCGTCACGTCGCGATCAAAGTATTGAGTCCAGAGTTGGCGCACAACCCGGAGTTGATCAACCGGTTCCGCTCGGAGGCCAAGGCCCAGGCCAGCCTCAGCCATCCAAACATTGCGACACTGTACTCATTCGTGCAGACCGGCGGACAGTGTCTGATCGTGATGGAATTTCTCGACGGAGATACCTTTGAGGAGCTGCTGCTGCGCAAAGGAAAGCTGCCGTGGTACGGAGCCGTGTCCCTAACGAAACAGGCGCTGCTCGGCTTGGGCTTTGCCCACCAGAAGGGAATTGTCCACCGCGACATTAAACCCGCCAACCTGATGCTCACCAGCAGCGGAACGGTCAAGGTGATGGACTTCGGTATCGCCAAAGTGTTGGGGGCACAGAACCGGACCAGAACGGGCCTCCGCATGGGCACGCTGCGGTATATGGCGCCGGAACAGATCCGCGGCCAACAGGTCGATGCACGCACCGACATTTACTGCCTCGGCGTCACGCTGTATGAGTTATTGACCGGAGACGCGCCATTCAAAGCCGACAGCGATTTCGAGTTGATGAGTGCTCACCTCAACGTGCCTCCGCCAAGATTCACCGCTGCCCACCGCGAAATTCCCCCGGATGTGGAAAAGTGCGTATTGAAGGCGATGGCGAAGGAGCCGGCGGACAGGTTCCAGAGTGCTCAGGAATTCGCATCGCTACTTGAAACGGCGTCTTCCTTCGCCCAGTCTCCCAAAACCCTCGTTGAGGGGCAAGAAACGGGTGCCGGAAAGAAGGCCGCCAACAGATCAACCAAGCCAGCGGCGATTGCCCTTTGGTTGGGCATTACAGTCTACGCGGTTAGCTTTGCCCTCAATGCGGTGTTTTTCACTGAGGATACGCAATCGCTCCGGGGATGGTTTTGTGCAGTTGAATCTCTGGTCATCCCATGGTCAGGTAGCTTCAGTTTGTTCTCTGCAGGAGGGAAGACGGCATCCACCGTTTTCAACACCGTGACGCTGATGATTTCAGGTTGGATCAATCTCGTCTTTCTGGCGGCCATGCTGTTCAAGATCAGAAGTTCGCGTTACTCCAGGGTGCTGGCTTGGTGCGTACTGATCATGGTGCCGTCTTGCTGGATTTACTTTTGGATGAACAAGATGCTTCCACGCGAGGGGTATTTCCTGTGGGTCTATGGCATGCTGACGGCTTTGTTTGCGCAGAGAGTCGTGAAGACTACTAACAGCATGAACGCATTCGTCTCGCAACTGTTGAACCGATGACAAGAGTCCGGTAGTGGATGGCTGATTTGCTTTTGAAAAAGGAATTACTTTATGAAGACTTGTCCCAAGTGCCTGGCAGAGAACGTTGACACCGCGGCTTACTGTACAGGTTGCGCCGAGCCTCTCCAGTCAGGAGTCAGAACCTGCCCGAACGGTCACCCGATGGACCCCTCGTGGACAGACTGCCAATATTGCCGCTCCCAGAGCGGATTATCGGCAGACAGGCCGATTCCACCCGCTCGCGCCGCGACGGTGTTTGAGGGCTCGTCGGGGGGTGGCCGAGGTTCGGGCCGCACGCCAACTTACAGAGAGGATAATCCGCTGCCGCCCCGGCTGGTGAATGGTCCAGCTGCTCCGGCTGGCGCCGCCGCCGGGCAGCCCGCACGCCGCCGCGAGAGCACGGTGTACCGCCCGGTTTCAGGGCAGGGCTCGGACCCCGGACAAGCAACTCCTGTGTTGGCGAAAGACCGCAAGATCGTCGGAATTCTCGTGACCTACAGCTGGAGCCCCGAAGGACAGGTCTTCCCCATCCGCGAAGGCCGCAACTTCATTGGCCGGGACAAGGAGTGTGAGGTTTGCATTCCTGACGATCAAACCATGTCCGGCAAGAACAGCCATATTACCTTCCGGCAGAATTTCGTTGTTGGGGACATGGTAAGCATGACCGGAACCGATCTCGACGGCGTCGCGATCGAGCAGCAATTTCACAGCCTGGGAAACTACGCGACGATTCGCGCTGGGTCGACGTATTTTACTTTCATAGTGATCAGTCCTCCACAGGGGAATCTGCCGGAGTCGAAGGAAGCGTAGTTCCCCAGCTTTCTTGGGGAATTACCAGTAACGAATTTGACTCAAGGGCGGCTGATCTCGATCATCCCGGTTCTCTTGGAATCGATTCCTCTGGCTGCTCGATCGCCAGGCTCAATCAGCAATAGGAATTTGTTTTGCAGATTCACGGGGGAGTTGCCGCGACAATTCGTGATTTCCAGGTACAAGGAACTCTTCTGGGGGGTATGCACGCCCTTGACCGAGCATGAGGAAGCAAAACTCCCGTCCGGATCGAAGCGCAAGCTGCCTTGAAGGATGTTGTTGTCCTGCTCCGAGAGGAAAAGTCGAATCGCTCGGACGTAATTGCCGTCATCGATCGAATACTTTCCCGTCCAATTGCCGCTCAGGTTTTCGACAACCCTGGGAAGAGGAGCTTCGGAAGCTTCTTTCGGCTGATCTCCATTTCCTGTGGGTGGTTTATCTGCGTGGCCGGCCTGAGGTTCCGACGATTTTTGCGCAGGGACTTGCGGAGGCGGCAGCGTTGAGGCCTGATGATCCGATCCGCCGCGAATTGCTCCCGCATCATCGTGCGACCGTGCCGGTTGCTGCTGTGGTCCACTCTGCGGATTGTGATGCTCGCCGGAAGTCTGAACTGGCCTTTCCGGTGAGCTTGCCGTGGAACCTTTTCCCGAGTCGGTTGTGGAATGATCATTGGAGTCAGGCGGACGATGCGTATACCAGTAGACGCCCGCCACGATGAATATTGCGGCTAAAGCGATTCCTGAAACCATCAACATCATCCGGCTGCCCTTTTGCGCTTGCGTGGGTTCCTGGTACGGCACGGGCTGAGGCCCTGGGGTTTGATATGGCTGGAGCACGGCAGGAGTCGGTGCCGGGGTGGGAAGCACGATCGGTCGGCGAACTCCGGAAGGGGGCGTAACAGGTGCGGGTGTCTTGGGCGACGCCGAACTCGAGCCCTTGTCCGCGGCGGTGAGCGCGGAGAGCAATTCCAGACATGAGTTGAAACGGTTCTCGGGCTTCTTTTCCAGACACCGCATCACCGCCCGCTCGACGTGCTCAGGAATCGCGGGATTGATCTGCCGGGGCAGCGCAGCCGTCTCGTGAAGATGCATGCTCTGAATCGCATAGTCGGTTCCAGAATCGCCCTCCGCAACGTCGTACGGGAGTTTTCCGGTCAGCATGAAGTACAGAACGCATCCGTAACTGTAAATATCAGCCCGATGATCGAGATCCCTTGCTCCCAGAATCTGCTCCGGACTCATGTATTGGGGCGTGCCGATAGTGCTGCCGACCCGGGTTCCGCGGCGCTCACCCATGACCAGCGCGATGCCGAAATCCATGATGTAAGCCCGGCCCTCGCGATCGAGAAGAATGTTGGAGGGTTTAATGTCACGGTGGATCACATGTTGCGAATGTGCATAGTCCAGCGCTTTCAACACATCGCCAGAGATGCTGAGGGCCTCAGCCAGCGGCATTGGTCCTTTTAAATTGAACAGCCGGTCGTCGAGGTCTTCTCCTTCGATCAATCGCATGATCAGATAGCTGCGCCCGTTTTCGTAAAGGAAATCGACGGCGGACACGATGTTGGGGTGCGTGAGCTGTGCCTGGCGCTGGCCTTCTCCGAGGAACCGTCTCTCGATGTCCGGAACGCCGGCGAATCCCGGACTCAGGAACTTGATGGCAACGTATGCACCGAGGACTTTGTGACGGGCCTTCCAGACCTCCGCCATGCCGCCATGTCCCAGCTTTTTCTCCAGAACATACTGGCCGACTTCATGCAATGCGGGAAACGCGCTGGCGGGGTCCGCCGTCATCTTGCCCAGACCTCAACTCGCCGGTTCTTTTCCCGGCCGTCCTTCGTACCGTTGTCGCCCACGGGCATGGCAGAGGAAAAGCCCGCGAATACCACATTGATGTCGTAGGATCGAAGCCGATCCGCGACGACGCGAGCCCGGTCCTCGGAAAGTTGCTGGTTGGAAGGCTTTCCGGGAGGAGCCGGCATACTGTCGGCAAAGCCCAGAATCTGCACGTTGCTGCGAATCCCGCTCTGTTGCAGCAGCGTGGCCGCGCGGTCGATGTCCTGCAGAGCCTTATTGTCGAGTTCCACGCTGTTGGGCTGGAAGCGGAAATTGAGGCTCATCCGGCGCAACCCCAAAACTCGATTGCGGTAGTCGGGGGGAGCATTGCCCGGAATCTCGTGCTCCTCCAATGTCGGTGTTTGCTTGACGAAGTGAACGTCTTCGACGACTTTCTGGCCTTCCGGACTCATGGCGAACTTCACGAACTTGCGTGCCCAATCCGACGCTCTTAAAGGCATATACAGAAACAAGCGTCGAGAAAGAATGTAGTCCTCAGTGGATACAGAAAAGGCGGAGGGCTTCAGCGCCGCCGTTCCAGGATCCGATACCGCTAAAGCCTTGGTCGAACCAATCTGTCCCAATCCAACATAACCGACGCCATTTGGGTCCCTGCCGACGGCTTCGGCAATCTTTTCGCCATTGTCTTCCACTTGCAGGCTATGCGCAAAAGCGGTTTTATCTCCTCCCAGCACGAGGGCCGCGAACGTATCCAGCGTACCCGATCCCTGCTTGAGGTTGCGTCCGTACAGATGAATTGCTCCCGCGTTGCCTCCGACGCTGGACCAATCTGTAACCTGCCCGCGAAAAACTTTGCCGATCTGGTCTCGAGTCAGAGAACTCACCGGGTTGTTGTTGTTCACGATAACGGCAATGCCATCGAGCGCCACGATGGCCTCATTCGTCGCAGAACGCATGTTCCCCAGACCAGCCTGGTAGAGCGCTTGCACTTCCTTGTCGTTAATCGGTCGCGATGCCATTCCGACCTCGGCATTGCTGTCTTTCAAAGCGGTAAAGGCGTTGGGAGAGCCGTTGGCGACAATCGAAAATAGCACTGGCCTCCACTCGCCCGCCAGACGCGCTCGCACGTCGCGATGATTATCGCTGGAAGTGATTTCCTCCACGTCCTTAGCGCCTTCGCTTTGCAAGAAGGCGACAAGCATCTTGGGCGCGAGCTCGTCACCCACGGTTGTCGATCCTTCCAATCGGAGCATCGTTTCGCGAGGTACGGTGTAGAGGTACCACGATGCTCCCGCCACTGCCAAAAGCAGGACAGAAACTGCCGCAATCAGCCAACCGCGCCGTTTTCGCGGCGCGGATCCGCTCACTGGCACCGGCACTGGCGTCGGCGTAACCGCGGCCGGTACAGTCGGTACCGGGGTCGGCGAAACCCGCAGCGGAGTCTGCAGCGGCCCCGGGTATGAGGGCGCTTCCAGGATCGTGCGCTGACGCGGCACCGTCGGAGACGTTGTTGGAACGGGCGTGAGAGCGTTCTTGCCCGGAATCGCAGCATCCAGCGCTTTCATCACCGAGGCGCAAGTCTGAAAGCGCTTTGCCGGGTCCTTTTCCAGGCACTGCAACACGACTTGCTCGATGAGCGGCGTGATTTGCGGATTTCGATATACCAGTGCGGGAGGTGCGCTGCGTACGTGGCAGTCCTTTATGTAGAAGTCTGTTTCGCCATCTCCCCCGAAGGGAGGAATCCCGGCCAGCATGGCATAGAGGACACACCCAAAGCTGTAAATGTCGGTCCGGGCATCCACCGCCCGGGGGCGAAGGATCTGTTCCGGGCTCATATACAGAGCGGTGCCGATTGCCGCTCCGGTGCGGGTAAGCCGGGGACCGTCGCTCAAGGCGAGAGCGATTCCGAAGTCCGTAATGAAGGCAGTCCCGGTCTTATCGATCAAAATGTTCGACGGCTTGACGTCGCGGTGCACGATTCCCTGGGAATGCGCATAGTCGAGTGCGCTGAGTACATCCCAGGAAATGGCATGAACTTCATCAAGGGTGAGAGCGCCCTGGCGCTCCTTCAGCTTGTGCTCCAGGCTCTCACCGTCGACGAACTGCATGATGAGGAAGCTGCGGCCGTCCTGCTGGACGAAGTCGATGGCCGAGACGATGTTGGGGTGTTGAAGTCTGGCCTGCCGTTTCCCCTCGTTTAGAAAGCGACCTTCGAGCTCGGGATCAGCCGCCAAGCGAGGAAGCAGGAACTTGACGGCGGCCAAGGTGCCCAGGTGCACGTGACGCGCTTGCCAGACCTGCGCCATCCCGCCTTCGCCGATTTCGCGTTCCAGAACGTACTGACCGATTTTCATTTGTCCCTGCATAACTACCTCTAAAAGCGCTCTTTCGCGGCGAGTTTGCGCACCTCGGCCAAAATTCTTCCAATGTTCCAGGACCCATAGAGGTACACAGCGAGGGGGAAATCGTCCGTACTTTATAAGAAGGCGGGCAGGTTGACAAGGAGCATATCGTGCCATAGGCACCTATCTGGTTCCCTGATCGGTTGCACCCCAGCGGCGCGCACGATGGATCTGCGGTGCGGAGCCAATCCGCCTCCGGCTTCGTTGACATGCGATCCGCAACTCCCTCGCCGCCAACTCAAAGACATGTTCGGTCCGGACTTTTGCGTTTTTCCTGCGCAGTGTTCGCCCTAAAACACGCTATTGCAAGTAGCGAGTAGTGAAGGAAGCCCAGCAGGAATGCCGTCTTTGTGGCAGCGGCTCTTCAGTCACCACTCCGGTTTGGCCCTTGACCTTGAAAGTCACTTCGACAGCGAAGTCATAAATCAGGAGGTTGCCCATGCGATTCTTTGAGTGCGCCCGGCTCGTAACACGGAATTCGTTCCTCATTCTGGTACTCATGGCTGTTCCAGCCCTTGCGGTTGGCCAGAAGAAGTCACCACCGCCCCCGCCGAAGGCTGCCGCGCCGGCACCCAGACCTACCGCCCCGCCTCAAAGATCAACCCCTCCGGCGCAACACCAGCCCACGCCGCCGCCTCGTACCATACCGCCGCCCCGCACTCTTCCGCCGACGCACAATCCGCCACCGTCACGAGAACCCCTGCCCGAGCAAGGCCAAAGGCAGGGCCCGGCAAAATCCGGGACGCAGGATGGCAAGGGAACTCAGGGGGGCAGAACGGAGAGTGTCCACGGGGAACGGGAACCACGAGGACACGAGATGGCCAAGAAGCCGCGCTCAGAGCCCCACGGACCAGTGCAGCGTCCGGGACATGAACTCGCCTTGAAGGACGGCACCAGAGCTCACATCGCTCCCAACGGCCAACTCCGCTCGGTCGATAAGAACGGCCTTCATATCGAGCGCAACCTGCATGGCGGGCGCACGATTGTCTCCGAACGCAATGGGGTGAGGGTTGTGACCACGGGGAAGCAACAGGGAAGCGTTCAGCGACGTTACGTTACCCGTGGTGGCCATACGTACTATGCGCGCACATACTACCAGAGAGGCGTATATAGAACCGCCGTCTATCGCGAGTACAGGTTCGGCGGCCGGCCTTACTACGCGTATGCTCCGACGCATTATTATCGTCCAGCGTTCTACACCTGGGCCTACGATCCCTGGCCCTCGCGGGTCTACTGGAACGTGGGCGCGTGGGGCTGGCAAGGGACGGGTTGGTTCGCCTATTACGGATTCACTCCGTATCCTTATTACACCGGGCCCGCCTTCTGGTTGACGGACTATGTCATCGCGGCGAATCTCGAAGCTGCCTACGCCAATGCCGCGGCTGGGGCTTCGACGCCGGCGCCATCCGGCTTGCCTCTACGCATCATCGAGAACGAAAATTCCGCAGACTCGCCGACATGGACCTTCAACGGTATCCACGGTATCGGCGACTTCACCACCGGACATCAACGGCTGACCATCGAGCGTTTCCAGGATGGGAACATCAGCGTTCGGCGCGTCGACGCCTCAGGCTTCAGCGCGCTCTATGTGGGACACATCGAAGGAGATGCTGTGTCCGGAACTGTGACCTACTTTCCCCTGCGCGGCGGCCCGCGAGTGGGCACCTGGCGAGGGACCATCGATAGTTGGGCGCCTTCCGCCACCCAGCCTGAGGGGACAGACGCAGGCACTCCGCCTGCCGGCAGTTCCGATCCAGTGACGCTCTCGGCGGACGTGAAGCAGGCTATCGAGGAAGCAGTGAAAGCGCAGATCAAGGCTGAGCAAGAAGCTGCCGCGCAACCACGTTCGACAGGCCGTTCGGACCCTAAGGTTGACGAGTCCCGGCAAGAAGTGCCACCCGCTCTCGATCCTGCCATCCGTACGTTTGTCGTCAGTAGCGACCTCGCGGTAGTAGCCGACGGCGCGGAGTGCTCCCTCACTCAGGGCGACATCATTACTCGAATCGATGACACCCCCGACGAGGACCAGAAGGTGATGGTCAGCGTTACCAGCAGCAAGAAGAGAGACTGCGCGCCCGGCAAAACGGTGGCCGTAGCTGTCGACGATCTGCAGGAAATGCACAACCACCTCCAGGAACAGCTCGACGAAGGCATGAAGGTGCTCGCGGAGAAGCAGGGGACTGGAGGAATACCGAGCTCCCCGGATACCACTACGGTTGCGGGAAGCATTGCTGCACCGCCTGTCGACAGGACTGCCGAGATCGCCATCAAGCAGCAGCAGGCTGCCGCCGATCAGACGGAAACCCAGGTCCGGCAACAATCCGGGTCGTAATCCTCCGGCGGGCCGTCGTGAAATCTGACGGCCCGCCACTTCGCCTTAGGGTTGCTGATCAACCGCAATCGGCCCCCCAGCCCCATGCCGCTGCTCAAAGTGGGCTTCGACCGAGCATGTTCCTCCTCCGGAATTGAAAATTCGAGTGAAGTTTTCTAACGGAACCGATTGATGACCTGCCTCGTATCAGAGTTGGAGCCTCAAGATGGGGTATTACCGCGGTTGTGCGCGCTGCCGTCTGAATCCGGACGATGACCGGCCGGTTTATCTGTGAGGCGTACAATAGCTGTCTTTGGGACAGGTCCCAGAAATCCTCAGGAGATGAAAATGATGCGAAGAGTGTGCTTGTCGATCGTGGCGTTGGCGGTGCTAGCTCCGTGTTTGTTGGCGCAGAGCGCAGACGAAATCATTGCGAAGATGGTGCAGGCTCGCGGCGGAGCGGAGAAGCTGAAGAGCGTGCAATCGGTCAAAATGACGGCGACCATGTCGATGCAGGGGATGGAGTTTCCCGCGACCGTAACACAAAAGCGTCCGGGGATGGCTCGGATGGAATTCACCGCGCAGGGATTGACCGGAGTGCAGGCCTACGATGGCAAGCAGGCTTGGCAGATCATGCCGTTCATGGGGAAGAAGGACCCGGAGTTGATGTCGGCAGATGAGGCCAAGGAGCCTGAGGAGATGTCCGACATCGATGGCCCGCTGGTCGACTACAAGAGCAAGGGCCACCAGGTGGAACTGCTGGGCAAAGAGAAGATAGAAGGCACCGACGCCTACAAGCTGAAGCTGACGCTGAAGAACGGCGACGTGCAGACGATCTACATCGACGCCGATTCGTTCCTTGAAATCAAGGAAGTCACCAAGCGCACGATCCGCGGTTCGGAGTCGGAAGTCGAGTCCTCGATCGGCGACTATAAAGACGTCAAGGGTATCCTGTTCCCGTTTGCGGTTGAGAGCGAAGTCAAGGGGACTGACCAGAAGCAGAAGGTGACCATCAGCAGTATCGAACTGAACGTTCCAGTTGAGGATTCGACGTTCAAGATGCCGCCCCCGGCTCCTAAGGCGGAAGCGCCGAAACCGGAAACACCGAAGAATTAGCGGGCCCCGCAGGACAGCCGTTTCAAGTCGAATTCATGCGATCTCCCTTGGAGGTGATCATGAGCAACCGTGGGCGTGTGTGGGCAGTGGTGTGTCTTCTGCTGGTGGGACTTCCTCTTTTGTCGCAAGACGTGACGCTCGACTCCGACACGATCAGCGGGCTGCCGATTCGCTCGATCGGTCCAGCGGCCATGGGAGGACGCATTGCCGACATCGCCGCCGTGCGCGAGGGGCAGCGGTTGACGATCTACGTAGGATCGGCGAGCGGCGGAGTGTGGAAGTCGGTTGACGGCGGCACGACGTTCAAGCCGGTTTTCGACAAGCAGCCGTCGCTATCGATTGGGTCGATCGCGATTGATCCGCAGAATTCGAAAACGATCTGGGTTGGCACGGGCGAATCCTGGGTGCGGAACAGCGTTTCGGTCGGGACGGGAGTGTATCGCTCGCGCGACGGCGGTGATAACTGGGAGGCCGTCGGACTGCCGGACTCGGAGCACGTCAGCCGACTCATTGTGCATCCCAAAGACAGCAACACCGTCTATGCGTGTGCGCTCGGGCACCTGTGGAATTCGAACACCGAGCGCGGCGTCTATAAGACCACCGACGGCGGCAAGACCTGGAACAAACTTCTCTACCGCAATGACAGCACCGGCTGTGCGGAAATGGCGATGGATCCGCAGGATGCCAACGTTCTCTACGCGGCCATGTGGGACGTGCGGCGGGAGCCGCACAATTTCCGCTCCGGCGGTCCGGGAGGCGGATTGTTCAAGAGCATCGATGGCGGCGCGACCTGGAAGGAACTGCGCAAAGGGCTGCCAGAGGGCGATCTCGGGCGTATCGGGATCGGCATCGCGGCCAGCAAGCCGTCACGAGTTTATGCCGTAGTCGAGGCGAAGAATCACACTGCGCTGTTCCGCTCGGAAGACTCGGGCGACAGCTGGACCGAAGTCAACAATTCGTTCAACGTGAGCGGACGGCCGTTCTACTTCGCGCGGCTGGCGGTGGATCCAAAGAATCCGGACCGCGTCTACAAGCCGGGATTCTTCCTGACGGTGAGCGAGGACGGAGGCAAGAGTTTCAGCGCGGCGATCTCGATGAGCGCCGGCGACACGGGCGCCGGCGTGCACAGTGACTTGCACGCGCTTTGGATCAATCCGGAGAATCCTGACCAGTTGCTGGTCGGCACCGACGGGGGCATCTATCAGTCGTTCGACCAGGCGACACACTGGCGCTTTCTGTCAACTCTTCCGGTGTCGCAGTTCTATCACGTGAGCTTCGACATGGCCGATCCGTACAACGTCTACGGCGGACTGCAGGACAACGGCACGTGGATGGGGCCATCGCGAGCGCCGGGAGGAATCGGGAACCGGCACTGGCGCGTGATCGGCATGGGCGACGGATTCTGGGCATTCTCCGATCCGGCGGATCCTGACTATGCCTATGTTGAGTACCAGGGCGGGCTGATCTCGCGATTCCGCAAGTCAACCGGTGAAGCGAAAGACATCAAGCCGCTGCCGCGGCCGGGAGAGCCGGACTTCCGTTTCAACTGGAATACTCCGATTCATCCCAGCCCGAATCAGGCAGGGACAATGTATCTCGGAGGACAATTCCTGTTTCGTTCGCGCGACCATGGAGAATCGTGGGACCGCATCTCGCCGGACCTGACGACGAACGATCCGGCGCGGCAGCATCAGGAGAACTCGGGTGGGTTGACCATCGATAACTCCGACGCAGAAAAGTACGAGACGATCTACACGATCGCCGAGTCGCCGAAGGACGGGAATGTCATCTGGGCCGGCACGGACGACGGCAATGTGCAGATCACGCGCGACGGCGGCAAGCACTGGACCAACGTGGTGAAGAACATTCCCGGGCTGCCGGCGAATACGTGGGTCTCGACCATCGAAGCGAGTCACTTCGATGCAGGGGTCGCGTACGCGACGTTCGACGGACACGCGCTCGGGGACATGAAGACCTACGTCTACCGCACCGCGGACTACGGCAAGACTTGGACGTCGATCTCCACCACGGGATTGAGTGGGTACGCGCATGTGGTCCGGGAAGACCTGGTAAACAAACACCTGCTATTCGTCGGAACGGAGTTTGGATTATTCCTTTCGATCGACGGTGGGGCGCACTGGGCGCAGTTCAAAGGCGATCTGCCGAATGTGGCGGTTCGGGATATGGCGATTCATCCGCGGGAGTCGGACCTCGTCATCGCGACGCACGGGCGGGGGATCTACATTCTCGACGACCTGACGCCGATCCGCGCGCTCACGCCGGAGATTCTGGCGAAAGACTTTGCCATGCTGCCGTCGCGTCCGTCAGTGCTGGCGCTGCCGGCGGGCGAACAGAGGTTCGATGGCGATGCGGAATTCTCCGGACACACGCTGCCTGACGTCGCGTCGATCGTCTACTACCAAAGGAAACGGCACATCCTCGGCGACCTGAAAGTCGAGGTCTACGACGGCAAGGGCGTGCTGCTGACGTCGATACAAGGCGATAAGAGAAAGGGACTCAACCGGCTACAGTGGCCGGAGCGGGGCAAGGCTCCGAAGGTGCCGCCAGCGGCGGGGCTGGTCGAGAACGAATTCGTCTTTCTCGGCCCGCAGGTGCAGGAGGGAACGTACACCGTCAAAGTGCTCAAGGGGAAGGAGACGCACCCGGGTGAAGTGAAACTGGTTCCCGATCCGCGGTCGAAGAGCACGGCTGCCGATCGCGCTCTGCAGCATAAGACGGTCATACAGCTTTACAACATGCTCGCGCAACTGACCTACACCGTCGATGCGGTGAACGATCTGCGCGACCAGGCGAAGCAGCGGGCAGCGAGTGCGTCAGACAGCGGATTGAAGGATCAACTGAACGGGCTGGTTCTGAAGCTGGAGGATTTCCGCTCGACACTGGTGTCGGTGAAGGAAGGCGGCATGCTCACCGGAGAGAAGAAACTGCGCGAGAAACTGGGCGAACTGTACGGCGCCGTGAATGGCTACTGCGGACGTCCGACGGGGTCACAGGTCGACAGCACAGCCGACTTCCAGAAGAAGCTGGACGACGCAGGGACACAGTTCCAGTCGATGACTGGCTCGGCGCTGCCGTCTCTGAATACGTCTCTGCAGGGCAAGAGCATGGAGCCCTTAAAAGCGATGTCCCGCGACGACTGGGAGAAGAAACAGAGATAGTCTGCGTATCGCGACCGCCTCGAAGACTATTGTCCGATGACCGTCACCACCACCGTGCGCTGGCGGCCGCGGACGTCGCATTCGAGATGGAAGATTTGTTGCCAGGTTCCGAGGACAAGCTGTCCGTTCGAGATCGGCACGGTGAGTGACGGGCCGAGAAGCGTGGCTTGCAGATGGGAGTGCCCATTGCCGTCGTGCCAGGCCTGTTCGTGTCCGTAGTCGCGGCTGGGCGGGATCAGCTTGTCGAGAATGGTGGGCATGTCGTCTCGGAGGCCGGGCTCGAACTCGATCGTGCCGACCGCAGCCGTGCTGCCCACGTTGAACACGTTGACGATGCCCGTGGTGATCCCGGAGGAATCGACCGCTTCCGCCACCTGGCTGGTAATGTCATGCATGTCTCCGTGCCCTCGGGTGGAGAGGGATATCTGTTGTTGAAAGCTTGTGTCTGAGGTTCGGTGCAAGCGATTCCTCCAGTGGCCGCAGCCTTCGGAAATTTCCCCCAATAGTCTAGGCGAGGATTGAGCGGCTGGCGTGCTGGAGAGTAGTTACTACTATTTGCTCTCTTCGGTTGAACCCTCCTAGGAAATAGGATAGGTTTTAGCTATTTTCTTCTCCCCCATTGCTTAATGGATCGCGGCGCCACCGGTCTTATGGTCCCAACATTCGATAACCGATAGAAGTGAGTCACGGCACCGGCCGTGTGCTACTCAGTAATCACGCTGGCCGCCGCCGTTCTGTGAACTCATCATGGGGATGGGTCTGGCCAAGGAGGGTGTAATGGGGTTCTCCAAGAGAGTGTCAACTGTTGCAGTGCATCGGGGTGCGTTGTGGCTGACGCTTGTGATCGGGTTCGTGTGCCCGGCGTTGGGCCAGGCACAGACCGGCAAGACCGTGACCGTCGACCAGGCGACAATGCAGGCGTTGCTGAATCGCATCGATCGATTGGAGGCACGCGTACGGCAACTGGAAGAGGCGCAGCGTCCGGCGTCAGCGGAGCAGGCAAACGCCGAACCTCGGGCTGTGCTGTCGTCAGGACCGGCGACCGGCGGTCCCTCGCCCAGCGCGCAGGAGCATGAGCACGAGGCAGAGCCTACCGATCACGCCGAGACCGAGCGCATGGACGTGAGCAAGACGCTGCTGCGCATCCGCGGCTATGGCGATGTTACCCTGCATGGGGACAACTTCCACCCGGCTGGCTTGCCCGGCGACCACACGAGTTTTGCTCTTGGTCAGCTCAATCTGTTCGTGACCTCCGACATTTCGGACCGCTTCAAGTTCCTGGGAGAAATTGTGTTTGAAGGAGGGCCAGACAACGTCTACGGCAGCGCCCAGTCAAACGAGAACGTGTTCAGCGTCGACGTGGAACGCTATCTGTTGCAGTATTCGTACAACGACTACTTCAAGCTGGCAGCCGGGCGGTATCACACCGCGATCGGATACTACAACACGGCCTTCCATCACAGTACTTGGCTGCAGACCACAACCGGGCGTCCGTTAATGTTTGATTTCGAGGACCGGGGCGGCATTTTGCCGATTCACAACGTTGGAGTGGAGGCGTCGGGCCGGGTGCCCTCGGGGAGTCTCGGGCTGCACTACGTGGTCGAGGTCGGAAACGGGAGAGAATCGCGCACACCCCTGGTCGACGAGCCTGTCCAAAACGAAATTTCCGACTCCAACCACAAAGCCGTCAACGTCGAGTTGTTTGCGCGTCCAACCACGGTTCCGGGGTTGCAAGTTGGGTTCTCGGCCTATCGTGACTTGCAGGTGCCCATGGGAAAACCAGCGATCGGCGAGACGATTCTGGCGGCCCATGCCGTTTACAGTACGCCGGGTTTCGAATGGCTGAATGAGGCGCTGGTGGTGCGGCATACACCGGAGGGCGGACACACTTTCTCGACGCCGGCATGGTACAGCCAGATTTCCCGGCGCTTTGGGGCATACCGGCCCTACTTCCGGTATCAGTACATCAACGCCAGCCCGAATGAGCCGGTGTTCCCGGACATCGGTCTGAGCGCCGGACCCTCGGCAGGCCTGCGCTATGATGCCAGCGAATCGGTGGCGTTGAAACTGCAGTATGACTTCATGTCGCTGCGCAACCAGCACGCAGTGCAGGGATTACAGGCTCAAGTGGGATTCACATTTTAATGCGATGAGTCGAAACCCAGTCATCGTGTTGGCGATCCTCGCGGCGGGCGTGTTGATTGCAACGACGTCCCGATCGCGGGTGGAGGCGGCGCGGCCGAAGGAGAGCCTCGCCATCATCGTCAACCGCGAGAATCCGATTGAGAATCTCTCGATGGCGGAACTGCGGATCGTGTTTCTTGGCGAGCGCAGTCACTGGGCGAACGGACGCCGCATCACACTCGTGATGATGGAACCGGGACAACTCGAGCGGGACACCGTGGTCCGCGACATTTGCCGCATGAGCGAATCGGACCTGCGCCGCCGCTATCTGCAAGGACTGCTGACCGGCGAGGTGCTGGTTTCGCCGAAAACGCTGGCGAGTCCGGTGGGCGTTCGCAAATTCGTGTTCAACGTGCCGGGAGCTATCGGTTACCTGCGGCCTGCTGATGCGGACGATTCGGTGAAAGTGATTCGCATCGATGGGCGCCTGCCGAGCGATGCCGAGTATCCATTGAAGATGGCCGAGAGTAGCGAGCGATAGCATGCCGGAGCGCAGCCAGGCTGCAACGTATGGAGGATCGGCAACCTTCGCTCCGCGCGTGGGGCGGGGCGTGACGTTTCTGTCGCGTTACAGCTCAGCGCTGTTCCTGCTGCTGCTGGTTGGACTGGAGGCAGGAGTGGTGCGCTTCGTCATCCGCGATATGCACTCGGCCAATGACGAAGTTCAAAGAATGTATGCGTCGTCGGTGATTGGCCTGCATCGTATCGGCAATCTGCAATACGACGCGCAGGAGACGCGCCGCGCGACGCTGTATGCGCTGACAACGAACGACAGCAACCTGCAAGTTATCTACGCCGATCAATCCCGCGAAGCAGACGGCCGGGTCACCGCCGCCATTGTGGAGTATCTGCAGCACGCCAGCCTTCCCCAGGAGACGGAACTCGGTCATCGCCTCGAGAAGGACTGGAGGGCGTACCTGCACGCCCGCGATGAAGTGTTGGGATCGATTATGGAGGGCAGTATCAAAGAGGCGGTTTCCTACGATTTGGCCAATGGCGTCCCTCTATTTGACGCGGTGCGGCAGGATCTGGAAGAGACGGAAAAACTCTACGACGAGCAGGCATCGGAACGGCTGGCGAATGTTGCGGCGCTGGCCAATCGTTCGGTGACCCGGCTGGTTACGGTATTGGTGGTGACGTTTCTGATCGCTGGCATCTTCGTGTGGATTCTGCAGAAAGACAAGATGGCGAGCACCCTTCAGATGGCGCGAATGCAAATGGATTTTGCCGCGTCGGTGTCGCATGAGCTGCGCACGCCGCTGGCGGTGCTCTGTTCGGCGGTGGACAATATTGCCGACGGGGTCGTTACTGGCAAAGAGCAGTTGGCTAAATATGGGACGGTGATCCGGAATCAGTCGCGCCAGATCAATGATCTGGTCCACCAGGTCATACTGTTTGTGTCGACGCAGGACGGCAAGGGCCGATATCTGTTGCAACCGCTGGCCGTCCAGGATGTCGTGGAGGCGGCGGTGACGGGGACGAATGAACTGGTTCGCAAGGCCGGCTTCACGCTGGAGCAGCACGTCGCTCCTGGACTGCCCAAAGTTTCGGGGGATTTGTTGGCGCTGTCGCAATGCCTGCAGAACCTGATCACCAACGCCTTGAAATACGCGGATCAGGGCCGCTGGATTGCGATTCGTGCCAGCGAAGAGGGGCCGAGGGATCATCGGGAAATCCGCATCGGGGTGCAGGACCGTGGGCGGGGAATTGACCGCGCGGAGCTGCAGAAAATATTCGAGCCGTTCTATCGCAGCAGGGAGGCGGTCGCCGGACAGATCCATGGGACCGGCCTGGGATTGCCCATCGCAAAGAGTTTGGCGGAGGCCATGGGCGGAAGGCTATCGGTTACCAGTGAAATTGGCGTGGGAAGCACGTTCACGCTGCATTTACCGGCGTTGGCCGTTTCCAGCGACGGCAAGGAATCAAGGGAATCAGCGGGGAGGACTTTGGCGAAGCCATGAACGAAAGCATCTTGTTGGTCGAAGACGAAGAAGGCCTGCGGATGACGCTGAGTGACCGCCTGCGCAGCGAGGGTTACGCGGTGGACTTTGCGGCGGACGGCGATGAGGGCCTGAACAAGGCTACCAGCCTGCCTTTCGACCTGATCATTCTCGATATCATGCTTCCGCGCCGCAGCGGGCTGGATGTATGCCGCGACGTTCGAATGGCCGGGCTGGCCACGCCCATCCTGCTGCTGACAGCGCGCGATCAGACCGCCGACAAGGTGATCGGCCTGAAACTCGGCGCCGATGACTACGTTACCAAGCCGTTCGACACGCTCGAGTTAATGGCCCGCGTGGAGGCCTTGTTGCGGCGAGCTCCGGGGCGCATGGCTCCCAGCATCCTGCAGTTCGGCCCGCTCCGGATGGATGTTCGCGGGACCGAGGTTACGCGCGACGGCAGGAACGTTCCGCTCTCTGCCCGGGAGTTTCAGTTGCTGCGGCATTTCATGGAGCATCCGGGAGCGACGCTCTCACGAAGTGAACTGTTGCAGGAAGTGTGGGGCTATGAAGACGGGACCTTTACCCGCACCGTGGATGTCCACATCGCCAGCCTGCGGCAGAAGCTCGAACAAGATCCCAAACACCCGGAACTTATCCTTACAGTTCCGGGGATGGGGTACAAGCTAAAGGCTTGAGTCGGGCAGGCCGAGGCGGTTTCAGGCTTTCTTGCCGTAGTGCAACGCGAGTTCGGTCTTGTGATGAAGCTCCTCGCTGTACCACGCAGGCCAGTATTCCTCTAGTAGGCTGTGAAGTTCCGAGAGTACCTCGGCGAGCTGGGCTTGGCGTCCGGCGGCGCGGGACTTCCCGTGTCCGGAAGAATTGCTCGATCTGGTTCTGCTGTGCGGTGCGCGATTCTCAATCGAAGCCATGACGGTAGACATGTCGCTCCCCTTGCGATGGGATAGGCCAGCACTGCCTACAACTAAGGCCCTGCCTTGCGGTGCAGAGCCAAGGGGAGGAATTCTGCTCTGCCGACATTTAACCCCAGAGTGGCGGAATTGTCGGCAAAAAACCTGTAATCGAGTTGTAAATTCCTTGTAAGCGATTTCGAGGCGGGTCGACAACCTCCCGTCCTAGGGCCCTGCTCGGCGAACCTTACAGGTATGGGCTGCCCGCCTCGCAGCTTCCTGCCGTCGCCTTTACACAAGTGATGAGGGTCACGGCGAGGTGCCTCCGGAAGCGGATACCCTTGATCCGGTCACTCCCTGGCGGCTAAGGCAAATCCTGATGCCAAATGCATCTCTAGATCGGTCTTTCTCCCACACCTTGCAGACATTCGTACAAGACATCCGCTTCAGCCTCAAGTTCTTCGCTTCGAACTGGAAGTTCAGCCTTGTGGCGGTGGTTACTCTGGCCGTCGGCATTGCGGTTAACGCCACTGTATTCAGCTGGATCGATAGCGTGCTATTGCACCCATACGCCGGCGTGGGCGATTCGGGCGGGTTGTCGCTGGTGGAAACTGTCACCACGAACGGCGAGCATCTGGTCGCGACTTCCTACGTGGACTATCGCGACTACCGTGACAATCTGAAGCTGGTTTCTGAGATCGCCATTGGCCGCTTTACGCCGCTGACCTTGGGGTTGGAGGGAAACGCCGACCGGGCCTGGGCGGAACTGGTATCGGCGAACTACTTCGATGTGCTGCGAGTGAAGCCGGTTCTCGGGCGATCGTTTCTTCCCGAAGAAGGTGCGGATCAGCCCGGTGCCTTCCCTGTGGCGGTGATCAGCTACCGCATGTGGCAGAACCGCTTTCACGGCGATCCCAACGTGCTGGGGAAAGAAATCCGCTTGAACCGCCATCAGCTGACGATTATCGGGGTGGCGCCGCCCGATTTTCGCGGGAGCACGGTGGGACTGGTTTACGACGTGTGGATGCCGATCACCATGGCCAACGAGATGGGCACCGGCGGCGGCACGCTGAACTACCGCGGTTGCCGCGACCTTACCTCGACCATCGTGCGCCTCAAGCCGGGGGTGACGCGCGATCAAGCGCAAGGGGAAATCAGCGCGCTGGCGGGGCGGCTGGCGGCGGCTTATCCCGGCACGAACCGCGGTGTCGATGCGATCATGGTGCCGGTATGGGCCGGGCATCTGGGAGCACAGGGAATCTTGCTGAAGCCTCTCCAGATTCTGATGGCGGCCTGCGTACTCCTGCTGATCATCGTCTGCGCGAATGTTGCCAACCTGCTGCTGTCGCGGGCTGTATCGCGGCAGAAGGAGTTCGGTCTGCGCTTGGCCTTTGGAGCCGGCCGCGTAAGGCTCGTGCGTCAACTTCTGACTGAGACCTTCCTGCTGGTGCTGTCCGGAGGCGTGCTCGGTGTGCTGCTGATGCTGGTTCTGGACCGATCGCTCAACCGGCTGTTGCCGCACGTTGATTTTCCTTTCGACCTGCGTGGCGGCTTCGGCGTTTCAACCTTGGGATTCACGCTGCTGGCGGTTCTGGCAGTCACGATTGCCGCGGGGCTGGTTCCAGCACTGCTATCTCTGCGGGCCAACCTTAGCCAGACGCTCAATGAAGGCGGGCGCAGCGGGATTGGCGGCACGAAAACGCATCGGCTGAGAGGGCTGCTGGTAGGAGTCGAAGTGGCGCTGGCGATGGTGGCCCTCATCAGCGCGGGGCTGTTCCTGCGGAGTTTCGGCAAGGCCAGCCGCATCGAGCCGGGATTCCGGACCCACAACGTCTCCGTGTCGCAGTTCTATCTGTCGAACGCCGGCTACTCCGGCGAGGAGCAGCGGAGCTTTTGCCGTAAACTGCGCGAGCGACTGGAATCGGCTCCCGGTGTTGTGGGCGTGACGTATACCGACTTTGTGCCGCTGACCAACCCGGGCACCAGTCCGCAGGACCAGATCGACGTCCAGGGCTACGTGCCTGCACCGAACGAGCAACTGCTGCTGCACCGTGCGACGGTGCCTCCGGGATACTTCGATTTCATGGGCATTCGCCTGCTGGCGGGTCGCGAGTTCACCGAGCGCGACGAGCCTCAGCAGCCGCAAGTGATGATTGTCAATGAGACATTTTCGAGGCACTTCTTTGGCGAAGCGTCGCCGATTGGCCGAGCGGTGCATATTGGGCAAGGTGATGTGACCATCGTCGGTGAGGTCAAGGACAGCAAGTACGACACTCCGATACAGGCGCCGTATCCGTATTTCTATCTGCCGTTCCGGCAATGGTTCGGGCCGGGGCTCAATTTTTCTGTGCTGATCCGGACGACCGGCGACCCCATGGCAGTGATTCCTCAGCTACGGCGGGAGGCGCTGGCGCTGAATCAGGACGCGTACTTCCGGACAATGCCGCTCGAGGATGCGGTGGGGTACTCGCTTTATCCGCAGAAGGTCGCGGCCATCCTGTTGACCGCGACGGCGTTCCTGTGCCTGCTACTGTCGGCGGTTGGGTTGTACAGCGTGATGAGCTACGCCATCAGCCAGCGCACGCAGGAATTCGGCGTCCGCATGGCTTTGGGAGCCAGCCGATGGAAGGTGCTCGAAATGGTTACACGAGAGAGCCTGATGCTGACCTTACCAGGACTTATCGTGGGCATGGGTACGGCGCTCGTCGCGCTACGATTCTTCCGAGGAATGCTGGTGGACGTGAGTCCGACGGACCCGTTAACGCTGGGTGGAGCGGCGCTGTTCCTGATCGCGGTGACGCTGATCGCCACTTATTTGCCGGCGAGGCGTGCCATGGACACCGATCCGATGATTGCCCTGCGGTGTCAGTAGGTGGCCTCGCGTTCGGGCATGACAGCGCTGATCGAATCAAGGTAGAAGACCGCGCCGACGGCCAATGCGCCCGCTACTCGAAAGAGCGACCCACCGAGGTGACGTCGGGCAGTTCTCGGAATTCCTCCCTGCGTTGTATGCTGTAACGTCTTGCGCAGGTGCACATGAACCGTGATCGGTCGTTCTTTCGTGCCCATGTTTTTCTTCTAATTGTTCTTTCACTCTCCGCATTCGCGAAAAACGGTATTCACGTCGTCGTCGTGCCGGTGGCGAATATGTACTCGAAGCCGACCGAGAAGGCCGACGTGGTGTCCCAGGCGATTTACGGCAGCAACGTGAAGTTGCTGGTGGCGCGTGGCGAGTGGTCGCGCATCGAGACTCCGGATCGCTACCGGGGATGGACTCCGAGCCGCTATTTACGCATCGTGCTGGCGGGGGACGGCTATGCCACTGCGGGACCTACGGTGCAAGTGGAGAGTCTGTTCGCCAACGTTTATGCCGAAACTGATGTGACCAAGCATAAGCCTGTGATCACGCTTCCGTTCGAAACGAGGCTGGAAGTCACACCTGATAGCCCGAAAATAAGCGCCAAGGAAAAGGCCAGCCATGAAGGATGGCTGCATATTCACCTGGCCGGGATGACGATGGCCTGGATTCAGGCGAGCGATGTGGTGGCTGATCCCAAGCCACTGACGATTCCGGAGTCGATTGAACTGGCCAAGCGCTTCCTCGGCCTGCCGTATCTGTGGGGCGGGCGGTCGAGCTACGGATTCGACTGCTCCGGATTTACGCAGATGCTGGTGCGGGCGCGAGGCATCAACATGCCGCGCGATGCCGATTTGCAGGCGGCGTGGAAGGGCGTGGACCGGATCGCGCGCGGTGATCTGCAAGCCGGCGATCTGCTCTTCTTCGGCAGGTCGGAAAAAGACATCACCCATACCGGGATGTACATTGGCGATGGTCAATTTATTCACGACACAACTCATGGGCATCCAGTGATTCAAATTGGCCGGATCGACGACGAGCCGTGGACACATTTGCTGGTTGCCTGCCGCAGAGTGAAGCTGGCGCCGGCGGATTCCAAGAAGTGATGGGTTGGCGATGCGGAATCTGATCGCCGATACGTTACACTGACGCCGACACCGATGCGCCCATCGCTCGACTTGCTGCTCGACCGCCTCGAAGCCGTCAAGAATTCCTTTGGCGAAGGCTCTGCCAAAAAAACCGTGGCCTTGCTCCGGCAATTGTCGTGGCAGAAGTTCGACAATCCGAAATCCCTAATACGGTTTCATGAGGGGCTGTTGTTTCTTCGCGCTTTTCCCGCATCCGCGGCTGTAGTCACGAGCGTCGAGAAGTTGCTGGATGTGTTTCACGAACGCATTCAACGAATCCGCGAATCAGGTGCTGACTTGTCCGCCTTCGACGACTTCGACACGTCGGGCATCGCCGGAACGACGATGCAGGACACGTTGAACTTCGAAGTGGCGCGATGGCTGGTGCGCCGCATCCGGAAGAACGTCGAGATCGCCTGGGACGACTACGACGACGAGCGTGCCATGGGGTCGTCATGGCCGAGGTTTATTCCCTTGCTGGAAGAGGATTCCGACGTAGAGGCGAACATCCCGTGGCGGCGCTGGCTCGATGCGGCGCGAGGGCGGGAGGATGACCTCCTGTGGTTGGTCCGCCAGTTCGAGCAATTACCTGGGCGCGATCGCGAAAAAGCTGAGTTGTTCGATTCTCTAAGGCTGCCGCTGCGCTGGCGACTGGAGAATCTTAAGCTGGCGCGCACCCGCAATTGGCGGCGTCCGCGGAAGTTCTTCTTCCATAGCGGTTCGCTCATCACGCGCAAAGAAGTGTCGATTGGCAGCGAACTGGCCCGGCCCGCTCCGAAGTTCGAACAGCTCTCGCCGCGCGAAGGCGGAGCGACAATGGACCTGATCCGCGAGGTGATGGTGGTTCGCTATCGGGAACTCTATGGAACGACGCTTGGCGATCCAGCTTCGGTCGTCAGAACTGACGTGGGGCGGGGAGTTGTTATCTATTTGTGGAATCTGCCACCCAGGCGCCGGCTTCCGCTGCGCGCTTATGTGGCTGGCTTCACGATAAGGAATGGCGTTCCGATCAACTACATCGAAGCGATCGGCCTGTGCGAGTGGATTGAAGTCGGATTCAATACGTTCTATACGTACCGCCAGGGCGAAACTGCGTGGATCTATGCGCAGGTGTTGCGCTGTTTGTGCGCGCATATGGGCGCGAAAACGATCTCGGTGTATCCCTACCAGATCGGGCAGAACAACGATGAAGCGCTCGACTCGGGAGCGTTCTGGTTCTACCGCAAGTTGGGATTCCGCTCGGGTAAGCCCGAATTGGAGCAGCTCGCAAGAGAAGAAGAGCGGAAGATCGCGAGAAGGCCAAAATATCGGACGCCGCGTAAGATCCTGGCGCGGTTGGCGGAGTCGCATGTGTTCTACGAAGTCGCGGCGGCCGAGAACAGCACGTCGGGAATCGTGCGTGGGCCGTGGGATACGTTCTCGACGCGCAATATCGCTCAGCGCGTGAGCGAGCGGATGGCGCGCGATTTTGAGGGCGACGCTCGCCGCATTCGCGAGCAATCCGCGCACGAGGTCGCGCGAGCTTTGCAGGTCGATCCGGCTGGCTGGACGCCGGCCGAGCGTGAATCGTTCCAGAACTGGTCGGTCGTGCTGGCGTTAGTTCCCGATCTCTCTGATTGGTCGGCCGAAGAGAAGCGGGAGATAGTCGAGATCATTCGAGCGCAATCCGGCGCCGACGAGATGATGTACTTGCGGCGGACGCAGCGGCACCAGCGCTTGCGCGCGGAATTGCTGCGTCTGGGAGCAAGCTGAGTCGTGTCTACTTGCCGCTCAGCGGCGTCGTAGCAGAGCGAGCCGGATCTGTCAGCAGAGATGGTCCTGGCTTGGTCGAAGAGTTCTGGGCTCCCGCTGCGGCAGCCAAGGCGTTACCTTCCCGCGCAGGCGCGGGCTGCTTTCCGCATAGATCGATCACTTCCGTGATGCGCTTGGTCTCATGCTGCATGGCATTCTGCCAGTTCTTCAGTGCTTCCTTCTCTTTGGCTACCTGATCGAGATTGGCCTGCACTCGCTGGGCGTAGTGCACGCGAATCTTCTCCATCTCCTCTTCCACGTGGGAGTTCTCTTTTCCCTTGCGAGCCTCGAACTCTTCCAGTTGTTTGGTCTGGGCGGTCTCGTAGGAGGATAGGGCATTCTGACGGCGGGTGGCATCGGTCAGAAGTTCGTCAACCGAGATGCCGGCCGCGTCGAGTGCCATCAGCACCGACGCGCGTTTGGCGTCGGGCGGGAGGTCGCGCAGTCGATCGCTGTTCAGCATATCGACGACTTTGTGAATGCCGTATCCCGCTCCGGGGCTCATGATTCCGGCGGCGCGATAGATGTCTTCGTAGTTGAGCAATTCACCGCGAGGCCCGCTCGGGGTCGATTCTTGGGTGTTGGACTTGTTCACTGAAGCCTCCGTCAAGGTAGATTTTGCGGGCGCGTCTCCGTCCTGCTTGTTGCGGTCCTGCTTGCGGCGCCAGAAGTGGGGAAAGACTGTTTTCGGTTCCATAACTTTCCTTTCGGGACGAGGGGACGTGTCCTGGTGAAGTTCGGCGCGCGGATGCGAGGGGGAGGTCGCGATGGCACGCGTTGGCATTGCCGCCCGGGCAGCGGCCTGTGGTGGTTTGGCTTGCATGGGCCGCATCAGCGGAGCCGCGGCGATGAGCCCATGCACATCTGCGGACCCGCTGACTGACTCGGCCTGTATCGGTTCACTCCACGCCGGTTGCGGGGCCTGACGAGCTATGGCCGCCGTTGCGTCATTCGTTGCTTCCCGTCTCACGCCCAGCAGGAAGTCGCGGCCATCGCTGCGGCAATTTCTGGCGATAGCGGCGAACTGCTCCCGGTGCCATTTGATCGAAATGCGCGATCCAACCGCGAGCGGTCGCGGGATGCGAATGCAGGCGCCGGAAACCGACGTATCTTCCAAGGTCGCGCGCACTCGAAAGGGCGTGCCATCGGCATCCTGCCCAGTGATCTCGGCCACTGCCCACATGGCTTTGCGCGGTTCGATGCTGCGCCCGTCCATGCCATGAGTATCGGCAGAGTAATCCGGCAGTTTAGTTACCGAAGGCGATGAGAGGATTCTTACTTCGTGAACAGACGCATCAGCCCGCTGGAAACCAGATCGGGAGAGAGAAAGTGCTGGTTCCTGATTCCGGCTGCCCGGGTGAGGGCTTCGGCGGCAAAATACCCGCTGCGAACCGCGCCCTCCATGGTGGCCGGCCATCCGGTGGCGGTCCAGTCTCCGGCGAGGAAGACACGTGGCCATGGCGTATCCGGCGTGGGACGGTGCGCGTCGATCCCTGGACGCGGAGAGTAGGTCGCGTTGACTTCTTTAATCACCGTCGATTTCAGCAAGCTCGCCTCGCGCGCTGCCGGGAAAAATTCGCGGAGTTCGCCGAGAGCGAGGTCGACGATTTCCGTGCGCGATTTGTCGATCAGCGTCTTTGAGGAACTGACCACCAGTTCGATATAGCTGCCGACGCTTCCGTTTTCGCCCTGCGTTCGCATTGGCTGCAGACGGGACTTGTGGAACATCCACTGGATCGTCCGGTCGAGCAGCACGGCGTGGTCGAGATCGGAAATCTGCCGGTCAAACCACAGGTGGATGCCGGTGATGGGCGAGTTCACGAAATGCGAGATATTTTCGCGAATCGGCGCGCTCTCGGAAGTCGATGGTAGAACCGATTCCAGGGCATCGAAGGGAAGTGCGAGGACCAGGTAGTCAAAGGTCTCCTCGGGAGCGGCAGTCTCTTTTCCACGCACGCCCAGGCGAACCTGAGAAGCATCGGCGACGAAATTCTCCAACGGAGAACGCAAGTGGATCGTGCCTCCATGCTTGTGCACGTACTCACCGGCGGCGTTGTAGAGGTCGGTAAGCGGGAGCGCGGGCACGCCCATGTGGCGGGCGGGAGGAGTCTTCATCGATTCGCGCACGACCTGGGCGGCGGCGGACACGGAGATGCGGTCGAGTTCTTCACTCAGGGCGCTGATGAGGATCGGATGCCAGAAACGGCTGACCGCGTTCTTGGTTTGCCCGTGGGCGTCAAGCCATTGCTGAAAAGACTGTCCCTTGTCGGTTTGTGTTGTCAGCGTGAGCGGGATCAGGGCGCGTGTGATCGCCAGCTTGTCGGTGGCGTTGAGAAAGGGGAAGCGCAGAAACGACGGCGCGGTGTGCAACGGTGCAGGCAAGAACGACGACTTCATGACGGTGACGCGTCCGCCGGGTTCAATGAAGTGCATCTGATCGAACCATCGGATTTGATCCGCGACGCCGATCCGCTCGTAGAACTTCACCAGGTTCGTGCAGACGCGAAACAGCACATGTTGGCAGTTGTCGACGACTTCGCCGGTGCCGGGATGCTCGTAGGAAGAAGCGCGTCCGCCGAGAAATGGCCGCTTCTCAAACAGCGTTACGCGAAAACCGGCGTCGGACAAGGCGCAGGCGGCGGCGAGTCCGGCGAGACCGCCTCCGGCGATAGCGACAGTGGGTTTGGAAGATGTTATAGGCATTCACTAAAGAGTCAGAGCGCTCCAACCCGAAATATCGAGTTTAGAAGACCTGTCATCCTGAGCGGAGTTGCGGTTCGCGACGCGAACGGCAACGGAGTCGAAGGATCCCTTTCGGCGCGTGGCCATCTCAAGCGCGGCTGGGCATTCCGACCACAGCCGAGGCTTTCTCGCGAAAAATCCTTCATTCTCATCTGCTCGATAAACAGGATAGGGATCCTTCGACTCCGGAATGCTTCGCTTCGCGAAGCACTCACTCCGCTCAGTATGACAATTCCATGAAGGTCATGCCAATCGCTTGAGGAAGCCTTTCCCGAGGATGCGTAATTTCTCCCACGTGCTCAGGGCGACTCGCGTGGTGAAGACATCGTATTGTTTCAGGGCAATCTTTTCGAGCAGAGCGCGATAGATGTTGATGAGCACCCACAACGCCGGCTGACTGTCTTCGGAAACGTAAGGGATCAGTTCGTCGCCGGATGCGTAAAACTCGCGGGCCCGGTCGGCCTCTTGCGCAAGTAGAGGACGCAAGCGCGCCGGGTCGGAGACCGAAAGCACATCGGCCAGCGTCAAATCGAATTTTGCTAGATCTTCTTCGGGGAGGTAGACGCGGCCCATGCCGGCGTCTTCCTTCACGTCCCGAATGATATTGGTCAACTGGAAGGCCAGGCCGCAACGCTCGGCCAGCGGTTCTGCCGCGGGATCGCGATAACCGAAGACGTGAATGCAGACCAGGCCGACCACCGACGCCACGCGATAGCAGTAGAGGCGGAGATCCTCGAAGGTCTTGTAGTGGACGACACCGGAGCCGGTCTGCATTGAGGCTTCGGCTTCCTCCACATCCATGGCAGTGCCGTGGGCAAGTTCGTCGAGCAAGCCTGCAGGAATGGCATAACGGCGCTGGGCGTCGGTCAGCGCCAACAGAATGGCATCATCTGTCGGATTGCCCTGCTGGGCGCGGTGCAGGGCCACGAGCCACGATTCGAGTTGCTGACGGCGCTCGGCGAGGCTGAGTTTGGGATCGTCGGCGATGTCATCGCAGCGCCGCATGAAGGCGTAGACCGCGCATAGCGCTTCGCGCTTGCGGCGGGGCAGGACGAGGAACGCATAGTAGAAATTCTTCGCCGCCATGCGCGTGATGCCCTTGCAGACGGAATACGCCATCACGAGCTGCGGCGGGGCAGGAGTCCACTGCACGGGAACCTCCTGCGTGCCGGCGCTCATCGCAAGCCTCCTAACATCTTGGTGAGCGCGGCGCGGGCGACCAGAGCCAGTTTGCGGGACTTCGAGATGGCCGGACGATTACCGAGAACCGCGAAATCCTGTTTTTCGATCGCGTTGAGAATCTCCATCCCCCCGCGGCTGAAGAGGTCGAGATCGACGGCGAGTTCACGATCGACCTTGCCGACCAGCGGCAGACCCTGGCGAAACCAGTCGCGGGCGCGCTCGACTTCGAACCGCATCATCTTGCGGAAGGCGGGAGTGTTCTGCTGGCGGGCGATGTCCTCTTCCGCGACGCCGAAACGGCGCAGATCTTCGAGCGGAAGATAGATGCGCGCCTTGGCATAGTCGACGCTGACGTCCTGCCAGAAGTTGGCGAGTTGCAGCGCCGTGCAGGTGTAGTCGGAGAGTTGCTGGCGTTCGGGATCGCGATATCCGCAGAGATAAAGAACCAGATGGCCCACGGGATTCGCCGAGTAGTGGCAATAGGCCAGCACGTCGTTGAAGGTCTCAAACCTCGTGATGGTCTGATCTTGCCGAAACGCAGTGAGCAGATCAGAAAACTCGTTCCTGGGAATGTCGAATTGACGGACGGTCTCGGCCAGTGCCACAAATACGGGATGTTTCGGCGAGCCGTCGTAACAGGCGTCGAGTTCGCGCTGCCATTGATCGAGAAGTTCGAGAGACGCCGCGGCGTCACCGACCTCGTCACCCAGATCATCGGAGATGCGACAGTAAGCGTAGACGTTGAAGAAATGCTGGCGCAGCCTGTGCGGCAAGAACCAGCTCGCGACCGAAAAGTTCTCATAGTGGCTGCGGGCCAGGCGGGCGCAGTATTCCCGAGCCTCGGCCACAGTGGGAGCCGTGGCGGGAATCGCGTAGGCGGCAGGTAGACGCGACCATCCCAGGGCCGCCGGATTTTGAGTCGCAGTTTGGTTCACGGGTGACAGTGAATGGATGATTGTAGATCGATGATTGTTGAATAGGAGCGCATGGCCAGAGTCTGGTTTTCAATCAACAATCAGAAATCAACAATCATCAATTTGTTCCTCAGTGTCCGGGGATGATGGCCGTTTTGATATCGCCCCCGCGGTTCAGCATGTGGCGGAGTACCTGTTGCAGGCGCGACAGGGGCGCCTCGCCGGTGATGTAGTCCGTTGGGCGGATCTTCTTGGCCGCGATCAGGCCGAAGGCGCGGCGGACGGTTTCCGGCGTGTGATGGAATGTCGCTTTGAGCGTGATTTCGGAATAGTGCAGGCGGTTGGTTTCGAGCTGTACTTTTGTTCCGCTGGCGCATCCGCCAAAGAAGTTCACCGTGCCGCCCTTGCGGACCATGTCGACGGCCCACTCCCAGGCTTCGGGTTTGCCGACAGCTTCGATGACCACGTCGCAGCCGCGCTTCTGCGGAGAGAGGGCGCGGACAGCATCGACGACGTTCTGCGTCTTTGTGGTCTGAATAATCTCGTGGGCGCCCATCTGGCGGGCGGCTTCGACTTGTCCGTCACGTTTGACGACCGAGATGACATTGCAGCCGATGGCTCGGGCGACCTGCACGAACATCAGCCCTATGGGACCTCCGCCGAGGATGGCGACGGTGTCGCCGATCTCGACGCCAGTCTCATGCAGTCCGCGGAGGACACAGGCCAGCGGCTCGGTCATGGCCGCGTCCTCGAAGCTGACATTGGCCGGAATCACCAGCATGTTGGCATCGACGATCCGGCGCGGCACGCGAATATATTCGGCGTAGGCTCCGTTATTGAAGAGCAGGTCTTCGCAGAGATTTTCCTGGTGCTTGGAACAGTAGAAGCACATCTGGCAGGGAGCGGAGTTCAGCGCGACCACGCGCATGCCCTTCTTGAAGCCATTCACTCCCCCACCGACTTCCTCGATCACTCCGGCCAGCTCGTGGCCGAAGAGCGCGGGAGGCACGATCATGCGCGCGTGGTAACCGCGCTGGTACACCTTGAGATCGGTGCCGCAGGTCAGGGCGACCTGAACTTTGACCAGAACCTCGCCTTCCCCCACTCGGGGAATCGGTACCTTTTCGATCTTGAGGTCTTCCTTGCCGTACAAGACGGCAGCCGTCATTTTTCCGTTCACTTCTGCGTTCCTTCCCAAGAACTGCCGGGCTGAATCACGATCTTCATCGATGAAGGCTGGGGATGGGCGGCCAAGTCCAGAGCCTGCGGGCCCTGGGAGAGCGGGAAACGATGACTCACTAGTCGCTCCAAGTCCATCTCGCGATTCATGACAAAACGAACCGATTCCTCTTGTAGATCAACGGATGCGCTGTAGGACCCCACTAGCGTCTTCTCGTCGACACAGATTGCGGCAGGATCAATCACTGCCTCCCCGTGCTGTGTCTGTGCGAATAGCAAAATCCGGCCACCTGGACGGGCCGCGTCCATCGCGGTACGAATCAGGGAATTCCCGCCGACTGCCAGCATGACTGCGTCGGCACCGCGCCCCTGGGTCAATTCACGGACACGCTCCACAACGTTTGCCCGCGAAGCTTCAATTGTAAGGTCTAATCCGAAACTTGAACCTATTCTAAGCCTCTCGGGATACAAATCGGAAGTAATTAAGGTGGCCCCCATCCGCTTGGCTAGGACACTCAATATGATGCCGATCGGGCCCTGGCCGATAGTAAGGACCGTTTCGCCCGGCCGCAGGTTCAAGGCATAGACGCCCTTCAGGCAGGTATTCACCGGTTCGACGAAGCAGGCCTGCTCGAAGGAGACGCCGTCGGGAATGCGCACGGTGCCGTGCTCGACGATCCAGTCCCTGACGAGGACGAACTCGGCAAAACCCCCGCCAGACGGCTCAAATCCGGCGGTGCAGCCTACTTTCTTGTACGTCGCGCATTGGGCGAACGTCTTGTTGTCGCAATAGAAGCAGTTGCGGCACGGGATGTGGTGAAAGACCATCACTCGGTCGCCCGGGCGATAGGCGGTGACGCCGGGCCCGACTGCATAGACGACGCCGGAGGTCTCATGTCCGAAGATGCGAGGTGCGGAATGCGAGCCTGTGGAAATCTTCTTGAGGTCGGTGCCACAGACTCCGCACGAGTGCACGCGGACCAGCATCTCGCCGGGGCTAATGGTTGGGACCGGAACGGTTTCAAGGCGGATGTCGTTGATGCCGCGGTAGACCGCGGCTTGCATCGTTGCTGGGAGAGACGGTGAGTCGGTTTCTACCGAGAATTGCCCGGCAATGGCCATGGAAAGAATCTTAGATGATGATAACAAGGAGTTTGATGCAAAACAGAGCGGCCACCTTCCCTTTGCTTTTGGTGGCAATGCCTCATTTACGGCAACTTCGATTTATTCGCGCGCAGGGGCGTAGGTATAAGGTTTTTCGCCCATCCGGTTGAACAGCATTTCGCGGCTGGGGATTAACCCCAACTGATGGAAGATGGCGAGATCGTCACGGTTGTTGTTCAGCTCGATCGCCTTGCCATCGCCGAACTTCCAGATGTTTACCGCCGTGTAGTCGGTGATGGGTTTGCCGGTTATGGCATGGGTCGCTTTGATCCGCCAGCGCGCCGCGACAAGGTCGCCTTCGGCAAGAATGTGTTCGACCTTCAACTCAAGGTTCGGAAACAGCTTGCGAAATTCCTCCGCAACTCTGATTTGATGCTCTGCGCTGTTAGGGCCGACGGTGCCGTGATCGTGGAGACCATCGGGCGTTGTGGCAAAAACCTCTTCCGCGACTGCGTAGTTTCCGCGGTTCCAGACTTCTTCATAAAAACGCAGGACCAGATTCTTGTTGCGTTCCTGTTCGGTCATGATGGCGTGCTCCGATTTCCTGCCCGGACTCGGGCAGATAAGCTTAACTCTTCCATGGACGCCGGGGAACGGAAAGATGGTTTGAACCTCTCGCGCACTCCGGCGCGGGAGCAGGCATTTCCTGGTCTCTTTCATGCTATGCTGCGCTGAACTTCGGCTTTCAGGAAACCTCTGTGCTGACGGAATTGCGGCTTGAGAACTACGCGGTCGTCGACAATCTGGTGGTGGAGTTCGGGCCGGGGCTGAACCTGCTCACGGGCGAAACCGGGGCGGGGAAGTCGATCCTGATCGATGCGCTGGCGCTGCTGCTGGGCGAGAAGGCTTCGAGCGACGTGATCCGGGGAGGTGCAGAGCGGGCCGTGGTCGCCGCTGTGTTCGAGGTGGAAGGTGCCACGGCGAAGGCGATCGAAAGGATTCTCGATGCCAACGGGCTGGATGAGTCCGACGACGGATCGTTGATCCTGCGGCGGGAAATCGCGGCGGGCGGGAAAGGCCGCGCATTCGTTAACAATCAACCGGCGACCGTTTCCGTCCTGAAATTGCTGGCGCCGCATCTGGCGATCATTCACGCGCAAAACGAGTCCATCGTGTCATTCGACGGTCCGGCGCGGCTCGAACTGCTCGACGCGTATGCCGGCAGCGAGATCGAGCCGGTTGCTACGGCCTTTGCGGCATGGAAGGAGATTCGCTCCCGCATTGACGAACTGGAGCGCGGGGAGCAGGACAAGCTGCGGCTGCTCGATTTGTGGACGTTCCAGAAGCGCGAGATCGAAGAAGCGCGGCCGCAGAGTGGCGAGGACGAGCGGCTGGAATCTGAGAAGCGCGTGCTGGCCAATGCCGAGAAGATCTACAACGCCGCCATGAACGCGTTTGATCTGTTGTATGAAGGGAATGGATCGACGGCGTCGTCTCTCCGCGGAGCTCAGAAGCAGGTCGAGGAACTGGCGCGGTACGAGCCGAAGTTTCAGGAGGCGCTGACGGCACTGGAGTCGGCGCGGATCAGCGTGGAGGATGTCGGCGCTACCTTGCGAGACTATGCGGGAGGAATTCAGGCGTCGCCCGAGCATCTGGCGCAAGTCGAAGACCGGCTGGCGGCGCTCGATCGATTGAAACGAAAATATGGGCCCACGCTTGAGGAAGTGATCCAGTTTGGCGCGGATGTGTCGCGGAAGCTGTCTGAAGTCGAAAACAAGGACGAGATCCTGCGGCAATTGCGCGGGGATTTGGCAAAGGCAACCGATGAGTATCTGAAGGCCGCGCGGACGTTGTCGAAGAAGCGATCTGAGGCAGGACGGAAGCTGGAGAAACTGGTTGAGGCCGAGATCAACGATCTGGCGATGAAGTCGGCGTTCCGCATCGAAAAGACGCAGTCCGAGGAGGAATCTCACTGGACGGCTGCCGGCATTGATCAGGTGGTATACATGATTTCGACGAATCCGGGCGAGCCAATGCGGCAGTTAGAGCACATTGCTTCGGGCGGGGAGTTGTCGCGCGTGATGCTGGCTCTCAAGGCGAGTGTGGAGTCGGGGAAATCTTCGCTTCTAATCCAGAAGACACGTGAGAAATCAGGCGCTCAAGCCAAGAACGGTCAGAAGACCCTGGTCTTCGATGAAATCGACACCGGCATCGGCGGGCGGGCGGCTGAGGCTGTGGGCAAGAAACTGAAGTCGCTGGCGCGGGCGAATCAGGTACTGTGCGTCACGCACCTGGCGCAGATTGCCACCTTCGGCGACCAGCATTTC
>Ga0335080_10000196_pt1 | contig 53771 bp, 53 predicted proteins | sample Lox_Sample_34_FD_206720 | JGI IMG/M metagenome (GOLD analysis project Ga0335080, IMG submission 206720) | Soil microbial communities from Loxahatchee National Wildlife Refuge, Florida, United States - Lox_Sample_3.4 | ecosystem: Environmental > Terrestrial > Soil > Wetlands | place: USA... | reverse complement strand
ACGTACTTCATGGCAGAGTGCATGGACGGAGCGAAAAGAAAGGCGATCCCGACCTCTTCCAGGCAGGCCGCAACGCGTGCCGGCGCCAGGTCGATCTTCACTCCAAGCGCTTCCATTACGTCAGCCGATCCGCATTTTGATGTCACGCTACGGTTGCCGTGCTTAGCCACGCGCACGCCGGCGCCCGCAACCACCAAGGCGGTCGCCGATGAAATATTGAACGTCCCACTCGTATCTCCTCCGGTGCCGCAGGTATCGATCAGCGCGTCGCGTCCGGTGCCGCTGGCGTCGAGCACCCGCTTGCCGTGCAGTTCCAGTGGTGTAGCAGCCTCTCGTATGGCCTCCGCAAATCCTACGATCTCCTCGACCGTCTCTCCCTTCATGTGCAACGCCACCAGCAGCGCGGCGATCTGGGCATCGGTGCATTGTCCGGTCAGTATCTCAGTCATGACGGCGCGCGCTTCCTCGCGCGAGAGGGACTGGCGATGGTTCGAGATGCAATGAAGAGCGTCGAGGATCATGCTTGGCAGCAGAGCGGAATTTCAGTCACGCATCCGACCGGCTTACACCCTACCTTACTGCGGTGTTCCTTTCAATCACGGCTTTTTGGATGGCATCGGCGCGAGCCTGGAAGCGTTCGCGCCAACCCTCAGGCAGGGCCGTAACGGCAGCCGCCCGTCGCAGCAGACCGAGGTCGAGCGATGTATAGGCTGCAAACGTATCAAAAACACTCAATGAAGGTTCGATCGTTCCCAGCAGCTGAAATTCGTCTCCAGCCCCGACCTCGCCTTCCTCAAGCACTGAAAAATAAAAGCCGCTCCAGCCGGTCCGCAGAAAACGCTCGATCATGTCTTCGCGCCGGAATTTTGCAGCCAGCTTGAAGCATGGCAGCCGCGGAGTCCTCACCATCACCGTCGCCCCGCCCACGCGAAAGTGATCGCCAATTCGAACGTCTTTCTCCAGCAGGCCTACCGTCGTGAAGTTTTCCCCAAACGTACCCCAGGGTAGTTTCTCCCCGCCCAACTCTTTACGCCAATAGGCATAGTGCTCGGATGGATAACCGTACACAGCCTTGTCGGGCCCTCCATGCACCGAGAGGTCGGCCTGCCGGTCGCCGTCGAGATTGGTGCGGCGCAGCATCACGCGCCCCGCCACAGGCTCCTTGAAGATCCCCGTGCTGAAGCTGGCGCCGTTGTGCATATACAACCGCGGGCGTCCCACATTGAGCGAGACGATTTTCATGTGCTTTATCAGACTATCTCGCTCCCCCGTGCGATGCAGATTAATGCCGCCCCGGCTGTGACGCCCCTCACGTCCATGTGTGCCCCACTGGCTTTGCCGATTGCTCCCCCGTCTTATAGAATCGTTTGTTCGCTGCAAGGGACTGACGCCGCAAGAAAGATCCTCTCGAGTGTTCACAAATAGCGGTCGATGCAGTGCATAAAAGAGCAACGGCCAGCGACGAACGACGGTTTTACATCATGGTTTAAATCATTATGAAAATTCACGAGTATCAGGCAAAGGCAATTCTAAAAAAGTATGGTGTCGCCGTGCCGCGCGGCGCAATGGCAGCCTCGCGCGAAGAGGCGGAGGCCGCGGCGAAAGAACTGTTGAACGCGGGCGCCACCGGCGTCGTAGTCAAGGCGCAGATTCATGCCGGCGGCCGCGGCAAGGGCGGCGGCGTGAAAATAGCCAGGTCGCTCGCCGAGGCCGGCGACTGGGCGGGCAAAATTCTCGGCATGAAGCTGGTCACGCATCAAACCGGCCCCGAAGGCCGCATTGTGCGTCGTCTCCTCATCGAAGAAACGCTGCCCATCGAGAAGGAACTCTATCTCGGCATCCTCGTGGATCGCGCCGAGGGCAAGCCCGTCTTCATGGCTTCCGCGGCCGGCGGCATGGATATCGAGCAGGTCGCCGCCGAGCGTCCCGAGGCCATCCTTAAGCAACATATCGATCCCGGCATGGGCCTGGAGCCCTTCCAGGCACGCAAGATCGCCTTTGCCCTTGGGCTCAAGGGCTCTCAGATCAACCCCGCCGTGCAGTTCCTCACCGGGCTCTATAAGGCATTCCTGGAGACGGATGCCTCGCTGGTCGAAATCAATCCTTTCGTGAGCTGCTCCGACGGCCGTCTGTTCGCGCTCGATGCCAAGCTCAACTTCGACGACAATGCGCTCTTCCGCCACGCCGATCTGCGCGAACTCCGGGACATTACCGAAGAGGATCCGCTCGAAGTGGAGGCGTCGAAGTACAGCCTCAACTACATCAAGCTCGATGGCAACGTGGGCTGCATGGTCAATGGCGCGGGTCTCGCCATGGCAACCATGGATATCATCAAGTACGCGGGCGGCATGCCGGCGAACTTTTTGGATGTGGGCGGCGGCGCGAACTCCGAACAGGTGGCGCACGCCTTTGAAATCCTCCTCAGCGACAAGAATGTGAAGGCGGTGCTGATCAACATCTTTGGCGGCATCCTGCGCGTAGATATGTTGGCAACCGGTGTTGTCGACGCGGCCAAGAAGACGAATATTCAGCTCCCGGTTGTGCTCCGCCTCGAAGGCACCAACGTCGAGGAAGGGCGGAAGATTCTCAAAGAGTCAGGCCTGAATTTTGTGATCGCCCAGACCATGAAAGACGCGGCAGATAAAGTTGTGGCCGCAGCCAAGGGTGCGTAGGGCGGTTTGAGCAAATAGCGAACGACGAACAGAATAGCGAATTTTGAAAGCGAGTATTTATGGCAATCCTGGCTGATAAGAGAACTCGATTGATTGTGCAAGGCTTGACGGGCCGCGAAGGCACGTTTCATGCGAAGGCGTGTGCCGCCTACGGCACGCAGATCGTTGGCGGCGTGACGCCCGGAAAGGGCGGCGCCACCCACGAGGGCTGGCCTATTTTTAATACCGTGCAGGACGCGGTCGATAAGACCGGCGCCAATGCGACTGTGATCTTTGTTCCTCCGCCCTATGCGGCCGACGCCATCATGGAGGCTGCCGACGCCGCGATCGACTTGATCGTCTGCATCACGGAAGGCATCCCGACCTTGGACATGGTTCGCGCCTGGGAATTCCTCCAGGACCGCCGTTCGCGCCTAATCGGGCCCAATTGCCCGGGTATCATTTCTCCCGGCCAGTGCAAGATCGGTATCATGCCCGGACACATTCACAAAGAAGGCAATGTCGGTATCGTATCCCGCTCCGGCACGCTAACCTATGAGGCTGTGCATCAACTCACACAGCGCGGCATCGGACAGTCAACTGCCATCGGTATCGGTGGCGACCCGATCATCGGCACGAATTTTGTCGACGCACTCGAACTCTTCAACCGCGATCCACAGACCGAAGCCGTCGTCATGATCGGCGAAATCGGCGGCAACGCCGAAGAAACCGCCGCGGAATACGTCCGCACGCACATGCGCAAGCCGGTGGTGGGTTTCATCGCCGGCCAAACCGCGCCTCCCGGACGCCGCATGGGCCATGCCGGCGCGATCATCTCAGGCGGCAAAGGCACCGCTGCAGAAAAGATTGCGGCGATGGAGAAGGCCGGCCTCAAAGTAGCAAAATCGCCAGCCGATATTGGGGAAACGCTAGCTGCGGCGCTGGGAGCGAAGGTGCACGCCTAGAAACTCCATCTCTGCCAGCGGAGGACCGATAATCACAGGCTACAAAGGGAAGCAGGTTCTCCTGTCCCGGGAATATTTTGCGAAGGACGAGCGACGAAGGACAACCAAGGACTAACGACCAACCACCAAGGACCAATGACGAACTCATGAAGACACTGCAACGTACCCTCACCATCATCAAGCCCGACGCGGTCAAGAAAAACGCTATCGGAGACATCATCGAGCAGTTCGAAAAGAACGGCTTCCACATCCTGGCCATGAAGATGCTGGAAATTACCCAGCATCAAGCGGAGCAGTTCTACGCCGTCCATGCCAGCCGGCCCTTCTACCACTCGCTCACCCAGTTCATGTCGAGCGGTCCGATCGTGGCCCTGGCGCTCGAAAAAGAAAATGCCATTGCCGATCTGCGAAAGCTCATGGGCGCAACCAATCCGGCTCAGGCCGACGAGGGTACCATTCGCAAGAAATGGGCGACCAACATCGAGCACAATGCCATTCACGGCTCTGACGCGGACGAAACGGCCCGTTTCGAGTTAAGCTTCTTCTTCGCGGGGTACGAACTGGCGCAGTAAACAAGTTTCCGGTTCTCCGTCGTCAGTTCTCAGCAAGAACGATTCTTGCGAGACCTGGTTTTCTGAGAACGGAGAACCGCGAACTGAGAACTCCAATGCCTCTAGTTCAAATCACCATGCTCCAAGGCCGCACCACCGATCAGAAGCGCAGGATCGCCTCCCGCATTACCGACGCCATGGTTGAGGAAGCCGGAGCCAGGCGCGAAGCCATCGTCGTAACCTTCGTTGAAGTGTCGAAGGAAAGTTATGCTTCGGGCGGCGAATTGATGGTCGACAAGAAGTAACGGGCTCTGCACGGCTCCACGAACTTTCACTTGACTCGGAGGATCCCATGAAGATGAATCGCGTCTGGATCGCGTTGGTTCCGCTCGTGTGCGCGCTTTCCTGCCTCGCCCAGCAGTCCTCGGAAGAAGCCGTGGTCTGGAAGCTCGAACAGTCGTATTGGGAGGATGTGAAGGCGCTCAACCTGGCAAGCTATCGGGATCTCTGGCATCCCAACTTTGTTGGCTGGCCTTACGTCAGCCCGCAGCCCGTACGCAAGGATCACATCACCGACTGGATCACTGATAACACCGCGAAGGGACTTCACCTTGAGTCGTACTCACTGAAGCGCGGTGACAGCCAGGCCACCGCCAATTTGCTTGTGATCCATTACTGGGTAACCACCCTCTGGGCTGACAAAGACAACCGCGGCGAACCCCACACCCTCCGTATCACCCATACCTGGATCAGAAATGCCCAAGGTTGGCGGATCATCGGCGGCATGTCTGCGCCGGAACCCGAAACAAAGAAATAAAACCGTGCAGAAGCAGTGATGCCGGACGGCGCTATCCCAGCGGCTCGAACAAGTGTCCCTCGGTGCGCTCGGCCACTTTCGGCAGATCCTTTTTTGCCATTTGCAGAAAGTGCGCCGACGTCCGGTGCGCCTCCAGCGCGGCATCGTCCTTGTACTGCTCGTAGATAAAGAATCGACGCGGATCGGTCTTGTGTTTGTGCACCTGGTACACGGCGCACCCCGGTTCCTTGCGCGATTCGGCTTGCAATTTCTCGAAGATTGCGGCTGTTTCGGACTCGCGTCCCGTCTTGGCGATCCAGGTTACGGCCAGCACTACCATCCGTCTCTCCGTTCTTCTCGCTTCCTCAATTCCCCAACTTCCCAAATACTCAATTTTCCCGCAGCCCCAACTCGCTCACAAACTCATCCACCAGGATCGTCTCCGTCCGATCCGGCCCCGTCGAAATCAAGCCTGCTCGTGCTCCGGTTTCTCTTTCAACGAATTTCAAATACTCGCGCGCCGCTTTCGGCAATTCGTCGAACGTCTTCACTTTATTCGTCGGCGTCGCCCACCCTGGCAGCTTGTGATAGATACACTCAATTTTTTCGTACCCGCACGCTTGCGGCGGCAGTTCGTCGGTTGCTTTTCCGCCGATCCGGTAGCCCACACACACCGGAATCTCAGTCAGGTGGTCGAGCACATCCAGCTTGGTCACCACCCACCAGGAAATTCCGTTAATCATGCCAGCGTAACGAAGTTGAGGCAAGTCCAGCCAACCGGTGCGGCGTGGCCGCCCGGTGACCGCGCCGAATTCGTTCCCCCGGCGGCGCAGATCCTCGCCCTCGGGGCCAAGTAGTTCGGTAGGGAAAGGCCCTCCGCCCACGCGCGTGCAATAAGCCTTCGTAATCCCGATTACGGTGTCGATGGAGGTAGGCGGCACCCCCGTTCCGATCGCGGCCCCGCCGGATGTCGCGCTCGACGACGTCACGAACGGGTACGTGCCGTGGTCGATGTCGAGCATCGTACCCTGCGCCCCTTCGAACACGATCGACTTCCCATCCGCCAGTGCCCGGTTCAAGAGCAACGCAGTGTCGCGTACGAACGGCACAATCTTCTCCGCCGCCGCCGCATATTCCGCAAACATCTTATCCGCATCCAGCGGATCGGAATTGAAAAGCGCGTGCGCAATCATGTTCTTTTCGCGGCAGGCGTTTTCAATGTGGGTGCGCAGCAGCGGCCGGTCGAGCAGGTCCGCCACCCGCAGCCCTCGGCGGCCCATTTTGTCCTCATACGCCGGCCCAATCCCGCGCGAGGTCGTGCCAATCTTCACCCGCCCGGGCGCGTTCTCCGAGCCTAGTTCCATCATCCGGTGATACGGCAAAATGACCTGTGCCCGATTCGAGACGAAAAGATTGCCGTCCACTTTGACGCCGGCCTCGCGCAGCGAAGCCACTTCCTTGAGGAATGCCATCGGGTCGAGCACCACTCCGTTGCCAATCACGCTCGTGCACTCCGGCCGAAGAATGCCTCCCGGCACAAGTTGCAGAATGAATTTTTTTCCGTTGATGATGACAGTGTGTCCGGCGTTATGCCCCCCAGCATAGCGCGCCACGATTTCGAAAGTCTGGGTGAGCACGTCGACGATTTTGCCTTTGCCTTCGTCGCCCCACTGCGCTCCCACGATGACCGCGGTTCTGCCTCGACTCAATGGATCTCCCGCCAACTCTTACTCCGTTTGATTTGCGGCTGTCATGCCGCCCCAGGGTCATACACACGCATTGCGCCGCGGACAGGCGTACTGGCTGACTGACTGCCGTCAGAAGACCGGCGGAGATTGGTGTGTACCTCTAAGAATACCCAATCTATCTGTGGAGGGGCAACCACACCGGCCGACGGGCAAATGGAGAGACAACTACCGTCTGACCGGCAGCAGTGCGTTTGAAAAGGGACACCCTTTTTACAAAACAAGGGGGTGAGCCTAGCGGGTTGCCTTTTGCCCGACGGATTGCGTCACGGCGGCTCCTATGCCGTCGTGGCTGCGCGTGCGCCGCTCGCTTCGACAGGAGCTTTCCGGCGAAGCATGGCAGCGGAGATGAGCGTCATGAGAAGGCCGACAGGCAGCGGCTCCATGAAGGTATAGGCCATGTTGACCAACGGGTTCTGGTAAAGCTGCTGAGAGCGCTGTATGGCCGCGACCCGGGTAGCCGTGGTGGCCGGGTCAAGCCCCGCGGTCTGGACCTTCTGAACCTGCGCGGCGAAATAGCTGTCCATGAAGTGCGGCATGAAGTTGAAGTAGAGCACCTCCCACATGGCGACGTAACAAACACTGGTGATGAGGGTGATCAGGAGCCCGCAGGCGAAGGCGCGGCCGAACGAGATTTGACCGCCGAGGCTGTTGTCGCGGTAACTGCGGATGCCGAAGTAGACCAGCAAGAACGACGCTACCATCATGGTGTAGCCGAGAACCATGCTGTGGCCGGAGCCGATCCTGTCGGCGATGAGGAGCGAGCCTCCCATTAGCACGGAGATGATGACGCCCGCGATCAGGCCAAAGGTAAGAACTGTTTTTTTCATGTGGCGCTCCAGGTGCAACTGAGGATGAGTCACGATACCGTGTCACCCCCCGGATGTCGTCATCCTTTCGGATGATTTTGCACCAATCGAGCGGAAATCATGCTTTCGGATGACGCAGCCACTGCAGTCTGCCATTGGAGCGTGCCCATCTTTGCCGTTTTCAGCCTTTCTTGTCGAATGATCTGTTGCGCAGAAGCCCGCTATGATCAGAAACGTCAAATCAGGAACTCAAGGACAGGGCGCCGTTGTTGTGATGCTGGGACTAAGAAATGTCAAAACCTGGCCTGAGCCATCCCTTAGCCCGGCGCGCTTATCTAATCGGCTGAGAGTTCAAGGAGAAACAACGTGAACAATCTGGAATCCATGTTAAAGCGCAATCAGGATTTTGCTACTCAACAGTCCGCTGACGGCACACTTATGCCCTCACTTCCACGAGCGTTGCCAAACGTAAAGGCAATTATCATTGGCTGCGCTGATATGCGTGTCGATCCGGCTCATGTCCTGGGAATTAAGCCAGGGGAGGCGGTGGTGATACGTAACATTGGTGGCCGAATTACCCCCGGACTCTTGCTGCAGTTGGGCCTGCTTGGGCGCATCGGTGAGGTTGCGGGTGAGATTCCTGGAGGCGGCGGAGAGTTTCACATCATCGTGCTTCAGCACACAGATTGCGGCATTACCCGCCTCGTGGGCTCTCCCGCCATGCTGGCAAACTACTTTCAGGTACAGGAAAGCGAACTCAAGAAAAAAGCGGTGGCCGATCCACACGCCGCGGTTGCCGTCGATGTCGCTTTCTTGCGGGCCATTCCCGCATTGCCAGACGCGTGGCTCATCTCCGGCCTCGTCTATGACGTAGCTACCGGACTGATTGAAATCGTTGTTCCGCCCATGGCAATTCGTTCTGCTGCGTAAATGTCACTGTCTCCTCAGGAATAGCTTCATCCCTGTGAAATCGAACGTGACCGCGTAGGGCTGGAAAAACTGGTGCGAGATCAGCCCCGCAATCCGGAAGCCGAACGCATACTCCAGACTGGGTGGAAATATGCCGGTCAGTCCATTGATCTTCTCCCCACGCGCATCGCCCAAAGAAAGCTGATTGACCACAAATGGGGTCTCGCTTGGAGGTTGGGCTGCCCCCTCCGGGGCAGTTGCCGCCGCTTCTCGCACGGGTGTGATACCTGCCTCCTTCAGGGTCGACTCAGGGCACAGGAATCCGCCTTTGGAAAAGCCGGTATCAATAAAAAACAGCGCCGGGGCCGCTTGGTTCACTTGGCCCCAGGCGACCATGAAGTGATCGCCTGCCATCCAGAACGGAACCACGATCTGGCGCTGAGCCTCCGCCTGTTTCTCGAATTGCTTGAGTGCCTCAGGCGACCACCGCCGCACAATGAGCTGCCCGCCGGGATAGTCAAGTGTCGACAGAAAGTGATAGAGCAACTCCGTACCCAGGATTCCGTAAATCTTTCGCCCGCCCACCTCGGGCAGAGGCAACATGATCACCGGCACGTCTTTGATTACAAAATCCCCTAAGGTAAAGGATGCCCGGTGGTGCGTGACTTCCGCATGTTGTCCGCTGGCAAACGTCCCGGTAGTGACGGCCACCGATTGCACGCCCATTTGCTTGGCAAATTCTTTTTCCAGAACCACCTCCGGTCCGCCGGTATCGATCAGAAAGTCCACTGGTTCACCGTCATTCACCTTCACCCGTACCACCGGCAGAGGATCGGTTGCCACGAACTTCAAGCTGGTGACCGATGGCGCTCCTTCCGCTACGCGATAGGGTGTAACGCCCTTATAACTCTCCATCTCGTCGGCCTTCGCGTCGTCGCCCGCTTCCCGGTACCACTTGGCTGCCTGCTCGAATTGGTCGCGACGATGCAATGCCTCAGCCAATGCCGACTTCGCTTTTTTCGCACCAGGATCTATCTCAATCGCCTTGCGAAGATGCTTCTCGGCATCGCCAAGATGGTTAGCGTAAAGCCCCAGTTGGCCCAATCGTGTTTCTGCAGGCACGCTTTTTGGATCGCTGGCCAGGACTTCAGAATAGGCCTTCTCTGCCTCCCGAAACTTGCCGGCTCTAAAGAGAGCGTCAGCGTCGTCCAGCGTCGAGGCGGCATATAGGGACGCTGTCGAAAGCACCAGCCAGAGAGTAACTAAATATTTAGTTTTCATGCCAGTATTAGGGGCGCGCACTTCCGGAAAACGTAAGCAAGCTTTTCTATGAGTCGACGGGCAATCCCAAGGCGGTCCTCGTCAGCTTCCGCACCCGTCGCTCTTGATATTCTGACTCCGTGCCAGAACTCCCGGAAGTTGAAACCATCGTGCGCGGCCTCGCGCGCCGCGTCGTCGGTGACACGATTACCAGCGTCTGGATCGGCTCGCGCCCCCAGCCGCTCAAGTCTCCCGCAGCGGACATCGCTCGAACCCTGGAGACGACAAGAATCGTCGATGTCGGCCGACTCGGCAAGCACATCGTCTTCAAGTTGGAGCGTTTGTCGAGAGTAGCGCCGGCGACTCGCAGGCGATCGGGGGAGCGACCCGCCCCGGCCTCCGTGGCCGCCCACTGGGTGGTCCACCTCGGCATGACCGGGCGCCTGGTAGTTTGCGAACCGGGCATCGAAGTCGCCCGGCACACGCATCTGATCGCCACCCTCGCCTCCGGCCGCGAACTGCGGTTTATCGACTCTCGCATGTTCGGCAAACTCAGCATCCACGCTGCGGACTTCGATCCCGGAGGAGTCGAGCCCCTCGCTGTGAGCTCGGAGGATTTCATCGCGCTCTTTAAGGGGCGCAAGACTCCGATCAAGAGTGCGCTGTTGAATCAGAAGCTGCTGCGTGGCGTCGGAAACATTTATGCCGACGAGTCCTTATTTCGGGCGGGGATCCGTCCAAGGAGACGAGCGTCGACGTTGACGCGCCTGCAATTGGCTAAGCTCTACGAATCGGTTCGCGAGGTGCTGCGCGAGGCCATCGCCCTCGGAGGTTCTTCGATATCCGATTACGTCGATGCCGACGGCGAAGAAGGCTTTTTTCAGTTGCAGCATCGCGTCTATGGCCGCGAGAACGAGCCCTGCCTGGTCTGCAAGACCCCCATCCGGCGCGTTGTGCTGATAGGTAGAAGCAGTCACTATTGCCCGAAGTGCCAAAAATAAACCCGGCTTTCTGTTAAGCTTTTGGGCTTCGTCTGTGCACCTCCGTGTACCCTGTGGAGAAAGGTTTTACCGGCATCCTAATTGAGGCGATTCAACCGATGAAAAATTTCGCAATCGGCGTTGATCTCGGCGGCACCAACCTGCGCATCGCCGCCGTGGACGACCAGGGAACTCTGGTCGAGAAAGTCACGCTCGGCACCAAGGTTTCTCTCGGACGCGCGCATGTACTCGATGACATGTGTGGCGCGATCGAGCACATGCTCGATAAATATCGAAATTCAGCGGTGCTGCTCGGCATTGGCATCGGCGTCCCCGGAATTATCGATATGAAAACCGGAATGGTCATCGAGTCGCCCAATCTGCCGGACTGGACCGACTATCCCGTGCGCGCCGAAATCGAGCAGCGCCTCAAAACAGTGGTGATTCTCGAGAACGATGCCAACGTTGCCGCCTTCGGGGAAAAATGGCTGGGTGCCGCCAGAGATTTCGACGACATGGCGATGCTCACGCTCGGCACCGGAGTCGGCGGAGGACTTGTCCTGCATGGCTCCATCTGGCACGGCATGACCGGTATGGCCGGCGAATTCGGACACACGACCGTCGAACCCGAAGGCCATCCATGCGGTTGCGGCAATCGCGGATGTTTGGAACAATATGCGTCCGCGACCGCCATCGTGCGAATGGCGAAGGAAACAATTGCCGCTGACAGCAGCTCCGAGTTGGCGCGCGCCGCCCACTCGGATGCGGAATTCAGCGCCAAGTCGATTTACAACCTGGCAATCCAGGGCGATGAAGATGCTCGGCAAATCTACCGGCGCGTCGGACGGTGTCTGGGCATCGTGCTCTCGTCCATGGTGAATTCGCTGAACCTGCCGATTTATGTGATCGGCGGCGGAGTTTCGAGCGCGTGGGAAGCGTTCTCTCCGTCGATCTTTGAAGAACTCCGCGACCGTTCGATGGTGTACGCGGCGACGGCCCCGTCCGATCCCCTGGCCAGCCACCACGGCGCGTCGGCGCATGTCGATGCGATGCCTGGAAGTAAGACGATCATTACGCGTGCGCTGCTCGGCAGTGACGCTGGATTGTACGGAGCGTCCCGGTTGCCGATGATTCCAGAGGAGAAGCGATAAAGGGATTGCAGAAATTCTAGGGCAGGGTGCAGAAGTGAAACCGCAAAGTCAGAGGTGAGATCGCGGAACTAAAGTCCAGACGACTACGTTCGGGATTTGGCGCGAAACGGTTTCCCTGCTTTCGATCCGGAGCCGGCGCTTTTCGAGCCAGACGCGGCAGCCTTCAGCCTGGCCACTTCTTCGAGCGTCAGGCTACGGAATTCTCCCGGCGGAACGTCCAGCGAAAGCGGTCCATATTGCACGCGCCGAATTTTTTCTACGTGGTGTCCGACCTCTTCGAACATCTTGCGGACCTGGCGATTGCGCCCTTCGATGATGGTTACTTCGAGCCACGGATTGTCGCCTTCGCGAATCAATTTGATTTGCGCCGGCCCGGTGCGAACTCTGCGCCCGCCTTTTTCGGCGATCGAAACACCGCGACGCAGTTTTTCCAGTTTCGCCTCGTCGGGAACACCCGCCACTTTCACGACATAAATCTTAGGGACGTGAGATGCAGCCCTCATAAGAGCATTGGCAAGTTCGCCGTCATTGGTCAGAAGGAGCAGACCTTCACTGGCCCAGTCGAGCCGTCCAACCGGATAAACACGGCCTTTGACACTCATCACGAGGTCCATCACAGTCGGACGATGTTCGGGATCACTGACCGTCGTGACATAACCCTTCGGCTTGTTCAGCACGATGTACGAGAACCGCTCGGGCGCGCGCAGAAGTTTGCCGTCAACGCGAATATGGTCGTGCTCGGGATCGGCCTTGCTGCCCAGTTCGGTCACGGGCTGACCGTTGACGAGGACGCGGCCAGCAGTAATCAACTCTTCCGCTTTCCGGCGGGAAGCGACTCCCGCAGCCGCGATGATCTTTTGCAGGCGCTCGGCAGACATGATTACTTGTGCTCTGCGCTGGCCGGAGCTTCGGGGTGCGTCGAATGCTCGGCGGCCGCCGCTTCGGCTTGCCGATCTTCGTCTCCGGCAGCGCAGTCTTCAACCCCGCGATTCGAGCGTTCGCCGATGTCGATCACATTATCGCGGGAGCTGGCGCTCGGGCCGCTTTCGTCCTCGTAGCTTCCTGCTTGCGCGTCTTCGGCCGGAAGCAGATCGCTCTGGAAGGATTCGGCCAGGAGTTTTTCGAACTCCTCCATGCTGGGAAGCTCGTGGATATCCTTAAGGCCGAACCGGAGCAGAAAATCCTTGCTGGTCTTGTAAAGGATAGGCCGCCCGATGACCGCCTTGCGCCCCGCAGTCGTAATGAGTTTGCGATCAAGCAGAGTTGCGATTACGCCGCCTGAATCGACGCCACGGATTTCGCTGATCTCGGGAACCGTAACCGGCTGTTTATAGGCAATGACGGCCAGCGTTTCGAGCGCAGGCATCGACAGGCGCGACGGCGACTTCAGGCTCTTGGCGAAAGCGCGCACAACATCATGCTGCTCGGGCTTAGTGGACATACGATAGCCGCCAGCAACCTGGCGGATTTCGACGCCGTGAGTTGAAGCGGAGTAGTCGGTGGAGAGTTCTTCAATGACGGCGCGAACTCGCGAGCGGACCTCGGAGGCGTCGATCTCCGGACATTCGGCTAAGACCGAATCTTTCACCAACGGAATGATCTGCTCCAGCGTAATGGGTACTTCGGCAGCGTAGATGATGGCTTCGAGTTGGGGTTTGAGAGACATAAATCAGTTTTCGGCTCTCGGTTCTCCGTTCTCAACGCAGAAAGCTTAGCGGCACTGATCTTTCTGAGAACTGGGAACTGAGGACTTCTTCATTTCCAATCATCTCGCACTGCGGCTTGCTCGGTCATTACTTCTTCGAAATGCGTGTGCTTCCGAACCAGGATTTCGCCGAAGACGTGATCCTGCCTCACCTGGATTGCCTGCAGGCGTACGAGTTCGAGCAGGGCGAGGAACATGCAAACTAATGCCGGCCGCGATTGCATCGTACGCAGCATTTGCTTCAACCGAATCGAGCGGTCCTCCAGCGAGAGTCGGCGATGCAGGTATTGGATCATCTGGCTCACGGTTACGGTCTCTTCATCGACTTCCAGAATCGGGCGTGAGCGGGCGCGGTCGAGGATCTGTTGGAAGGTTTTGACGAGGTCGATGATGTCGACCGCCATTTCCGGCTCGGTGCCCTCCTCGTCCATGAAGTGGCGGATTGCGGGATTGCTCAGAACCGCTTCTTCGATCTGCTGCTTTTGCAGGAGCATTTGCGCGGCAGACTTGAATTTTTCGTGCTCCAGCAGGCGATTGACCAGTTCGTTGCGCGGATCTTCCTGGGCATCAGCGGAGGCGAGCGGATCGCGCGGCAGGAGCATCTTCGACTTGATGTGAATCAGCACCGCGGCCATGTAGATAAATTCGCTCGCCACGTTGACATCGAGTTCGCGAATTCTTTCGACGTAGGCAAGATATTGCGCCGTGATCTTCGCGATCGGAATGTCGTAGATATCGATGTCCTGCTTGCGGATCAGGTCGAGCAGCAGGTCCAGTGGGCCGTCATAGATTTGACCGAGGTCTACCGCAAACGGAAAGTCACTATCCTTCTTTGCCGGCTGTCCCGAAGAGACCTGCGGACCCGCAAGTTGCGGCTGGGCGGCTGGTCTCGCTTGCACGGATTGGGACAGATCGGTCACTTCTTCTGGCTCACTCGGCTTCTCACTTCGTTCTCACTCACTTTGCCAGAACCTTCGGCGGCTCGTAGTTGAGCGAGATGCTCATGGCGTCGCGGACTTCCTCCATAGTAGCGCCCGCTACATCTCTCGCCCGGGCCGAGCCCGCCTCCAGAATATCCCATGCAAGGCGCGGATTGTCCGCGTATTTTTGGCGGCGTTCCTGCATCGGGTTTAGAACCTGCACGAGCGCGTCCGCCGCCCAGCCTTTGCACTCGATACAGCCGATTCCAGCGGACCGGCAGCCTTCGTTGACCTTGGCCATCGTTTCCTTGCTGCTGAATATCTTGTGCAGATCGCCCACCGGGCAGAGATCGGGATTGCCAGGATCGGAGCGGCGGACGCGGGCGGGATCGGTAACCATGGTCTTCAGCTTCTGGCGAACGACCGGCTCGGGATCGCTGAGCATGATGGCGTTGCCGTAAGACTTCGACATTTTGCGGCCATCCGTGCCGGGCAGCTTGGGTGTGGGCGTGAGGAGGCATTTGGGCTCAGGGAAGACTTCTCCACGTTTTGCGCTATAGAACCCGTTAAAGCGTCGCGCAATCTCGCGTGTCAGCTCGACGTGCGCGACCTGGTCCTCGCCCACCGGAACGAAGTCCGCTTTGTAGATCAGAATGTCGGCTGATTGCAGCACAGGATAGCCCAGGAATCCGTAGGTCCCCAGATCTTTCTCTTTGATGTTTTCCTTCTGCTCTTTGTAGGTCGGCACGCGCTCCAGCCACCCCAGCGGCGTGATCATCGAAAGCAGCAGATGCAGTTCGGCGTGGGCCGGGACGTGCGACTGGATGAACATCACGCAGCGTTCAGGGTCGAGGCCGGCGGCGAGCCAGTCGAGCAGGACCTCAACGGAGTTTTCCTTTACACGCGATGTGTCGGCGTAATCGGTCGTCAGGGCGTGCCAATCCGCGATGAAAAAGAAACAGTCATATTGATCCTGCATGCCGACCCAGTTCTGGAGGGCGCCTACGTAGTTGCCAAGGTGGAGCTTGCCGGTTGAGCGCATTCCGCTCAGGACGCGTTTCTTATTGGAGGTAGTGGTCATTCAGAATTTGCCCAGGATAAAGAGGTATAAGTCCCTGACGGGCCGGATCAAGCTCCACAGCAGTCCACCGCCCAGGTAGACGAGCGCAAGCAACGCGAAGAAGCCCATGCGATCGTAAACCCTTCGCACGGAATCGGGCAGGAAATGGCGGAGGACGTGGCTGCCGTCCAAGGGAGGAACCGGGATCAAGTTGAAAACGGCGAGCACGATATTGATAAGCATCAGCTCGTAAAACAACATGGCGATAGGACTAAATGCCGAGTCAGGAAGGCCGTCGTAGCCGTCCTGTACGGCATCGACGATGGAATGTCCGGTTGCAGACGAGAGCGCAATGCCAACCAGGACGACCAGCGCGCCGGTGGCAACAATGAAGTTGCTGACCGGACCAGCAACGGACGTCAGGATATCGTCGAATACTGGACGGCGAAAGTTCCGCGGATCAACAGGAGTCGGCTTGGCCCAACCCAGCAGCGGAATCCCACTGATTGCCGCAATGAGCGGAAGGACGATCGTGCCGACGAGATCAATATGGCGAATCGGATTCAACGAGACGCGGCCCAGCATGCGAGCCGTCGGATCACCGCAGCGGGACGCGGTCCAGGCGTGCGCGGATTCATGCACGCTGATAGCGAACAGGAACGCGATCATCTGGTAGAAGATTTCGACGTATTTGGGAGAGAGCTGCAAGCAGTGATTTTAGCAAACACAGCCCGATGGGACCGCAGAGGTCAGATTTCACATTGCGGAGGTGTGAACCCAAGACCCGACAGTATCACACGAGGCGAAGCATTGGCACCGCGGAGAATGAACTCTTGAAGCGCAGGGGTTTCACCTCTGACTTCTAGCCTTTGCAATGATTTTTATTGTCCCGCGCGGACTGGAGACACCAGCAACTGGCCTGGGCCGCGTTTCTTTGCGTCGGTTTTGTCGTGCTGGTAGGTCAGCGACAGGGAGCCTTCGGTGGGCGTCGTTGCGCCGGCCAATTCAGCGGCCAGCCCCTGATACGAGCGGCCCACTTCGTGATTTCCCTGCAGGGCTACCGGGCTGCCCTTGTCGATGGCGGGCCCGATAATTTGGTAGTTGTTGGGAACCTTCCATAGAACCTTGCAGCTGGTGGCTTTTTCTACGTCTTCGTCGGTGAAACCGGGAATCTTTTTGTAGCGATTGAGGACGATGCGGAGCCGGTCGCGGCCGGCGCCCTCCTGCAGGAACGTATTGATGCGTCCGGCGCTCCAGAGCGACACTACATCGCTCTGCGCCACCAGTAATACGGCGTTGGAAAGGTCGCAGATATTTTGGATCGTGCCATCCATCCGTCCGGAGCAATCGAGCACAACAAAATGGTATTGAGTCACGAGCAGGTCGAACAGCCGGGCCAATTCCGCGGCGGTCGGCACAGCCATGTTTGGCTGCTGCGCGCCGGCCAGCACGTGGAGGCCATCGCGATAAGGCGTCATCAGACCGTCCAGCAACGAGACATCCATGCGGTGCAGGTTTTGCAGCGCGTCGACAATGGTGAATTGAGGACGCAGGTTCAATTGCAATGCGGCGTGGCCTATGGGCGCAAAGTCCACCAGCACCACCCGTCCATGAGCTTCCTGCAAAGCAACGGCGGTGTTGACCGCGGTGGTCGTCGCTCCGGCTCCGCCCTTGGCGTTCAGGAACGTGAAGACGCGGGCCTTGCTGGAGCTGCGCTGGGCACGACTGAGGGACGCCGTAAAGCGGGCAAACGCTTCGATCAGGGCTTCATGGCTGGCGGCGCGGTCCACGTACTCGCGGGCACCGGCGCGCATGGCCGAGACGATGGTCGTCGGCTGATTCATCTCGCCGACGGCGAAGATGGTGATGTCAGGAATGCTCCCGTGAATCAGTTCGATGGTGCGCACGGCCCGTTGCGGGTTGCGCGGGTCGATCTCCACCAGCACCACTTCCGCGCGCTGGTCTTGCAGCTGGCGCAGGATGGCATCGCCCGGCCCAAGCGGAAAACCCGTCTGGCTCATCACCGTTCGGGCGAGGTGAGTGCTTTCGACGCGGGTGTTCAGGATGACGGATTGTTCGCGATCCTCGGTAAGGACGGCGACGGCGATTCCGTGCATGAGTCGGTTCTCAGGGTTCAAGTTCATGGTACGAACTTCCTGCGTCGGAACCAAATGACCTTCGTAATCGGCAATCGAAAAGGAGCGTCGGAGTAGGCGCTGGCTCCGATAAACGCTAGAAGGCCGGACTGCTGGTTGGCCTTCATTGTAAGACAGAATAGGGGGATTGGGAAGCCGCGGCAAACACGGTGTTTCAGCGGGATACGGGACGCTGACCCTCGCCGGGCGAGGGCACTGAGACACGCACAACATGAGAGATGGGCAGGAATTCGTCGGCGGGCAGGTACTCGTACGACTCCAGTTGCACGGCGATTCCGCTGCGCTGGCCGGGTTGCGGCGCAGCGGCGCGTAACACGCGTCCGCGGCAACGAACCGGCATGCTCTCACCCAGCGTGACCTCGGAAGGCATTGCGAAGACCAGCTCGACGACCCGGCCCTCGGGAATTGCCGCCTCGGCGTAGAAGAATATTCCGCGCCCGCTTAAGTTTTGCGTGAACGCCGGGATCATTCGCCCCTCAAAATGAGCGGCCAGGGGCAGCAGCACCTCGAAACGCTGCGCACTTCGGCGTTCGAGACGGTTTGGGGCGGTATCGGTCATTAATGGCGTTTCTTGTACCGTGCGTTCTTAGCTTGTTCGAAGCAGCAACTCACTCTAGCGCGAATCGAAGCGTTCGGGAAGTTGCAAGTAAGTGACATCTTTCACTTGTGGAAATCTGTAAAAGAAGTAAACGTTCCGCTCCTTGCGCGTCCGCACGATCCGAACGACCCGCCGCAACTTTCGGGCAGTTGCCATCATCGGAAAGATGTGCCAAGGTTTTAACAAGTGACTTTCTCACCCAATCTCCCAGCCGACGACGCAGTTGTTGACGAAGCTCCGAAGTCCGCGCCTTCACGATTTCGAACGACCCTCCGCGCGCTGCGCCACCGGAATTTTCAGCTCTTCTTCGGAGGTCAACTGATTTCGCTGGTCGGCACTTGGATGCAGAGTGTGGCGCAAGCGTGGCTTGTGTACCGCCTGAGCGGCTCGGCGCTCCTGTTGGGCGCGGTGGGCTTTTCCAGCCAGTTCCCTGTTTTCCTGGTCGCCCCCATTGGCGGGATTACCGCGGATCGGGTCAACCGGCAGCGCCTGGTGATTGCCACCCAGACTGCTTCCATGATTCTGGCCGCGATCCTAGCATGGCTCACTCTTACTGACCGCGTGCAGGTGTGGCACATATTTGTTCTGGCAGCTTTGCTCGGCGTGGTCAATGCATTTGACATTCCTGGCCGGCAAGCCTTTCTGGTGGACATGGTCGGCAAAGAAGACTTGATGAACGCCATTGCGCTGAATTCCTCGATGTTTAACGGCGCGCGCGTGATCGGACCGGCAATCGCCGGAATTCTGGTATCGCGTATTGGCGAGGGCTGGTGCTTTGGGGTGAACGCAATCAGCTACATCGCGGTCATCGTGGGCCTGTTCCTGATGAACGTGCATTGCCCGCGGCGGACGGGCTCGGGCTCGCCGATCGAGGACATAGTGGAAGGCTTCCGCTGGGTCGCGAACACTCGAATTATTCGTTCTCTGCTGATATTGCTGGCACTCGTCAGCCTGGTGGGCATGCCTTACACGGTGCTGATGCCGATCTTTGCCGACAAGATTTTGCACGGCGGTGCGCGAGGGCTCGGCGTTCTGATGGGGGCCACGGGCGTCGGTGCGCTTTTTGGCGCGTTGACGCTGGCGGCAAAAACGGGACTGAGAGGGCTGGGCCGGTGGGTGACAGTGTCATGCGCGATGTTTGGAGTCAGCCTGGTGCTGTTCTCGTTTTCCAGCTGGTTTTGGGTCTCTGTCGCCCTGCTGTTCCCTGCCGGCTACTCCATGATGCTCCAGATGGCATGTTCAAACACGCTGATCCAGACGATGGTGCCGAACGATCTGCGTGGACGAGTAATGGCGATGTATTCGATGTCGTTCATGGGGCTGGCTCCCTTTGGCGCGCTCTTTGGTGGAGCGCTTGCCCACCGCGTCGGCGCACCGATTACGGTCGCGGTGGGCGGAGTCGCGTGCGTGATGGGAGCAATCTGGTTTGGACGCGCACTGCCCGAGATGCGCGGCGAGGCATGGCGGCTGGTCATCGCGCAGGGAATGGCAGCCGGCGAACCCGCCCAGGAACTGAACGCCCAACCCGTGGAAGAATAACTAAATCACTTCTTGTGACACCACTGCGTCTTGCTCCAGGTCTGGCGTTTCGGGGCCCGCCGCCAATGCCGCGATCCCATACTCGTAACCCCTGTCGAAGGCCCTAAGGTTCAAGTCGCGGAAACTGGCGGGAACTGAGTCGGCAACCGCTTTGCGTACCGCTTCCGCGTTGAGCAATTGGGTGATGGCAGCGAAGAAGCCGACCATCACAATGTTCAGAACCATGCGCTTCCCGAGTTCTTCGGCAATTCGCGTCGCCGGGATGCTATACACCCGCGCCTGGTTTGACACATTGGTCACGCGGACCAGGTCGCGCTCGATCAGCAGCATGCCATCGTCTTTAAGTTCCGGCCTGAATTTCGTGTACGCTTCCTGGGACATCACCACCATCACATCCGGCTGAGTGACGTATGGATAAAGAACCGGCGTGTCTGAAAGGACGAGTTGCGCACTGCACGCTCCACCGCGCGCTTCCGGACCAAAGTTCTGCGTCATGGTCGCGAATTTGCCTTCATGGATGGAACAGGCTTTGCCGAGCACAATGGCCGCTAGAATCACGCCCTGGCCGCCGAAACCCGCAATCCGAATCTCCGTTAGTGGCATTGGTCCTCCTCGCAGCCGCCATCGGCGCTGCAGGCATACCCTTGTTCTTCGTCGTAATCCACATACTTGTCGCCCAGGGTCTCGTGCATCTGGGCTTTGAGTAGCGAGCTGTAGTCGGGGCGGTCGCGGTCCACAAACTTGCCGACAATGATTTCGCCGTTTAAGGTGAGTCCCAACTCGCTGGTCGGCGCGCCGTGTTTCGTCTTGCTTTTTTCTTTGTAGTACTTCATGGTCTCGAGGCCGTCCCCCAGCTTGTTGCGGCGCTGGTAGAGCGTGGGGCAGGGCGAGATCACCTCGATAAAGCTGAAACCTTTTTTGTTGAAAGCTTCGGTGATCGAGCGGGCGAGTTGGCGGACATGGAAAGTCGTCCAGCGCGCCACATAGACGGCGCCCGCCGCTTCGACCAGATGTGGAAGATTGAAGGCTGGCTCGAACGTTCCATATGGCGACGTCGAAGTGGTCGCATGGCCGGGTGTGGTTGGCGCCGTCTGGCCTCCCGTCATGGCGTAGATAAGGTTGTTGACGCAGATCACTTTAAGGTCGATGTTGCGCCGCGCCGCGTGAATCAGGTGATTGCCGCCGATCGCGGAAAGGTCCCCATCGCCCGAGTAAACTACGACGTTGAGGCCCGGGTTCGCCAGCTTCAATCCGGTGGCGAATGGAATCGCACGGCCGTGTGTGGTGTGGAACGAGTCGAGTTTCACGTATCCGGCAACCCGGCCCGTGCAGCCGATGCCCGAGACCAGGGCCAGAGTCTTCAGATCGATTTTCGATTCGATCAGCGCTTCCGCAAAACAATTTACCGTCGTGCCAATCCCGCATCCAGGACACCAGATGTGTGGCATGCGGTCCGAGCGCAGAAAGGGCTCGACCGGATTGCCCGGTACGATATCGGGATACGTAGGATTAACCAGCGTTGTCATCGGATGGCCTCCTGAATCGCGGCAAGAATCTCTTCGGGACGGTGCACGCTTCCTCCGGCGTGGGGAACAAGAATGGTTTTTGCCTTGCCGCCCGCGGCACGCTCCACTTCACGGACCATCTGTCCGAGATTGAGTTCGGGAACGACGAACGCTTTGGCGCGACCGGCGATTTCGCGGATTTTGTTTTCCGGGAACGGCCAGGCGGTGATAAGCCGGAGTTTGCCGACTCTCAGTCCTCCCGCGCGAGCCATGTCGATCGCGCGCTGCGCCACTCGCGAGGTGATTCCGTAGGAGACGACAACCACGTCGGCGTTGTCGGTGGCGTCTTCCTCAAACAGGCAGATGCGGTCGCTGGCGGAGCGAATTTTGTTTTGCAGGCGCGTCACGAGCTTCTGCTGGACGGGCGGCGTCATGTTCGGGTACCCGCGCTCATCGTGTGTCAGGCCCGTGACGTGGAACTTGTAGCCTTCGCCAGCGTGCGCCATTTCTGGCACCATGTCGCCGTTAGTGGCATAGGCCTGGTATTCATCTGCTGATTTGCGCGTGTGTTTCCGCGGTGTGATCTCGATCTCGTCGGCGGGTGGAATGATGACTTTCTCCGTCATGTGCCCGACCACCTCGTCCATCATGAACATTACCGGCACGCGGAATTCTTCGGCGAAGTTGAAGGCCTTGATCGTCAGGTCGAAGCACTCCTGCGGAGAATTCGGGCAGAGCGCGATGATTTCGTAATCTCCGTGCGACCCCCAGCGCGCCTGCATCATGTCGGCTTGCGCCGGCAGCGTGGGAAGGCCGGTGGAAGGCCCGCCGCGCTGCACATCCACGAAAACGCAGGGCGTTTCCGTCATCGCTGCGTAGCCAATGTGCTCCATCATCAGCGAATATCCAGGGCCTGAGGTTACCGTAAACGCCTTCGCGCCGCCCCAGACTCCGCCTTGCAGAGCGATCGAGGCGGCGAGTTCGTCCTCCATCTGTATGAAGCAGCCGCCGACGGTAGGCACGCGCTGCGCGAAACGCTCGACGACTTCGGTCGAGGGCGTGATGGGATAGCCCGCGGCAAAGCGCGCGCCGGCTGCCAGCGCGCCTTCACAACAGGCGTGGTCGCCATCCAGAAAATGTGTGCCGGTGAGTACGCCGCGTGGATCAGCCTTCATGTTTCACCTCTTTTGCTTCCGCCTTGGGCGCCTGAATCTTATGACCGTAGATGGCGAAGTCCGGACAGTACATGCCGCAGAGGTCACAGCCACTGCACTTCTCGGGCGCTACCACGTGCGGCGGATGATAGCCTTTGGAATTGAATGCCGAGGAGAGCGCGAGGACTTTAGTAGGGCAGAACTCCACACAAAAACCACAGGCCTTGCAGCGCTCAACAACAATGGATACGCGTCCTTTTGCCACGAATACCCCCACCATCGGAGACGTGATTGGCTCCGAAGCTCAGTGAGCATTATGAGTTTTTCGTGTCGCAGGGCGGTGTGATGTGGGTCACTGGTGCCTGTGAGGTAGAACGCGGGAGCGGCCCCGCCTGCCGTTGAAACTCCTTCACCGCGAATGGAATCCGATAAGCCCGAATCCTTCTTAGTTCTTTTGTAGCAGCCTGCGCGCAGCCAGGAACTCGTGCACAACAGCGCCCGGATCGCGGTGCTCTCCATCGACTGCGTAGTTTAACCGCCGCATGTCTTCATCCGATATCTGGCCTCCGAGAAGCTCAAGGGCGGCCTTCACTTCGGGATGGACCTTCAACAGCTCTGCGCGCATTACAGCGACCGCCTCGTAGGGCGGGAAATAGTGGCGATCGTCCTGCAAAACAAAAAGGTCCAAAGCCGGAATCAGGCCATCAGTGTTGTTTCCGGCAATTAAATCGACCTGCCGCTGCACAAGAGCGCGCGTCAGGAGGCCCAGATCCATGACGCGTGGAGGTTCGGCGAAGCGAAGTCCATAACTCGTGGACAGGCCCTTGTATCCGTCGGCTCTCTCCATGAATTCGTATCCAAAACCTGCGCGCCAATGCGGCGTGTACGCGGACGCCTGGGACAGCGTTTGCAAACGCAGCCGGCGAGCATCTTCTCCCCGGATTACGATCGCGAATGTATCGTCGAAGCCGAGCTCCGGGCCTAGTGTGAGATTGAACTGCTTCTCGTAGGCTTGCCGAACCTGCCCGTAGACTTCCTCTTTATTGGCCCTCGGCGGCTCCTTGAGCACGGCAGTCAGAGCTGTGCCTGTGTATTCCGGGTAAATATCGATTCTTCCCGCCAGGATTGCCTGGTGGCAGATGAATGTACCGGCAAGATAGAAGCGGCGCTCGACCGGCAGGTGCGTTTGCGACTCGATGATCTGGGCGAAGAGCTCGCCGAGAATCAGTTGCTCGGTGAAATTCTTGGAGCCGATCACAATGCGCTCGGAATGAGCGGCGCAGCCCGTGACTAGCAGGAACATCGCGATCGCTAGAATAGTCGTCATCGCTACAACAAGGGACCAGACGGCTATCCCCCTGGGCCTGGATTGACGCGCTTCGGCCTCTCCGGTCTCGCCAAGGGTCATCATCGTCTTTGCGATTTCGTCGCTATGCTTTCAACCAAAACGAGTTTAGGCGCCGTTCCAACAGTCCCAACAGGAGGTCGGCGGCCAGGGCCAACAGTGCGGCAGGCACGGCTCCTGCGAGAATTACCTGATTGCTGACCATGGCTAGTCCCCGGAAGATAAACTCTCCCAAGCCACCCGCGCCGATGGCCGCTGCAATTGTGGCGAGGCCGATGGAGAGCACGGCCGCAATACGGACGCCCGCGACGATCACCCCGGAGGCCAGCGGGAGCTCGACTTGAAACAGCAATTGACGATCGGTGAGGCCCATCGCTCGGCCGGCCTCAACCACCGCCGGATCGACGCCCCGAATACCGGCATAAGTATTGCGGATGAGAGGTAGCAAACCATAGAGGGCCAGGGCGAGAATGGCCAGTCGGCTCGCGCGTTCCCCGATCCAGGGCGCGGGAATCAGAAAACCGAACAATGCCAGGCTGGGGATGGTTTGAATCACATTTGCGCCGCCGATGATCAACTTGCTGAGAGCGGGAATGCGGGTGATAACAATACCGAGCGGAATTCCGGCGAGCGCCGCAATGAGAGTCGAGACACCAGCCAGCTGGATGTGCTCGAGCGTCAATTCGATGATCTGCTGACGATTTGCACTCATGAAGTGCAGAAAGTTCATGGCGATTCCCTCGTCTTCTTTTTTGTTGCCGTTTCTGTTGGCTCAGAGAAGGCTTCTCGATAGGCGCGCACCAGCGGATGTTCGGAACGTGAAAATTCTTCCGATGGAAGGTTCACGACCGCTCGGCCGGACTCCATCAATACGATGCGGTCTGCCAACCGCACGGCTTCGCGCAGATCGTGCGTAACAAATACAACAGCCTTGCGCATCCGCTGTTGGAGCTGGTGAAATTCTTTCTGCATCTCGGAGCGGGTAATCGGATCGAGAGCGGAGAAAGCCTCGTCCAAAATCAGAATCGGCGGGTCGGCTGCCAGGGCACGTGCCACGCCCACCCGCTGTCGCTGTCCTCCGGACAGTTCACGCGGATAGCGCGACGCAAGCTCCACATCCAGTCCGACAAGACCCAGCAACTCGCGCACCCGCGCCTCGATTCGCGCGCCCTCCCAACCTTCGACCCTCGGCACGAGTCCGATGTTGCGCTCCACGGTGAAGTGCGGAAATAGGCCGCCATCCTGAATAACGTAGCCGACGCTTCGCCGCAGACGAATCGGATCCCAGTTTGCACTGGAGCGGCCGCCAATGCGGACCTCGCCCGCAACTGGCATCAGTAAACCATTGATGAGTTTGAGAGTCGTAGTTTTGCCGGAACCGCTTCGGCCAAGCAAGACCAGCGTTTCCCCCTGACTCACGGTGAGCGAGAGATTCTCCAGGAGGCGGCGGCCGTTCAAACTGAAGGAAACGCGATCGAATTCGATGGCGATCCCATTGTTTGCGGCTTCATTCGCTGTTGCGTTCACAGTAAGCGGCATTTGTGCCTGCGGCGCTTACGCCGGTCTGCTTGAAAATCCTGCGCCAGGAAATGCGCAAAACAGCCCGGCGTCAGGAACGTGACCCAATCCGGTAAGCGCTCTCCGGCAGTCCTGTAATCCGAAGGCCACTGTGGCCCTTATGCCGGATATTGAGGCCGATCAGCAGCGCGGTTATTTGTTCGACCGTGCGCGCATTCTCAAGTCTGCCGCCGTCGATAGCGCGGATTTTTGGGATTTTGGCCGCTAACTCCAAGACAACTTCGGTCGCTTTCGGATCGTCGGAACACACGATCACATCGCAATCGACCTCTTCGTCGTTGTTGAGGACATCGGCAGACACGTTATGGAAAGCCGCGGCAACTGAGACCCCCTTGGGAACGAGCTCGGCTGTCTGCTCGGCAGCAGAACCTTGCCACACGCCCAGAGTGCGCGACGGGCGGCCGCCAACGCTGACGGCAAGGGGAACGGTGGCGTCAATGAGAATGCTGCCCGACCGGATCGCGGGCTTCAACTCTTTGAGGAGCGCGGCTTGCCCACCAAATGGCACGGTAAGCATCAGGAGGTCCGCGGCGGCGCAAGCCGCAGAGTTCTCCATCCCAGAGACCTGGGCGTGTGCGCCAGCGCGCTGGCGGATGGTCTCCGCCGCCTGCTGAGCCCGGGCTGCGTCGCGCGAGCCAATGATGATCGCCTCTCCCGCGCGAGCCCAGCGCAGGGCAAGACCCGTTCCCGCAGGGCCGGTGCCACCGATGATCGCGATCGGTCGACTCGTTCGGGCGCTCATGCGAATTCCGCGGCTAGCGGCCACTCATTAGTTGGCGCTTCGACCGGCAACTTGATCTTCATGCGCGAGTATTTCGTGTTGCGCTCAGCCGGAATACGACCGATTTCGAGAATCAGAGATTGGAAGTCTTCCGGGCTCGTGTACTGACCCGCCGTAGCCCCGGCTTCGCGCGAAATGTTCTCTTCCATCAGAGTGCCACCGTAGTCGTTGGCCCCCGCTTCCAGGCAAAGTTGCGATAGCCGGCGATTTAATTTCACCCACGACACCTGAATGTTGTCGATCGACCCCGCCAGCAGAATTCTGGCGAGCGCGTGAATCTTGAGATGTTCGGCTACCGTGGGGCCCGAGCGCGCCAGTCCCTGCTGAAATAAGAGAGTGTTCTGATGAACGAAGCCTAGCGGGACGAACTCGGTGAAGCCGCCTGTCTCGGATTGGATCTGGCGGAAGAGCGACAACTGCCGTAGCCAGTGTCCCGGCGTCTCCATGTGTCCGTACATGAGCGTGGACGTGCTGCGAATACCGCATTGGTGTGCGGTTCGGATCACATCCTGCCATTGCATCGCCGAGAGTTTGTTTCGCGAGAGAACCTGGCGCACGTCATCGTCGAGAATTTCTGCGGCGGTGCCAGGCAGAGTGTCGAGGCCGTTGTCCCGCAACATGCAGAGGTAGTCGCGCAATGACATGCCCGTGAGTTCGACACCGTAGACAATCTCCATGGGTGAAAACGCGTGGATGTGCATTTGCGGAACGGCGCTTTTCACCGCGCGAAGAACGTCCCGGTAATAAAAGGGAGGCAGATCGCGCGGCAGTCCACCCTGAATGCAAACTTCGGTTGCGCCCAGCGCCCAGGCTTCCTGGGCCTTGCGGGCCATGTCTTCGAGCGAATGAAAATAGGAATCTCCTTCGCGCGGACCGCGGCTGAAAGCGCAGAACTTGCATCCTACGAAACAAATATTCGTGAAATTGATATTTCGATTGACGACGTAACTGACGATGTTGCCGACGAGGTCGCGGCGTAACGCATCGGCAGCCACCAGCAGAGCCAGCAGGTTGGGACCCTCCGCGCTGGCCAGAGCCTCGCGTTCATCGTCGCGCAGGTATGCTCCATCTTGTTTCTCGAGAACGCGATCCAGAGCGCCGCGAACTGCGTCCGAAGCCGCGGAACCCGCTTCTTCCCACGTAAGACTCGAGAATCGCTCTAGCTCCATTGTCTGCACCACAACCTCTCTCGATCTTTGTCTGAAAGCTTGCGTCCAAAACTCTAGCGAAAAAGATCGCGCTCGGCCGGGCGGATCAGTTCGCGGGCGCTTCCATTGCCTCGCTTGTAAGAATACCCTCTTATGATGCACGCCGGAGTGCTCGCCAGCTTGCCGCAAACCAAGCCCGCTGCGCAAGCAAGTTCGTCGGCCACCGCGTCGATGGTTGCGTGCAACGAATAGCCATGAGGATCGCGGCGTCCGCGATAATCGATCAGCGGCCGCATTCCTGCAACGCCGATCGCCACTTCGGTCAAGCCCTCCCGCCAGGGACGGCCAAAGCTGTCGCTGATAACTACAGCGAGATCGACGCTGCTCCGCTTCTTTATCTCCCGTCGCAATTTGGCGGCGGATTCGTCCGGATTTTCCGGCAACAACACCGCATGCCGCCCGCCATCGACATTGGAAACATCCACACCACTATTGGCACAAATAAAGCCATGCCGGGTCTCGGTGATCAGCACGCCATTCTTCTGCCGCACAATACGCCGGCTCTCGCGTAGGGCCAACTCGCTTACGCGAGCGTCGAGGCTATGGCGGCTTGCCCAACGCTGCGTAGCCGAAGAGGCGCTCAACGTACCCAGATCGACTAGCGCACCCTCGGCTTTTGAAACTACTTTGTGCTTTACAACCAGGACATCGCCTTTCTCAAAATCGAGACCAACCGAGCGCGCCGCCGCAAGTAGCCTTTCCCCTAAATTTTCCCGCGCGTGGATTTCCCCTTTTACAACGATCGGAAGGATACGAATCTCGCGGCGCCCATCTAAATTCCCAAGACATCTTCCCTGCCCTGCACTGGCGGCTCGTCTACTCATGGCAGGGTTGCATGCGCTGTTCCAGATTCCACGCGCGCGCAAGTCTTTGAGCGCGCCGTTGACCGTTCGCGGCGGCAAGTTCGCGCAGGTCTTCGGGACGATCCACATCGCGCGCCAAACTGGGTAGATCGAGGATGATGCACGGCAGGCCGGTTGCCTTGGCGGATTCCAGATGCGGCAGGAAACTATCGTTGCCAAAGCGAAGGGGGAACAAATCGGCAGGCGATCGCCATGCGGCGTTCGTGCCGCGGCCCGCCGCATCGGTCACCAGCACCGCTCCTCGCGCGGGGGCCGCATCGGCGATCTTTTGAAGGTCGCCTCTCTCTAATAGTGGAATATCCGCCGGAATGACCAGCGTGCTTCGCGCTCCTCGTTCGCAGCACACAGCGGTCGCCATTGCGATGGCGCTGGTTTCGCCGCCGTTCTCGTCATCCGCAATGACATCGAAATTGAAACGGGCTGCGAGATCGCGAGCGAAAGGGTCGCTGGTCACTATCGCGACTGCCGGACGGCTTGCCCAATCAGCCAGCGATTGCAAAACGTCTTCGCACATGGCCCGTGCCAGCTCGAAACGTTCCTCCGGACTCAAGACCGGCGAAAGCCTTTGCTTCGCGCTCCCCAGATTCTTCACCGGAACCAGAATCATGCTTGCTCCGAAATCAGTCTTGCTGGGCCGTGCTCAGCATGCTTGTAAATTCCCGGCATGAATCAATCGCGGTTCGCGCGAGCGCCATTCGCGCGCGCTTGTCGCGCATGATGGTCGGCGCAACCCGGACGCTCAGAGTGCTTGCTTTCCCCCGTTCCCGCATTCTAGCGGCGGCCTTCGCGTCTTCCGAATCCACCACCAATATGTCGAGGAAGTCACCATAGAAATCCGCGACTCCGGCGATCGACACGTCGAAACCCTGTGATTTCAGTAGCGCGCCTGCGGGTCCGGTCACAGCCGCACTTCCGACGATTGGGCTGACCGCCGCAACCGGGGCGTCGGTTTCCATCAGCGCCTCTCGAATCCCCGATACGGCGAGGATCGGCCCGATGCTGGTTACGGGATTGCTCGGCGCGAGGAGGACGAGTTCTGACGATCGGATCGCCTCGAGTACTCCCGGCGAAGGAATGGCGCCCCCCGCGCCTTCGAAGCGTATCGCTTTTACCTCATCCTGATATCGGCGTTGCACAAAGTATTGCTCGAAACTCAACTCTCCCGCTTCGGTCAGGACTCGCGTCTCAACGCGCGAATCGCTCATCGGCAAAACCCTGGCTCTGATGCCTGAACGAATCGCGATTTCCGCCGTCGCTTCGCTGAGCGTGTGGCCGGCGGTCAGCAACTTCGAGCGAATGATGTGCATTGCCAGGTCGCGATCCCCGATGCTGAACCAGGCGGCCTCTCCCATCTGCTGCATGGTTCTCAGCGCAAAAAAAGTGTCGCGCTCCACGCCCCAGCCCCGCTCCTCGCTTATCTTTCCGGCCAGCATGTAGATAATCGAGTCGATATCGGGTGAAACATGCAACCCCCACCACAGCAGGTCGTCGCCCGTATTGACGATTATCGTCAACTCTTCCGGAGGAACGATCTGCCGTAAGCCGTCGACAAACTTTGCGCCTCCGGTGCCGCCTGTCAGTACCGTGATCATGCGGCCCCTCCCCACCGATGAGCAGCCGCGTGGGAGGATTGCGCCAGACTCTGGCTTAACAACTCACTTTGCGTCGCCGCCTGCGCGACGAATTCCGGATAGACCGGCAGGCGCTGCCGCAACTCAAACCCTTTTCCTTCCGTCTGCCGACGAAGTCCGTCTAAGTGCGGCCATGGTCTTTCCGGATTGATGAAATCGGGCGTCAGCGGAGAGATTCCTCCCCAATCGTTGATCCCGGCATCGAGCAGATCGGCATAGTACGGATCGGACAGATTGGGCGGAGCTTGAATATTCATTTCCGGCATCAAAAGGCGCGCGACCGCCAGCGTGCGCAACATCTCATCGCGATCTGGTTCGGGCCAGGCCGCCATCGGGGTATCCGGTTTGGCCCGGAAATTCTGGATGATGACTTCCTGAATGTGCCCGTACCGTTTGTGCAAGTCGCGAATGGCCATTAGCGCATCGACCCGCTCTTCAAGGGTTTCACCGATTCCGACCAGAATCCCGGTTGTGAAAGGAATCCTGTATCGGCCGGCGTCCTCGATCACGCGCAGACGTCTGGCAGGACTTTTGTCGGGAGCGTCGTCGTGCGCGCCGTTTTTCGCCAGCAATCTTTCGCTGGTGCTCTCAAGCATGAGCCCCATGCTGGGCGCCACGCAAGCCAGGCGTTTCAACCACTCGTCGCTCATGAGGCCGGGATTGGGATGAGGAAGCAAACTCGATTCACGAAGAATCTTTTCGCAGATCGCTTCTAGATAATGCAGAGTCGACTTGTATCCCAGTTGACGGAGCGTTTCACGCATTTCAGGAAAAATCAGCTCCGGCTTGTCGCCCAGGCTGAGCAAGGCCTCGGTGCATCCGAAATGCTCGCCCGCGCGAACGACCGCCATGATCTCGTCCGGCGTCATTGTGTGCGCGCCCGTCTGATTGGGGTCGCGCCGGAAGGTGCAGTAGCCACAATAATCCCGGCAAAGATTCGTTAGCGGCAGAAACACCTTACGTGAATATGTAATGACGCCAGGCTTGAACCTCGCCCGGGCCGCTTGCGCAGCCCCCAGCAGGTGTGGCAGCAGGGAATCATTTGCTTGCAGAAATTGGCACGCGGTTTTGCGTGATATCGGCTCCCTGACCGCATTCTCCATGCCATCTGCGACAGCAAGGAATTCGTTCTGTGAAAGCTCTGGCATTCAAATCCAGCGGTTCAAAAAACCGAACGCCCTCCCTCCCGGGTTGGAATCAAAAGAAAGCCCCTGCTGCTTTTGAATGATGATAGCGGAGCCGGCAAGTCTTGTCCCTTGGATGCCTGCGCGCTCGGCCCCGCTGCATTAGAATTAAGCCCGCAGAAAATGTCACTCGACTCCAGCAAAGCGGCCCTGAGCCCCACCGACTTTCGTAAGGCGATGGGATGTTTCGCAACCGGCGTCACAATCATCACGGTTGATCAGGATGGCGAGGTCCACGGCATGACCGCTAATGCCTTCACCGCGGTGTCACTCGACCCGGTGCTAGTGCTGGTCTGTGTCGATCACCGCGCCCGAACCCATGCCCACCTCCACGCGCGCAAGCGCTTTGGGGTAAATGTGCTCAGCAGCAGTCAGCAGGCAATCTCGGAATATTACGCGGGCGCCGCCGAAAAGCATCAGCATCCGGAAACGGCGGGCGCACGCTTTGCGCGCACGGCGCACGGCACGCCGGTTTTGCAGGGAGCACTCGCATATCTGGAGTGCCGCCTGCATTCAGCGCAGCCAGCCGGCGATCACACAATTTTTATTGCCGAGGTGGAGCACGTTGAGGTAAGGGATGGCGACCCGTTGCTCTACTTCCGCAGCCGCTATCGCGATATCGAGGCGCTAAAGCCCTGACGAAACATGCATCGTGGAAACATGGATGGCGGAAATTCGCGGATCGTTGTAGCCTTTCCGGGGCGACTTGAGCAACCGAGGCAACTGCCGTAAGCAAAAGTGATCTTCATGTATCCGCGACCATTCCAGTATCACCGCGCGAGTTCACTGAAGGAGGCCGCTTTGATGCTTGGCCAGCTCGGCCAGGAGGCAAAGTTGTTGGCCGGCGGCCAGAGCCTGATTCCGCTCCTGAAGTTGCGTTTTGCCAGCCCCGGGCACCTGGTCGACCTGAACTTTATCCCGCACACTTCGTTCATAAAAAAAGAGGGCGGCGCGCTCCGGTTTGGCGCCATGACTCGTCACGCGGAGATTGAAAATTCGTCGCTTGCGCTTGAGATTCCTCTGCTGCATGACTGCGCCGCCGGAATTGCAGATGTGCAGATACGGAATCGCGGCACGATTGGTGGATCGCTTGCCGAGGCCGATCCGTGCGGCGATTGGGGCAACGCTCTCCTTACTCTCGATACCACCGTCCACTGCCTCGGACCGAAAGGTACCAGAACCCTCGCCCTGAGAGACTTCGTCAAAGATGCTTACACCACCGCGCTTGCTCACGATGAACTGGTAAGCGAGGTGGAGGTCAAGCTGCCGCCCAAGGGCGCCGCAAGTGCCTATCTTGCCTTCAAGCGAAGCGCGCCTGTTTATCCGAGCGCCAGCGTCGCCGTGCATTTGTTGATGGAAGGCGATGTTTGCCAGAAAGCAGCGATTGCGTTGGGCTGCGTGGGGTTGACAGCGCTTCGCGCGAGCGAGGCCGAGCGGGCGCTCCAAGGAAAAGTGCTCAACGAACAAACGGTTGCCGCCGCCGCTGAAGCCGCGCGGGCTGCCGGCGACCCACAACCGGATATGAGGGGTTCGGCTGAATACAAGCGTCAATTAGTAGTTGCGCTTGTGGCGCGCGCCATCTGGATTTCCGTGCGGCGTGCACGCGGAGAACACGTGGAGGCGATGCATCTGTATGCCTGAAAGCGCGGCCGCTCAGCTGACTGGCGCGGCAAGAATTGCCGTCAAGATCACCATAAATGGCAAGCTGTATACGCGCGAGGTGGAGCCGCGAACGCTGCTCGTTGAGTTTTTGCGAGAGGCTTGTGATTTGACCGGGACCCATGTCGGTTGCGACACGAGTTACTGCGGCGCATGCACGGTGTTGATGAATGGCTTGGCGGTAAAATCGTGCACCATGCTCGCGGTGCAGGCTGATGGCGCGGAGATCACAACGGTCGAGGGCCTTGAGAAGGACGGACAGCTAGACCCAATTCAGCAAGCCTTCCGCGAAGCATACGGCCTGCAGTGCGGTTACTGCACGCCCGGTCTCATGCTGGCAGCCCGCCAGTTGCTCTCTAGAGACCACGAGCCGTCCGATGCGGAAATTCGTAAGAACATTGCCGGCAATACCTGCCGTTGCACCGGGTATATGAACGTCTTCAAGGCAATTCAACTTGCCGGGCGGAATATGAGGGGAGCCTGAGGTGGCGATCAAGTTGTCCGGCGAATTCGCGGTCAAGAGAAGCCCTGACGAGGTCTACAATTTTTTGACCGACCCCAACAAATTCGCGCCGCTGCTCCCGGAGTTTCAGAGTCTGTCCATGCAGGACGAAAAACATTTCACGGTTAAGGTAAATGTCGGTGTCTCCTACATTAAGGGAGCGGCCAGCGTGAAATTGGAACTGACCGAGGCGGAGCGCCCGCGGCGAGCGCAATACAAGGGACTGGGCGCAGTCGCTGGTGGAAGCGTGACCGTAATTGCCAGCTTTGATCTGCTTCCGAGCGCGGCAGCTGATGATCCGGAACATCTAGCTGAGGGCGCTGACCCGGCCTCGGAGGTGAGCGCTGACTTAAGCAATGATCTTAGTCTGGTGCCGGAGGTGAACCCAGGCATCGCTCCGCTGTTTGATCTGAATCTCTCATCAAACGGTGTTGGAACAATAATCAACTGGCAGGGTGAGGCGCAGATCTTTGGGCCGCTGGCATCGGCGGCAGGTGGATTGCTCGAGCCCCTGGGGAAAAAACAGGTGCAGAAACTGATCGACGGTTTACAAAGCGCACTGGCCTAGATTGCATCGGCGTGCTCAAACATTTTTCGGGAGATTGAATTCTGAGCTTGTCTGACGAGAAAAAGAACGGCCGGCAGTGGGTTGGCACATCGCTGCCACGCAAGGAAGAGGACCGCCTTCTTCGGGGACGAGGCAAGTTTGCCGACGACATCAAGCTCCGCGAAATGCTCTACCTTGGTTTTGTGCGTTCTCCCTACGCACATGCGCGGATTCTGACTGTCGATACTTCTGCAGCGGAGTCGCTGCCGGGAGTGATTTGCAGCATCACAGGCCAGGAGATGGCAGCGCAGACGCAACCCTTCATCGAGATCGGCCCCGAGCACGCGCAGAAGATTCGCGATTTCCCGATGGCGGCTGAGAAGGTGCGGTATCAGGGCGAGCCGGTCGCGGCTGTGGTTGCGGAATCGGCGGCGTTGGCCGAAGACGCCGCGGAACTCGTCGTCGTGGAATACGAGCCGCTCGCACCCGTGGTCGACGCCGAGGAGGCACTCGCGGATCGCAGCATCCTTCACGAAGAGGCTGGTACCAACAAAGTTTGGCACGGCGTTTGGGAATTTGGCGATGTGGAGGAGGCGTTTAGACAGTCGGCTTATGTCGTCGAGATCGACCGCATGCATTTTCACCGTTTCTCGTCGACCCCCCTCGAGAACAATGTCGTCATCGCCGAATGGAATCCGAAAGACGATCGCATTTACTACTGGTGCAATAACTCCTTTCCCTCATTCGCGATCCAGTTTCTGGCGGCGCACCTGAGCGTGCCCATCGACAGGATTCGGGTGCAAACTTTCGACATCGGTGGGAGTTTTGGAATCAAGATCACCAGCTATCCGCAAATGGCCGTGTGTGCCCTGGCCTCGAAGAAGGCTGGCGGCCGCCCCGTTAAATGGGTCGAAACCCGCACTGAGCACATGGTTTCCAGCGCGCACGGAAATGAACGCACATTTCGCGACACGCGCGTGGCTCTCGATAAAGATGGCGTCATCACCGCGATCGACTCGCGCCACATCGACGATTGCGGCGCCTACCCGCGATATGAGCCCCTCGGCTGCGTGATCTGGTCGCAGGTCTTCTGCGGCGTTTATCGCTTTCGGAATGCCCGCATCGACTTCTGGCAGGCTGTCACGAATAAGTGTCCGGTCGGCCCCAACCGCGGATATTCGCGCATGCAGCATTTGTGGTTTCTGGAACGCGTGGTCGATATCTGCGCGCATGAACTTGGCATCGCTCCCGACGAAATGCGCGTCCGCAATTACATTCGTCCGGAGGAATTCCCGTATACGACACCGAATGGCTGCGTCTACGATTCCGGCGACTATCCGAAGATGCTCGCGGTTGCCAAACACCTGATCGGTTGGGATCGGTGGAAACAAAAGCAGGTCGAGGCGGGCAAAGAGGGACGCATGATCGGGATCGGGATTGGCACAACCCTCGATTCTGGCACCAACAATTTCGGGCAGTCGCAGATCGTCAATCCCTACGCACCGTTTTCAGGTAACTCGCAGGGAGCGAATTGCAAACTCGATATCTACGGAGAGGTTGTGGTCTCCGTCGGCTCTTGTCCGCAGGGCCAGGGGCATGAGACAACCGCCGCCCAGGTCGTTGCCGACGTCCTGAACATTCATCCAGACATGATCACCGTCCGTACGGGATTCGATACCGAGCGCAACGTGCATACGGGTTTCTCAGGGACCTATGCCAGTCAATTTGCCGTTTCCGGCCTGTCTGCGGTTCACGGTGCAGCCCAGAAGCTGAAGGCTGAAATGAAGCGCCTGGCAGCCTTTTCGCTCGAAACAACCGAGGAGGATCTTGAATTCGGAATCGGTCTGCAGGGGCCAGAGATCAAGGCAAGGAGCAGTGGAAAGGCGATCAATTATTGGGGACTGGCGAACATCGTTAACGTGAACAGCGCAGTGCTGCCGCCCGAGATGTTCGACGTCACTCTCAATTGCCGCTATGTATGGCGCGCTCCGTTCAAAGTTCCGGATAAACAGACCAAATATGGGAACCTGACGTTGACCTATGCATCGCAATTGCACATCGCCGTAGTTGAAGTGGACCGCGATACCTTTGTACCTGCCATTCTTGATTATGTTGCCGTGGATGATTGCGGCACAGTGATTAATCCGTCGATCGTCGAAGGACAGGTTTATGGGGCGACCTCGCATGGCATTGGAGCGGCGCTGATGGAAACCTGCGTGTATGACGCGGTGGGAAACATGATGACGAGCACATTCAGCGATTACACCCCGATTACCGCCGTCAACATCCCGTCGATTAAGTATGGCCACACCTCGACTCCGTCGCCGCACAGCTACAGCGGAGCAAAGGGCATGGGCGAAGGCGGGGCGGCCCCTATCCATACGATTTCTGCGGCCCTCCAGGATGCGCTGTTCACACAAGGTATCTTCATCGAAGATTCATTTAATAACGGAGACAGCATCTTCCGCGGCCTCAAGCAGCGCAACGGTGGGCAGTTGCTCGAACAGGTGAAAGTGAATAAAAAATAAGAAAGCGGAAGGAGGGCCTGCCCGTCCTGGATCGCTTCTTGCGAAGATGAAAACGGTGTGCATCATCGGTTGTGGTGCGATCGGCAGCTTATACGCCGCGCACTTGGCACGTGTGGCCAGCGTCTGGGCTTTCGTGCGGCGCGAGGATCACGCCAACGCTTTGAACCGCGACGGCTTGCGCGTTACTGGCGCGCATGACTTCTCGGTAAGGCTGCAGGCTACTGCGAATCCGGACGAGATTCCGGAGTGCGAATTCGGTATCGTCGCGACCAAGGCCACGCAAGTGAAGGAGTCGTTTCGCCCCATATGCCGCCGCTTTGACCGCGGGGTAGTCCTCTCTGCCCAAAATGGACTGGGCAGTGAGGAGATCATCGCCTCGCTCACGCGTGGCCATGTCATTCGCGGCACAACCTTCATGAGTGGAACACGCCACTCTGACACTCACGTACAACATGAACTCGATACGCCCACCTGGATGGGGCCGTTTGAGCCGACTGGCACGCCTTTTGACCTCGTGCGCGACGCCGCCAACCTGTTGGTGGCAGCGGGACTGAAGGCGCAGGCCCTTGAAGATGCCCGGCCTGCACAGTGGTCAAAGTTGATATTCAATGCGTCTGTAAACGGCGTCTCCGCACTCACCGGACTTCCCCATTCACTTCATTTTGCCGAGGAAGGCAACTTTTCCGGGTTGGGGCACCTGCTGCATGACTTGATCGACGAGGGCAAACATGTTGCCGAAGCTGCGGGCATTCGCTTACACGAAGATCCCTGGGAGATGAACAGAATTGGTGCAACCACAAACCATCCTCCTTCGATGCTCTACGACGTGCGACACCAAATGCCCACTGAGGTCGAGTTCCTCTCCGGTGCCATTGCACGCGAAGCGCAACGCGCAGGAATTGGCGCTCCGTTGCACACGATGGTCTACCGGCTCATCATAGCCAAGGAAGCGGCCTGGAGCTTTCAGGACGAGAACAAACCGGTGACGGTGCACTGATGGCCTGGCCCGTGGATAAAGCGAAACTTGAACGCGTTCGCTCCCTGATGAAGGATCAGGATCTCTCGGCGCTGGTTGTGCGCGCGCCTGACAACGTGCTCTACCTGACGAACTATTGGTGCATGAAAGGTTACGACGCCGCGGTGTTTCCGCGCGAAGGCGAGCCCACCTTGATTGCGCTTGAGCCGCAGCAAGCGGACGCCGAACGCAATTCGTGGACGCGAGACATTGTCTATTTCAAGGGCTACGACGAGCGCGATCCGCGGCCACCGCAATTCCGCGCCTGGGATCGGGTTTATGAAGTTCTTAAGCGCCGCGGGCTGACTGATAAGGTTGCCCTTGAATTGAACATGGGCACCCAGTCGGCAGATCGCATGGTGGGCGAACCGACGACTTTCATGTTGTCGTACTTTGAATCGTTCAAAACGTTCTGCGGCCAGTTGGTTGATGCCACGCCGCTCTTGAACGAAACGCGCTCTCTGAAGACAGCGCAGGAGATCGAGCGCATGCGCCTGGCCAATGAACTCGCCGCCCTCGCAATGGATTACACGCGCGAGCACATGCGCCCCGGAATGAAAGAGAGCGAAGTCGGGGCGATGTTTGAGGGCTTTGTGCACGGGCTCGGCGTCGGATACAAAGGCAAAGTCGAAATGGCACGCGCCTTTACGCTGGTGTGGTCGGGCAAAAGCATCGCAACCTTTACGGCAACCGGCGATCGGCCTGTTCAGAAGGACGAACCCACCTTGTTAGAAATCTGGGTGTGTGCCGACGGCTATTGGACTGACCTGACGAAGAATGCGTGTCCGGGCGAACTGAAACCTCAATACCACAAGCTGCTGGATTTGCTACTGAAGGTTTTCAGCGCCTCTGTTCTTTATGCGCGCGACGGCGCCAGCTTGCCGGAGTTGGATCGGATGGTGCGCGCACGAATTGCCGAAGGCGGCTATGCTGGGCAGCCGTCTCATCCCATCTGCCACGGTGTCGGCGCGCGCGCCCACGAACATCCCTATGCTCACCAGGCAGGGGGCGGCATCTTAAAGAAACAGATGGTGCTCGCGATTGAGCCGGGAATCTATTGGCCGGGCGGCGGAGGGCTGCGCTTGGAAGATAATTTTCTGATCACAGAAAACGGCAATGAAAAAATGTGCACCGATCCCGACGACTTTCGTCTTGCGAGATGGAGCGCTGGCGTTTCGGCAAACAATGGTTAGTTAAGGAATTAGAGGACGACAAAAAAACAGCCAATACTCGTGCCCCAAAAGACTGCCCAACTCGCTCGAAGTCTCGACTCGAAGCTTGCCAACCGCATTGTCGCCGAGGTTCGTGAGGACGAGATAGTTTCCATGTGCTGCGACGTCATCAACATTCCGAGCCCTACCGGCCACGAATTCGCAATGGCGGAGTATATGCAATCCACCTTGCGGAAGATGAATCTGGAAATCACTTGGCAGGAGATTGAAGAGGCGCGGGCCAACGTTGTCGGCCGCTGGAAGGGCACGAGCGGCGGCAAGAATCTGATGTTCAACGGCCATATGGATACTTCGAATACCGGTCAGGAAGATTTTCTGACTGGCCTTGGTTACAAACCCCATGCGGTCGTGAAGGACGGGTTCATCTACGGCCTTGGCATCTACAACATGAAAGGGGCGCTCGTTTGCTATACCCATGCGGTGAAAACCTTGCAGAACGCGGGGGTGCGCCTTCAAGGTGATGTGATTCTCGCGGCCGTCGCAGGCGAAATTGAAAAATCGCAATGGCGCGACTTCCAAGGCAAGGAATACCGCGGCTACGGATCTGGTACCCACTATCTCGTAAATCACGGCGTGTTGCCTGACATGTGCATTCTGGGCGAACCAACCGACATGCACGTCGTTCTCGAACACTTTGGCTCCATGTGGGTGCGGATTTCATGCGCAGGCATTTATGTACATACTGCCTTTTGTGAGGGCCGCGAGGAGATGAATTCCATTCGGCGCATGCACCAAATCATGCAGCCGGTTTTGAAGTGGATCGAACATTGGGAGAAGAAAGCGGCGTACGGAGGAAAAAAGGCTATCGTGAACCTCGGCGGCATCCGTGGCGGGCATGCCTGGCGTGCCAGCCGGACTCCCGAGAAGACCGATCTCTTCCTCGATGTCCGCGTCCCTCCCACGATTCCCGTGGCCGAGGCGCGTCGCGAGGTCCAGCAGCTTTTCCTGGATCTCGAAAAAGCCCATCCGGACTGGGGACTTGAATTCGAAACGTACGTCTCAGTGCCGGGCGCGCAGATCGATGAAAAGCACGATATGATCGGCGCCATCGATCGCAGCCACCAGCGCATCACGGGCAAACTGCCCGAACGTGAAGTCGTCACATGGTGTTCCGACGCCAGCGTTCTGACTCGTTATGGCATCGCGACCGTCAACTACGGCCCCTCTAGTGGACCCAGAGATAAAGATGGAGAAAAAGTTCGCATTCAAACGCTCGTTGACATCACCAGGATTTATGCGTTAGTCGCTGCTGAAATATGCGGCGTGTATCCGGGGCGCTGAGAATTTACTTTGATTCGTTATCAACCACGATCTTGCCGAGCCAATACGAAATCGACCGCCGCTACAAAAACATCCGGACGCGGATGCAGCAGTGCAATCTCGACGCCCTGATCGTCTGCGGCAACCAGTACGCCGGCTTTGAGGGCGCGGTACTCTACGTCTCCGGCTTCGAGATTGTACATCGTTACGTGTACGTACTCATCCCTCTGGACGGCGAGCCCGCCCTTGTCTTCCCACGCGAGGCTCGTTGGATCGGCGACAAGCAAAAACCCTGGGTGAAAGAACAAGTCTGCCCGGATCTTCCCGGACAGTGGTTGCATGAGCGTGCGGTCGAAAGCAACTGGAAGCGCGTTGGCACCTACGGCATGAATTTCATCATGGCCGTTCGCGACTATCTTGAGATCGCGCGTGGACCGTTTGAGTTGGTCGCGTTCGACCGGGATTTTGACATCGTTCGAGCAGTGAAGAGCCAAGAGGAACTCGCCGAAGTGCGCGATGCCATGGACATCATCATTGATGGCTTCTGGGCTCTGGTTGCGGCTTATGAGCCAGGCAAGACAGAAGCGGAAATCATGGCCCCCGCCGTGGAGCGCTTTTTCGCGCGCGGCGCCGGCCCACGTATGATGAACATTCTCCTCTCTGGCGAAAACGGCGAAGCAAACGCTTATTTCAAAGTTCCCAGCCTGCGCAGGGTTGCGGGCAACGATCTTCTTCTTTACTCACTTGAAATTGCGGGAGCCGGCGGGTATTGGGTTGAGTTCTCGCGCGCTTTGCTGCGAGGCAAGCCGAGCAATACCACCCAGAAAATGGCCGATGTTTATCCGCTCGCCATGGAGGCGGCTCGGAAAATGATGCGTCACGGAGAACTCGCCTCCACCGTCCATCGAACCGTCGCTGAAATATTTGCGAAACAAGGCTTCTCTCTCGGGCATCTGTCCGGCCACAGCATCGGAACAACCATGATCGAGTACCCGGCAATCGGCGCGGGAAGCGACGTCCCGCTGGAGGAGAATATGATCTTCTCTCTGCATCCTCAGGTGGTCGACCGGGACGGCAGGGTCTGCCTTTACACCCAGGATACCTACCGCGTGGGCAAACATGAAGCGGAGTGCCTCGCGGACATTGAGTGGAAGTTCTTTAAAGGAGGAGAAGCGGGACAAATCAGAAGTAAGAAGTCAAATTGAAGGCCCAAAACCTCTTTTCCACTCGACGTTACCTCTTCAATTTGACTTCTGACTTTTGACTTTGGGAGAGCGCGCATTGCTTCGAATCTGCGTTATTGGTTGTGGCGCTGTAGGTAGCCTATTCGCCGCTCATCTCGCGCGCCAGGGAGATGCCGAACTCTGGGCCTATGATGTTTCACGAGAGCATATCGAGGCGATCCGTGAACGCGGACTCCGTCTGTCGGGTTCGGCGGAGTTCACCGTAAGGCTCAACGCAACGTCCGATCCACGCGCGCTACCACGCTGCGACTATGGCATTCTTGCCACCAAAGCCATCCATACCCACAACGCGATTGCGCAGGTTGCACACGCCTTTGACGAAGCGAGTGCCGTCTGCTCCGTGCAAAATGGAGTGGGCAACGAGGAAATCATTGCCGAACATGTGAAACACGTAATCCGGGGAACAACCTTCACTGCGGGGCATCTCATTGCGCCCGGCCACATTGGTTTCGACATCGAGGGAGACACCTGGATCGGACCGTTTGAGCCCACCCATATCCCCATATCAAAAGTGGACGAACTCGCTGACTTGGTCACCCGATCGGGAATGAACACGATTCCCCTGAAAGATGCCCGTGGCGCGCAATGGACGAAGCTCATTTTCAATGCCGCCACGAACCCGGTTGGGGCTCTCACCCTCCTTCATCACGGAGCCGCCACGCGATTTATTCCGACCGGGCAGCTTTCAAACGATCTAATTGCGGAAGGCGAGAGGGTTGCTCATGCGCTTGGCATTGAACTGCACGGGGATCCGCGCGTGCTCGTGCAGAAAGGAGCGAACGCGCCAGGAAAGCACCGGGCCAGCATGTTGCAGGATATTCTCGCGAAACGTCGGACGGAAGTCGATTTTATGAATGGCGCTCTTGTGGAATGGGGAAGGAAAACGAGCGTTCCCACCCCGCTGAATCAGGTTCTTTGGGACCTGATCAAAGGATTGGAACATTCGTGGAGCGATCCTCAGTAAGTTCTCAGGTACCAAATCCAACCCGCAAAGCCTGGATAGAAGACTATGTCGATTCCGTTCAACATCGGTGTGCTGCAACTAAGTATGGATCCGGCGCGGGAAACCGTCGCCATGGCAAAAGCCTGTGAGGACGCGGGCTTCGACACGTTCTGGATAGCTGAAGCGTATCCCTGGTGGCGCAAGCATTCTTTTGAAGCGCGTTCTTCGACCGCGATTCTCTCTGTCATAGCCAGCCAGACGAAACGCATTCAACTGGGCTGGGGCATCATCTCGCCCTACACGCGGCATCCCGTACAGATTGCCATGGAAGCACGCGTGATGCAGGACCTTGCCGGCGATCGCTTTCTGCTGGGCCTCGGCGCCTCCAAGATTTTCATGAAGGAGATCGGCGAAGGCGAGGGACAAAGGATTGGTCCGGCAACCGTGATGCGTGAGAGCATCGACATCATCCGCGGTGTGCTCAAGGGCGACGCGTTCGAATACTACGGCAAAGTTTTCCACGCCACCGTACCGCCACTCAAGCCTGACGCGGGTGTCCCGCGGATTGTTCCTCCTTTTTATGTTGCTGGCACAGGTCCCGTGATACAGAAACTGAGCGGATCGCTGGGTGACGGCTTGCTGACTGCTTCGATCACGACACCGGCGTTCGTTCGTTATTCGAAGAAGAATATGGAGGATGGCGCGGCAAAGGCCGGGCGCGATCCGTCGAAATTGATCCTCGGTTCGGTCATTGTAGGCAGCATCGCTCGTGAATCGAAGAAGGGCAAAGAAGGCGCGCGCGAACAGGCCGCAATGTATCTGGCGAACAAGGTGCAGAACATCAAGGATTCGGCGGATGTGCTACTCGACTCTGCCGGCATCACTTTCGCGGAACTTCAGCCGGTCGCGGACGCGATGGAGCGGGGCGGCCGCAAGGCCGCGGCCGACCTTCTGTCTGACGAGTTGCTTCAGAAGGTCTGCCCGATTGCCGGCACCCCCGACGAGTGCATTCAACGGATCCAAGAATTCCGCGCCGCAGGTTGCACGCATATCATGTTGGAGATTTGGGGCGACGATCGGATAGGCCAGGCAAAACTCTTCGGGGATGCCGTCTTACCACACTTCCGGAAGTAAGAAGTCATCTGAAGCAGTGAAGAACGACCCGCCTCTCGGAAGGTCATCCTTCCCATTCTGACTTCTCACTTCTGCGATTTCCTACTTCGCCATCACTAGTTTCGCAATGGTCGCAAGTTGCATATTCGATGTGCCTTCGTAGATCTTGCCGATCTTCGCGTCGCGCCAATACTTTTCAACCGGGTAGTCCTTCGTAAACCCGTACCCGCCATAAATCTCAACCGCCAGTGATGTGACGCGGTCGGCGACCTGCGAGGTAAACAGTTTCGTCATCGCCGCTTCCTTCACAAAATCCACGCCCGCGTCCTTCATACGCGCGGCGTTGTAAACCATCAGGCGCGCAGCTTCGATCTCGGTCGCCATTTGGGCTATCTGGAATTGTATTCCCTGGAATTCCGAAATTGGCTTTCCGAATTGTTTCCTCTCCTGCGCGTATTTGGAGGCATACTCCCACGCTCCGCGCGCCACCCCCAACATCTGCGCCCCGATACCAATGCGGCCCTCGTTGAGAGTTTCGATCGCGATCTTGTACCCCTTGCCAACCTCGCCCAGCACATTTTCCTTCGGAACCTGGCAGTCCTCAAGAATCAACTCGCACGTCGAAGAAGCGCGAATTCCCAGCTTGTCTTCTTTCTTACCGACCGTAAATCCCGGAAAACCCTTTTCGATCAGGAACGCAGTAATTCCCTTGTAGCCTTTCGATGCATCGACGGTCGCAAAAAGAACAAATAGGCCCGCTTCCTTGCCATTCGTGATCCAGAGTTTGCGGCCGTTAAGAACGAAATTGCTGCCTTTCGGTTCCGCTTTTGTTTGAAGTGCAAATGCGTCCGAGCCCGACCCGGCCTCGCTGAGCGCGTAAGCTCCAACGGTGTCAGCCGCCATCTTCGGCAGATACCGTCTCTTTTGATCTTCAGTGGCCCAACGCAAAATCGCGTTCGCCACCAGTGTATTTTGCACGTCGACAATCACGCCCGCCGACGCATCGGCGCGCGAGCATTCCTCGACCGCCAGAATCGCCTCGAAAAATTTGCCTCCCGATCCCCCATATTGCTCGGGAATCTCGATACCCATCAGACCCAGCTGAAAAAACTGCCCGATCAGGGCGTGATCGAATATGCCCTTTTCATCCATCTCCCGGGCGAGCGGCCGAATCTTGTCTTCCGCGAACTGGCGGACATTGTCGCGAAACAGAATCTCGTCTTCGGTCAGCTTAGTCAGTGGAACGGGAGTCGCAAGCTGCAGAGTTTCAGGCATGGAACACCTCAGGTCGAGTCCAGCGCCCACAAACCGCGTTTCCGGACGCAGATAACGAACTGAAAATTGTAGCAGGACGGCAGGATTCACCACAGCCTGCGCTCGGGGCATTTTCAACGGCTGTTGCGACCGTTCACGGCTTGGCCGCCACAATCTAAACACTCAGCCTTGCAAATCGATCCAGTCGGACCTATAATCTAACTAACCAGTTACTTAATACTTGGACTTTATGAGCCCGCCTGCCAGCAACGCGAGACGCCGCGAATATCCCGCTGCGAAAGCGCCGGACGTGCGCTACGGTACGCGCAGGAATCCGGAAAAGAGCCGGTCGGCGATCTTGCGCGCAGCGGTGGCTGAGTTCGCCGAACACGGCATCGCGGGCGCTCGAACGGACGCGATTGCTCATGCTGCCCGGGTCAATAAGGCGCTTCTTTATTACTACTTCAAGGACAAGGATGCGCTCTACGAAGCCGTACTCGACCACGTCTTCAGCGGCTTACGCGACCGCCTCATGCCGGTGTTAGACAGCGATCTGGAGCCGCGCGCCAAAATGCTGGAGTACACCGGACGATATTTCGATTACATCGCTGCCAACCCACGCTTTCCGCGAGTGGTGCAGGCCGAATGGATGCGACTCGGCCCTAAGGGCAGTCCCCATATGCTGCGCATTGCCCGCGAGTATTTCGCTCCCATCTACCGGCGTGTGGCAGAGATGCTGCGCGAGGGCGCGGAGAAAAGGCAATTTCGCCTGGTCAAGCCAATGGATTTTCTCCCCTCGATCGTCGGCATCATCATTTTTTATTTCAGCACGGCCCCTGCGATGAAGACCATCCTGAAGGTCGATCCGCTGTCGAAGAAACGCATTGCAGAGCGCCGCGAGTTTGTCCTGGAGTTTGTTTCGGCAGCCTTGTTTTCGGACAGCGCCTCGCTATCGCACTGCGGCAGCGGCTTCAAGGGCGTAGGAGATTCGAAATGAACGCGCGTAATAAATTCCTGATTCTGCTGGGCGTGATCTTTGTAATTACCACTGCCTATTACCTTTTATCCACGCCACGGGGAAGCGACCTGGTGCTGGTCGGCACAGTCGACGCCAACCAGATCGTGGTGAGTCCGCAGATTCAGGGACGAATTTTGAAACTGCTGGTCGATGAGGGCACGCCCGTGAAGCAGGGGGACCTGATTGCTACTCTGGATCCTTCCGAACTTGAGGCGGAGGAGCGCGCCGCCACGGCAGCCATCGCTAGTCTGCGCTCGCAGGTGAGCGCCAACGACTACATGCAGAGGTCGACCAAGGGGTCGACCACGAGTGATGTGGAGAATGCGCGGGCTCAATTGCAATCGTCGCGAGCGCAACTGGCGCAGGCTGAGGCAACGCTTGCGCGCGTGGAGAGTGACAGCCGTCGGACGATCGGTCTCGCCGTGGCTGGCGTGGCGTCAGAGCAGGAAAAAGTGCAGGCCGAGATGAATTTGAAAGCGCAGGAGTCTAGCGTCGATTCGCTGAAAGAACAGGTCGCCGCGGCGCAAGCGACCTTGAGTTCCGCAGTGGCGCGCACCAATCAGGCGACCGCGGCTGCAAGCACCGTGGCTTCAACGCGGGCGCAAATGCAAACCGCTATGGCCCAACTCCGCGAAGCGGAGGTTCGACTGGGCTACACCAAGATTTACGCGCCTGTGACAGGTACCGTTCTCGTGCGCGCGGCGCGCGAGGGCGAGGTCGTCAACGCAGGTCAGGCGATCGTGACCGTCGTTGATTTCACCGACACGTGGGTGCGGGCCGGTATTCCCGAGACTGACGCCGATCATATTGGATACGGCGACACCCTCAGGATACGTCTGCCCGGCGGAACCGAACTGCCCGGAAGAGTCTTTTACAAGGCCGCAGAAGCTGACTTTGCAACCCAGCGCGACGTGGGCCGCAGGAAGCGCGATATTCGAACCTTGGTTCTAAAAGTCCGGCTCGACAACCCGAAAGGTGCTTACGTGCCGGGAATGACTGCGGAAGTTTTGGTGCCGTCCGCCCAACTGAAGCGAAGCGCGGTCGCTGAAAACGGGGCATCGTCAGGGAAGCAATGAACGAAGAATCACGCGGCACCGATCTGAAGAATGCGAACGGAATGAGCGTTGCGGCGTCGGAACTCAGCCTGCGCAGCGAAGTCGCGGCAGATGCGACCAACGCCATCGAGGTCGATCACATCGTGAAAAAATACGGTGAATTCACCGCTGTCGATGACGTCTCTTTCTCGGTGAAGGAAGGCGAGATCTTTGGCCTGCTCGGGCCGAATGGCGCCGGCAAGTCGACGCTCATCCGCATGATGACGACGCTGATTCCCATCACAGCTGGCGCGGCGCGCATTGCCGGACACAATGTTTCCCGCGATCCGGACGACGCGCGGAGAACGATCGGGGTAATTCCGCAGGCGCTCACCAGCGATCTCGATCTGACGGTCGAAGAGAACATGTCGATCTACGCCAAGCTTTATGACGTGCCTCCCAGGCGCCGCAAGGAAGCGATTGACGAACTGTTGGAAACGGTCGATCTGACGAAGTGGCGGGACGCCCAGACGAAGACTCTTTCCGGCGGAATGCGCCGGCGTCTGGAAATAGCCCGCGGCCTCGTTCACAGCCCAAGAATTTTTTTCCTCGACGAGCCCACGACAGGCCTCGACCCCGTATCCCGCGTTGCCGTCTGGGAGATGCTGACGAATATCAAATCGAAGCGCAAGCTGACCGTGCTCATCACCACCCACTATATGGATGAAGCGGACCGGCTCTGCAACCGGATCGCGATCGTTGACCATGGCAAGCTGGTTGCCCTCGATACACCGGAGGCTTTGAAAGCCACGGTTCCGGGATCGACGGTGATCGAGGTCCAGTTCCAAAATCCGCCGGCGGACTGGGAAGACCGTCTCAAGCACTTGCCCGGAGTCACATCGGTGCAAAACGAAAGCGCCGGGATGTTTCGAGTGCTGACAGCAAACGGGTCGGGTACGACTACCGATCTGGTCGAGATGGCGGTGGTCGCGGGAGTCGTGCTCAAAACGCTCACCGTGCAGAACACAACCTTGGACGACGTATTCGTCCACTACACAGGGCGGCAACTGCGCGACGAACTGGTGAAGGCCTATTCGTTCGTAATGCCGCCGAGGCCGGGGCAATCATGAATCGCACTCTGGCAATTATCGAACGCGAAATGAGGAAATTCTTCCGCTCGCCGGCGCTCATGATGGTTTCGATGATCTTCCCGCTCGTACAGTTAATCGTCCTAGGCAACGCGTTCGGTGGAAAAATTCGCGACGCAAAAATGGGTATCGTCGACGAGGATCACGGCACGCAGGCGATTCGCATCAAGGAGGCATTCGACTCCGTGCGCGCCACCTCGCGGACCTTCGTGACGGTCCCCTACGACGACGAGGTCAAGGCCCGCGAAGACGTTCGCAATGGAAAAATTCAGGGGGCCGTCATCATTCCGGCTCAGTATTCCAAGATGGTCTATGAAAAGAACCATCCCCGCATCGCTCTGATCGTCGACAACAGCGACAATTTCATGAGTTCGACCCTCGAAGACAGCATGTCCGCGCTCACCGATGCGCTGAATCAGCCTGACATCGAGCCGCGCCTCTTGCAGCAAACCGCGCTCAACATCGTCGAACTGTACCCCTACATCGAGTACATGAAATTCCTTCTGCCCGGTTCGATTGCGCTGGCAATGTTTGTCTCAGCAATGATCGGCGGAGGGATGCTCTACATCGACGACAAGGCGCGCGGCGTGCATGAAGGCTACCTGGTGACCCCGATTACCAAGGCGGAACTGGTATTTGGACTCAATGGCGCGGGCGCGATCAAGGGCGTTTTGACCGGCGTGATCATCACGCTGATCGGGTCGATGATCGCAGGCGTCGGCACGATCTTTAATCTCGGAACGTTAGTTGGGCTTCTGCTGATGATCGCGGCAACCGCAACCGCCTTCAATACCATGATGTTTCTGATGATGGTGCGTGTAGAAGATCCGCTCGTGCCCCGCGCGACTTTCGGAATTCTGAATACCCTGCTCTTTTTTCCGAGTGGATCCATCTACCCGGTGCAAGCGTTCCCAGGGTGGCTGCGCGCAATCACTTGGATCGATCCGTTCACATATTCGGTGCACGGATTCAAATGTCTCCTGCTCAAAGAAACCGGCCTGGGAGCCATCGTGCCCGATCTAATTTTCTTGTCCTGCTTCGCCCTTGCCACGCTCGCACTGGCGGTTCCGTTATTCAAACGAACTCTGTAGCGATCACGAAAATCTCTTGGACTCCAGAGAATCACCGGCGCGATGGCCTGCTGAAAGTTACGGCCGGGCCTGACCTTGCCGTGTCGTGACCAAAGTGTCTGGCCAACCTACGGGACCTTTCTTAAGCTTGCTTTGGCATGTCGATTGGGCGTTTCCAGCATCTGCGGACCAAGCTTCTGGTGGCAATGGTCGCCGTCGTGTTTTTTTTGACGGCGGCCGTGCTGACGCTTGTTCAGTTGCGCATGCGGCAGCATGTTCGCGAGGACCTCATTTCTACGCTGCGCGCCGAGTCCGCGGCATCCGCTCAGATTGAGGAGGCGCGGCGGACGCAGTCGCAGCAAGGCGCCGCTCTGATCGCCGATCAACCGATTCTGAAGGCATTAATGTCCACCAACGACCGCCTCACGGTCGAGGATGGATCGGAATCGTTATTGCAGACAAGTCACGCGGACTTGCTCGCCCTTCAGAACAGAGATGGCGAGATGCTGGCCTTTCATTCGCGTTCCGACGATGTTTCAGTCTCGCCAGCTAAACGAATGCTGCAGGAATCGACCGGCGATCAGGACTGGTGGTTTGTCGGCGGCCATCTCTACCACGTGAGTTTCGCGCCGATTATCGCGGGTGCAGGCGTCAATCAGAGGTTGCTCGGAAAAATCGCGCTCGGACGCGAAGTTTCCAATCGCTCGGTGACGGCCGCCGGCGCCTTTGGGAACACCGCCTTCATCATCGAACGCAAGGGCGCCGTCGTCCTCAGTTCCCTCCCCGCAAAGGAGTGGACCGATTTCGAAACATCTTTGCAAAAAGCCCCGCTAGCAACGGGTTCTATGTCGGATGCCGATTCGGTTCAGGAAATCAACATCGCCGGCGAGCGCTATCTCGCGAGTTTTGTCGAACTCCCCGGCGATCACCCGGTACGCTTATATTCTCTTCAGTCTTTCGATCAAGCAACGAGTTTCCTGCGCGCTCTCGATCGCATGCTGTTGACGCTTGGAGCGGTTGCCGTTCTGGCAGGCGCGCTCATTGCGTTCATCCTCTCGCGGCAAATCACGCGCCCTTTGGAACGTCTGGCTTCGGGCGCGCGGCGCTTGCAGAAAGGTGATTTTGAATTTCAGATTCCAATTTCAGGGAACGATGAAGTCGCCGACGTGACTCGTGCATTCGACGATATGCGCAACAGTCTACGGCAGTCGAGAGAAGGCCTCGTCCGGTCAGCGCGCCTTGAGGCTGTGGGACGGCTTGCCGGTGGCGTAGCCCATGACTTTAACAACTTGGTGATGATCATCAAGGGTTACAGCGACCTGCTGCTCGATTCCGCTGCACCAGAGGCGAAGCCCTATATCGAGGAGATCAAAAACGCCGGAGAGCGGGCCAGCGGGTTGACACGTCAGTTGCTGGCCTTCAGCCGCAAACAAGTGCTCGCGCCCCAGGTTCTCGATCCCAATCAAACCGTGCGAAACATGGTGAAGATGCTGCGTGTTTTGATTGGTGAAGACATTGAGCTGGTGACTAGCTTGTCCGATCAGATTGGCCGCCTTCAGGCTGATCCGGGTCAGCTCGAACAGGTAATCATGAATCTCGCCGTCAACGCGCGCGATGCCATGCCCGGCGGTGGCAAGCTGATTGTGGAGACGCAATCCTGCGAACTCGACGAAGCCTACGCCGCGACCCACAGCGAGGTCATCGCCGGACCCTATGTACAGATCGCTATGACCGACACCGGATGCGGCATGAGCAAGGAGACTCTGGAACACATCTTCGAGCCCTTCTTCACGACAAAAGATCCAGGCAAGGGGACCGGGCTCGGCCTCGCCACCGTCTATGGAATCGTTAAACAGAGCCGCGGGCATATCACCGTTTACAGCGAGGTCGGTATCGGCACGACTTTCAAGGTTTATTTCCCATCACTCGACAAATCTGTACCACTGCCCGCAACCCGTGCCCTCGGTGCGGCTCCCAAGGGTGAAGGTACCATTTTGCTGGTTGAGGATGAGGCTCCACTGCGCGTCCTCGCCGCGGAATCTTTGAAGCGCCTCGGCTACTCAGTGTTGCAGGCAGGAAACGGCTTGGAAGCCTTGGCCGTCGCCGACCATCAATCCGGAAAAATCGATGTCGTGGTGACCGATATCGTCATGCCCCGCATGGGCGGTCCGGAACTCGTCGAAAAGCTCCGCCAGGAACGAGCTGACATTCGTGTGATCTTCATGTCCGGCTATACCGAAGCGGCGGCCCTCGAGAACGCCAAAATCGGCCCGGATGCGATTCTGCTCAACAAGCCATTTTCAACCGAAGTCCTGGCACGCAAGATCAGCGAAATCCGGCAAGGTTCCGCCGAAATCAACACTATGGCTAAAAGCGCAAGCGCAGCCGGTTCAGACTGATCCTCACGCCTCGCAGCTCACACCCGCTGGAAACGTTCCTGTCCGCCTCAATGCCTCCTCAAGATCACAGACTTATTCTCCCATCGCCGCCAGATTCTCCTCCTCCGCGCTCTGCAGGTATCCTGCCAGGCCTGAAAAAGATGGCGTCAAGGACGGAGTTCGCAACTGCGGCGCAAGTGAGTTCGCCGGAAGGCAAAAAACGAGATTGGTGGCGGCGCCGCGCGCGGATGAATGCGCATTCAGACGAAGCCAGATAAACCGGCCAATCCGGCACACGCGGATTTCATCCGGGCTCAAGCGCGTGATGTAGCTCGACGCGATGCGCGCCATCTCGCCCAGGTCGCTCGTGACGAACTCCACGTCATGAGGGTGGCTCAGGTGTCGCAAAGACTCGAGCTGGCGGGCAACGCTTTTGCGCCGCCCAACACAGGCCTGCGTCCGGCATTTGAGGGTCTTGTCGATGGCATAAAGCGCGGCGTGGTCCACACGCTCTCCGAAGGCGAGCGAGAGCGTGCCCGTCGCGGCCGCGTACTTGACCGGAAGCATCTGGAAGGCTTCCAGGATGACCAGCGGGATGCTCCCCGGCGAATTGACAGCAGTCACGTCAAAGGACGAAACGACTGGACATCCCCACTGGAGCGCGAGAGCCGCCGTGACGTCTTGCTCGGAAGCGAAGCCGAGTTTTTCGAACCAGTCCCCAATTTTTCCGTAACGGCCACGTCGTTGCGCTTCGAGCGCAGCACGCACTTCGAGGTGCGTCAACTTACCGCGCGCGACCATCAGAAGTCCAAGAGGGATCCGGTTCGGCGGCGGCACAGGTTGACTCTGCGCCATCAGCCGCGAGAACTGCGCCGCGAGCGCCGTTTCAAGGCATTGTTGCCGGCAGTAAAATTTTCCGTCCAAAAGGATTCCGCTCTCCCCGCGCAACGGCCGCCAACGCTGCTTCGGTTTTGTACACGAAGGCAAGACACAGCGCGTGGCGCCGTCATTCCAGCCGGAGACGAGACGCCGCTTGATCCAATCGGCGGACCACGCGAGGGAAAGGCGGAAGGTAGACATGTGAGTAGATCCTTCAATCATTCGGTTCGCAAAATCTCAACCCTCAGGCCGGCCGGGCCGGGCCGGCAGCCGTATGATCGATCGTATCCGTCACCCGTAATCCGTACTTGCCGTCAATGACCACTACTTCGCCACGGGCGATGATCCGCCCGTCAAGCAAGAGGTCGACTGGAGAGTTCAATGGGTTGTCGAGTTCGACCACTAAACCGGAACTGAGCGCAAGCACATCGCGCAATACCATCCGCCGAGTTCCGAAACGCAGCTTGACGCCAAGCCCGACGTCGAACAGACGGTGGTAGCCAGCCGCGTTTTGGGGGAGCACAACGCTCTCAGCAGGCGCTGCCGCCGGGTCCGGGGAAGGAACCGCCGTGGAAGCCGTCGCGTTGGCAGCGGCCGCAACCATTGCGCTGCGTGACGCGAACGCCGCGGCGAGCGCGGGGCTGACGCCCATTTCCATCGCTATTTCCACGCCTGCATAGTCGCGCGTTCGAACCGTAGCCACAGCATCCGCAGACCATGCCCAGGGGGCTTCCGCGGAGGAGAATTGCAGGCGAACTTCCCCGCCTGCCGCAACGCCGAGCGCCGTGGCTGCCAGCCCGGCAATTTGACGCAATAGTTCTTCGAGCGCTTCCTTGTTATCGTTCGAAATCGCCTCGACCGCGGAGGTGCCTCCCTGGGCGGCCGCGGCGTCGGCTGGCGGTTCGGGCTCGCCCAGGAACTTTCGCGCAAGCCGGATGCCGGATGCCACCGCCAGCCGCAGAGCCATCTCCCCCTCCACGGCTCCAGCCGCCACAACTGTGTAGCGCAGATCGGATTCCGCGGCATGGAACGGTTCCGGGCTTAATTCAAAGACCTGGGGCTGCCCCGAAATCTGTGAGAGCACATTTTGCGCGCACGTCTGCCACGCTTCAAACCATGCTGAAAGGTCGGCGCTCAGGTCTGGCTTGGGACTCAGCGAATCGTCGTCGCTCATATTTCACCTCTCATGGATTCGAGTGTTCGCCGGCGGTCGAAAGCTCCGATGCCAGGGCCAGAACGCGCGCCGCGCGGCGTGTGCGCACTCGCACCGGCGTTGCCGAGCACAACGGCACCTCCTCGACCTGCATCATGGCCGGAGCGGACGCGTTCCGTTGAAATGGCAGCACATCGCCCGGCTTGATCCGCGAAAGATCCTCCAGCGGAACATCCAGGTTCGACATCTGGAGTTCGACTACGAACGGACAGTCCAGGAGTCTCTTCCGGATCTGCGCGCGGGATTCCTGTCCAACCTGGGGCCGCTGGTAAATGTTTTCCGCTGAAATCTTCCGCAGGAGCGCATTCGAAACGAGCGCCGGGATCGCCACGTTCAGTGATCCGCCGGATTCGGCTAATTTGATCTCGAAGCTCAAACAAAGATTTTTTTCGTCCGGCGGCATCAGGCGCTGCGCCTGCGAAATCTGCTGGCTGGCTCCAAAGTTGAATTCCAGCTTAATCGCCTGCCAGCTCGTCTGCAGATCCCGGCACACGATGCGAACGATGCCTTCAAGAATCTGTTCCTCGATCTCGCTGAGCTCCCGGTTGATCTCCTCTGACTTCCCGTCTCCGCCAAGCATGATGTCGATGATCGGGAAGGTGATGCCCAGGTCGAATTGCAGGACTCCCAGCGAACCGAACGGCGCCAGATCGACCGATGCAAGGTAGGTTTTCTCCGGTACACGTTGCA
>Ga0335080_10000194_pt1 | contig 54149 bp, 41 predicted proteins | sample Lox_Sample_34_FD_206720 | JGI IMG/M metagenome (GOLD analysis project Ga0335080, IMG submission 206720) | Soil microbial communities from Loxahatchee National Wildlife Refuge, Florida, United States - Lox_Sample_3.4 | ecosystem: Environmental > Terrestrial > Soil > Wetlands | place: USA... | reverse complement strand
GGCCTTCCCGCATTCAAGGCGAGGTCTGCTGCCAAGTAGTTCATGACTGGGTAGAACAGATCCGGAGACTGGCTGGCACGGGCAATTGCCTCGGCTCGCCGGTAGTGGACCTTCATACCTTCGATGGCGCGCCCTTCCTCCGCTTTTCTTCCGGCTGCCTCTTCAATCATAGCCAGGCGCTTCCAGGCTGAACCGTACATATTTTCGCGCTCGACCGTCGGCTGCACCGCGATCAGCTTATCGAGCAGGTTCATCCCTTGCTTCACCGCCTGGCGGGCCTTGTTCACGGCCGCCAGCAGGGCGCGCTTGGCAGCCGCCAGCTCGCGTTTGGCGGAGGTTTGGGCTTTCTTTCCGGCGACGCTTTTCGAACTTCCCGTGCTTTCCTGCCCCGCGATCAAGCGATCGCGCTTTTCTCTCGCGTTGTTGACTGTCTCCCAAGCCAGACGGACCCGCACATTAGCAAGCTGTTCGGCGGCCTTCATTGACGCCGTGCCATCTGCCGCGGCTACCGCGCGCTCGTACCAGCGGATTGCCTCCACAGAGCCGCGGGACGCCGCGTACGCTTTTCCGAAAAGTTCGGCGACACGGCCGATGTGACCCCATTTGGAGGCGAATTGATTTTCCAGCGCCTGCACGTTCTTGAGCTGCGCCTTTGGATCCTCATGCTGGAACGTAGTCCGGACCGCGATCGTTTCGAGCGCCAACTTGAGGGCTTCCGGCGATGCCACTCCCGCGAATTCGTCTCGCGAAGAGGCGGCCGGGGAATCCGCGTCCCTGCCGTCGGGGAGGAAAACCCAATCGGGATCGCCATAGCATTGGTAGGCCGCCCAGGTATTCCCACCTTGCTGGTAGGCCTTTTCGCGCGCCTCCGCCACCGCGTCGATGAAACGATTTCCCCGCAGCAAAGAACCGTAAAATGTCGTAGCGAAGAGAGCCGCCGCGCTGTCATCTACAGCCCAGCCGGCCGCAATCACGCAACGCACGCCGATTCTTATCAATTCTTCGGCAACCCCCGAAGCGAATCGCACGCGATCGTAGCCCGGCGGTTTGTTTGCCTCGAGTAACTGATCCGGACTGAGCGCCGCAAGATGACAGCAATTCACGAACACCAGCGCCGGCACGGCACGCATGCTCTTGATCTCGGTCGCGCCAAGAGTGGCTCCATTGGAAAGTACGACGCCGCCGGGGGTGCCATTCTCCTTTGGCGGCTGCCCATGTCCAGCGATGTGCACAATCCGCCAAGGGCGTTGAAGCAACGCCTTAATCACCTCACCGGCATCCGGTCCCGGCTTGGCGGGGTCGTCGCTCAGCAGGCATTGCACCCGAAGCCGATCGGGCGAGTCGCCGGCCAGGCATTTGCAGACTGCCTCCGCTTCTGCCCTTGCGCCGAGGAGCCGCGGATAATCCGGAGGGCACTCCGGCTCCCCGATCACGAGAATGCTGGCGTCAGCGTCGGCATCGGTCACATGCTGGCGGAAGTCGCCGGTCCGCAATTTGCGCACGAGTTTTGCGCGGATGGCCCAGGGCAGCCTGTCGGGAGCTTGATCGCCGTCGTCCATATCGAGCAGTTCCCAGGGAATGCCTGCGGTTCCCGTTTCGAGTTCCAGTTGCATCTCGCCGCTGCCCGCCAGAAAGGCTTCCATTTCGACGGGAATCAGCAGCTGAAACAGGGTGCGGCCAATCTGCCCATCGCCGGCTGGATCCGTGGAGGCGGCGGCCACGAGGTCGCGGACGAGTTGAACTTGGGTCTGCTGTGCGCGAACCTCGCTACGCGCCCGCTTGGTGTCCAGGGTGTATTGAATGAATGTCTCGCCTTTGTCGCCGCTCGCCACTTCCGCGCTTATAAAGTCGTAGTCGGCGCCGCGATAGCCCGAATCGAGGGGGCGAGGTAGCGGCCCAACCCCGGTTTTCACGTCGCCAGTGATGTCATATCGTTCCGGATTGGCGTCCGCCTGCAGCTTCAGCGCCCGCCACGCCTCGGTGGCGCGGTCCAGGTATAGTTCGACGAGTTTGAGGTGCCGGACACTCGGCCATCTTTCATCTCTATCCCCGTGGCCCAGGAGCTCATTAGCCGTGTAAACACCCTCGGCGATCCTCTGCGCCGCCTGGCCAGCCGTTACCCCGGAACCTCCGCTACCGATGAGCGTCGCACACAGATCGAAAACCTTGGGCGCCTTTCGATTCCTTTCCGTGATCCGTTGCGCCCAGGCGATTACGGCTTGCCGCACGGTGAGGGCGAGATCGGAAGCGTTCAACGTGCCTTCCACCCCCAGTCCCACAACGATCACCGCAGCCGGGCGCGGCATGCCCGTCAGGCTCTCCGGGTTTGGCCGCGTATTCATGAAAATCTGGTGAGATCCCGGCGCCAGTGGATAGAGTCCGAGGTCGAGCGAGCGTTGCATCGCACCCTCGATCACGTTGTTCATGGGGCGCTCGGTGCCGGTCAGCCGCGAAGCGCGATAATGACCGAGCATGAGCGGCTCTTCCTCAAAGGTAAGGTCGCCATTGACAACTGTGATGGCCAGCGGGGGCTGGGCTGGGGCTTTTGGCGGAGCTGTGGGGAACACGGGGACGGCATGAGACGCGGCGGCCGCAACCGCAGCGCTGGTAGCCACCCCTGCGCGTAAGAGGCGGCGGTCAGGAAGAGTCGCCAAAGGGTCGACACGTTGGAAAGGCTGCTGCTCTCCCGCCAGCGCTCGCGCCAAAAACTCCACGGTTTCCGGCTGTGAAAAGAAGTTGACGTGTGTGACCGAGTCGCTGGCCAGATTTCCGCCCGGGCCGAAGCATCCGATGCGCGGCGCCGGAATGTAGACCGTACCCGGCTGAGGGATGCGCCAGCCGCCCTGGGTTGGCACAACCAGATCGTTTGCCGATCCGAAGAACTGATCGACGCCGGTGTCGAGCATCCGCAGCAGCACGGTTCCCGTTGGGTTGTAGTTCGACACCAACGCCGAGTACGGCTCGGCCGGCGGACCGGGAGACTGCAAAGCGGTAATCTCCTCCCCGTTGCCATCCATGGCATGAAGTCCGGGAAGATCGCCGGAGGCGTGCCGCGCGAGCCACACCAGCCCGTTCGCAACGAATGCCGCGCCGGTCGTGAATGGATTGTCAGGAAACAATTCGAGCAGGTTCGCCAGCCATCCAACCGTATCCTTCCAGCGCTGCGGTGTCGCTAGTGGCGTCCCTTCGTTTGGTGATGCGACCAAGACGGCGCGCCCGAGTTTGAATCGCTTTGCCAGTGGCCCGAAAGTATCGGCGCGCTCCACCAGGTTGCGTAGAACGAGCCCTCCGCGCGAGTGGGTGATGACATCAAACGTGGTGGTTTGGTCAGGTAATCCTTCGAGCAGCATCCGGGCGTTTTCTTCCGGAGTGCGGCTGACCGTAAAGTGATCGAACGCGAAGATGCGGTCGCTGTACAAGTCCTTTACGCGATCGAAGAAATTGGATTCCGCCAGGGGACCGTAGGCGGATGCCGCATTCGAAAACGTTCCGTGGATGAAGAGCAGCGAGCGCTCGGGCGAAGCCGGTTTCCCGCGCGCTAAAGGCCCCTTCGCCAAAGTCTCCTTTGTTACTTTGAGCCAGCCTTCCGCGAGCCCTCGCTTGCTCCAGGCATCTTTTTCAAAGGCGGCGGCGAGCTTCGGAAGCAACCAACTTGTGACCTTGTCTCCCACCGCCTTGCCAACCTTGATGAGAACTGCCTTGACGACCTTGCCCCCGATTCCGCGGGTTCCCGTGGCTACGTCGGTCGATTGGACCGGAACGATAAATCGAACCTGGTTCGGTTGCCTGGGGCCGCGGCTGGCAGACTGCACGGGAACGTGAAACGTCAATGCCCCCGATGGATGGCGGACGGAGAGGATCGCTGCTTCGCCCTCGGCAAGATCGTATGAAAGGTCGAGCGCGCCCGGAGCCGCCGCTCGACCGCGCGCCGCGGGCTTACTCGCAGCAGTGAACGATTCGGCGATTTCAGATTCTTCCGAGAGGAATTGTGGAGGAAAGTCCGATTCTGTGACGGCAGCGGCTGACCTCAATCCCCGGGTGGCACGCTTCTGGATGGACCAGTCTGACGAATTAAGCTGGAGGTTGGGCACGTTCGAAACCCTGGGTCCAGTGAGATAGTTTCTGCTGAATCTACCTCAGATGACGACCTATGATACACCCCGGTCTATAAGGCTTAGTAAATGGGCAGCCGCGTGGAAAAGACTAACTTGCAGAGTAATTGGGAGGCACTGGGCTTGTAATTGCGCCCTCAGATGCGGAACTCACAAGCGCAGCGTACTTTGCGAACACGCCGGACTTGTAACGCAGCGCCGGCGGCTTCCATGCCGACATCCGCCGCGCAATCTCGGCGTCGGAGATATCCAGTTCGAGCTTGCGGGTGGTTGTGTCAATCGTGATGTGGTCTCCTTCCCGGATCGCGGCGATCGGCCCTCCCAATGCCGCTTCGGGCGCAACGTGACCTACCATCAGACCGCGAGTGGCGCCGCTGAATCTTCCGTCCGTAATCAAGGCGACGCTTTCGCCCAGGCCCTCGCCCACGATGGCCGCCGTCACGCTCAACATTTCGCGCATTCCCGGTCCGCCCTTCGGACCCTCGTATCGGATCACGACTACATCTCCGGGGTTGATCTGCTTACTGGTCACCGCCTGCATCGCCGCTTCTTCGGAATCGAACACCCGCGCCGGGCCGCTCTGGGACAGCCGCTCGTGGCCGCTCATCTTTGCCACTCCCCCGCCCGGAGCGAGATTGCCCTTCAGGATCACCAGTCCTCCGGTCGCCTTCAGGGGCTTGCTCAAGGGGGCGATCACGCTCTGTCCGGCCGTCTCTTTGGCTTCGCTGGCTTCTTCCAGTAGCGTTCTTCCGGTGACTGTCATAGCGGAACCCTGCGCGTACCCGCCGTCCAGCAATCGCCTGGCAATTACGGGAATGCCGCCGGCCGCGTCCACGTCTGCCGCTACAAATTTTCCCGACGGCTTTAGATCTGCGAGCAGCGGCGTGCGCTCACTGATGCGCTGAAAATCGTCGATGTCAAGCGGCCGGCCGATTTCGCGGGAGATTGCAAGCAGGTGCAGCACAGCATTGGTCGAGCCGCCGGTGGTGGCTACAGCTGCAATCGCATTTTCGAAGGCGGGACGAGTCAGAATATCGCTCGGACAAATTCCGCGCTTCAATGCATTCATGATCACGCCGCCGCAGCGGAAGGCAACATCGTCCTTGCGGGGATCCATGGCGGGAATTCCGTTGAACCCCAGCGGCGAAAGTCCGATTACTTCCATCACCGTGCTCATCGTGTTGGCGGTATATTGACCGCCGCAGGCGCCCGCGCCCGGACATGCCGCGTTCTCGACCGCCAGTAACTCCGAGTCGCTCATCTTGCCGGACGCATTGGCGCCCACTGCCTCGAACACATCCTGAATCGTGACATCCTTGCCGCGATATTTACCGGCGGCAATCGTTCCGCCATAAAGAACCAGACCTGGCAAGTTCATGCGAGCCAGGGCCATCGCTGCCGCAGGTATGGTCTTATCGCAGCCGACGATGCACACCGCCGCGTCAAAGAGCTGTCCGCGGCAGACGAGTTCGATCGAGTCGGCAATGACCTCGCGGCTTACGAGCGAGGCGCGCATGCCTTCGGTGCCCATCGTTTCGCCGTCAGAAATGGCGATGGTGTTGAACTCCATGGGAGTTCCGCCAGCCGCGCGGATGCCTTCCTTCACCCTGGCCGAAAGCCGCCGCAAGTGGAAGTTGCAGGGCATGGTCTCGATCCAGGTGTTGGCGACAGCGATCAGCGGTTTCGCCAGGTCATCGTCCGTGAAGCCGATCGATTTGAACATGGCGCGCGCCGGAGCGCGGTCGCGCCCGTCGGTGATACTGCGGCTGCGGTGTTTGAGGTCCATGGGAAGAGTTCTCAGTTGCCAGTTCTCGGTTCTCAGGGAAATCAAATTCTCGGGAGTTTAGAACTGAGAACTGACAACTGAGAACCGTTGCTCACGCACTCGCGCTTCGCGACGCGTTGATGACACCTACCGACTCCGGCGGACGCGGCATGGCGACCTGCGTATGATCCCAGAATTCTTTGATCGGAACACCGGGACGGACATCGAGGACATCCACGATCGCGTGCCAGTCGCGGCAGAGCTGCCCGACCTGCTTGGCGTTGACATCGACGAGCAGAGTAACCTTGTGCGCGTGCTCCGAGGGTTCCGCCTGAACGTAGGCCAGGTCGATGGTGCGCCGGACTACGGCGCTGAGAATGCGCATCAATGTACCCTGCGTGTTGCGATAGCGAACCTGGAAAACATGCATGACAGTTACTCCTTTTCATTCACTGGTGGTCGGTGGCCGCTGACTCCTGCAGTCACTTTTCTTCGCTAACCTCGAAAATCATCTCTGAAAGGGACGCGCCCGATGGCACCATGGGATAAACGTTCGCCTCGGGGTGGCATTCGAAGACCAGCAGCTCCGGCTGGCTCGAGGCGAGAAACCGGTCCAATCGATTGGCGACGTCGTCCGTGCTTGCCGGATCCAGGAATTCTTCTTCCGCGATGAGCGCCGCGGAAATCTTATAAGCCTTCGCGATCTCGACAAAATCTGGATTGTCGCTCAGATCGGTCTCGGCGTAATTGCGCTTGTAGAACAGTTCCTGCCACTGCCGCACCATGCCGAGATACTTGTTATCGATAATGACCATCTTGATGGGCAAGGCAAGGCGGTGGACGGTAGCCAGTTCTTGAATGTTCATCTGGAAGCCGCCGTCGCCCGAGACCGACAGGACGGTGGTGGCGGGCTTTGCGAGCTGCACGCCGATAGCGGCGGGCAAAGCGAATCCCATCGCTCCCAGGCCGCCCGAAGTGATGAAACCGCGCGGAGATGACCCGCGATAAACCTGCGCCGACCACATCTGGTGCTGGCCGACGTCGGCGAGAATCGTGCCATCATTTGGCATGCGTGAAAACAGTTGCTGAAGGAAGCTCTTGGTCGGATGGGCGAGACCGGGATTGCGAGGCTCGGCGCGCTCCGGACCGCAGGCGACCGCGCGCCAGGCGCTGAAATCGGGCAGTAGCGTGCGCTCGGCCTCCCGATAGAACGCGGGAATTGTTTCCGCCAGATTCCCGATCACGGGCAACTCGCATGTTCGTACGCGGTCGAGCTGCGCGGGATCGATTTCGAAGTGGACGATCCTGGCATGAGGCGCGAAGCGGCTGGGATCTCCCGTAACCCGATCATCGAGGCGCGCGCCGAAGACCAGCAGCAGATCGGTTTCGTCGAGTGCCATGTTGGCCGCCCGTGTGCCGTGCATTCCCACCATGCCGAGGTAATACGGCGAGTCCTGCTTCACCGCGCCCAGGCCGTGAACGGTAGCAAAGGTCGGAATGTTGAGGAGGTCCAGCAGCTGTTGCAGATCGGCGATCGCACCCGAGAGGCGCGCCCCCGCCCCAACCAGCGCCACCGGCTTCTTCGCCTGTTGAAGCACGGCGGAGAGAGTCGCGGCGAAAGTGGATTCTGCGCCTCTGTACTGGTGAACCCGCGGAGGAATAAAAGAAACCGGGCCGCGAAACTCCGCGGTCGCGCGCAGGATGTCGGCCGGGATGTCGATCAGCACCGGCCCCGGCCTGCCGCTTCGCGCCCAGTAGAATCCCTCCGCGATGATGCCCGGCAGATCTTCGATGGCCCGCACCAGGCGACTCCATTTGGTCAGCGATAGCGTCACACCGAAGACATCGGTCTCCTGAAAAGCGTCTGTGCCGATGAGATGAGACCGGACCTGGCCGGTCAGGCAGACGAGAGGAACGGAGTCCATTTTTGCATCGGCGATGCCGGTGACCAGGTTGGTAGCGCCGGGACCGCTGGTGGCGATGGCCACACCCACCTTTCCCGTCGCGCGCGCATATCCTTCGGCCGCAAAGACCGCGCCCTGCTCGTGGCGGGTCAGAACGTGGCAGATCCCGCTTTCTTCGAGCGCGTCGTACAGCGGCATGATTGCGCCGCCCGGATAGCCGAAGGCCAGTTCGACGCCCTCAGCGCGCAGGCATTCAAGAACGATTTGGGCGCCGTTACGCATTCACGAGCTTCCGCTCCCGCTTCGCGGGCTTAGCCGACCCGATCGTTTTCTTTTGTTGGGGCTGTCTCTTTTCGATCTTTGAAGCGGCGTTCGAGGTGATCTTCGATTTCGCGCTCGACGGAAGCCACGACATCATCGCCCGCAGCTGTTCGCCGACTTTTTCGATCGGGTGCTCGGCCGCCTGCCGGCGCAGCTTGCCGAAGTTCTTGCCGCCGCTCGCGTTTTCCTGGATCCACTCGCGGGCAAAGCTGCCATCCTGGATTCGCGCCAGCACTTCCTTCATCGCAGTACGCGTGGCATCTCCCGCAACCTTTTCACCTCGGGTCAGGTCGCCATATTCCGCGGTATTCGAGATCGAATAACGCATTCGGCTCAAACCGCCTTCATAGATCAGGTCGACGATTAGCTTCATCTCGTGCACGCACTCGAAGTAAGCGATCTCGGGCGCGTAGCCGGCCGCGACGAGTGTCTCGAAACCTTTTTGCATGAGAGACGTCAGTCCGCCGCACAGCACCGCCTGTTCGCCAAAAAGATCGCTCTCGGTCTCTTCCTTGAAGGTGGTCTGAAGTACGCCCGCGCGCGTGGAACCGATTCCGTGCGCGTAGCAAAGCGCGAATTCCTGTGCCCTTCCACTCGCGTCCTGATGAATGGCCAGCAGGGAGGGCACTCCGCCTCCCTGCTCGTAGACGCGCCGGAGCAGGTGACCTGGACTCTTGGGCGCAATCATGACGACATCCACATCTTTCGGGGGCTGGATGGTCTGGAAGTGAATGGCGAATCCGTGGGAAAAGCCGAGAATCTTTCCCGCGCGCAGGTGCGGCTGAATTGACGATTTGTAAAAATCGGCCTGGGTTTCGTCTGGCGTGAGGATCTGAAGCCAGTCGGCGCGTTGGGCCGCGTCCGCCGGCGCGAATACGGGCATTCCATCGGCGAGCGCCTGTTGGGCCGAGGGACGTCCGGGATCGAGTCCTATGATGACGCCGTATCCGCTGTCGCGGAGGTTCTGGGCCTGGGCGTGTCCCTGGGAACCATAGCCAAAGACGGCGATAGTCTTTGTTTTCAGAGCGGAAGGGTGGGCGTCGCTTTGGTAGAAGACATTAGCCACGGGGAAACTCCTTGATGATTCAGAGGTTAAGACGTGTGTCCCTCAACCGACCGACCGGTCGGTATGAGATGGAACGATCCTACCCGTCTCGTCCTCCTCTGTCAACAACTGAATTTCCCTGAAATGTCGCGCGTCGTGGGCAACTAGGCTGGGTGCGGGGCTTTCGCAAGGAGGTTGGCCAGCCGGGGTGTAAAATCGAGCTCGGCGCGGCCCCGTAGCTCAACTGGATAGAGCATTAGTCTTCGGAACTAAGGGTTGGGGGTTCGAGTCCCTCCGGGGTCGCCACTCGCCTGAGAAACAGCCATGGTGTCTCCGTCCCAAACGGCGCCCCAAACAATCGTGTCTTCACTTCGTCAACTCTTCAACGCTGCTACGTGTCCATGCTCGCGCAATCGATGCTGCACGAGGAACGCGTAGTGGACGGCGGAGCCGATCGTAAAGATAAACGTAGCCTGCAGAAACTTGGTGGCGAGGATCAAGACCCAGCGCTGCGCCACAACTTGCAGCAGCAGCACAAAAAATAGGGCGCCGATTTGCGCGCAGGTGTTGGCTTTGCCGAAGATGCTGGGGCGGAAGTCGCGCAGCCCGGCGATCATGAAAAGCACTCCGCTGATGAGCAGGATCGAGATGTCGCGGCTGAAGACTACAACCGTGTACTTCCACGGAATCTGCCGCTCGATCGAGAGCACCAGAAACATCGTGCTCATCAGGAGTTTGTCGGCGATCGGATCGAGATATTGGCCGAGAACGGTTTGTTGATGCAGGGTTCGGGCCAGAAGGCCGTCAAGCCCGTCGCTCAGGCCGGCCAGAACGAAGAGCGCCAGCGCCCAGCGAAAGTCGTGTTTGACCACGTTGATGACGATGAAGGGCAGGAAGATCATGCGCAACAGCGTGAGCTGATTGGGCGCGGTGAGGATTTGACGCAGGTTCACTGAGACGGGTCTCCGCGAGCGTCATCGGCTGAATCCGGAAGATATTCGCTGATCAGGATGGGCGCAGGATCCTGTCCGGTTTTTTGCGCGAAGCGCTGCGCCAGCGAAGGCAGCGTGCCCTCGGGAAGATCGAGTTCGAGCCGCTCGATGCGGTGCATGGGAAAGAACATGACCCCGGCAGAGAAGGGCTCGCCATCGCGGATCTGTGCAGTGAAATCATCAAACGAAGAAAGGTCGACGCCGCGCAGACTGAGGCCGATGGGCGAGAGATGAAGAATTGCGCCCCAGAATTTTTCGCGCGGATTGGCAAGCGTGGCGATCACGACGGCGCCTGGGCGGAAGGGCGCGGACGGTTGGGGAGCTTGATAAAAGCTGGCGCTGGGCACGATGCGATTGTCGTCTGTGGGGGCGGGAAATTGCAAATGGGAAGGCTCGCTCGCCTTAGTGTTCCCCTTCAGTCCGCACCGCCTTCAAGTCAATCCCCACCTGCTCCGCTTTCTTATAAAGATGAGAGCGTTCCAGCCCCAGCGCGCGCGCGGTGTTCGAAATCTGATTGTGATTGCGCTTCAGTTCGGCAAGGATCGTTTGCCTCTCGAAGGCACGGACGCGTTCGGCCAGCGGTCCGGACCCCGCAAACGCGGCTTCTGGCGAGCCTGCCGACGCGGGCAGCGCCAACGCCACCGTCTCGGCAGTCACTTCGTTGGAAGTTGTCAGGAGCATAAGGCGCTCCACGGCATTGCGCAGCTCGCGGATATTGCCCGGCCAAGTGTGCTGCTGGAGCGCGGCAATGGCGTCGGCGGTAAATTTTGTAGGCTTCCAGTTGTTGGTCGCGCTGACCTGTGCGACGAAGTGCTCGACCAGCGCTGGGATGTCTTCGCGGCGATCGCGCAGCGGCGGCAGGCGCAGGGGAAAGACGTAGATGCGGTGAAATAAATCCTGGCGGAACTTGCCTTCCCGGGTCAGGGCTTCCAGATCACGGTGAGTAGCGACGACGACGCGGATGTCGACTGCAATGGCCCGGTCGCCGCCGATCCGTTCCACCTCCCCTTCTTCGAGCACGCGCAGCAGCTTGGCCTGCATGGTGAGCGGCATATCGCCAATTTCGTCGAGGAAAATCGTTCCGTGCTGCGCTTGCTCGAACTTGCCGAGGTGCCGGGCGGCGGCGCCGGTGAACGAGCCCTTCTCGTGGCCGAAGAGTTCGGACTCGATCAGTTCGGCGGGAACAGCCGCGCAATTCATGGTGATGAAGGGCGCGGCGGCGCGCGCGCTGCGTTCGTGCAGGGTGCGCGCGACCAGTTCTTTGCCGGTGCCGGTTTCTCCGAAGATGCAGACCCGCGTTTCACTGGCGGCAACGCGATCAACCTGTGCCATCACCCGGCGCATCGTTGCGCCCGTCGATACAATTTCGTGCTTTCCCAGACGGCGTTCGAGGTCGCGGTTCTGGCGCTCGAGGCGCCCGAGCTTGAGCGCATTTTCGACCGTGAGGAGGAGTTTTTCAGTGGAAATAGGTTTTTCGAGAAAATCGAGCGCGCCCAGGCGTGTGGCGCGCACCGCCATCTCGATATGCGCCTGGCCCGACATCATGACCACCGGCGTCGGCACTCCCTGGGTCTTTAGCTCCTCCAGCAACGCGAGGCCGTCTTTGCCGGGCATGACCACGTCGGAGAGGATCAGATCGAAGGGCCGGGCGGCGGCCAGTTCGAGGGCTTTCGCCGCGTTGTCGCAGACCGTGGCCTCGTGACCTTCGAGACGGAAGGCGCGGGAGAGCGAGGCCAGCGTGTTCGGTTCGTCGTCAACGATCAGCAGGTGCGCTTTTTGCGGCAAAGTCATGAGCTCAGTTCAAACCAATCTACCGCCGAGACGCAGAGAACGGCGAGGAGAATCGGCAAAGAATCTCTTGCAGGCCTCAGCGTCTCAGCCGTGAATTCATTTCATCATGCACTGTCAGTTTCGCGGGGCAGCTCGATGCGAAACGTGGTTCCTTTTTCTTTTGCGCTGTCGACAGAAATTTTGCCGCCATGATCGCTTACCACGGATTGCACGATCGCCAGGCCCAGTCCCGTTCCATGCTGCTTGGTTGTGTAATACGGCGTAAAGAGGCGCGCGCATTCCTCCGGCGTCAGGCCGGAGCCGGTGTCGGATACCGAAATCGCGATGCCATCCCGGCGCCCTTCGTAAGCGCCGATCCCGGCAGTCTGGAGTGTCAGTTCGCCGCCCTCGGGCATGGCGTCGATGGCGTTGAGCACCAGGTTCGCGAGCGCGCGATGCAGGAGGTCGGGATCGGCCGAAATTTCGGGAAGATCACCTGCCAACTCCGTGCGCACGGTGATCCGGTTGTTGGCCTGCAACTGCGCCTGGAACACGCGCAGCACTGAGCGCAGAACGTCGTTGACCTGAGTGGAACGGCGCTGCGGCTGCGGCATTTTGGAAAATTCACTGAAGCGTCCGATGATCGTCTTCAGATTATTGATTTCAGACAGCAGCGTAGAGGTGCTCTCCCGAAACACTTCTTCGAATATCTCCGGGGATTTTTCCCTGGCGCGCAGCAGGTTCTCGACCGTCACCTGCAGCGGGAACAGGGGATTTTTCAGTTCGTGGGCCAGACGGCGCGCCAGTTCCCGCCACGCCGCTACGCGTTCGGCCTGCACGGCGCGGTCTTTTTGATGAAGCAAATCCTCCGTCATGCGGTTGAAGGAGGCGGCCAGTTCTCCGAGCTCATCGTGTGAGTCGACTTCAACCTTGGCGGCGAGATCGCCGGCGGCCACGCGGCGCGCGGCATCGGCCAGTGAGGTGACGGGCCGCGTGACGCGCGCTCCGAACCACAGGCTGGTCAGAACAGCGCCCAGAATTCCCAGGCCGCCGACCAGCATGGCGGTGGAGATGATGCGGCTCTGGAGTTCAATGAGCGGGCGGCGCGAGCTGCCGACCAACAGCACGCCCATGAGTTGTTCGCTGGCGCTGCGCCGGTTCGGACCGGTGAGCGGAATGGCGTGGAAGGTTTCGGCGTCCGCCGCGTCGCCGGTCCAATAAATTGGTCCCTGCTGTTCCTCCCCGCTGCTACGAACTTTTTCAATGAGTGGCGCGATACGATCGGCGCCGGCCGCGGGGCCGTTCAGGTCCAGGAGCAATTGCGGATTCCATTTCGCGTCGAGGTTCTGGTAGAGCAAAACACGGGTGCCGGCCGGGATATCGAGCGTGGAAAGGAATTGCTGATCCAGCCGTTCGCCGCCGATGACGAACAAGGGCTCTTCGCCGATGTGGACCGCGCGGATCGCGAACAGCCCGAGCGTCGGCCCATTGGGCAGGTCCTCGCGTTTCAGAAACGCTCCCGTGGGGCCGCTGGATGCGGCAATGGCGGGCTCGTTGTATCCGAACTTGGCTTGCCATTGAGCCGAAGAGAGGATGCTCCCCTGATGGTCCACGAGTTCGAGGAAGTCGAGTTGTTGCTGCGCTGCCAGCGTGCCTGCTTCCGTGGGGAACGCGTTGGCTCCGGGCAGACTCCCGCTGGACGAAGAACTGCCGCGGTTGATCTCGAGAGCGATGCGCTGTACGGAATCGCTCGCCGCAATCGACTCTACCTTGCGTGCGATCTCCTGCCCGCGGCGCTGGAATTCCGAGCGAAACTCGGCGGCTACGGCATTCGCCTGGTCCTGATTCGCCTGCTCAAACGAACGGCTCATGGTGCTGTACACGGACACAGACATTACCGCGACACACAGAAGGATCGTGGCCGCGAAGAGGAGCAGGAGCTTTTGGCGAAAGCTCATCGCGAGTCCTCTGGCCGTCCCGTCGCAAGCCAGATGTCGGCAAGATTCCAAAGGCCAAGTTGACCCGGACTCCAATCGCGGAGACGCGGGCCAACCGCGGCTGCCACCGGCAGATGAAACACCGGAATGATGGCGTTGCCTTCGAGCAGCGAACGCTCGGCCTGATAAAGATCGTCAACCGCATTGCTCCGGACGGCGGGCTCTACGGCGGCGAACTCGCGCGCCATTTCGCGCAGTGCCAGCGCGGGGTCGGGTGTGACCACGGCGACTCGAACCAGCCGAATATCGTCGGCGCCTGACATCGACACCTGCATCGTGATGCCAACCTCGCGCGCATTCAGGGCAATTCGCTCGGCGATGAGCTGCGATTGGGGATCGCGCGGATCGTAGCTGAGCGTGAGCGGACGCGTGGCGGTGCCGGCGGGAGATGAGGCGGCTCCCGCTCCTGCGCGGCTATGTTGGCTGCGTGAGCCGGCGAGCAGAGCTTTGGCGCGCGCCAAGTCAGGCTCCGCCGGGAAGGCCGGGCCGTAGCCGGTTATCCAGTTCGGTAGAACGCTCGCGGTTGGCTCGGCGGCGCCTTTGAGAAGCGCGAATTGAATTGGCTTGCGATCGATGGAAAGCGCAAGCGCTTCCCGCAGTGGTCCTTCTTGCGCGTTGGAGTTTGTGGTGAAGACCAGCGCCAGCAGTTCAACCGGGAGTGATGACGATGCGTGGCTGCGAACCGAGGCAGCTTCCGGTGTCGCCTCGACAACATCGGCGCGTCCGAGTTCGAGGGCCAGCGCCTCTTCGCGCAGGGATTTTCCGAATTCGACTTCGACGGCGTCGATGAAAGGCCGGCCGGACCAGCACTCGTCGGATGAGACCAGCTTAAGAGATTTTCCCGGTTGAAATTCTGTCACGCGGAATGGCCCTGTGCCGATGGGAGTGCCAGCGGCGTTGCGGGTGAGAATCAGGTTGCGCGGGAGGGCAAGTTCGGCCAACAAGGATGGAGCCGGAGCGTCGACGTCGATGGAGAGCGAGTCCCCGGACGCCGAAACGTCTCGCGAATAAGGAGCAGCGGCGAAAGCCTGTGAGGCTTGCACCTTCCAATTCGGGTGGAGCGCTCCGAGAATTTGCGCGATCGCCGGTGCCGACGCCAAACTGCCGTCGTGGAACTTGGCGCCTCGGCGCAAGGTGAATTGCCAGTGACGAGCGGTGGAGTCGTGCTGCCATGAGACTGCCAGCGCGGGATGCGGGCGGTCTTCGGCATCGACCCGGACAAGATTGTCGCCGACGAGAGACAGAAGCCGCGCCATGTCCCAGTAGGCCGTGGGATCGGTTGCGGCGGGCAGGACCAGAGCGTCGGGGGCCGACTGCATGGACACGCGCAGCGTTCCGCCGTAGTGCGCGCGTGTGCCCGCGGCCGCAATCCAGGCGAGACTAATTAGCGCAAGTAACGACGACGCGATTCGCTTCATACCAACCGGTGTCTGCTCGTTTCACGATGGCTATGGCGCTGGTCAAGGCGGCGTCGGACCAGAGCGCGGTGATGGACCCGCTGAATTCGAGCGCCGCGCTGACCGCAGCCGGTTCGCGGTCGGGAATCTCGAAGGCGCGCAGACTATCGCGGCCCGCTTCCGCCTGTGAGGCGCTGTCTCCCGAAACGAAAAGTTGTGTTCCCGCCCCGCAACTGGATCGCACCGCTGCGAGATCGCTTCCCCAGCGGGCGGCGCGGATCGCCTGGTCGGTGACGCCGTCGATCAAGTGGACGGAGCCGTCGACGGCAGCGACGGCCCACAGCGTGTAGCTGGAGCGAGGCAGGGCCGCGGCGGAATAGAAAGACGGAACGGTGGAAATTTTCCCGATGCCCGGGGAGAGCGCGCCCGTAAAAAAATTGCGCGATGGCGCGTAGAAGGCGCGGACCGCGCCGGGCCCGTTTTCGTCGGCCGCGAATGGAGTCGCCGGCTGCGGGCTGAAGGTGAGAGGCCATGGGTCATCGCTGGCGGAGCAGGTGATTGCCAGCGGCACGGAGGCGCTGGAGCGGCAGAATGTTCCCGGCAGGTAAGCGTCGAAAAGATGATCGCGGCGCAGCAGAAGGCGTCCGCGAAGATCGCGCGGGAAGGCGCGCGGAGCGGCGATGGGGAGCGACGCCTCAGGTTCCCAGCGACCGGATTGCCGGGCGTAGACGGCGACGCGCGTGGCGTCGAGCACCAGAAGACGCGAGGATGAAGACACCCCGCTCTCCATTGCTGCAGTGGAACTGTCAATGAGCGCTACGTCGAGAATCGGCAGCTCCTGCGAAAAAAGCATCGTCGTCCTTAACCTGACCGGAAGGGTCGCTGGGAGGGCGGCGTTGCCGCTGCGTGGCCACGATGCCAGGACTACGCGCGGCGGATCCGTGCCGATGGCAATGTTCGCGCACCAGACAAATTCCCGCAGGCTTTCCGAGAGCACCACGTTGACTCGTCCCATGGCTTGGTCGGCGGCAACCACGTGTACTCCCCGCGCCCGAAGCCCCGCCTGCAGCGCGCTGCGGGCTTCACCCACGGTTTTGTCGTCCAGGGAAGAGCGGTTGGTCACCTCGAGCACCACGGAGCCTGGACCGGTGGCGGAGGCGATGCGATCGGCCAGTTGGCTGGCGGTTTCGACGAGATTCGAGGCGAGCAATGACGAGGGAAGAAAAAGCAGGAACGAAATCAGCCAGAAGTAAGTGCGGAATTCCAGCCGCAGACGGCGTCGCATGCGCGCTCGCATTGTTCGGATGTGGTGATTATAGCGCGGCATGGAAGGCGACCCGACCTCTGGCCTTGAACCTCGCTCCTTCTTCAATCTGGCTTCTGACTTTCTGGCAATCAGGTTTTCACCTGTGACCCTTAGCCTACTTCGGGTCTTCTTCCGTATCCTCCGCCTGGCTGACGTGGTTGCTCGCGTTCATTCCCTTCAACACGTCGTTGGTGAAGAAAAACTTGCCGTCAGCCGGGACCATCATGATCTGCAATTTGTCGGACAGGCGTTCGGCTACGATTTTGTTGATAAGCAGTGGATTTTGCTTGAGGATCGCGGCCTCGCCCTTCATGCGCTCGGCATCGGCGACGGCGGTTACACGAATGCGGTCGGCTTCGGCTTCCGCCAGCAATTTGCGGCGTTCGCCTTCGGCTTTGCTGTCGATGAGTTTAGCTTCGCCTGCGGCCTCGGCATTCTTGACCGTCGCTTCCTTCCGAGCCTCGGCTTCGAGCTTCGATTGCTGAATCTGCTTTTCTTTCAGCGGCAGCATGTACTGCATCGCGTCCGACTCGCCTTTGGCTTGCAGCACTCTCACCGCGGCCTGGCCTTCGGCCTGCTTCACCTCCTGGACCTTCTGCGCTTCGGCGTCGGCCTCGGCGACCTTGACCTGTTTCTGATGGATCTCGGTCTCCACTCCCATGCGGTCGTTTTCCTGTTCCTTAAGCAACAGCGACTCGAGGCCTTTCGCGTACTCCTGCGGCAGTTCGATGTCGCGCAGCATGACTTCCTTTACCATGACTCCGTCTTCGCCAAGGCGCTTGCGGATCAGTTCGGTAGCGCGTTGGCGAACTTCTTCGCGCTTGGCGGAAAATACTTCGCGCACGGTATAGTTTGGCACCAGTTCTCGCCAGGCGGTGGCGACTACCGGTGGGACGATTTCTTTCTCGAGCGGTTGCGGCAGATTCGCTTCCACGTAGTCGAGCCGCTTGGGGTCGAGTTGATATCGCACCGTGATGGCCAGCCCCAGGGTCAGTCCTTCTTTAGCCTGCACGTGTAGCGGCTCACCCTTGACGGCGCCTTTGGCGTGCGAGTCTTCGCCGACGCCAGTGGTGAAGAGTTGGTCGCGCGTATTGAAGAGTTCGACCTTTTCGACCAGCGGCGTGACGTAATGGATGCCGGGGTAGAGGGTTCCGGCGAGCGTGCCGCGAGTCTGGCTGACGCGGACGCCGCCCATGCCGGCCGGCACAATTACGATGGCAGCCGAGACGAGTAGCGGCGCCCATGCCAGCATTAGAAATGCGATGGACGCGCGCCAGCGGACGTTCGGTTCGGGCGGCGGGGTTGTCCCTTCCGGCGTGGCCGGCCGGCGGCGATAAGCGATGAACAGCGCATAGTCGTAGGCGAGGATGCCGGCAGCGATTACGAACATTCCGATCCCGGCGCTTAGCAGCAGGTACTTCACGAATAGCATGGTAATTCTCCTTTTCCAGTGCTCAGTTATCAGTTCTCAGTTCCCTGTTTTCGTCTCCGGTCGCTTGTCGCGGCTGTTACGGGGAACGCGGGCGTTCGGGGCGTGAAGGCGAGGCGTACGATGCGCCCGAAGATCAGCTCTTCGATCAGCAACGACGCAGCGAGCGAAAAGGTAAGCCCGCCGATGATGACTAGTCCTTGCAACATGGTTTCCATGATTTCCTCCACCGATGGAGCGCGCCTACACAAGGGCATCTGGATGGCCACCGGTGGGCTGCAAGAAAGTATTGATGGCAGAGGAGTTACGGCGCCGGCAGCGTGAGACCATCGTGTCTGAAAAGCGCGTGTGTGGCGCGGCGGACACACCTCCACGTGGCGCACCCACGCCCATCGCCTCTTCATTTACACTGACCTGCTGATGGCTTCAGGGAACAAGCTCGGGCTGATTGCGGGCAATGGGAAGTTTCCGTTCCTTGTGCTGGAGGCAGCGCGGGCGCAGGGATTTGAAGTGGTCGTGGCGGCTATCAAGGAAGAAGCGTTCCCCGAGATCGAGTCGAAGGGGGCAGCCTCGGTTCATTGGCTGTCGTTGGGAGAGCTTTCCAAGTTGATCGATACGTTCCAACGCGAGGGCGTGGCTCGCGCTGTCATGGCTGGACAAGTCAAGCACAAGCAGATTTTTTCCTCGATCAAGCCCGACTGGCGGTTGGCGAAACTGCTGCTCTCTCTGGGGACGCGGAATACGGATTCATTGCTCGGAGGCGTCGCGAAGGTGCTAGCGGATGAAGGAATCATGTTAGAGAATTCGACTGCCCTGTTGGAGCCGCTCCTGGCGCGTGCAGGGGTGCTAACACGGCGTGCTCCTGCAGAACCGGAGCGGAAGAATATCGAGTATGGGAGGGCAGTAGCGAGGCGGCTGGGCGAGTACGACATTGGGCAAACGGTAGTGATAGCGGAGGCGGCCTGCCTTGCGGTCGAGGCGATGGAGGGAACGGACGCGACCATTTCGCGAGCCGGAGAGATTATGCGGTCGATGGAGGGGGAGGCCTCAACGCTGGAGCGCTCGCTGACAGTAGTAAAGATTGCAAAGCCCGCTCAGGACATGCGGTTTGATGTTCCGGTGGTTGGACTCGCGACGATCGAGGCGATGAAACAGGCGGGCGCGAGTTGCCTGGCCGTTGATGCCGGGCGATGTTTGCTACTCGATGGCGACGCGGTGATGCGAGCAGCGGATGAAGCCGGGATTTGTATCATCGCCGAGTGAACGCTCATCTGATTTCTTGGTCTTACTCTGAACCATGAGTTTTATAGAAGGAGAGCCTCATGTCCGAAACGTCACGGATTGCCGACCAACTGAAGCGCGCGTTCTATGGAGGTGCCTGGCACGGAGATTCGTTATACGAAATTCTGACTGGGGTTACGGCGGCACAGGCTGCGGCTCGGCCGATCAAGAATGCTCATAGCATTTGGGAGTTGGTGCTCCACATATCTGCTTGGGATGGGGCGGTGCGAAAACGCATGACTGGCGTCCCGGTGCAACTTTCCGATACGGAGAACTTTGCTCCGGTTACCGATACGAGCGACGCGGCCTGGCGCGGGACGCTCGAAGAAGTCCGGCGGGTGCACGACGAGTTGATTGCCGCAGTCACGCACTTTCCCGACGCCGACTTGATGAAGCCTGTTCCGGGTAAAAGTGGGGTCCATTACACCTTCAGCTACATGCTCGATGGGCTGGCGCAGCACGAGCTGTATCACGCGGGGCAGATTGCCTTGCTGAAGAAAATGCAGGGAGATCAGAGGTGAGAGGTCAGGAAGAGATGCCCGATTGCCGAAGTCAGAAGGCGGATTAGAAGTAAGACTCTCCGGTAACCTCCGGGCCCTCAGCTTGTGCGAACCAGGCGGTTGCTGCGAGAATAGCGCGTTCCCTGGGCTCCGTTCCCATCGTTATCGATTGCAGGAGCGTTCACCTGAGTTCATCCAGTTCTTCCCCTCCTATCAATGTTGCGGTTGTAGGCGTGGGGGCGTTTGGCCGCAATCATGCCCGCGTGTATCACTCTTTACAGGCGACGGGCGGAGTGCGGCTTGTCGGCGTAGTCGATTCGCAAACGGCCCGAGCTGACGCCGTGGCTCGCGAGTTTGGATGCAAGTCGTTCGGATCGGTCGAGCAGATGCTGACCACGCACAGCGAGGTGCAGGCCACTTCGGTGGCAGTGCCTACCGTGTTGCACCTTGAGGTCGCGCGTACGCTAATCGAGTCCGGCGTCGATGTGCTGATCGAAAAGCCGGTGTCCGCAACATTGGCCGAGGCAGACGAACTGGCTCGCCTCGCGGTCGAGCACAAGCGTGTGCTGCAGGTTGGGCATCTCGAGCGATTCAATCCGGCGGTACGCGCTACCCTCCCGCTGGTGACCCGTCCGATGTTTTTTGAGGTGCACCGCCTGAGCGTGTTTTCTCCGCGGGCGCTCGATGTGGATGTCGTGCTCGATCTGATGATTCACGATCTCGACATTGTGCTGACCTTCGCGAAGTCGCCGGTAAAGGAGATTCGGGCGGTGGGACTGCCGATCCTCTCGGGCAAAGTCGATATCGCGAACGTGCGCGCGGAGTTCGAGTCGGGATGCGTGGCGAATTTCACCGCCAGCCGCGTTTCCACCGAGCGCGTCCGGAAGCTGCGCTTCTTCCAGCCGGGGCAATATATTTCGATCGACTACGGGCGGCAGGATGTGCTGGTGTTTTCGGTGGACGGGAAGGCTTCCTCGTCGCCGGAACCCGCATCTCGAGCCGCGCAAGAAGCGGGGCTCCCGCAACCCAGCGTGAACCCGCCGATTCAAGTGACCAAGCCGGCAGTTACCGCGGAGGAGCCGCTGCTGGCGGAGATCAAAGCGTTCCTCGACTCAGTGCGCTCGCGGACGACGCCCATGGTTTCGTTAGAAGATGGACGCCGGGCGCTGGAGCTTGGGCTGGCGATTCTCGCCGAGATTCGGGGACATGCGGGGCGGGTGCTCGGTGCTTAAAGCTTTGAGATGGCGAGCCGGCAATTAGAGGTTCGAATCGTCCTCGGTTAATGGGTGGACCGCCCCCGTCCGCTGTTACTCAGGTACTCACGTTCTTGCCCGGAAAAATGCGACAATACCATACAAAGGCATAACTCCCCTCGTTTACGTAAGTTTACGAAGTGGTCTCGGGAAATTTATCGAGCGGCTTGCGCAACTTTGGGGGAGGGCCGCGGCTCTAAGGGTATAGTTGTCGTCTTGCCTGAGCCGAATTGTGCCTGAATTCGTTGCTGCTTGATGCCAGTCACCCAAATTCCGTCCCGCGATCCTGCACCTTCAGCCTCCGTGCCTCCGCCTCCGCCCGAACATCGCGAACTGTCGGAAGCCGAACATTGGGAGAGCGCATATCGCGGGTTTAATCCGGACGACGTTCCACACCTTCTGATTCAGTTGCAGGACGACCTGGCGCGGGCGCGGAAGCGGGAAGCGGCGTGGTTGTCGGTGATATTGCACCTGCTGGTCGTGATCCTGCTATGGAACAGCGAAAGGCTGGTGGCGCTGTTTCCCCATCGGATGATTGCGCTGGAGATGCCTGCCAAGGTCAATGCCGACAAGGACGCGACGTTTCTGGAGTTGCCGCCGGACGAGCAGAAAATAACGCGGCGGCCGGATTCGAAGGTTATCTCCGATAAAGACCGGATTGCCACCAGCAAGGCTCCGCAGATCAATCGCGAAGATCTGAAAAAACTTTTGCAGAGTTCGCGGCAGGGACGGCCGGGGCCGATTGCGCCGCAGCCGGGCGCCGGGGCGATGCCGCCACCGCCGCAGGCGGCGCAGAATGTACCGCAGCAGACTCCGCAAAGTAATCCGACGCCGAGTGTGGGATTTGAGACGCCGCCGAGCGATCAGTCGGCGCGCTTGCAGATGCCTCCGCAGGGCGGGAACCGCCCGCAGCCGAATTTCAATGTTCCGTTGACTGCGGGCTCGGCGATTGAGCAGGCGGAGAAGGCGGCGGCTGCAAATCGCGGGCGCTACGGCGGTGGCGGCGAGGCAGGGGATTATGGGCTGGGGCACAACCGCGCTGGATTCAAGGCGCTCGCGCCGGCCGAGATTTTGACGGATACCATGGGCGTGGATTTTGGACCATACCTAACCCGCGTGCTGCAGGTCGTCAAAGCAAACTGGTACAACATCATGCCGCCGTCGGTGTATCCGCCGATTCGGAAACAGGGGAAGCTGTCGATTGAATTCGTCATTTTGAAGACCGGTACCGTGACCGGGATGACGCTGCGTTTGACGTCGGGAGATGTTGCCCTGGACCGGGCGGCGTGGGGAAGTATAACGGCGTCAAATCCGTTTCCGCCGCTCCCACGCGAGTTCGTGCAGCAGTGCAGCACGCCGGGGCGGGATGATAAGTGCAATCTTGGGCTGCGGATCAACTACTTTTATAACCCAGATTCGGAAAAGGATTTGCAGTAGCAGGCCGCATCTGTCCTAAAGAACCAGAGCGCATCGCTACACTCGTAGCGCCGCCGGTTTGTGCATTCCGATCACACGATGGCCTTTCGACTTCGTTCGGCCTTCTCCGTACTAAAGCCCTCACTTCACATATTCCGGTGCCTTGTTTTGCGACCACGGATCGTAGGTCGCCACAAAGTGGACGCGCTCGGGCCTCGTCGGGTGATCGAAGAACCAGGCTTTGATGAACCAGTTGGGATCGGGGTCTGAGAGATTCGTCTCGCCGCTCTTTTCGAAGTAGTGCGCGGCGACCTGGTTGGCGTTCGGCACAATTCCGTGGATTACCTCGATGCCGTAGCGGTCGGCTTCGTGTTCGAAGTGGCGGCTCACGGCGTTGAAGGCGGGTGTACAGAGAAGTGACAACAGACTGATCACAAAAATGAGGACGGGCAGTGACGCCCAATCCTTGATATCACGAATATCCCATTGATATGCCCCGCGGGCGAGCATCCAGTTTGCGAGGCGGTAGCCGAGGTAGAACATCACCAGAATGAGGCACGAGATAATGCTCATCTCCTTCGGAATGTGGAGTAGGACATAGTGGCCCATCTCGTGACCGAAGACGAAGAGCGTTTCGGGGATGGTGGCCTTCTTGACGGTGTTATCCCAGATGACGACCCGCTTGGAGGAGCCGAACCCCGTGACGTAGGCGTTGGTTGTAGTGGTCTTGGAGCTGGCGTTCATCAGGAACATGCGGGCGCGCGGGATGTCGATTCCGCCACGATGGGTGACCCGTTCGATCCCGGAAACCAGGACGGGCTGCGTGTCGGCCAGCGGGCTGAACTTGAAGAAGAGCGGATCGATGATGACGGGTTGGATGAAGAAAACGATGAGGAGAACTGGGATCGAGGCCATCCAGAAATAGAGCCACCAGCGGTTCGGGCTGCGGCGGATGACCCCATAGAGGATGGCAACGAGGATGGTGCCGATGATCAGCATGAGGATCATGTTGGTCAGCCAGTCCGTGAACCAGGCGGGCCAGGTCTGGACGGAGAGCCCGTAGGCGCGCTGCAGGGTTTCATCCCAGACATCGGAGGGGATGGTGAGGAAATTGATGGTAAGCAGCGTCAGCGGCGCGAAGATGATGAGTTGTGCGAAGCGATGAGAGGAGACACGCTCGGCCAGATTGCGGAACTTGGGTGCGATACGCCAACGCAATACGAAGAGGAGAACGAGGAGTCCGTAAAGGGCATTGATGAAAAAGTGGGTGTAGTGGGCGTGCGAATAAGCTTTGGCCTGGGCGAACTGCGCGGGAGGCGGGGTGTATTCGAGAATGACGTCTTGGGCAGAATCCGGGGCTGCGGAGGTGGGAGAGGCAGCCGGTGCGCCCGGGGAGGGCGACGCGCTCGATTGGGCGTGGGCGAGCATGAGGGCAAAAAAGCAGACCAGAACGATAGCGCAAAGCTGTTTCATAGGGATTGGGCTCGCGCTTATTGTAGAGTCTGGGATCAGCAGCTCAAAAAGAAAAGACAGTCGCGGGAACAAAGCCTCTTGCGTCGAGAGGCCGGGAGACGGAGAACGGCGATCCCTCCACGCCTTGTTGCCCCATCGCTGGTTGTTCCATCCGCTGGGGTTAAGATGGCGGAGCATTTTTTTAGGATTACTTTCGCGTGCGCGAAGCGGCTGAATTCGCTAACATAGAAATATTGAAGTGTGGCGTATAGCCGAGTCTTGCATCCGGGAAAGTATGAGAATTCGACGACATTTGCCCCGTATTGGTTTGCTGTTTGGTTTGGCGATTGCCCTTTCTTTCGGGTTGGCGGGCCGGCTGCCGGTTTGCGCCGACGATGTGCCTGATGCGCTGCGACCACCGAAGGGCGCGCCTACGGCGCTCGTCGTGTTTGAAGACCTGCAATGTCCCCAATGCGGGCGCGTCGCCCCCCTCCTGGAGCAAGCTTCGCGGGTGTACAAGATTCCGCTGGTGCAGCACGATTTTCCGTTGCCCATGCACAACTGGTCGTTCGGCGCGGCCGTCATCGCGCGCTATTTTGACACCCATTCGAAAGAACTCGGGAACCAGTTCCGGCTAACGGTGTTCGAACACCAGAGCGAGATCGTGGGTCCAGCAGCCATGCATGCGTTTGCGGAGAAGTTCGCTTCCGAGCACAAGCTCAGTCTGCCCTTCGCGGTGGATAAGGATCCGAAGCTGATCGCGTTGGTGGAGGCCGACAAGCATCTCGGGGAGAGCCTGCATGTCGACCATACGCCGACGATCTGGATCGTCAGCAGCCGCCATCCGGAGAAACCGTTTGTTGAGGTCAAAGACACAGCGCAGCTTTACCTGATGATTGACGCGATGAAATAGGGCGGAGGTGAGAGCTCCGCTTTCACAGTGGCAACGATTTTATGAATGGTTCAGAAGAGTAAGCGGTGTTGTCACTCCCACCAAATTTCTGAGCTTGTTGCTTCTGTAGTCTGACTTCTTACTTCTGCAATTCTCGCTTCATTCCGTCCAACGCCTGAACAGCAACGCGCCGTTCGTTCCCCCAAACCCGAACGAGTTCGACATGGCGTACTCGAATTGGGCTGGGCGGGCTTTGTTCGGCACGAAGTCCATGTTGTCGGTTTCGGGGTCTTGATTCTCCAGGTTGATGGTGGGAGGGAGAATCTGGTCGCGCAGAGCCAAGACTGTCACGCCGGCTTCCAAACCGCCAGCTCCACCGAGCAGGTGACCGGTCATCGATTTCGTGGAACTTACCGGAACCTTCTTCCCAAATAAATTTCGAATCGCGTGCGCCTCGAGTGTGTCGCCAATGGGCGTGCTGGTGCCGTGCGCGTTCAAATAGCCGATCGCTTCCGGTTGGAGTCCGGCGTCGCGCAACGCGTTGCGCATGACGCGATAGCCGCCTTCGTGCTCGGGGGCGGGCTGGGTCATGTGATAGGCGTCGGAAGACATACCGTAGCCGACAATTTCGGCGAGGATGGGTGCGCCGCGGCGGCGGGCTCGCTCGAGTTCTTCGAGGATCAGGATGCCAGCGCCCTCGCCCATGACGAAACCATCGCGGTCTTTGTCCCAGGGACGGCTGGCGCGGGCTGGGTCGTCGTTGCGCGTGGAGAGTGCCCGCATGGCAGCAAACCCGCCCACGCCCATTGGAGTAATGGCGGCTTCGGCGCCCCCCGCGATCATGACATCGGCATCGCCGTATTGAATGATGCGGTAGGAGTCGCCGATCGAGTGGGCGCTGGTTGTGCACGCCGTGGCCGTTGCCTCATTCGGGCCCTTCGCGCCGTACTTCATGGAAACGTGGCCGGCGGCGAGGTTGACGATGGCAGCGGGAATGAAGAAGGGCGAGACTTTGCGCGGTCCGCCTTCGAGGAGCGCCTTATGCTCGCGCTCGATAACGTCGAATCCGCCGATGCCGGAGCCGATATGGACGCCGACACGTTCGGCATTCCCAGGGGTGACCTGGAGGCCCGACATTTTCATCGCTTCATCCGACGCGGCCATCGCGAAGTGGATGAAGCGCCCCATTTTCTTGATTTCTTTTTTCTCGATGAAATTGAGCGGATCAAAATTGCGGACTTCGGCGGCGATCTGGCAGGCGAAGGCCGAAGTATCAAAGGCGGTAATGCGGTCGACGCCGCTCTTGCCCGCGGTCAGCGCCCCCCAGACTTCGGGGACGGTGTTGCCGACGGAGCAGAGCAGGCCGAGCCCGGTGATGACGACCCGTCTTTTTCGGGTACTCGCCAGATCGCTCGCCAAATTACTTGCCTGCCTTGGCGTGCTTACCGATGTAGTCGACGGCGTCATTGACGGTGCGAATCTTCTCCGCGTCCTCGTCGGGGATTTCGATGTCGAAGGCCTCTTCGAAGGCCATGACGAGTTCTACGGTGTCGAGCGAGTCGGCGCCGAGGTCGTCTACAAAGGACGCGCTGGGGGTGACTTCGCCTTCATCCACGCCCAACTGCTCTACGATGATCTGCTTTACTTTTTCGTCAACTGCTGCCATTTTTTCCTCGCTTCCGAGTCTGTGGGGTCGCGCGGCTTGATGCGGCCGGCGTTTTACGACTGCGTTATGGTTACAGCCTTAGATGATGAAATCGAAACCAATAGTCTAAAAGGGATTGTGAAAGTATGCAAAGGGCCGAAGAGTTCAGCCAGTACCAAGAGTTTCCAGTTGTTAGCGGCTAGTTGTCAATGCATAGCCCTCCGGACGGCCGGGCCTCTTCGCGCTCGGACATCGGGCTCGCAGATGCAAACTAGCAACTAGCCACTCGCAGCTGGCGACTCATTTCGAGTATTCATCTCTCAAGTGAGTTTGCCGGCTCGTCATCGGAATTGCCTTTCCTTCGATGTAGACCTGCTTCACATCCGTCTTCATGTCCAGCGGATCTCCGTTGGCTACTACCACATTCGCGGTTTTGCCGGCGTCGAGCGAGCCCAGCTTGTCGGCTACGCCCCAGATTTCGGCGGGATTCAGTGTGATCGCCTTGAGCGCTTCATCGTAGGGCAGACCGAAGGCGGTGGCGAAGCCGGCGGCGTCGGGCAAGTTGCGGACGTTGTGCGCGGAGTATGAAGCGAAGGCGATCTTCACTCCGCGCTTGTAGAGCTGCGCGGGCAGGCTGTAGACGGCATCGTAGCGCTCGTCGTCTTTTGGGGCTTCGTAGATGGGTCCGACAATAACCGGAACCTTGAGGCTGGCTACGTAGTCGAGCACGGGCTGCGAGTGGCTGATGTGGTTGAGAACGAACTTGAGATGAAACTCGTTGGCGAAATGGACGATGGTTTCGAGGTCGCTGGGATTCTCGGCGGCGAGGACGATGGTCTTTTTGCCGTCGAGGTAAGGGAGGAGCGCTTCGAGCTTCAGGTCGCGCTTGGGCGCCATGGGCGGGGACTTTTTGCTTTTATCTTCTTTTGATTTGTCGGCACCCTTTGTTTTGTCCTCGCCCGGCGCCGGGCCTTCGGATTTCTTGCGCTCATAGTCGGCCCACTTTGCCTGGTAGTCGCGGGCATCCAGCAAAGCCTGGCGCATTTGCGCGATCAGGCCCATGCGAGTGGAGGGAAATTTCCGTTTGTCGAATCCGCCTTTGTTGCGACGCTGGTCGCCAGTGAAGTTAATGGGCATGGCGATGTCGCGGATCAAGAGCATCTCCGTGGCGTCGCGGCCGGCGAGCTGGATGAAGGAATCCTGGCCGGGAATGGTGTCCTGGCTTTCCGGCGCGACGATGGCGTTGGTGATTCCATTGAGACGCGAAACCGGAATGAGCGCGGACTCGGCGTGGAAGGCGTCGTAGACGTGCATATGCGGCATGATCTCGTCGCTGAGTTCGACGAGGTCGTTGGTCATTTGCTCAGCGTTGATTTCCGTGAGGCCGAGTTGGGTTTCCGAATCGATGAGGCCGGGGTAGATGGTCATGCCGGTGACGTCGACAACTTGCGCGTTTGCGGGGATGGTTACGGACCTGGCAGGGCCGACTGCTGTGATCTTGTCGCCCTGCATCACGATGGTTCCGTTCTCAATCGTCCCGTGAGTGACGGTTAGCAGCCTGCCTCCTTTAAGAGCGATAGCGTTTTGCGCAAGGGACGAAGTCGTTGCAAGGGCGGCGACAAGCAAGACCAAAAGCGCGGCTGTTACTTGAGAAAACGCCTGTACGCGGCCGATGGGGTAGATGAGCTTATAGGGGTCCTTCGGCTGTGCGGAGCTTTGCTTCGCACGCTCCGCTCCGCTCAGGATGACAGAGTATTTCTTGGATGACCGATGGGGGCCAATGACTGAAGGCAGAAAGCTGATGGCTGACGGCTGCATTATTCGCCCTCCTTGTAGTGCGTGGTTCCGAAGCCTGGGAGGGAACGGTCAAAGTAAACTTCGCCATCGATCAGAACTTTGCTTGGCACGCCTGTGCTGGAGAGCGGATGACCGTCCCAGATGACGAGATCGGCATCCTTGCCTACGTCGATCGAGCCGACGCGATCGTCCACGCCGATAATCCAGGCGGGGTTGATGGTGATCATCTTCAAAGCCTCCTCTTCAGTTGCGCCGCCGTATCGGATCGTCTTCGCCGCCTCCTGGTTCAGCCGGCGCGTGTAGTCTTCCGAGTCGCTCTTGATCGCCACGCGGACGCCTTTCCTCATGGCCATCACGGCGTTCCACGGAATCGCATCCCACGCTTCGTTCTTATAGCCCCACCAGTCGGCGAAGGTGGCGATGCCGACGTTGTTGGCGGCCAACTGGTCGGCGATTTTGTAGGCCTCGAGCGCGTGATGGAAGGCACGCAGGTTGTAGCCAAATTCCTTGGCCATCGCCATCTCGGTAAGCATTTCGTCGGAGCGGTAGCAGTGGATCTGGACCATCAGTTTGCCGCGGAGAACGTCGGCCAAGGCCTCGAGTTTGAGGTCGTGCTTGGGAGGGCTGGCGTCTTTGTCGCCGCGTCTTACCTTGTCGTTGTAGACATCCCACTCTTTCATGTAGTCCTGCGCTTCAACGAGCGCGGCGCGCTGGACGGCGAAGTTGCCCATGCGCGTTGACGGGAGCTGATCGCGGCCGCCGTAGACGCGCTTGGGATTTTCTCCGCTGGCGAATTTGATGGAGCCGGGAGCGCTGGGGAAGAGCAACTGGTCGCGCTTGTCTCCGAATTTGTGCTTGATGACGACCGCTTGGCCGCCGATCATGTTGGCCGAGCCGTGCAGGAGCAGACTGGTGGTGACGCCTCCGGCGAGGGCGCGATAGATCGCCTTGTCCTGATAGTCGAAGGCATCTTTCATGATCATCTGGGGCGTGACGGGACTGGTTGCCTCGTTGACGTCATCGTCGAGCGCGATGTGCGAGTGCGAGTCGACGATGCCGGGCGTCAGGTATTTGCCTTGCGCGTCGATGACCGTCGCGCCGGCGGGAACGCTGACCGCTTCTGCGACCGCGGCGATCTTGCCGTCCCTGATATAGACCGAGCCGTTTTTGATGTTGCCGTGCGATACGGTCATCACCGTCGCGTTTCTTATGACGACGTCGCGATGGCCGGAGGATTGGCCCGCGGCAAAAGTAATTGCGGTTGCGACGCACAATAGCGTCACCAGTCTTGCGAATCGGTGCATGCGATGAAACCTCAGAGGGGGATCCCCGGAAAAACTTGGATTGTAGATGCGCGAGCGGGCGAGGGTCAATGCAGTGAATCGCGCACTTGCCCATTCGTTACGTGCGTGGGACGATTTGAATGTGAAAACGATAGCAGTGGTGAACTTAATTTTCCTGGCGGCGCTCGCCTGCGCCGCTGAATGTCCCAAAAACCACGCGATGACCGAAGGCGCGCTCGTGGAGCTCGAACAAACGTGGGCTGCGGCGCTGACACGGCATGACGCCGCCGCGGTTGCCTGTATCCTCGGCGACGAGTTCGAAGAGGCCGATGTGGATGGTTCCCTCCATACTCGCGCCCAGGTGCTGGAACACATTCCGCAGCGCAAGCCGGGGTCGAATCACTTGAATGGGATGCGCGCCCATGTCGACGGGAATTTCGGATATGTGCGCGGGCTCAACGAAGTGCTGGACTCGAGCGGCAAAATCGTGGCGCGGGTGCGTTTCACCGATGTCTTTATTTATCGTGATGGGCGCTGGCAGGCGATCCTCGGGCACGAGTCGTTGGTCGGCGAGGCGAGCCGCTGATGCGGGCGGTGGTGCAGCGCGTGAGCCGCGCCAAGGTCACGGCGAACGGCGAAATAACCGGCGAGATCGCCCGTGGGCTGCTGGTTTTGCTGGGCGTGGGAGGGAAAGACACGCGCCAGGATGCGGATTATCTTGCAGAGAAGATCGCCGGCCTGCGGATTTTTGAGGATCCGGGCGGCAAGATGAATCTGGCGGTGGCCGAGGTCGAGGGAGCCTTGTTGGTGGTTTCGCAATTCACGCTTTACGGCGACGTGCGGCGCGGAAAGCGGCCGTCGTTTGACGCGGCGGCTCCCCCTGCAATGGCCCGCGAACTCTACGAATATTTCGTCGGCAGGATTCGCGCTACGGGATTGCGTTGCGAGACGGGACGCTTCCAGGAAATGATGCGGGTCGAGCTGGTGAATGAAGGGCCGGTTACGATTCTGCTGGACTCGGAGAAGAGTCATTAGTTGCTGGCGGCCAGCAGCCAGCAACACCCTAGTCGGAAGACTGCACCTGCATGTCGTCGCCGATCCACATCTGGGCGGGAGAGCCCTTCGTGGTGCGCGTGGCTGTGGCACGGAAGCCGTTTCCAGAGGTTTCGATGTTATAGATGTAGGGTGGGCGCTCGCTTCGGATCGTGAGGTAGTTGCCGGAAATCAATTCCTCGAGAGAAGCGTATTTGCCCTGGCTGGCTTGATATCCGCGTTCCGCGTTGGCGATCGAGATGAGGTCGTTCTTCACTCCGGTGATGGTGGTGACGTCCTCCCGATTGCCGGCCGCTGCCGACGGCTCAAAAGTTTTGATTTGCGACGAATAAAGATACATTCCGATGGCCAGCGTGATTACCGTACCGAGAAAACCGAATACGCGCATAGTCTGCTCCGCGGCGTGTTTGCCATTATTGATTGCAGCGCGAACCGGGCGGCCGGACAAGTGACGGGAGTGATGGGACGCGAGGGTCGGGCTGCGTCGCGGCTCCCGGGCCAATCGTACCGAAATGGCTGATTCTGAACGAAATGGTCCGTCCAGCCGGGCGAAGGTCATTGCGTTTGTAGTAATGTGTCTAGTCACGGATTTGCCATCGCTGCCTGGCGGTGGTGGGGGAACACTTCAAAATTCGAGGTCCAGTATGACTCGCTACTTCTTTTCTTGTTTTTCCTCGTTGCTCCTGATAGCAGGATTTTCCTTTGCTCAGGCTCAGTCCTCGGCGGAAGTTCCCAGGGAAATACCTGTGTTCGACATCAACGCGATCGACAAAACGGTTGATCCGTGCGTGGATTTTTATCAATATGCCTGCGGCACCTGGAGGAAGAACAATCCAGTTCCCGCCGATAAGGCGCGCTGGGGGCGGTTTGACCAGCTGTCCGATCGGAATCTTTATATTTTGCGCGACATTCTTGGGGAGGCGGAGAGTCCGGGGAAACACTCGGCACTCGAGACCATGGTGGGGGACTATTACGCCTCGTGCATGGATGAGAGCGGCATCGAGAAAAAGGGCACGGCCCCGCTGATGCCGGAGCTCCAGAAAATTGACGTCGTCAAGACGAACACCGAGCTCATCGAGCAGGTTGCTTACCTGCATCGTCACGGCACGCCGGCGCTGTTTGCATTTTATTCCGCCGCGGACCTGCACGATTCGGCTGAGACGATCGCCTTTCTCGATCAGGGCGGCATCACTCTGCCCGACCGCGATTACTACATCAAAGACGATGCGAAATCGGTAGAGACGCGGGCGAAGTATGTGGAACATCTCCAGAGGATGTTTGAGTTGACGGGAGACAAGCCGGACGTGGCGGCCGCCGAAGCCAAGGCTGTGCTGGCGGTCGAGACCGGGCTGGCGCAAGCCTCGATGGACCGCACAGCGCGGCGCGACCCCAAGAATCGCGATCACAAGATGACCGTTGGCGAGATCGTAGCGGCGGCGCCGAATTTCGATTTGACGCGTTACTTTGCCGACAACGGGTCGCCTAAGTTTAGTTCTTTGAATGTCGGCAACCCGGACTTCTTCAAGAGCGTGAATGCGCAGATCGACAAAGTCTCGCTAGCGGACTGGAAGACTTATCTGCGCTGGAAGACGATCAACGATTACGCTCCTGGTTTGACGAAAGCCTTCGTCGACGAGGATTTTCAGTTCAACGGCAAGTACATGTCGGGACAACAGGAGATCGAACCGCGCTGGAAGAAGTGTGTAAAGTCGACGGATGCAAGTCTCGGCATGGCGCTGGGAAAGCTCTATGTCGACCGCGTTTTTGGCGCGGAGGGCAAAGAGCGCACGATGAAGATGGTCAAGGCGATCGAGAGCGCCATGCGCGAGGATATCGGCCAGCTCACATGGATGTCCGACACAACGAAGCAGAAGGCGTACGAGAAGCTGAACGCCATCGTCAACAACATCGGCTATCCCGACACATGGCGCGATTATGGCAGCGTGACGATCAAGCGCGACGATTATGCGGGCAACGCGCAGCGCGCGGCGGCCTTCGAGGTGCACAGGGTTTACGCCAAGATCGACAAGCCGACCGACAAGAAGGATTGGGGGATGACGCCGCCGACGGTCAACGCTTATTACCGGTCCGCGATGAATGACATCAACTTTCCCGCGGGCATTCTGGAGCCGCCGTTTTACGGCAAGAATATGGACGATGCCGTGAACTACGGCGGCATCGGCGTGGTGATCGGGCACGAGCTGACGCACGGCTTTGACGATCAGGGGCGGAAGTTCGACGCTGAGGGGAACTTCAAAGACTGGTGGACTCCGGAAGATGGCAAGGCATTCGAGCAGCGTGTGAGTTGTACCGCGGACGAGTACTCGAGCTTTGTCACTGTGAAGGACGACAAGGGCGAAGTCAAGCTGAACGGCCGCCTGACTCTCGGCGAGAACACTGCCGACAATGGCGGCCTGAAGCTCGCCTACCTGGCGCTGATGAAAACCATCGGCAACACGCCAGTGAAAGAGATCGACGGTTATACCGCGCAACAGCGGTTCTTCCTGGCGTTCGCCCAGATTTGGTGCCAGAACGTGACTGACCAGGAAGCGCGCAAGCGCGCGCTGACCGATCCGCACTCGCCGGGACGCTATCGCGTGAACGGCAGCGTGCAGAATTCAGCCGCGTTCCAGGAAGCCTTCGGCTGCAGGAAGGGCCAGCCGATGGTATCGGAGAATGCCTGCAGGGTGTGGTAGGCCGACAAGAGTGAGAGACTTGAAATTAGGTTTATGGGCTCGCGTCTTCGCCCTGTTTTTTCTGATTGCCTCGGTTGGCGCCGCCGCTCAGCCGGTTTCGTCGGAACTGTTTAATGGGCTGAAATGGCGTTTGATCGGGCCCTTCCGCGGCGGGCGCGCCGTCGCCGTCGCCGGCGTACCTGGAGACCCGGCTACCTTTTATTTCGGTTCCGTCGACGGCGGCGTATGGAAGACCACCAACGCCGGCCTGACATGGACTCCGATTTTCGACGGCCAGCCGATCGCCTCGATCGGCGCGCTCGCCGTTGCGCCCTCGGACCACAACATCATTTATGTGGGCACGGGCGAGTCCGATATCCGCTCCGATATGTCGTCGGGAAACGGCGTCTACAAATCTGTCGACGCGGGCCGAACCTGGACCCACGTCGCTCTCGACGAGACGCGCCAGATCAGCCGCATTGTCATCGATCCACGCGATCCGCAGACCGTCTATGTTGGAGCCTTGGGACACGCCTACGGGCCGAACCCAGATCGTGGCGTCTACAAATCCTCTGACGGGGGAGCGCACTGGAACAAAGTCCTCGATCAGGGCCCGGAGATTGGCACCGCGGACATCGCCATTTGCGTCTCCCATCCGAATCTGTTGTTCGCGACGACCTGGCACACGCACCGTCCGCCGTGGAGCACGTACGCTCCGATCGACGGTCCCGGCGGCGGGCTCTATCGCTCCGAAGATGCGGGGAAAACGTGGTCGCGGCTCCAAGGCAACGGACTGCCTGACGCCGATTGGGGCCGCGCCGGAGTGGACGTTGCGTCCGACGGGCGCCGAGTCTATGCGCTGATTCAATCTCCGCTTCAGAACTCGCCGCAGGCCTCACCCTCAAAAACATCGGGACTTTATCGTTCGGATGACGGCGGCAACTCATGGTCGCTCGTCAATAATGATTCGCGCCTTACCAGCCGGGCCTGGTACTTCACTGGCGTCACGATCGATCCGCAGAATCCCGACGTGCTCTACATGCCCAACGTCGCACTCTACCGCTCCGAGGACGGCGGCAAGACGATTTCCATCGTGCGCGGGGCGCCCGGCGGCGACGACTATCACCAGATTTGGATCGATCCGAAAAACTCTTCGAGCATGGTCTTGGGCACGGATCAGGGGACCTCGATCAGCCTCGATCGCGGGCTGACCTGGAGCAGCTGGTACAACCAGCCGACGGCACAGCTCTATCACGTCACCACCGACAATCAATTTCCGTATGTCGTCTACGGAACGCAGCAGGATAGCGGAAGCGCGGCGGTTTTCAGCCGGACGGATCACGGGCAGATCACCCCGCGCGATTGGTTTCCCGCGGGCGGGAGTGAGAGCGGGTACATGGTCGTGGATGCGCACGATTCGAACATCGTGTATCTGAGTTCAGCGTACGGCGGAGTGGGGCGCTTCAATCGCCGGACCGGATACAGCCAGGATGTCTCACCGTGGCCGGTCCAGAATTTTGACGTCGAGATTAATCGGAGAAAGTATCGCGCCCCGTGGGCGCCGGTGCTGGTCGCCTCACCTCTCGATCCACGCACGCTCTATTACGGGACGCAATTTGTGCTGAAGACTGTGGACGGCGGATTGCACTGGGAGACGATCAGCCGGGACCTTACCGGAGCATCCGCAAAACCCGACGACGAGCACGCCTCTGGAGCACCGTCGATTGAAGATGCTAAGACTCGTGGGTATGGCTTGATCTCAACCATCGCGCCCTCTCCGTTGAAAGGCGACGTCATCTGGGTGGGCAGCGACACCGGTCGAATCCACCTGACTCGAGATGGCGGAAAGACATGGAACGATGTCACTCCTCCGAATCTCAGCGCATGGAGCTCGGTTTCCCTGCTCGAAGCTTCGCATTTTGACGCCGCCGTCGCGTACGCGGCGGTGAGCCGCAGCCGCCTTGATGATCAAGCGCCTTACATCTATCGCACTCGCGACTATGGTGCATCTTGGAAACTTGTCACGCAAGGGATTCCGGCAGCGCACTTTTTGCGCGCTGTTCGCGAAGATCCGGAGACCAAGGGACTGCTCTTCGCCGGAACCGAGCTAGGCGTGCATGTCTCGTTTGACGATGGCGAGCACTGGCAAACTCTGCAGCTGAACCTGCCGGTCTGCTCGGTCCGCGACCTGACGATTCATGGGGACGACTTGGTAATCGCGACTCATGGCCGGTCGTTCTGGATTCTGGATGACATTACGCCATTGCGGCAAGCGCGCGAAGCCGCCCAGGCAAAGGGCGGCTGGATTTATCGGCCAGCGACTGCGATTCGCGTGGATAACGACTCGTTTGCTGGCACGCCGCTTCCGCCCGAGGAGCCGACGGCAGAAAATCCGCCGAGTGGAGCGATCATCGATTATGTGCTCAATTCGGCCGCGCAAGAGGTGACACTGGAGATTTTCGACGACCGGCAGAAGCTGGCGCGGCGGTTTTCGTCCGCGGATCGCCCTCCAAAGCGCTCGCCGGGCGCGATTGCCGAGCGCTGGATTGCCAGAGCGGAGACTCTCGGGACCACCCCCGGAATGCACCGTTTTGTTTGGAATCTTGCCTGGGGCGCCTCGGGAGAGCCCGAATCAGAGGAGGGAGGCGGGTTGCGCCCACCCAACCCACCTAGGGTCCCACCTGGAACGTATCAGGTACGCCTTATTGTCGACGGGGAACCTCATATGCGAACGCTCCAGGTTGTCATGGATCCACGCTCACCTGCCTCACCTCAGGTGCTGGCGCAGCAGTTCGAGACGGGCAGGCAAATTTATGACGACGCCACAGCTGCGTATCGGATCCTGGTGCGGCTCCGGTCGGTCCAGAAGCAACTCGCGAATCTTCAACTGAAGCCGGAGGCGCAGGGAACTGGCACCAAGTCGCTTGTGGCCGAGGCCAAAACCGCTGCAGACCGGATTCTGGCTGACAAGGCGAACAGATCGGATCACCTTGGACTCCAGGATGCGTACCGCAATCTCGTGTCCGCGCTTCGGGTTGTCGAAAGCGGTGATCGTCCGGCGCCGGAGCAGGCCGTCGCTGTTTACAGGGATGCGAGCGAGCAGATCAAGGCGCGCACCGGCGAATGGACGACCTTCACACAAACAACTTTACCCGCACTGAATGAGTATCTGAGGCGGGCAAATCTTCCCGCAATCGCAGTCCCCGAAAATTGAACTGACCGCTGGGCGTTTGTCTAGAGAGCTGCCGACGAGCTTGTGCCAGCCGCCGCAAAGACGGCCGCACTTTCCTGGGCGGCGATCGGAATGAAAGCTTGCACCACTTCGGAATCGAACTGCGTGCCGCTTTGTTCCACCAGGCGGCGAACAGCCTCCTCGTGCGGCAGGCCGGCGCGATAGCACCGGTTCGAGACCATTGCGTCATAGGCGTCGATCACGCAGATGATTCGCGAAACGAGAGGAATGTCGTTTCCCTTCAGGCCCGCCGGATATCCCTTCCCATTGATTGCCTCGTGGTGGTGGAGGGCGTAAAGGCTCGCTTCTTCGAGTCCGGGAAAAAGCCGCAGAATCGACCAGCTGTATTCAGGGTGACGGTTAATGAGTATGCGCTCGTCGGCGGTCAGCGGCCCATTTTTCTTGAGAATCGAATCCGGAACGCCGATCTTGCCGATGTCATGCAGAAGGGCCGCTACTTCGACCTGGTAGGATCGGTCTTCCTGAATATTCATCTTACGAGACACACGCAGCGCCCACTCAGCCAGCCGCGTGCTGTGGACTCCGGTGCTGATGTCTTTCAGGTCGAGCAGCTGGTTGAACGCGCAAACCAGCGAGTTGCGGAATGCGAGATGCTGCTCCTCCAGTTCCTTGACCCGCAACAGCAGGGCCGGACTTTCCAGCAGCGGATTGTCGATGCCGGCCATTTCGCGGTCTGTTGCTTAATTTCTAGTGAAGCGGGCTGCAGGCCTGTATCGCCTGAAAAGTATCCAGGCGACCGAAGCCCATGTCGAGGTCCCCGATGAAGTGGGCGTTTGCCAGACCCGCTGGCACGGACCAGTTGGGACAGTTGCTGTTGTTGCCCATCATGAGCGCGGCAGCGCCCGCGACGAGAGGCGTGCTGAACGAAGTGCCCCAGCCTGCGGCGTAAGTGCCCCAAGGATAGGTTGTAACGATGCCTTCTCCAGGAGCAGCCATCCACACTGGCGGCGCACCGTAGTTGGTGAACGACGACTGAGTGTCATTGTTTGAAGTGGAAGCGACGTCGATGACGCCCGGCAATGCACCCGGATAAACTGCGGTCCGCTGACCGTCGTTGCCCGCCGAAGCGATCGAAACCACACCCTTGTTGTTCGAATACTGAATCGCTTTCGCCAGCTCGTTCGAGTAGCTGGAGAGGTTCCAGCTCATGCTCATCACCTGAGCTCCGTTGCCGACTGCGTAGTAGATCGCGCGAAGAATGTCAGACTCGTAAGCCGATCCGTTGGCAGTGAAAACCTTCAGCGGCATGATCTTTGCCTGCGGCGCGACCAGGTGAACCAGGCCGGCCGTCATGGTGCCGTGTCCGAAGTCGGAGTAGGAATCGCCACCGCCATCGAGGACGGCGACACTGCGCTGGTCGAGGACCGCTACGGTACGCTGATCCAAGGTCGCCGGCGATGCCGAGTTGCTGTTGCTTGAACTGTTGCCCGAGACGTCAACGTCTTCGTTGCCGCCGGCCGTGTTTCGCGTGAAGTCGTATCCCTTGTATAGCACCGCTTTCAAAACTGGATGGTTGACATCGACCCCAGTGTCAATCACAGCAACGACTATGCCCGCTCCGGTCGTGTTGAACGCCGACTGTGACTGGGCGGTGCGAATCAACTGATTTCCGGGTTGCACAAGGTAACCATGCCACACGGTTGCCCCGTAGTAGGAGACCGGAGCTTCGTCCGTCAGATAGGAAGGTGTACCCGTGCTATTCGGCTGCGGCGGGTTGACCGTCTGGTCCAGTTCGACCGACAGAATGCCAAGCTGCAGGTTCAGTTTCAGAATCGCGGTTACCGGGTTGAGAACGGACGGCAGCGTCACCAGGAACAGCTGGCCATTCGGGTCGCCCAGTCCGCCTACGACTTTGCAGCCCACCAGCAGGCAGGTGAGGTTGATGCCGGGCAGGCCTAGCGAGTCGCGCACAATCAGCCGCGTTTGCGCTTCTGCCGCGGGCGCGCAGACCGTGGCGAGCAGTAGAACAAGGCACATCAGCCAGCCCATTCGCTTCGCTCGCGTGAGTTTTTTCTGTCCGTACATACGTTCAATCCCTTTCTGAAACGGGCCCCGGTTTTGGAACTTCCGGTGAGTTTAGCGTTCTCGCTTTCGGTTCACCACTTACACCCGTAATCTCTTGCAAGTAACCGTTGAACGTGCCTTCCGTAAGCGCAGGCACGTTACCTTAAGTTGGCGAGAGGCATTTTGACTCTCCGGCCCCCGACCCTGGCGGTCAGCCTAAGATCGTCATGGGCCTCAAATTCGAGATGAAACTCCCCGTAAGCGTTGGCGGTGGCCGTTGCTACCAGTTGTCCTTTTTCCGTCCACACGACCACCGGAGAGCCGGTCAGCAATTCATGGGGCGTCTGGTTGTCGAGTATCTGGCCAATCGCGGAGACCCTACCCGAGGGCACCACCACGTCAAATCGCAGGTCGACGGTGAGCCCTTCCGCCTCATAAACCACCTGACGGGCGATAGCGCCACTGCTGCGCACGCCGGCCAGCAAGGGCCGGGAAAGGCTATCGAAAAGTACATTGGCTAGAGTCCACTTCTCGGCTTGAAATTCCTGTCTGGCAGTGAACTCCAGCTTTGCCAGCCGCACCAGATTGTCAGGTGCCGAATATGCCTGTTCTGCAAAGGCCATAGTTTGCACACGGTTCCAGAAGCGGCTTGTCTCCGTGCAATCCTGGCAGTCAGCCGCCAGATGAGCCTTGATGCCCTGCGCATTTTTGGACGCGCTGAAACCTCTGCCAAAATCGGCCCATGCTTGCTCGGAAAAGTGCTCCATTCTGAACTTGCCCTTTCTTTGAGTTCTTTCGCTCTGTTGAATAAGGGAAGGGAAATGCGTCAAAAATATAGGCACCCGCGTAAATTATTGGGTTGGCGCTTACCCCTTTCCTATCAATGAGAAAGGCGCCCAGTGGTAGGGGTGAGGGTGTTTTTCACGCAGCTCGATCATGGCCTCCTGCATGGCCGTCGACTTCGCGCCTCCCTGCTGCAATCGTGCATAGAACGCGATCATGAAGTCCTTCGTGCTCTCGTCGTGTACGTCCCAGAGACTGAGAACGAGCGATTGAGCGCCTGCCTGCAACAGGCCACGGGTCAGGCCAATCAACTCGTCGCCGGGGGTGATTACGTTCAGACCGGTGGCGCATCCGCTGAGGACGACCAACTCGGCGGGTAACTGAAGGTGACTCAGGTCATACAGGCTTAAATGCGAATCGCCGAGCCGGATGGAAGAGAACATAGGATTATCCTGCCGGAAATAGCCGTGGGTTGCGATATGAACAATGCGGCTGCCGCGGCCATGAGTTCTCAGGATGGCCTCGGTGGCTTGCTCGCCCATGAATACTTTCGCGCCCGGAAGCATCGCGCTGAGCGCCTCAACTTCCTTCTCAATCGAAGGAGTTTGCGCGTCCGGAACCCCCAGAACGAGTGCGCCTCCCGCAGTGTTCGCGGGCTTCGACTGGCACAGCGCGTAGACGCTGGCACTCGGAGCGTAGGAAACGGAGAAGTTGTCGATCAGGTAGGATTCGCCGTCATGCAAGGCATGAAACGGAACGTAATGCAGCAAACCGTGCTGTACGAAAACCAGGTGTTTCGAATTCAGCCGGTGCCGGATCGGCGCAATCAGCTCGGTATAGAGATTTTTCAGGTGCGCCTGCGTAGATTCCAGCAACGCAAGGCTGAAATCGTTAATGTACTTCGCATCGAGACGGAACTTCGACAGTTGAAATTGCAGCAGCTGCAACAGCTTCTGAATTCGTGGCTGTACCGTAACGGGCCCGAGGTAGAGCTCATCACGGGTGAGAACGCAAGCCAGGTAGTGGTCCTTGGCGCGGAAGAATTCCACCAGCGTTGTGTCCGCTGGGAGCGCGGATCGTATCTGATCGAGCGAAACGGTAGAGGCCACCTCGAGGCCCGCTTCATGAGCCTCCGCGATGGTGGCTTCTTTCATGGCCTTGGTCAGGTCGGTTTCGCGCAGCCGCGCTTCTTGTTCGAGTTCCTTGATTCTTTCCAGGGAACGTTCTTCCGGCCGCAGTTGCTCGCGCTCGATAAGGTTGTAGTACCAGTTCAACTCCTCGCGCAAATTGCGGATGGAACGCACCAGCTCGCTCTGCCCCGAGTCTCCGCCGGATGCCACGTACATCCGCTTGCTCAGGAGATCGGCCAATGTGCGCGACTTTGCCTGCTCGATGTAGCCAAAGGCCTCTTCAAAGCCGCCCGGCCGGTGGAGACAAAGCTCGACCAGGTTTTCATAGACTTCGAGCTTATTCTGGAAAAAGGCGAGCTTCAGCTCTTCTCCACGCAGGCTGCCGCGCAACCGCTCCACTGCCTGGCGCGCGCGGCTATACGAGTGGTAGGCATCTTCGTGCTCGCCGGCGGCGCGCGCGATTTCGCCCATTAGAAACTCGGCCTGGTAAAGCAGCACGGGCGAATCGAACTTCGCCAGATCTGATAGAGCCTGTTGGCAGTGACTTCGCGCACTGCGCGAATCGCTCATGCGGAGGGCAATGCGCGCCAGCAGCAACTCGGCGAGCACAGCCTTGCCCGGCATCGCGGAACTGCGAAAGAATTCGTGAGCCGCGACGCACAAACGTCGTGCCTCGAAGAGCCGGCCTTCGTTGAACAGAACCAGCGCTTCATAGAGATCGATCAGCGAGGGCCAGATCAGGTTCTTGTCCAGAACGAACATTTCCTTCGCTTGCGCGAAAAGCTTGACGCTTTCAAAGGCCTGGCCTGCGCGGCTGGCTGCGATGGCGGCGAAGGCGAGCGCTTTGGCGGCTTCGTAGCCGAAGCCGAGACGCCGGAAGCCCTCGTTGGCGGCCCGCCCCAACTCACCGGCTTCCACGCTCAGGTTCAGCTCAAGATAAATTTCCGAGAGATCAAGATTGCAGAGTGCCAGCTGGTAAGCATCGTTCGCCTTGCCCGCGCTGGCGGAGGCGTCGCGCAGCATCTTGATCGCCCGCCCATATTCGCCCCGCAGAAAGTAAAGATAGGCGATGTTGTAATCGGCATAGGCGACCAGGATCGGCATGCCTCTTTTGTGGCATTCTTCGCGCGCGATGCGGTGGAATTCCAGCGCCTTCGGAAAGTCGTTGAGGCTGATGTAGCACAGCGAGAGATTGCTGAGAACCGCCGCCAGCGCCTCGCCATCGTCGTGTTTCAGCAGCTCTTCATAGGCACGTTCGTAGATCGGGAGAGCTTCGGTAAAGCGATCCTGCCGGTGGTAGATGTTTCCGAGGTTGATCTCGAGGCGCGCCAGGCGGCGCGTGTTTCCTTGCCTTCTGAAGATGGCCGCGGCGCGTTCGCCTTTGGCGACGGCTTCGTCGTAGCGGCCCAGCAGCAATAACGGCTGGATGGAACTGCTCAACGTGCGCGCCAGTTCGGCCTCATCGCCCGCCTGTTCGAAATACCCGGCGGCTTTTTCGTGATGCTCGATGGCGGCTGCATGCTGGTCCAGCGTGTAGAGCGAGTTCGCCTTCGCGCGAAAACTTTTTGCCAGCGAGGTTTGACTGCCGGCCGATTGCGCGACATCGATCGCCGCATCGGCAATGCGATCGGCGTGATGGGAGTCAACCCGTACTTCCTGCCATACGCGCCCCGTGAGCGTGGTGACTACTTCATTCCAGTCGATTTCCGGGTGTGCGGCGACCAGGGCGCGCCGGCTGGCCCCATCTTCACGCGCCATAAGCTGCTCGACGACCGCGTCGAGTTCGGTCTGTTGCACGGGCCTGACGCTCATCAGAAGCCCTTCTTTTCGAGTTGCTTCTTGAGTTGGGCAAGGCATCGGCCGCGGATGAAGCCGATCGAACCGGTCGCCAGGCCGAGCTCTCTGGCGACTTCATCGTAGGGGCGTGCCGGAGTTTCGTAGAAAAGCATACGGATCATGCGCTCGCAACGTTCCGGCATTCCGGCGACGACGTCGCGCAGCATCTGTTCCTGTTCGAGTTGCACCAGCATTTGCTCGGGCAGGGGATCATCGTCACTGTCCACGGCCTTCTCGGTGTGCTCCGGTTCGAGTTCAACCAGCCGGCCCGCCATGCGGCGGTGTTGCAGGCAACGGTGATAACAGGTCTGGATCAGCCATTTCGGCAGCGCGCGATGCTCGCGCAGACGCGGCAACTCCGACATGAGGTCGACGCACACCGCCTGGAAAATGTCGCCCGCATCCTGGTACATGCCAAACTTGATGGGAATCGAGTAAATCAAATTCTTGTATTTGTCGATTAGTGCAGCCCAGGCCTCGGCGTCGTCCTTCAGACAAGCTTTGATCAGCTTCTCGTCTGAGAACGAAGGCGTCCGTTCTTTCTGCTGCCTGGCTGCCGTTCCGCTCATCGCACTCCAGCGTTCTCCGTACCGGTGTTGCGGATATACAGCTCATCCGCATTCCACAAGGTGTAAGGATCGAGCACGGCGGGCTTGAAGTTGCCGACGCGCGCGTCGGCTCCTGCCAGAATGTTGGGTGTCGCGAGAAAAATGAACGGCAGATTGTCGGCAATCAGCTGCTGCACCCGGTCGTACATTTTCTTGCGTTTTGCGTAGTCCAGCGTGACCATCTGCTGCTGCATCAGCTGATCGATCTCGCGCTCCCAGTCGGTTGCGGGCTCTTTTTCGCCAAGATTCCAGAGGTGCGAGGTGCCATTCGACATCCAGACGTTCATCTCAGGATTCGGGTCAGCATCGCCTCCGCCGAGGCCCATGATGGCCGCGTCGTAATCGAAAGTCTCAAACACGCGACCGATTACCGCGCGAAACTCCAGTGGAACAACATGGACCTGCATCCCGAGATGCGAAAGGTCGTCTTGCAGCAGCGTCGCCATCTTCATACGCTGCGCGTTCGACGAACTCGTGATGATCGTGAATTCGACTGCCTGGCCGGAGGCGTCGAGCAGTTGGCCGCTTTTGTTCCAGGAAAAGCCCGCGGACTTGAGCAGTTGGCGAGCCGCGTCGACGGACTGCTTGGGATGCGGAATCGACTGATTGACCCAAAGTTTGTTGCCGGGCCCGACGTTGCCCCAAAGCGGAGTGCCGCGCGTACCATAAACCAGCCGCACGATTCCATCGCGATCGACCGCCGCATTGACTGCCTGGCGGAATTTCAAATCACGAAACCACGCTTGTTTTCGCGCAACGCCGTCCAGCTTCTTACCACTCAGATCGTTCAGGTTGAAGACGACAAAGTTGTATTCGAGGCTGGGCCCGAGATCGGCCAATTGGGACCCTGCTTTCGCCCTCTCTTTGGCGAGCAGGTTGTAGTTCTCGGAACTGAGACGATTGATGACGTCGGTCTCGCCCGCTTCAAAACGCAGGACCTGCGCGTCTTCCGAGCCGACCGCGAGAAATACAACGGCATCGAGGTAAGGGAGGCGATGGTTGTCGCGATCGACTCTCCAATAATACGGATTGCGTTCGAGCACGATCTGCTGTCCGGGTGTGGACTGCTTCAGGCGAAATGGTCCGAGGCCGGCGATCTCGGAGGCCCGCGTGTTGAGGGACCATGTCTGGGCGAACTTGCCCTCGCGATAAGGCTTCTCGAGGAGATGTTTCGGCAGGATCGGGAAGCCGTCGAAAATGCGCTCGGCGGCCGCGTAGGGACTCGGCAGGGTGAAGCGCACCGTGTACGCATCCACTTTTGTCACCGTCATCGGCTTGCCATCGATGATGAGCAAATCGCGCTGCGGTGAATCGACGGCTTTGTCCATGTAGACGGCGAATGAAAAAATGACATCGTCGGCATCGAAGGGATTACCGTCTGAGAAGCGGATTCCTTTTCGAAGGTGGAGAGTGAAGGTGCGGCCGTCGGCGGAAGTTTTCCACGACTTTGCAAGCGCAGGTTCGGTCTTCTGCCAGGCGCGATTGATCTCGATCAGGTCGGCATTCAGGCGACCAATGACTTCTCGCGACGCGGAATCGGACTCCGTGACCGGGTTCAGCGTCTTCGGCTCGGCGCGCTGGCCAATCGTCAGATAGCCGCCATAGTGGCCGGCAACGTCTGGCAGGCGCTCAAGTTCTTCAGTCTTGCCGGGAGCTACCGGAGTGGGAGCTCCGGCAAAAGACGTTCCTGCCGCGCACATGCCGGCGAGCAGGCACACGAGTAGGGATAGGCGACCGATGGATTTCATAACTCCCTTTCCCCACAGAACGGTGCCGCAAAAATCCCCACGAAGGGTTTATTTTTCAGACTTCTCGAGATTCTAACCGGGAATGAAGAGCATCGGCGAGCAAGTAATAGGTAACGGAAGTAACAAATAACGCGGCAACCGGGGCCAGGAGCCAGCCATAAGAAATCAGCACGCTGTACTGCTGTAACGCGGTGAGCATGTTACCCCAGCTTGGCACAGGTTCGTTGACGCCCAGCCCAAAAAATGACAGTGCCACTTCGGCGGCAATATATCTCGGCACCAGGAGCGCCGCCTGTGTGAGTAACACGCCCGAAGCTTCCGGTAAGATGTGGCGGCGCAGCAAATAGAAATCGGATCCACCGAAGCTGTGGGCCGCTGCCACATAGTTGCGGGTCCGCGCGCTGAGCACTATTCCCCTTACCAGGCGCGCCGGGCGCGCCCAGCCGATCAAGCCGATCACGCAGGTCAGGAGCAGAAATGTTCGCGCCGGGCTTACGTGCAATGGCAAAAACGCGCGCACCCCGAGCAGGAGATAGAGCCACGGCAGCGAGAGGAATAATTCGGTTGCTCCCATCAGAGTTTCGTCCATCCAGCCGCCGTAATAGCCGGCAATCACTCCGACGATGCTGCCGACAGCGAGGGTAACTGCCGTAGCGACAATTCCCGCCGCGACTGAGATCTGCCCGCCGCATACGACGCGGGAGAATTCGTCCCGCCCGAAGGCGTCCATGCCGACCAGCAGGATCTTACCCGGGTCATCTACTCCGAAGAGATGCAAGTTGGTTTCGCCGAGGCCAGGAAAGCTGTAGGAGTCGCCGCGAACGAATGCGCGTAAAGGATAGGCGTGAGTTTGATCTTCCCTATAGCCGTCGTCGTCGGCAATCCAGCCATAAATGAAAGGCCGCAAGTGAAAGCCGGAGCTGTCCACAAAGTGTAGGCGCGTCGGCGGAGCATAGGGCAATTCACGGTTCTGATGAGTCGGATCGTAGGGCGCAACGAAGCCCGCGCATAGAAGCAGAATATGCAGAGCAACCAGGAACGCGGCCAGCAAGGCGGTCTTGCCGCGGACGGGCCAGGGGTGGGCGCGCCTGGATCTAGTTGGCATGCGCAGCCCCCGTCCGAATCCTTGGGTCGAAGATCATCAGCAGGATGTCGGCAACCAGATTTCCCCCGACCATGAAGAGAGCGGAAAACATGATGCCTCCCACGACTACATAGAGATCGCGCGAGAGCGTGGCGTCGAGGACGAGAGGCCCCAGGCCCGGCCAGCCGCAAATCACTTCCACCAGCAACGACCCGCTGGCGAGCCCGGCCAGTGAAAATCCGAATAGTGAAATTGCGGGATTCGCCGCCGCTGGTAGAGCATGGCGGAACAGAATTCTCACGTGGCGGATGCCAAGGCCGCGGGCAGCCTGAATATAGGAAGAACGCAAGGCTTCAATCCCGCTCGCACGAATGTGCCGCACGATTACCGCGCTTTCACAAAGCGCCAGAATCACGACCGGTAGTTTCAAATGTGCGATGAGGTCAGCGAGTCTCCTCCAGCCGGACAGAGTCTCGAATGAGGTTGAGACCATTCCGCCCACCGGGGCCAGGTGCCAGCGCACAGCGATGGCCAGCAGCGCGATTGCTATCACGATTTCCGGCACTGCGATCAGGAACGAACTGGCGATGGTCAGCGCACGGTCGAACCAACCTCCCCGCCTCGCCGCCGCCCATAGTCCCACCGGAACCGAGACAAGCCAGCTTAGGATCATCGCCGTGATCGTCAACAGCAATGTATTTTTCGCCCGGCTCCAGAGCAGTGGAGCGACCGGCATGTTGTAAGCGATCGAGAAGCCGAGATCGGCGTGCAAAGCGGATTTCACCCAGTGGCCGTATCGCACGGCGAGCGGCTGGTCGAGCCCGTACTGTGCGCGCAGGCCGGCTATTGTCTCTGGGGAAATCTGCGGGTTGACTCGCATTTCATCGAAGAAGGTTCCGGGGGCCATCTCGGTAAAAAGAAAGCAAAGCGCGGAAACGCCCACGAGCAGGAAAATCGCGCGGATGAGCCGCCGGACGAGATAGTTCACGCCGGTGCCCCTGAAATCTCCGCGAGATTCGTTTGTGCGGCGCGCGACCAGGCCAGAAGTCGGAGCGTCTCGTCGTGCTTCGGCTTGGTCATGATTTCGAGAGTTGGTCCCGTCTCCACTATTCGACCGTTGGCCATTACGGCAATTGTGTCTGCCAGTCGCGCGACCAGTGCCAGATCGTGCGAGATCAAGAGATAGGTGAGGGAATGGGATGCCTGCAAGTCCAGTAACAGATTTGCGATTTGCGCTTGCGTCGACAGGTCCAGTCCGGTAAGGGCTTCGTCGAGCACGAGCAGCTTCGGGCGCACCACCAGCGCGCGGGCAATGGCCAGTCTTTGCCGTTGGCCCCCGCTGAATTCCAGCAGATGCCGGTCGAGCCAGTCGGGCGAGAGTCCTACTTCGTCGACCGCGGTTCGCACCGCATTTCTCCGCAGTCGCCGGTCGATTCCCATGATCGACAAAGGTTCTTCCACGGTCTCGGCCGCGGTGAAGCGCGGATTCATGGATGTAACTGCATCCTGAAAGACCATTTGCACACGATTGCGCAAGAGCAGGCGCTCGCGCGAGTTTCGACCGCCGGAATTCGCGCCGTCCATCCAAATCTCCCCGGCATTTGGTCTTTCAAGCTGCGCCACGCAACGCGCCACCGTCGATTTACCGGACCCGGACTCTCCGACCAGGGCCATGGTTCGGCCCGGCGGAATTTCCAGATTGACATCATCTACGGCCGTCACCGAAGTACGATTCCATAGCAGTCCGCCCCGCATGTAGTGTTTGGAAAGACCCCGCACCCGCAACATCGAATTGCCTGAAGCTGAAGGGCTGGGCAAGTTACTCTCCATACTTGAAACAGTTCACCGGGCGTGAAGGTTCGGGCAAGTAAACTTGCGGATAGCGTTGGCTGCAAGCTTCCATCCGTTCCGGGCAGCGCGGGTGGAACCGGCAGCCGGCGGGCAAACCTGCGGGATCCGGTGAGTCGCCCTCGATTGCGGCAAAGCGGATACGTGCCTGTGCCGCGGCCAAAGTTGACTTCGCGATTTGCACGAGCGCTTGGGTATAGGGATGCAGGGGCTGCCGGAAAATCTGGGCGGTGGCTCCCATCTCGACAATTCGCCCCGCGTACATCACGGCAACCCGATCGACGAAGCCCGCGAACACCGCGGGATCGTGACTTATCATCACCATCGCAACATCCCGCTCGCTCCGGATTTTCGCCAGCAACACCAGGATTTCAGCTTGCAGAGGAGGGTCAAGCTTGCTGGTCGGCTCGTCGGCAATCAGCAGCGCAGGCCGGCATGAGATTGCCTGCGCGATTACAACCCTCTGGCGTTGTCCTCCGCTGAGCTGGTGAGGATACGCGCCGTAGATTTCTTCCGGGTGGCCAAATCCTACCTCGCCGAGCAGCTCGAGCACGCGCGCCCGCCGATCCTTGGCAGAGGACGCGGTGTGGGCGCGCAGCACCTCCGAAATCTGAGACCCGACGTTCATCACTGGATTCAGGGCGAGTGCTGGATCCTGGGAAATCACTGCGATTTCACGTCCGCGAATGTCTCGCAACCTCGATTCCGGGGTCGTCAATAGATCCCGGCCTCGAAAAAGAACGGCTCCCTGTACGCGGGCAGCGTGACCGGGGAGCGTTCCGAGAATTGCATTGGTTAGTGTGCTCTTACCGCAGCCGGACTCTCCAAGGATTCCAATGGTCTCGCCAGAGCGGATCGCAAGGCCGAGGCCATCGACGGCGCGTATTTGCGCCCCGCTGCGCACGGTGTAAGTGACACACAATTCCCGGACTTCGCAAAGGAACCCGCTCGGCTTGCTCAAATCGCAAAAAACCCCGTTCCATTACTTTCTTACCACCGGGAGCGATCCGCAATTGGCGAGTTAGGAGCCGATGCGGCAGCGTTTTGGGGCGTTCCCGGCTTGTCGAAAACCCCAACATTTTAGAAGCCTTCCCGATGGTTCTCGCATCACATCAATCGTGCATCTGTCTCCTTCCCGGGGCCCGGTTGTACTCCGGTCCACGGGCTTGCCAGGAGCAGAAGGTGGGCGCCACAGCAGATCAATCCATTTTGGACGGGCCGATGTTTATGGTTACGGCGTCAATCTTTCCGCGTGTTGAAGAAGGACGGTATTTGGCGCTGTTGCAGGCGGCCAACGCCATTGCGACTTGCGACAGCTGCGCCGGTGTATCGGAGGCGCTTGTCCGGAAGCTTCGAGAAGTCACTCCATTCGATTCGCTACATCTGGTTGCATTCGACAAGGAGACGAACGAAGTCTGTTTCACTTTGCTGGATGCCAATGGCACTCAGATCGAACCTTCGGCCGACGATCTTTGTCCTCTGGCCGAGTCGCCCATCCAGCACGTGCACGATTCCGGCGAACCCCTGACTACCCTCGATTGGAGTCAGGAGACTCGATTCGAGAAATACGGGCTCTTCCTATCCCAACATGGAATCACGTCGACCTGCACCTTGCCCCTGAGGCGAGGGGCGCGGCGGCTGGGCGTGCTTAGCCTCGGCCGATCTTATCCGAATGCCTACGACGAAGAGGAAGTGCGCTTTCTTTGTCTGGCGGCCGATCAAATCGGCCTCGCGATTGACGCGGCCGTGAATTTCTTCATATCGCAGCGCGTGCAGGATCAACTGAAGCTGATTCTCGATCTCACAAATCAGGTGGTCTCGAACCTGGAGTTCAACGATTTGTTGCACGCCGCCTCAGGAAGCGTGCGGCGCGTCATGCGCTGCGATGCGGCGGCGATCATGCTCGCCGACGACGAGGGCAGATTCCTCCGCGTGCACGCGCTCGACTATCCAGAGAGCCGCGGCATCTTCGTGGAAGGCACGCTCGTCCCCATCGAAGGGACGATGCCCGGCGATTCGTTTAAGAGTGGAAGACCCTTGGTCATCAACCGCCTCGATTCTCCCGAAGTTTCGCCCGAGATGTACGCCAAAGCCAGAGGTGAGGGGCTGAACTCTTTCTGCGACATTCCCCTGATGAGCAAGAATCGACTCCTCGGTGTTCTGGCTCTCGCTTGCCGTGGCGAAAATGCTTTCGACGAAGATCAGGTCGCGTTTTCCATGCAGGTCGCTAACCAGATCGCCATCGGTGTCGAAAACGCCCGCGCCTACAAAAAAATCGCGGAACTCAAAGACCGCCTTGCGCAAGAGAAGCTTTACCTCGAAAACGAAATCCGCGGCGAGATGGACTTCGAAGGCATCGAGGGAATCATCGGCCAAAGCTCTGGCCTGAGGCACGTTCTCAGTCTGGTCGAAACAGTCGCCCCGAGCGATTCAACTGTCCTGCTCCTCGGCGAAACCGGCACCGGCAAAGAGCTCATCGCCCGTGCGGTACACGACCGTAGTAAGCGTAAAGACCGTACCTTCGTGAAGCTGAACTGTGCCGCAATCCCAACTGGCCTGCTCGAAAGCGAACTCTTCGGCCACGAGCGCGGTGCTTTCACCGGCGCCATCTCGCAAAAAGTCGGCCGCCTCGAGTTGGCCGACCAGGGCTCGCTCTTTCTCGACGAAGTCGGCGATATTCCGATCGAGATTCAGCCCAAGCTTCTCCGCGCCTTGCAGGAGCGCGAATTTGAGCGCCTCGGTAGTACTTATACAAAAAAGGTCGACGTCCGGCTGATCGCCGCCACCAACCGCGATCTCGAAAAGATGATCGAGAATGGTCAGTTCCGCAGTGACCTCTTTTATCGCCTCAATGTTTTTCCGATTCGCATTCCACCGTTGCGGGAACGCCCGGAAGACATCCCTCTGCTCGTGCGCTACTTCACCCAAAAATACGCACGCCGCATGGAGAAGAAGATCGAGTCGATCCCGACCTCGTCGATGAAGAAGCTCTCGAGTTGGCATTGGCCCGGCAACATCCGCGAACTCGAAAATCTCATCGAGCGTTCCGTGATTCTGACGCACGGTTCCGCGCTTCAAGTCCCCAGCAGCGAACTCGTGAACAACCATCATGCAGTTCTGGCCCCAGTGCAAGCTCAACCCGAGCCGGAAGCGCAACGTGAATCCGAGGACCGCACTGAAATTCTTCGCGTCCTGAAGGAGACACGAGGCCGAGTGGCGGGGCCAAACGGCGCCGCGGCCCGCATGGGCCTCAAGCGCACCACGCTAATCTCGCGTATGAAGAAGCTAGGCATCGACGCCCGCCTGTCTCTGTAATTTGTAGACCGTAGCGGCGCTCTCCGCTTGCAGAGGGCGATCTAGGTGCGCCTCCGCCATTGTCGTCATCGTCATCTTCGACATCTGTCGATCCATTTCTCGACACTTTTCGACATTTCAATCAGCTGGTAGCCCACACGGTCAAGCGAATTCAACAACATCGCTTTCAATTGCACTTTGGCATGACTCGTGCCATTAGATCCGCATAACAAGCGAAGGCAATGTTCAGGATTTCTATTAAGGAGACGCACGGTCAGCGGAGGCTCGTGCTGCAAGGCAAGTTGATTCCTCCGTGGATCGCCGAACTGGAAAGCGCGTGGCGTCACGCCGCCGAGCAGCTTCGGGGCCGCAAGCTGGTCATCGATCTCAAAGACGTGACAGTGATCAGCCCGGACGGCGAAGACATGATTTTCAAACTCATGTGCGACGGCGCCCACTTTAGCTGCCGCGGCGTGCTCACGAAACACATGTTGAAACGCCTGGCGCGCCGCTGCCGTTGTGCCATTGGCAGCGTCCGGCGCACGCCGGGCCTGGCGAGCGACAAAGAAAACGCGGAAGTCGAACCGGCTGTAGATTTTCCCCAGGTTCAGATGACGACTCATTGGGAGGAGAAAAGTTGAAGATGCTCGGGACTCATCACATCGCAAACAAGCTCACAACACACCCAGCCGCCTACGCAACGAGCGCCGACTTCTGCCGGATTTTCGAGACCGATATGAATCGACTCTATTTACTCGCATTCCTGCTCACGACCGATCAAGCCTTGGCCGAAAAGTGTTTTGTTCAGGGTCTCAACGATTCGAAGCATGGCAATCCAGTCTTTAAGGAATGGGCCCAGAGCTGGGCGCGGCGGACGGTGATCGCGAACGCAATCCGCCTTGTCCATCCGCGTCCCGGGTTGGGCGCGACGGCGGACCCAGCGGCAGGGCGTGAGTTGTGCGGTCCGCTGAGCGAACGCCGCGAAGATGCCGCACCGGCGGCTGAGCACGCCTTCTGCGAGGAGATCGTCGCGATTGTCGCGCTCCCGCCGTTTCAGCGGTTCGCCTTCGTGATGTCGGTTCTCGAAGGCTACTCGAACCGCGAGGCGTCGCTGCTGCTCGACTGTTCAGTGCACGAACTCGTCGCGGCGCGCACGCACGCCCTCGAACAAATCGCCGGACACCCGGAACTGCATCGCAAGCTCGTCGGCATCGACGCGACCGAGGCTTCGCTTGCTGACGCGGGAGTGGCATATGCCAGGGAAGTGATGGCACATCTGGCCGCTCCGGCGTAACGCCCAACCGTTATAACCATCGACTTCAATCAAGGATGAGGATGCCAATGAAAGACTGGAAGAGCCTGGGAAGTAACTGTTTTCAAAATCATTTTCTGCTCGCCGTCGCGTTGCTTGCGGTATCGGCGACGGTTGCCTGCGGCAAGGGCAGCGTTCAGGCGGCACCCTCCATGCCCGCGCCGCTGGTCACGGTGGTCAAAGCTGCGGCGCAGGATGTGCCGCGGTACCTCGATGAAATCGGCAGGAATGCGGCCTTCGAGTCGGTCACGGTGACACCGCAGGTCGGAGGCCGCATCGTCGAGCGGCATTTTCAGGACGGCGAAAATCTGGGGAAGGGGCAACTCTTGTTTGTGATCGACCCACGTCCCTACCAGGCGCAGGTTGACGCCGCCCAGGCCGCTCTGGCACAGGCGAAGGCTGCACTCGATCTTGCCCGGATTCAATTCTCGCGTGACGAGGAAGTCATCGCCACGCACGCGATCTCGAAGCAGGACTATGACACCAAGAAAAACGCCGTCGATGTTGATCAGGCTCAGGTCGAGTCGGCGCAGGCGAGCCTCGAAACGGCGAAGCTCAATCTCGAGTATTGCTACATTCACTCGCCGATCAATGGCCGGGCCGGTGCGCGCCTGGTCGACGTGGGCAACGTAGTGCAGCCCAATGCGACGTCTCTGCTTTCGATTCAGCGTCTCGATCCCATCTACGCGAATTTCACCATCACCGAAAGCGATCTGCCCGCGGTCCAGAAACAGATGGCGAGCGGCATGTTGACGGCGGCGGTTCGTCTCCCGTCAGATCCCGAAGGTTCCGCTCGCATCGGCCGAGTTGAGTTTCTGGACAACGCCGTGCAGAACGGCAGCGGCACGGTGAATCTGCGGGCCACCATGAGCAACTCCGACCGTCACTTCTGGCCAGGCCAGTTCGTCGACGTGAAGCTGGTTCTCGCGACGGAAAAGGGAGCTGTGCTGATCCCGAACCAGGCAGCCCAGATCAGCCAGCAGGGTCCCTTCGTGTATGTCGTGAGACAGGACGACACCGCCGAACTGCGCCCCGTGAAACTTGGCCAGCGCCAGGGCGACAACGTGGTGGTCGCGTCCGGTATCGCCGCTGAGGAGCGCGTTGTGCTCGCCGGTCAAATGCTGGTTCGTCCTGGCGCCAAAGTGCGCGTCGCTGGCGAGTCCTCTGCGCCTCCGGGATCGAACGCCAATAACCACGCCAATGGCAAGCAGGGAGGGCAGTCGTGAATCTGTCCGAAGTTTTTATTCGCCGTCCAGTCATGACCGTCGCGCTGACGGTCTCAGTCCTGCTCTTCGGATTGTTCGCGTTCACGCGGCTTCCAGTCAGCGATCTTCCCGCGATTGACTATCCCGTGATTCAGGTGCAGGTGAACTATCCGGGCGCAACACCAGAGACGATGGCGAACAACGTCGCCACGCCTCTCGAACGCCAGTTCATGCAGATCCCGGGACTCGAACTCGTGACCTCGAGCAACCTCCAGGGCCATTCCAGTTTTGTGTTGCAGTTTGATCTGTCGAAGAGCCTCGACGGCGCAGCCACCGACGTGCAGGCGGCGATCACGCGCGCGCAAGGCCAGCTGCCCGTCGATCTGCCCAGCCCTCCCACCTTCACAAAAACAAATCCGAATGACCAACCAATCATGTACATCGCCATCGTCAGCGACACGGCGACGGAGGGCCAGCTCTACGATTACGCCAACACGCAGATCGGCGAGCGCATCAGTATTCTTCCCGGGGTCAGCCAGGTTGCGATCTACGGAACGCAATCGGCGGTTCGTCTGAAGGCAGACCCCTCGAAGATGGCCGTGCGCAACATCACGCTCGAAGATCTGACCAACGCAGTCAAGAACGGCACTGCCTACACCGGCGCCGGCCAATTCGATGGTCCCCATCGCAGCTTCCTGCTGCAACCGCAAGGCCAGCTCATGACTGCTGACGAATACAACAACCTCATCGTCGGCAACA
>Ga0335080_10000193_pt1 | contig 54218 bp, 55 predicted proteins | sample Lox_Sample_34_FD_206720 | JGI IMG/M metagenome (GOLD analysis project Ga0335080, IMG submission 206720) | Soil microbial communities from Loxahatchee National Wildlife Refuge, Florida, United States - Lox_Sample_3.4 | ecosystem: Environmental > Terrestrial > Soil > Wetlands | place: USA... | reverse complement strand
GCGGCGTCGATCGTCTACGGCTCGATGCTCGCGTTCCGGCAGCCGAACTTCCGCGGCGTCGTCGGGTACTCGTCGATGGCGGCGTCGGGGCTGATCGCGCTCGGGCTCTTCTCCGGAACCGACCTCGGCTACGACGGCGCCGTGCTCCAGATGGTCGCGCACGGGCTCGTCTCCGTCTCGCTGTTCCTGATCGCGGGCGCGGTCGAGCGGCGGACGACGAGCGGCGAGTTCGCCTACCTCGGCGGGATGGCGCGCGGACGGCCGGCGCTCGCGACGCTGCTGATGGTGACCGGCGTGATCGCGCTCGCGGTGCCCGGCTCCGCGGCGTTCGCGGGCGAGTTCCTCATCCTCGGCGGCTCGTACCAGCGCGCGTGGTGGTGGGCCGTGATCGGCGCGGTCGGGATCGTGCTCGCGGCGATGTACATGCTGCGGCTCATCTCGGCGGTGCTGCACGAGGCGCGCGGCTCGCTCGTCCGCGACGAGGCGATGGATCTGCGGCCGGGCGAGCTGTCGCTGATCGTGCCGCTCGTCGCCGTGCTGCTCGCCCTGTCGTTCTGGCCCGCCGGGATCAGCGGCAACTCGTTCGCGGGCGACAACCCGACGAAGGCGGTCAAGGAGCAGTTCCGGTGATCTCGACGCCGCCGGTCGACTGGTTCGCGCTCTCGACGATCCTCGTGCTGCTCGGTGCGTCGTTCGTCGCCCTCCTGTCGGCCGTGCTCGTGCCGCGCTCGTGGCGGCGGCCGTTCGCGGCGTCCGTCGCCGCGCTCGGCTTCGCCGGCGGCGTCGTCACCTCGATCTGGCTGTACGTCGACAGCCCGACCGGCACGCGCGTGATCGCGGACTCCTTCTACCGCGACCGCTGGACCGCGCTTGCGCAGATCGCGCTCTGCGCCGTCGGCTTCGTCACCGCGCTGATCTCCGTCGAGCACATCCCGGGCGCGCAGCGCGGCTCGGATCCGTCCCGGCGCGACGACCACATCGCCGAGTTCTTCGCGCTGCTGCTCGCCGCGGCCGGCGGCATGGCGTTCATCGTCGGCGCGGCGAACCTGATGTCGCTGTTCCTCTCGCTCGAGTGGTTCTCGATCTCGCTCTACATCATGTGCGCGATCGACTACGACCTCGAGGGCTCGCTCGAGGCGGGGCTGAAGTACCTGATCATCGGCTCGTTCGGGTCGGCGTCGCTCCTGTTCGGCTCCGCGCTCGTCTACGGCGCGACGAACCGGATCGACTACGTCGGCATCGCGCAACAGGTACAGAAGCTCGGGCTCTCGCACGACGTGCTGCTCGTCCTCGGCCTCGCGATGATCATCGCCGGGCTCGGCTTCAAGGCGTCGGCCGCGCCGTTCCACATGTGGACGCCGGACGTCTACGAGGGCGCGCCGACGCCGGTGACGGCGTTCATGTCGGCCGCGACGAAGATCGCGGCGCTCTTCCTCGCCGTCCGCGTGCTCAACACCGCGTTCCCGCAGGAGAGGTACCTGTGGACGTGGGCGTTCGCCGGGATCGCGGTCGCGTCGCTCGCGGTCGGGAACCTCGCGGCGCTGACGCAGCGGAGCGTGAAGCGGATGCTCGCGTACTCGTCCGTCGCGCAGGCCGGCTTCCTGCTGATCGGGCTCTCGACCGGCACCCCGCTCGGTGCGCGCGGCATGGCGTTCTACCTGCTGGCGTACTCGGCCGCGGCGTTCGGCTCGTTCGCGGTGATTGCCGCGCGCGAGCGCGAGCTCGGCGAGCCGGTCACGCTCGACAACCTCGCCGGGTTCGGCTGGGAGCGGCCGTTTCTCGGCGTCGCCATGTGGTTCTTCGTCTTCAGCTTCGCCGGGCTGCCGGTGGGCGGCGGCTTCGTCGGGAAGTTCTACGTCTTCTCCGCCGCGTACGACCACGGGTGGACGTGGCTCGTGATCGTCGGCGTCGCCGCCACGCTCGTCAGCCTCTACTACTACCTCGCGATCGTGCGGGCGATGTACATGCGCCCGTCGGAGGAGCTCCGGGTCGCGGCGGTCGCGGGCGGCTCGCCGGCGCCGGAGCGGCTCCTGCACGTCGCCGTCGGGGCGGCGCTCGTCGTCTCCGTGGGGACGCTCTTCGCGGTGGAGCCGCTGATCACGCTCGCGCGACACGCCGCGGCGGCGATCCCGTTCTAGCTGACACCGTCTAATCGGGTATGGTGGTGTCGTGCTGGTTCGAGGGACAGCGGTCGCGCTCTGCGCGCTGCTGCTCGCCGCATGCGGCTCGGCGGGCACGACGACCGCGTCGAAGCCCTGCGTCTCGCCCAGGGCGGCGCGCGCGCTCCGGGCGATCCGCGCGGACACCGCCGCGATCCAGGCCGCTGCGAACCTGCCGACGAAGAGCACGCTCGACGGCAACGCGGCGGTCAACCGCGCCACCGACCGGTTCCTCCTCGACGAGGAGACCGCGCCGCTCGACAACCTGACGCGCAACCGGCTGATCGACCACGCGGCCGCCGCCCTCGCCGGCTCCTGCGAGCAGTGCTTCCAGGCGCTCGAGGCGGACCGCCCGATCGTGACGATCGTGCACAGCGCCCACGCGGGCGACTGTCCGAAATAGGTCGCCGAGCGGATCGCCGGGAAGACGTGACACTTCAGTGTTCGGGCCTGGCCCCAGCCGTAACGAGATGCGTACCGCCCCAGGAGCGGCGCGGGCTCGGGACGAACGGCCGGGGCCAGGCCCCGATACGGAACCGTGACGAGATCCGCGCTGCTACGCGCCGGGCAGCGTGCGGGCGGCGCGCACCCGCGACGCCCGCGGGCGGGGCAGCAGCGGCTCGAGCACCCAGAGCAGCGCCGGCACCGTGTAGAGCAGCACCGCCGCGACGAGCGTGGAGACCGCGAACGGCGGAACGTGCCCGCCGCGCGGCGCCGCCGCGCGCACGGTGCAGCCGATCACGACCAGCGAGAGCGCGAGGCTCGTCGAGACCGCGCGCATCCGCGCCGCGCGTCCCTCGAGCGCGTCGCTGACGGCGACGAACGCCGCCGCCGCCGCGCACGGGATCGTCGCGAGCACGAGCACGAAGGCGAGGCCGTCCTTGCCCGCGGCGCCCGCCCCCAGCGCGGCGACCGCGAGCGTCAACGGCAGCAGCCTCGACCCCATCATTCCCGAGACGTTCGCCGCCGGCGCCGACGGTCCTTCCGCTGGGTTACGCTCGCGGCGAACCGTCAGGAGAGGACTTTTCCGAAAGGAGCCCCATGCCCGACACGACGCTCACGTGGCTCGGACACGCATCGTTCCGGGTCGACACGCCGGGCGGGAAGCGCGTCTACGTCGATCCGTTCCTGAACGGGAACCCGAAGTGTCCCGACTCGGAGCGGGAGCCGGAGCGCGTCGACGTGATCGCGGTCACGCACGGCCACGGCGACCACGTCGGCGACGCCGTCGCGCTCGCGCAGAAGCACAAGGCGCCCGTCGTCGCGCTCGTCGAGCTCGCCCAGTGGCTCGGCGCGAACGGCGTCGACGAGGGCTCGCTCCAGGCGCCGAACAAGGGCGGCACCGTCGACGTCGACGGCGTCCGCTTCACGCTCGTGAACGCCTTCCACAGCGGCTCCGCGCCGGACGGCTCGTACGCCGGCGAGCCGTCGGGGATCGTCCTCCGCGCCGAGAACGGCACGAGCATCTACTTCGCCGGCGACACGTGCGTCTTCGGCGACATGCAGCTGATCGGGCGGATCTACGAGCCCGACGTCGCGGTCATCCCGATCGGTGACCACTACACGATGGGCCCGACCGAGGCGGCCGTCGCGCTCGAGCTGCTCGGGACGACGCGCTGCGTGCCGTGCCACTGGGGGACGTTCCCGCTGCTGACCGGGACGCCGCAGGAGCTCGCCGCCCTCGCGCCCGACGGCGTCACGATCGAGATGATCGAGCCGGGCGACTCGGTGACGGTGTGAGGCAACGCTGGTGGGGAGCGACCGGCCGCCGGATCCCCGAGCTCGTGCTCGAGGGCGATCCGGCCGTGCCGCTCGAGGAGGCGCTCGTCGTCGACGGCGTCGGCGATCTCGAGCAGCTGCGGGACGCGTTCGAGGCCGGGACGCCGGTCGTCGTGCGCGCGTCGACAGTGGAGCGGGTGACGGCCGCGCTCGCGCGCCCGGAAATCGCGTGCGTCCTCGTCCCGGCCGACCATCCCGAGCTGCTGGAGCTCGACCTGACGAAGCTGACGTATGGCTAGCCGCCGCGGCGCCGTCGTCGCGACGTACTCGATCGCGGCGTGCGACCGCGCGGCCGGGCAGTGGGGCGTCGCCGTGCAGTCGAAGTTCCTCGCCGTCGGCGCGGTCGTGCCGTGGGCGGAGGCCGGCGTCGGCGCGGTCGCGACGCAGGCGTGGGCGAACCCGCGGTACGGGCCGGACGGGCTCGAGCTCCTGCGCGAGGGGCTGCCGGCGCAGGAGGTGGTCACGCGCCTCGTCGACGCGGATGAGGGACGCGACGAGCGGCAGGTCGGCGTCGTCGACGCGGAGGGGCGCAGCGCGAGCTGGACCGGCTCCGGCTGCCTCGACTGGGCCGGCGGACGCACCGGGCCGGGCTACGCCGCACAGGGAAACATCCTCGTCGGCGCCGCGACGGTCGACGCGCTCGCCGAGACGTTCGAAGCGAAGGCGGAGCTGCCGCTGGCGCGGCGCCTGCTCGCGTGCCTCGCCGCGGCGGAGGCGGCGGGCGGCGACAGCCGCGGGAGACAGTCGGCGGCGCTTCTCGTCGTCGAGCGTGGCGGCGGCTACGGCGGGATGTCGGACGCCGCGGTCGACCTCCGCGTCGACGACCATCCCGAGCCGATCGAGGAGCTCGCGCGGATCTACGAGCTGCATCACCGGCTGTTCGGGAAGACGCCGCGCGAGGAGTGGCTGCCGGTCGACGACGAGCTGGGCGCGGAGATCCGTGGACGGCTCGCGTCCCTCGGCTACGAGGGCAAGCTGGCGGACACGCTCGACCGCTGGGCCGGGGTCGAGAACCTCGAGGAGCGCCTCGACGGCGTCGACGAGATCGACCCGGTCGTGCTAGACGCGCTCCGCGAGGCATCGCCGTGAGGACGGTGCGCCTCGACGAGATCGAGGGCGTCCCCGTCTTCGGCACGCTCGTCTGGAAGCCGGTTCGGCGGACGCTCGGCGTCACCGCCTTCGGCATCAACGCGTACACGGCGGCGGCCGCCGGCGACGAGGTGGTCGAGGATCACACCGAGGAATCGCTCGGGCACGAGGAGGTCTACGCCGTCGTCTCCGGCCACGCCGTCTTCACCGTCGACGGCGAGGAGGTGGACGCGCCCGCGGGAACGCTCGTCTTCCTCGACGACCCGAAGCAGCGCCGCTCGGCGGTCGCGCGCAACGGGGGCACGACGGTGCTCGCGATCGGCGGCGTCCCCGGGAAGCACGACGTCTCCGCGTGGGAGTACTTCTTCCCCGCGCTGCCGGCGAAGGCCGCCGGCGACTACGACACCGCGCGGCGGATCCTCGAGGAGGGCCTCGCCGAGCGTCCCGACCTGCCGGCACTCCACTACTCGCTCGCCTGCATCGAGGCGCTCGCGGGCAATCGCGACCGAGCGCTCGACGAGCTGGACGTCGCCATCGCCGCGGCTCCCCGCTTCCGCGACGCCGCGCAGACCGACGATGACCTCGACTCGATCCGCGACGACCCGCGCTTCCCCGCGTAACCCAGGGGCCCGGCACCTCGAGGGCACCAAGTGCCTGGCACCTCGGGGGCTCCAGGTGCCTGGCACTTCGAGCGCTCCAAGTGCCTGGCACTTCGAGGGCTCCAAGTGCCTGGCACCTCGGAGGCTGCAGGTGCATGGCACTTCGAGGGGCTGAAGTGCCAGGCACTTCGTCACGGAAGCGTCACGAGGCCACTCGTGGAGCGCGATCGCCGGGCAGGCGCACTGCCCCCGCGCGGGCGCGGAGGGCCGGCACCGGGTCCGCCTCCGGACGGGCGACGACGAGCACCGCGCCGTGCCCCGGCTCGCGGACGAGCGCGTCCACGAGCAGCTGCAGCCCGACCGCGAGCGCGAACGCCTTGTGCGCCTGCCCGCCGCCGAAGGGGACGAGCTGCTCCTCCGTCGCGAGCCCCGCGACGACGTCGCCCCACGTGACCGCGCCCATCGAGACGTCCGCGACGACCGGGTTGCCGCCGGATGACGGGATCCCGATCGCGAGCGGATTCGTCCCCGCGAGCGCCGGCCCCCCACCCGGCGGAGCGAGCCGCGCGGGCGACGTCGCCGTCGCCGCCCCGACGAGACCGCCCTCCGCCAGCCGCCGCACCCAGTGCCCGAGCATCCCCGTCGGAAACGTCCGCTCGCACACGACCACCCGCGCGTGCGCCGGCGGCGACGCGAGCGCCCGCGCGACGACGCGACCGAGCACGAGATAGCCGACGGCGCCGCGCCCGTGCCAGCGCTCGAACCCCTCAGCCTCTTCGACGAGCTCCGGCTCCGCGCGTGGGTCGAACTCCTGCGTCTCGAGCCACGCGATCCGCGCGTGACCGTGACCCGGCTTGCCCCGCCGCTCCGCGTCGTCGAAGTGCGCCCACAGCGCCTCCGCGTCCGCGTCGCCGAACCCGAGCCCGCGCAGCCGCGCGAGCCCCTCGTCAGCGTCCACGCGACCTCGCGGCGAGCACGGCGAGACCGACCAGCACCGGAATCGCGACGAGCACCGGCGACACGCGCCGCCGCGCATGCGGGTACGCGCGCGCGCTGAACTCGAGCACCGGCCAGCCGCGATCGGCCGCGATCCGCCGCAGCTCGCGGTCCGGATTGACGGCGACGGGCCGGCCGACCGCCTCGAGGAACGGCAGGTCGGTGTGGCTGTCCGAGTACGCGGTGCACTCGGCGAGGTCGAACCCCTCCGCGGCCGCCAGCTCGCGGACGCCGGCCGCCTTGTTCGCCGCGTGCAGCGCGCGCACCGCGTGACCCGTGTAGCGGCCGCCCCGCACCTCGCACACCGTCCCGAGCGCGCCGTCGAAGCCGAGGTCGTCCGCGATCGCCTGGACGATCTCCTGCAGCGTGGCGGAGACGATGTACACGGGCTCGCCGCGCTCGCGATGCTGATCCACCAGATGCAGCGGCTCCGCGTAGACGAGCGGCCGGAGCACTGGCTCGAGCGCGTCGGCGACGAGCGCCCGCAGCTCGTCCGGCGTCGACCCGCGCAGTACGAGCAGCCCGTCCTCCGCGCCGCGGCGCACCGCCTCGTGGCTCGCCCCGCGCAGCACGAACAGGAGCTGCCACAACGCCGCCTTCGCCAGCTGCCACCGCGTGATCAGCCCCCGCTCGCGGAACGAGCCGGCGAGCGCGAGCGCGGACGAGCGCCGCAGCAGCGTCCGGTCGAGATCGAAGAACGCCGCCGCGCTCACACGCCGAGGCCGACGGCGGCGAGCGCGTCCTCGCGGCGGTTGTAGTCGCGGATCGAGACGACCTTCCCCTCGCGGAGCACGATCACCTGGAACAGCCGCGGGATGAACCCCTTCGCGCCGAGACGGTCGAGCCGCCTGCCGCGCAGCTGGACGAAGACCCGGTCGCCGACGTCGAGCATCTCGCCGGGGCGCATCCGGTTCGTGCCGGCCCGCCAGAGCAGCGTGCGCACGATCTGGTCGGCGTTCACGCACGGGTTCCACGCGCCCTCGCGCGCCGGGTCCCACGTCGCGTCGTCGGCGATCAGCAGCCGCAGCTCGCGGTGATTCGCCCGCATCGCGAGCCGGTAGACCTCGCGGACCGTGTCGACGTTCGGCCCCGCCACGGTCAGCCGACGAGCGGCAGGGACTTGACGATCCCGCCCGTGGCCGCCTGCGCCGTCGCGTCGATCGCCTCCGCGATCGCGACGATCGCACGCGCCGACTCCGCCTCAGGACGCGCGGCGACGATTGGCTCGCCGAGATCGCCCTGCTCCCGGAGCAGCGGATCGAGCGGCACCGTACCGAGCAGCGGCACCTCGAGCTCGGCCGCGAGCTCCGCGCCGCCGCCGCTCCCGAACACCTCGCCGCTCATGTTCTCGACGACGCCGAGCAGCCGCATGTTCGTCTTCCGCGCCATCGACGCCGCCCGCGCCGCGACGTCGGCCGCGAGCTTCTGCGGCGTCGTCACGACGACGACCTCCGCGCGCGGCAGCAGCTGCCCGAGCGAGATCGAGACGTCGCCGGTGCCCGGCGGCATGTCGACGACGAGCACGTCGAGGTCACCCCAGTGCACGTCCGTGAGGAACTGCTCGAGCGCGCGGTGCAGCATCGGCCCGCGCCACATCACCGGCTCGTTGCCGTCGAGGAAGAACCCGATCGACATCAGCTTCAGGTCGTCCTTCACCGGCGGGACGATCAGGTCGTCGACCGCGACCGGCCGCTGGCGGATGCCGAGGATGTGCGGGATCGAGTGCCCGTACACGTCGGCGTCGAGCACGCCGGTGCGGCGGCCGAGCCGCGAGAACGCGACGGCGAGGTTCGCCGTCAGCGACGACTTGCCGACGCCGCCCTTCCCGCTCGCGACCGCGATCACGCGGCAGGACGCGGGCAGCCGGATGACGCCGTCGCGCTCGGGCGCGCCGCCGCGCAGCTTCGTCGTCAGCGCCTGCCGCTCCTCCGGCGTCATCACGCCGAACCGGAGCGCGACGCCCCGCACGCCGGGGACGGCGGCGAGCGCGCGGTCGACCTGCTCCTCGAACGAGTTCCGCAGCGGGCAGCCGGCGACGGTCAGCACGATCGTCAGCGAGACGACGCCGTCGGCGATCTCGACGTCGCGGACCATGTCGAGCTCTGTCACCGGCCGGCGCAGCTCCGGGTCGATCACCTGCTCCAGCGCCTTCAGGACGGCCTCGCGCGTGGGCTCCATCCAGCGAGCGTAGCGGAGATACCGTTCCCCGCATGACGTGGATCGGGCTCGTCCGGAAGAACCTGATGCGCCGGCCGATGCGGACGCTCCTCACCTCGGCCGGCGTCGCCATCGGCGTCGGGCTGATCGTCGCGCTCCTCTCGATCTCGGCCGGGGCCGAGCAGACCGCGGGCGACCTGATCCACATCGGCCGCGCCGACTTCGGCCTGTTCCAGAGCGGCGTCTCCGACGCGACCCGCTCGCTGCTCCCGGTCGGCCTCGAGCAGCGCGTCGCGCGCGACCCGGGCGTCGCGCAGACGGCACGGATCTTCCTGCTCGTGACGACGGTGCAGGGCCAGGACTCCTCCCTCGTCTTCGGCCTCGCCCCCAACGAGTTCCCGGCGGCGCGGCTGACGCTGCTCGACGGCGACCGCTCCGGCGCGCTCGTCGGCGACGCGGGCGCGAAGCAGTTCCACGTGCGTCCCGGCTCGACGATCGACGTGAACGGCCACCGCTTCCGCGTCTCCGGCATCTTCCACAGCGGCGACCGCTTCGAGGACCAGGGCGTCGTCCTGCCGCTGCCCGCGGTGCAGGCGCTCGCGAAGCGGCCCGGCGAGGTGACGACGATCGCGGTGACGGTGAAGCTCGGCGAGACGCCGCAGACGGTGGCGACCCGGCTCGAGAAGAACTACGGCATCTCGGCGATCGTCGAGCCCGGGCAGGCGGTGAAGGTGGACACGTCGTCGCGCCTGATCATCGACGTCGGCTGGGTGATCTCGGCGCTCGCGCTGATCGTCGGCGGGATCGGCGTGATGAACACGATGGCGATGTCCGTGTTCGAGCGGATCCGGGAGATCGGGATCCTCCGCGCCGTCGGCTGGCCGGGCCGCCGCATCGCCGCGCTGATCGTCAGCGAGACGATCGGGATCTCGCTCGTCGCGCTCGCGATCGGGCTCGTGCTCGGGCTGCTCGCAGCGCACTTCTTCACGGCGCAGACCGGGCTCTCGACGCTCGTCTCGCCGAAGTTCACGCCCGGGGTGTTCGCCTGGGGGCTCGCGTTCGCCCTCGGCGTCGGGATTCTCGGTGCGATCTACCCGACGTGGCGCGCGCTCCACCTGAGCCCGATCGAGGCGCTGCGCCGGGAATAGCAGCAGGAGCGGCGGGGCCGGCGGAGAAGGTCCGGTCTCATGTCCCGCAGCTCGAGCTGGCCGATCTCCGACACGCGGCGGATCCCCGTCGCGCCGCCCTACCGCGCGCCGCGCCAGAAGCTTCCGCGCGTCGCCTGGGTGCTCGTCGTCTCCGCGTTCCTCTGCGGCGCGATGGTCAGCGCCGCCGTGTTCGCGGCGCGCTGGAAGCACGAGGCGCAGCACAGCTCGTCGGCGCAGACGGCGCTCGTCGTCGCGACGGCGCGGAGCCACTCGCTCGCCGCGGCGGCGTCGGCGGCGCAGGCGAAGGCGCGCTCCGCGAGCGCCGCCGCGCGCCACTCCCGCGCCGCGGCGGCGACGGCGTACGCGGGCGCAACCGCGCTGCGCCGGCAAGCCGCCGCGCTCGCGACGGAGCTGAGCTCGACCGCGAACGGCTCCGGCTCGGTGATCGGCGGCGCCTCCTCGCTCGGCGACGACCTGGCGAAGCTGACGAGCGAGCTGCACGCGCTCACGACCTATCTCACGACGACGCCCCCGTCGCAGATCGACGGCGGCTACGTCGCGTCGCAGACGGCGTACCTGACGAAGGCGATCGCCCGCCTCGACGGCGACCAGGCGAGCCTCGCGAGCGCCGCGGCCGCCTACGCGAGCGCCGCGAAGGCGGCTGCCGCGCACGCGTCCTCGCTGGCCGGGCACTGAGGTCGGGCACCCAGGTTCACGCTCCTCCGAGCGCCGTAGCTGTCCCTCGAAGCCTTCGCCTTGGAGATCGCGGCCGAGATAGGCGAACGTTGCGAGCGGTTCGATCGAGCGCCAAAAACGCTCCGTCGTATCGGCGGGGAGGCTGTGGGTGGCGATCAGGCGATCGAGCGCCGCTCTGGCCTCGGGAGTGACGACGATCCGCGGCATCGCCTACAGCTCATCGAGCGGTATTCCCTCGCCTCGCCCGAACTGCTCACGCCCTCGGGCGATCGACTCCCTGGCTCCCGGGATGCCGTTGAGCACGGTCTGCTGCGCCGGCGGCGCCGCGAGCACGCCGTCGCGGATGCGCAGGATCCGCTCCGCCTGCGCGGCGACGTCGTCGTCGTTCGTCACGAGCAGGACCGTCATCCCGTGCTCCTCGCGGATGCGGCGGATCAGGTCGAGGATCTGCGCTCCCGTGTCCGAGTCGAGCGCACCCGTCGGCTCGTCCGCGAGCAAGAGCCGCGGCCCGTTCGCGAGCGCACGGGCGAGCGCGACCCGCTGGCGCTCGCCGCCGGACAGCGTCGGCGGATAGCTCTCCATCCGCTCGCGCAGCCCGACCTCCGCGAGCAGCGACCGCGCCCGCTCCTCGCGCGCCCCGCGCGAACGGCGCCCGAGCATCGGCACCTGCACGTTCTCGAGCGCGGTCAGCGTCGTCATCAGGTTGTGGAACTGGAAGACGAAGCCGACCGTCCCGGCCCGGTACCCCGACGGGTCCTCGAGCCGGCCGACGTCCTTGCCGTCGACCCGGATCTCGCCCGCGTCGGGCCGGTCGAGCGCGCCGATCAGGTTCAGCAGCGTGCTCTTGCCGCAGCCGGACGGCCCGGTGAGCGCGACGAGCTCGCCCGGCTCGAGCGTCAGCGAGACGTCCTCGAGCGCACGGATGCGCCCGCCCTCGAAGCTCTTGCGGACGTGCTCGACGACGACGGCCGCGCCGCTCACTTCGGGACGATCGCCCAGCGGGCCGTCGTCTTCGCGTAGCCCGGCGCCGTCACGATCGCCTCGATGATCAGGTGCTGGTCCCGCGCGGCCGGCGGGAACGGCGGGCTCCCGGGCGTGCCGAACGTCTCCTCCCAGAAGCCGTTCTTCACCTTGTGGACGCCGATCTGCCCGACGGGCAGCGGAATGCCGACGGCGAGGAACTGGAGGTGGATCGTGCACGGGACGCGCTTCCCCGCCGCGTTCGTGACCGTGACCGAGTAGTGCCACTTCTTGCCGACGAGCGGATGGTGATCCTGCCCGACGAGCGCGACCTTCAGCTTCGGCGGCGCCGCGACCGCCGACGCCGAGATCCCCCCGGCGACGAGGAGCGCCAGACCCAGCATCAGGACACGCCGCACGCCCTCAATGCTACGCAGGACCGTGAGCCGGCGGGCCGGGTGTGGGCGCTCGAGGAGCCTCCTCCGGGAACGATGCAGCACTCGTGCCTAGAGGTCAGCGAGTGGGATGCCCTCGCCGCGTTGAATCTCCTCGATGCCGAACGCGGCCCGCTCGAACGCCCCGGGAATGCCGTCGAGCATCTCGACGATGTTGCGGGCGTCGATGTCCGCCTCGTCGATCGCCTGCGAGAGGAGGGAGCCGGCGAGCGTTTCCTCTTGGGTGTGTGCATGCCGGGCCAGGATCGCGAGCTTGTCCGCGTACTCGGGATCCAGCGTCACGCTGATTCGGGTTGGCCGCCGGGTCACCATGGAAACGTAGCGCTGGGTTCCACGAATCGTAGAAGGCCCCTTCACGGTTTCCGAGCAGCTTCGTACCAATTTCCACACTCCCTGAATCCAGGGATGCCAGCCCGGGCATTCTCGGTCGATGACCTGCCTGCGGCCGCGCCCCCCGGCGGCCGACGTCGCAAGCCATCCCATGTCCTCGGTTCGCCTCACTGCGGTGGCGGCAGCCACCCTTGCAGCCGCCTGCGCGCTCGCGGCCCCGCCGCGGGCGGGCGCCGCCACGTGCGGCGAGGGCACGTACGCGTACGCGGGCATGGGCAGCCGCGCGATCGCGAGCGGCGTCGCCGCGACGATCGCGCCGGTCGCCGCCCCCAGCGTCCGCGACGGGCACGTCGACGGCTGGGTCGGCGTCGGCGGCCCCGGGCTCGGCCCACACGGCACCGACGAGTGGATCCAGGTCGGCCTCACCTCCGTCCCCTCTGCGCCGGCGAGCCGCATCTACTACGAGATCCAGCGCCCCGGCCAAAAGGTGCAGTTCCGCGAGCTCCGCAGCGTCGGGGTCGGCGAGCCGCACCGCTTCGCCGTGCGCGAGGTCGACGGCCGCGCGAGCTGGTGGCGCGTCTGGCTCGACGGCTCGCCCGCGACGGCGGCGGTCTACCTCCCCGGCAGCCACGCGAAGTGGCGGGCGGACGCCGTCGGCGAGAGCTGGGCCGGCCGGACGAGCGGCACCTGCAACGCCTACGCCTACGCGTTCCACGACGTCGCCCTCGCCGGCCCCGGCGCGAGCGCGTGGAGCCCGTTCCTCGCCTCCGAGCACTTCCAGGATCGGAACTACCAGCTCGTGCGCCGCTCCAGCTCGAGCTTCCTCGCGCGCAGCGTGATCACGCCCGCACGCGCCGCGGCCACGACCCACCCGTAAGAGGACGGCCCGACAAAGAACGGGACGGCCGTGTGGCCGTCCCGTTCGCCATCCGCCATGGACGAGGCGGCGTCTAGCTCTTGCAGAATCCTGCGGTCGCCTTCTTCGCCTTGACCAGCGCGAGCGCGTCCTTCGCGGTCACCCGGACGTTGTGGCCCTTGATGCAGACGACCTTCGTCGTCTCGGGCGGCGTGCGGCGCTCGCCCTTGCAGGGACCGAGCTTTGCGCCGAGCGCGAGGAGGATGCGCACGGCACGCGAGTCGACGTAGATCGTGTGGCGCAGGAAGCACATGGCGACGAGGTACTGCGCCTTCGCCGAGCTGAGCGGATACGACTTGAGCTTCGGCACTGCCTGGTGCGTCGGTGCGACGACGTGAGTCGCCGCCTTGACCGCGTGCTGGACGCCCGTGGCCGCGTAGCTGAAGCCGCCGAAGGCGCCGAGCGCCACGAGCAACCCGGCCGTGAGCGCGGCGGCGAGGCCGAGCCGGAACGGGCGCCCCGGCCGGCGGTACGCCTTGCCGACCTTGTTCTCGAGGGCCTGCATGAACTCGGCGCTCGGCTCGGGCCGCTCCGCGCGAAGGTCGCGCTCGAGCCGGTCTCCGCGCCTCCAGAAGCTCTTCATCCGTCAGTCCCCCTCGGTCGCCGATCACGCGTACACCCCTACTACCCGCGGAGGGCCGAAAACCTTACGGGTGGGCGACCGCCTGGTAGACCTGGGCGATCTCGGGGCCACGCGGATTGAGCGCGGAGGCCCGCACGAGCGCGTTCACCTGGGCCTGGCCCTTCGTGGCGGCGACGAGGTCGAGCCAGGAGACCCAGTCGTTCGGATCCTTCGCGATCGCCTTCCGGAGGCTCCGCTGGGCTGCCGCCTTGTCGTGGGCGCCGAGCTGCGCCTCCGCGAGCCGCTGCCAGCCGGCCGCCGACCACGGCATCCATCGGATCGCCGTGTGCGCGTGGCGCTCCGCCGCGCTCCAGTTCCCGGCCTGGAGTGCGGAGTCGCTCGCGGCGAGGGCAGTGTTCCCGACGAGGCCGAGCAAGGCCACGACGCCGAGCGCGACCGTCGCGACTCCGGCAGCGACGCGCACACGCCCAGAAATCGGCGCCGGCTCGCGTTCCTCGCGCACGGCGAGCAGGCAGGCGAGCCCGCAGAGCACGGCGGCGAGCGTCACGCCGGCGAGCTCCCAGTCCCAGTCGGCGATCGCGTGGACGAGGTAGACCGAGAACGCCGCGCCGGCAGCGGGCACGAGCGGATGCCGCCGCATCCGCACCGCCGCGACAAGCGGGAGTGCGAGCGCGCCGAGCAAGAGCACGAGCCCGAGCGGGCCGAGCTCGGCGAGCGTCTCGAGGTAGAGGCTGTGTGCGTCCTTCACCTGCTGCGCCGAGGTGCGGTGCACGAGGTACCACCGCTCGTAGCTGCCGGCCCCGCCGCCGCCGAGCGGATGCGCCTTCACCTCGAGCCAGGCGACATGCCAGAGCTCGGTGCGGCCGCTGCTGGAGAGGCTGAAGAGCCGGGAGTTGAGATCCGCACCTCCCTTCCCAGCCGACGTGAACGAGTCGTACGCCTTGCGTGCGATCGTCGGCGGGCTCCCGTCGCGGGCGATCCCGGCGCCGATGGCAACGAGCACGGCAGCGATCAGCACGCCGGCGAACACGCGCCGCACCGTCGTCCCGAAGGTGAAGTTCCGCTCGACGAGCTGCGCAAGCAGCGCCGCGACTGCCGCCATGATCGCCAGCAGGAGCAGCGCGAGCGCGAGCCGACGCCCGTCGTGCTCCGCCTGCGGCAGCACCGAGCTCTGGCGCGTGAGGGCGCGGTAGCTGGAGGCGATCGCGACCGCGATGATCGGCCACGGCAGTACGAAGACCGACACGGCTGCGAGCTGGAGCCGCCGCGCGTCGAGCGCGAACAGCACGACGAGACCAGCGAAGAGCGCCAGCCACGCACCGCGGCTGTATGTGAAGTACAGCGTCGGCACGAGCACGAGCAGGCTCGCTGCGGCGAGCGCGCGCGTCACGGGACTCTTCCCGCGTGCGGCGAACCCGAGCGCGATCACCGCGCCGATCGCGGCGAAGACGCCGAGCCCGTTCCAGTAGCCGACCGGCGTGTTGAGCCGGTAGACGGCGAGCGGATCGTAGCTGCCGACGTGCGCTGGGAAGAGCCGCGTCGCGAGCGCGTACGCGCAGTCGAGCGTCGTCGCCGCGAGGACGGCTCCGAGCAGCGGCCGGGCGGGCGCGAGCGCGAGGACGGCGGCGACTGCCCCGATCAGGACAAGCCCGCGCTGTCCCTCGAGAACCGACGACGGGAGATCGATCGACCACAAGCCCGACAGCCACGTCCAGCCGACGAGCGCGGTGACGAGCCCAAGGAACACGAGCTCGAGCCGGCCGACGCGGACGCTCGTGCGCAGGATGAGCGCCGCGGTCGCGACGAAGAAGAAGGCGAGTCCGCTCCAGCCCCACGAGGTCGGGAAGAAACCGCCGTTCGCTGCCGCGAGCCCCGCGGTCGCGACGAACGCAGCGGTGAAGAACAGCGCCTCCGGCAGGATCGCCGCGATGCGCTCGCCGCGCGCGGCCGGCACCGCAACCGCGCTGCTCACGGCGACGTCTCCGCCTGGAACGAGCGTGCGTCCGCCGGCGTCGTGTCCTCGCGCTCGAGCACGCCGCGCAGCCGCGCGAGCGCGCGGTGGAGCGCGACCTCGACCGCGTTCGTCCTCATGTCGAGCAGCTCGCCGATCTGGCGCGCGCTGAGATCCGCGCCGTAGCGGAGCGCGACGAGCTCGCGGTCGCGCTCGTCGAGCCGCGACACCGCCCCGCGCAGCTCGATCCGCCGCAGCGTCGACTCTTCGTGCTCGTCGCCCGCGATCTCGGGAACGTCACCAGTCGGCGTTTCACCGCGAAGCGCCGCGTCGGCGATGCACCGCCGCGCGATTCCGATTAGCCACGCGGCGGGATCCCCGCGGCGGGAGTCGTAGCTGTCGCGATACCGCAGCGCCCGCTCGAACGTCTCGCTGGTGACGTCCTCAGCGTCGACCCCGTCGCCGATCCGGTAGGCGGCGTACGCATAGACGCGGCGGATCAGCGGCCGGGGATCGGTGAGGGGATCGCTCACGGCTGCACTCCTGACGCGATGCTCGGAATGTCTTGGCGGACGCCGAGCCCGGCGCGTTGGATTGAGTCCTGGAGCACTGTCTCGAACCGATCAGCAACAGGGCCAATCGCAAAGGCTTCGGTCGCATACGCGCGGGCGCTCCTCCCGAGGCGATCGCAACCGGCGGTGTCGTCAAGAAGCTGGATGACAGCATCGACGAAGCCGGACTCGTCATCGGGATCGACGACCCTGCCCGACTTCGCGCGCACAATGGTCTGCGCGCCGAGGTTCTCGATGGGAATCGAAGCCACGATAGCCCGCCCGGCGCAGTGATAGCTCAGGATCTTCGACGGGACCGAGTAGACCCCGGCATCGGACTCGAGCACGGCGAGCAGCACGTCAGCGCTTGCAAGCACATCGGGAAGGAGCTCATACGGTTGGAAGGTGAGCACCTGTATTGACGCGATTCCTTCGACTCGCGCGCGTTCCCGCAGCCACTCGGCGCCTCGCCCTTCCGACACGACGACCATGACGTCTCGGTCGCCCCGCATCCGGCGCGCCACTTCGAGGATCAGTGCCGGGTTGTGCTTCAGACCCAACGTCCCCGAGTACAGGGCAACGCGCTTTCCGATGAGCGCGTGACGGGTAGCCCACGGATTCTCCCGAGGTCGCTCGGGCAGTTCGTCGAGGGGCGCCCAGTTCTCGATCACACGTACGCGGCTCTCATCCACGCCCCAGCGGCGGAGCGCAGGAAGAAAGTCGTCGGAGATCACGACGACACCATCGCTTCTGCGCAACTGCGCGCCTTCGATCGCGGAGAACCAGCGCCCCAGCCCGGCTCCAGGGACCTTTCCGAGCTTCCTCTGAGCGCCACGGATCATGCCTTCGCTGTAGATGTCCTGCTGCCAGAAGACGAAAGGGATCGACGCACGACGGCATGCACGAAGAAGACGCTCCTGCGCGAACAACGGAGTGTTTGCCGAGAGCACGACGTCTGGCTGCAACGCGAGCACGCATTGAGCTACGCGTCCGCCGTAAACGCGCTCCTGCGAAACGCGGCGCCAGGAGGCGGATCGTGCGATCACGTTGTGATGATTGACCGGTTCGATCGACAGTCCGGGTGGATCTTCCGGCGTCGCGACGAGCGCGCCCTTTCCCGAGATATACGACGGGCACCAGAGATGAGTCACTCGATGACCTCTGCGAGCCAACTCGCGACTCAGCTGCACCTGAAACGGATGGCCCGAGTAGTCGTGAACCGCGACGTTCATGCCCGCACCGCTTGAACAACGAGCTTGTTACCCCATCGACCAAGCAGCGCGTTGACCGCGCGAAAGGAATACCGCGCAAGCGGAAGGACGACCGACCGCGAACACACGCGCATCGCCGGCCCCGGCTCGTGCCGATAGAACATCGCGTACCTGTCGGCACGCCTGACCGAGAATCCCTCCGTCTCGAGCACCGTGCGGAGCTCGTCGAGGTGCAATCGGGCGACCCGGTTCCCCGCCTCTTCGCGTTCGAGTGCCAACCCGATTCGAACGGCGATTGCAGTAGCGAATGCGTCAGCCGGCTCCGTGACACAGACGGCCTGCCTCGCAACGCGCGCCATCTCGGTAAGGCCAACAAGCGGCCGCTCGATGTGGTGCAGGCCGTCGTGCACGTACACGACGTCGAACGCCGAGTCGCCGAAGGGCAGGCGTTCGACATCGGCGACGATCGACTCGAACGAGAGGCCGTGCCGGCGGGCGCGGTCTCGCGCACGCCGCGCCGCGCCGATGGAGATATCCGAGGAGACGACCTTCGCGCCCGCGTTGGCGAGAAACTCGGCGTCCATTCCCGAGCCACCGCAGACGACGAGGACGCTCTCCCCGTCGAGCGGCACGGCGCGCACTGCTCGACGGAACTTCTGCCCGAGAAGCCAGCCGTAGAAGGGCGGCGCGCCGGTCGGTCTTTCGATCTCGAACTCGGAGTCAGTCTCGCTGTCGAAAAAAGCTGCCTGGAGGCCTGACTCCTCGGTCATGCCCGCGACGAGGACAGCCACCCCGTCGACGATGGGGTAGCGCCGGCCGCAACCCGAGCAGACGTACTCGACGGTCGGCTCGAGCCGGCTCCGGCAGCTGGGGCAGACGAACGAGATCTCGCTCATCTCTGCTCGCCCCGCTCCAGCTGAAGCTCGGCGATCTTCGCGTTGACGAGAGCCTCATACGACGCGAGCAGCGACGCGTAGACGAGTCCGGGGCGGCCGTCGAGGAAGCCTCGCTTGACGACGTAGATCCAGAAGAACCGAATCGCGGGCCTGCCCGGTAGTCGGTACCACACGCGAACCTTGAGGAAGCGTCGTCGCTGGGGCCACGTACCGAAGAGCCGTCCTTGCCTCTGGTCGCCCCACCCTTGCTCCCTCGCACGCAGAATCTCCTCGGCCTCGAGCCTCGCGTAGCGAACGTGTCGCTCCATGAACGCGTCGATGCCCTTCAGGCTCTCGTGGTACAGCGTCTCGCGGAGGAACGCGACCTCGCCGTCGACGATCACACTCTCGTGCACGGCACGTGGCTCGAAACGGCCTCGCGAGCGTCGGAACAGGCGGAGCTGGTACGCCGGATACCACCATGCGTGTTCGAGAGGACGGCCCATGAAGACGTTCATCTCCGGCAGGTAGAACCCGACGACATCAGGGCGACGCACAGCGGATCGGATCTCCTCGACGACCGGCGGCGTGAGGTACTCATCGGCATCGAGGAAGAGAACCCACTCGGTCTCGATGGGAAGATTCTCGAGCGCCCAGTTCTTCTGCTCCGCATATCCGCTCCACGGATGCCCGACCACGGTGGCTCCGGCCGCCTCGGCCAGCTCGCGAGTGCGATCGGTGCTTCCGGCGTCGACGACGAAGACCTGTCCGAGAGACCTCGTGGAGCGCAGGAGACGCTCGATGTGCAGCTCTTCGTCGAGAGTCGCAACGATCACCGTCACCGCTGCCTCGTCCGGCATTCCCGTTGCGACGGCCGGAAGCGGCGGCAGATGATGCTTCCGCGTCAGCGAGCGGGCATACACATCGTGGATCAGGGCTCCGTGCCGCGCGCGCGAGAACTCCTCGGCGGCTGCAATCCGTGCAGCGTCGGAGTATTGATGCAATTGTTCCCGGTCCACCGACAACGACGCGAAGAGGGTCCCAAGTGCTTCCGGGTCGACCTCGACCACGGCCCCGCATCGACGTCGCGCGACGATCTCCGAGACCCCGACCTGCGGCGAGACGACGACGGGGACGCCTGCGCTCAGCGCCTCCGCGGCCGCCACGCCGAAGCACTCGTACGCCGAGGGCATCGCCAGAACGTCGATCGATGTGAGAAACGCGGCCTTCCCGGACTGATCGACGAAGCCGAGCCACTCGATGCGGTCGCCGACGTCGCACTCGCGCGCCACTGTCCGAAGTCGCTCGAGCTCGGCACCCTCACCCGCGACGAGGAGCTCGACGTCCGGACCGGCAGCGGCAATCGCACGTATGAGGACGTCCACGTTCTTCTTGGGATGCAGGCGGCCGAGGAATCCGACTCGCAGCCCGTCTCGGGGCCGGCCGTTCGTCGAGGAGAGCCCGGGCGGGGCGACTGCATGCGGGATGACGACCGTTCGCCGACCTTGCGGATCTCCGCTGTCGGATTGCTCGAGCGGTGACGCCACGATGATGCGATCGAAGCTTCGCAGGTAGATGCTCCGAAGGAGGCGCTTCGCGAGTCGGTCGATTCCGCTCGACTTCTCGCGGTCGAAGTCGGTAAGGGACTCGTGCGTCGAGAGAACAGCCGTGCGGCGCCACAGCCGAGACGACGTAAGCGCGGCAAGCGTCGTGAACGTCCATGCACCGTGAATGTGGAGAACGTCGTACCTGCGTGCATTCCGCAGAAGCCAGGCAGCTGCATCTGTGCTGACTCCCCATCGCCAGGCAGAGCGACCGAAACGCTTCGACGTCGGGAACGCATACACCCTGATCTCGGCGTCCTCGAGCACTCGGGCGTTCTCGGCAACCGGCTCCGTGATCTCACCGTCGTACACGTACGCAAAGTCGTTGACCAGTCCCTTGTCCCGGAGCGCGAGCGCCGTCTGGATCGCGGATGCAGGCGGCCCACCGACGGCTGGATCGAGCCCCGCTATCACCTGAAGCACGCGGGGCTTGTCGATGCGCACGCTCACGACGAACCCCGGAGCGCGGCGACAATTTGGGGGCCCGAGGCAGCCCACCTCTGCGGACCGACAGCCGCTGCAACGGCCGCGATCACACCCTCGGCAGCGCGGTCGTAGGTGTACTTCGACGAGATCTCGAGCGCCGCAACACCGAAGTCGGCGCGAAGCGCCTCGGAGCAGACGAGCCGCTCGAGGGCGCCTGCGAGGGCCGCGACGTCGTCATGCGGCACGGTGAATCCGTTCCCGCCGTCCACGACAAGGTCGGTCGCCGATCCCACTCGGTCGGAGACGACGACGGGCAGGCCGAAGTTCAAGGCCTCGTTGACGACGAGACCCCATGTCTCGTCGTGCGAGGAGAAGAGCGTGAAGACGTCGGCGGCGGCGTAGGCGCGCCCGATCCGCGTCCGATCGAGGAAGCCTGCGAATGCGACGTCCGGGATCACTTCCTCCCTCACGACCCGTCTCATGTCCGCCTCGAAAGGACCGGTTCCGACGACGAGGAGCGCGCACCGGCGTTTCCTTCTGATCGATGCGTAGGCCTCGAGCACCCGAAGAGGCTGCTTCTTCTCGATGAGGCGGCCGACCATGAGCACCACGGGGCGGTCGGACGGAAGCCCGAACTCGGCCCGCACCTCGTCGCGCCGTGAAGCCAGCAGTCCCGCCTCTGCTCGGAGCGCGTCGTTGTCCACTGCGTAGGGTGTCCAGAAGAGTCGGTTGGGGTCCAAGCCCCAGCGCTGGAACCACCGCTGGTTCTCGGTGCCGATGAAGAGGCCGTAGCTGCCCTGAAAGAGTCGGCGAAGACCGAGGCCCTTCAAGAACGTCTTCCAGGGGGATCGCTGATTGAGGAGCGTCTGCTCCTCGCGGTACAGGACCGGTCGGCCCCGCGCCTTCTGCGCCATCGCAGCGAGCACGTGGGTGACCGTGTGATACCCGTGCAGCCACAGCGCGTCGTAGTTGCCCCGCCAGATCTGTGTCACAACGTCGGGGTCCCGGAGATCGAGGACGGAGCCGCCGCTCGGATTCCTCGCCGCCCGTTTCAGAAAGACCGAGCGATAACCCGACAACGGGTCGACGCCCCATTCGACGGGCATGCCGTACCCATTGTCGAACGGCCGGAGCGCGCCTGCAGTCGACGCGAAGATGGCCGTGAAGTCGATGCGCGGGTCGTCGGCAAGGCGCCTGTACAGCGGCGCCTGGTAATAGACCGGTGACCCGGCGACCAGGGCGAGCCGGATCTTCATCGAGCCACTCCGTCAATCCGAGGCTGGCGGACGATATCGGCCAACCGCCAGGCGACCCCAACGGGATCGGTGCTCCACTTCAGCAACCGTCCGACCAGCTCGCCGGACACGTCGTTTCCACGGGATGCGTGCCCGCTCAGCTTCCGGGAGAGGGCGCGGTGATCGCTTTCGTACTGTGCCCTGAGTTGCCGCGAGCCCGATATGGACGAGCCGTGAACTGCGAACACGCCCCAGTACTCGTTCCGCCGGCGCATTCGCGCGCCGGAGAGCGTCAGATCCACAAGCAGCTCCGCGTCCCAGCAGGTTGCGTTGTCGACGTTGAACCCGCCCGTCCGCCGAAAAGCATCCGCCCTGATGAACGTCGCCTGCTGCATGACGTTCGCGCAGCCGTGCGTGAATCGCCACGTGGTGAAAGGGCTCGAGCGGAAGCGACGGATCGGCGTCCCGTCCGAATCGACGAGGTACCCGTTCCCGTACACGACGTCGACGTCTCGATGTGAACTCAGAAAGTCGATCGCGCTACGGGCCGCTCTCGGCAACAGGGCGTCGTCGGCATTGACATAAGCGAAGACGTCGCCTGTCGCAAACGAGAAGCCCTTGTTGAGCCCATCCGCAGGCCCCCGGTCGTTCTCGAAGATCACACGGGAGAGGCGGTCGCAATACCGATCGATGATGTCTCTACTGCCATCAGTCGATCCTGCGTCGACGACGATGTACTCGAGCTCGGCGATATCCTGGCCGAGCACCGACGTGAGCGCCCGCTCCAGGAACAGCGCCTGATTGAGCGACACCGTGACAACGGATAGCTTCACGATGCCCACTCCGGATCCTCTTCGGGGATCGGCTCGCGCTCTCGCCCCGTCACGGGCATGCCCCGACTGCGCCGCACCACGCCCCGAAGCCGGTCGCGCGTGAAGAGCAGGACGATCAAGTAGAAGGGGACGAGTAGGCGCCGTTCGGCGCCGAACGGCGAGAACAGGATGTCCCACACGAACAGGAGCCCGACGAACGCCGCCAGCGGCGTCATCCGGTTTCGGAGCAAATAGAGCCGGGAGAGAACAGCGACTCCGAGGCCGAGCGCCCAGAACCACAGGAACGTTCCGAACACCCCCGCGTCCACCCACGCGCCGAGAAGATGAGAGTGCTCCGGGATCAGATCCCCGTACGCGTACGGGATGACCTGATAGCCATACCGTTCCAGCTCAGCGATCATCAGCGCCGCGTACTTCGGATCCTTCGCCCACGAGCCGTGCCCGATCAGGGGTGAGTCCTTGATCGCGTCCAGCGAGGCCAAGATCTCGGGTCGACCGCCGACGATCACGCCGAGAGCGCCGGCCTGGCTCTCGTACTTCGTCTGTGCCGCACGACCCAGGAGGCCGTCGTTCGCAGCGCGCGCGTAGAGCTTCGTAAAGCCGAATGCAGCGAGGGCGCAACATGCGCACAAAGCGATCGTCTTCGCGACGGACGGGACGCCGATTCTGTGCGCGCGCCGATGCCCGAACGCAGAGAAGAATGCGAAGCCGCTAGCTACGGCGCAGATGCCCGCAAGGCTCCGGTAGCCCTGCTGCAGATTGACCACCGCGATGAACGCGATGAGCGCCGGCGGCACGAACGGAAGGCTGTAGACACGCCTTGTGGTCGCGAGAAGAACGACGCCGAGCGTGAGAGGGAGCGCGACTCCGAACTTCCACGGATCGCTGATCGCGTACGGCGTGGGCCGGAGGTAGAACTCGGCGAGCAGCCCAACGACGATACCCCACGCAAAGAGTCGCATTCGCCGCGGATCGTTTCCGATGAGCAGGTACAGGGCAGCGAAGTTCGCCAGCAGGAACGCGATGTTCGCCCAGCCACGCGAGTAGTCGATGAACGCGGAGCCGCGGTAGATGTCGGTCCAGATCTGCGCGACGAGCCAGATGGTCCCGAGCAGAAGCGGAACCTGCGGGATGCGCCGCCGCCCTGCGATGTGAGCCTGATGGAGCAGGAACGGCAGCGCCGCGACGAGCATCAACTCGCTCACGTAGAGCTGGCCCACCGTGTGGATCTGCAGAATCAGCAATGCCGGGACAGCGAAGACGAGCACGTCGCCGAACCCAAGGCGCCGGACGGCCACGGACGAGGGCGAGGGCGAGGGCGAGGGCGAGTGAAGCACTACGCGGGCAGCCTGGGCGCTCATCGCACGACCTCCGTGCCTGTGAGAAGCCGCCGGTACAGTCGGACGAGACCCTCGGAGTAGTGCGACTGGCGATACGCACGGCGTACGAGCGCCGCGTTCGCAGCGCCAATCGCCTCGAGGTCGTCGAGTCTCTCAGCGGTCTCCTCGAGCGCATTCGCAAGCGAGACTGCGTCGCCGGGCGGAACCAGCCGACCGTGCACCCCGTCGTCGACGATCGAGCCGGCGTTCGGCGTGGTGATGACAAACCGCCCGCAGGCCAGCGCCTCGAAGACGACCCGAGCGGACCCCTCGGCGAAGCTGGGGAAGACGAACGCGTCGAGGTCGACGAGCCAACGTGCGAGCTCCGACCGGGAGAGGTTTCCTCGATGGCGAACACGGTCGTCGGTCAAGAACGACGCATACTTTCGCGCCATGACGCCTGAGATCGGCCCAGCCAGCTCGAGCCGCCACGGCGCAGTCACCATCGACAGAGCCTCGACGAGCACTGCCACTCCCTTGCGTTCCTCGAACGCCCCTGCGAACCCGAGTCGCAGGACGCCGGACGCGTTTCGCCGAGGCGTCGCGGGAATCGATTGGAGGAATCGATCATCGACCCCCAGATAGAGGACGTGGATCCGTCCTGGATCGTGGCCGCAGTGGATGAACGTCTCGCGCACGAATGTCGAGTTCACCAGCACGGAGTCCGACGCATCGAGATCGGCGGAAAGAGATCTCAACACGCGCGACCGCGGGAGTCTCGGCGTCCCCAGCTCTCCCTTGCTCTCGACGAGGCTCTCGAGCACACCCGGATGCGCGATCGAGTGGTCGCAGAGCGCGAACATTCCGCGCCGTCGCGCCTCATATGTCGACTCGAGGCCGAAGCCCGACCGATAGTGGTAGATCTCGGCATCGGAATGACGCCTTACCGCCCGACGCGCACGAAGTCCGAACGTCCGCAACGCGGCGGCGTCTAGACGCTCGGCAGGCGACTTCCAGCCCCGGGACCGTGCTGCCGAGCCGAGCTGACCGAGCAGCTCGGGAATCCACAGAGCCTCGACGCGCGAGGATTCGATGTTCTCGTCTCGATCGAGAAACCTCCTCGCGCGCGTCGATCCGCTTCGGTTCAGCACCGAGCCGATGAGCCTCGAGCGACGGCCGGGGTATGCACCGGTAACGAATCCGGCAAGCGCTCCGCGGCGCTGCAGCTCGGACGCCGCGACGGCGAGATGGAACCGGTTGAGACCGTTCGCGATCACGACGCGCGGTGTCAGTGCTGCCTCACTCGCCTCGGGAAGCCCGTCCCGCGACGCCGACATGACTGCGGTTGCGGTCATGACGCACCTCCGGCAGCCCTGGCCTCTTTCCAGGGTGCGTCAGTTCCACCCACGACCTCACGAATCGTCAGGCCGCTCTTCCGAGTGAGTCGACGAAGCGACCAGCCCGCGCTGACGGCATACGCCGCAAGGGACGCAATCGCTGCACCTACGATCCCGAGCAGGGGGAGTAGCGCCACGAGGAAGACCAGCGTCACACCGAGCGCGACGAACTCTGCAATGCCCGCGTCAAGCGGACGCCCGATCCCTTTCAGCAAGACGCCCGAGACTCGAGCCAACGTGAGCGCCACAGCAGCCACGAGCAGGATCCGACTCGCGGTCGCCGCACCGCTGAACGAGGAGCCGAAGAAGAGGCCGACGAGCGTCGGAGCGAAGACGATCATCGGAATGGAGATCGCCGCCGCAACGACGAAGGTGAGCCTCAAGTAGCGGCGCGCCAGGACTCGCCTCGTCGACTCGTCTGCGGCGGCCACCGTCGGAAGCACGACGATCCCCACCGATGCCCCGACGAGGTTCGTAAGCGACGTGAGCGTCACGGCCACGACATAGAGACCGAGTTGCGCCGGCGCGAGAAAGACCGAGATGAGGAGCTGATCGAGACGTTCGTTGAACAGCGCGGAAACGTTGCTCGAATGACTACGGACGGCGAAGCCGAGCAGACTACGCGCGAGGCCGGTGTCAACTCGCAGCCCTTCCTTTGTGACGCGCAGCATCATCGTGACCGAGAGGGACAGGCAGATCACGTAGGCCGCGAAGTAGGCGCCGACGACGCGGTGCAGTGTCATCGCATGGAACACGGCGAGAGAGACGAAGGCGACCGCAACGACGACGATCTGGAGCACCCGGACGACTTGGTATGCGCTGAATCGACCAAGGCCTTGCAAGATGCTCATCGCGTAGATGTTCATCAGGAACACCGGGATGTACGCCAGGAAGATCTGGGCCGTTCGTACCGTGTCAGAGTCGAAGCTGTGCAAGGCCAAGGGCAAGACGAGCCACCCGATCGCGATCAGGACGACCGACTGAGCGAGACAGAGCGCGATCGACGTACCTACGAGGGCACCCAGTCGTGGCTCTCTTGCAGCGTGGTACGCCACCGAATCTGCAAGCCCGAGGCTGCCAATGGTCGTCAGCAGTCCCGTCCAAAGCAGAATGCCTGCGAGCTCGCCGCGGCCGTGCGGCCCGAGCTGTCTCGCCAGCAGGACACCCGTCACGACTGTCAGCCCCTGGATCGCGAGCGAGCTGCTGAAGCTCCCGACGAGAGGACGCCGAAACGAGCCTCCGGGCATCTAGAGCTCGGCGGACGACGTAGATGGTCGCCGGATGCACATCATCGATTCCGCTGCAGGAGCCAGTGCCGATTCGAGAGCGACTCGAAGGTGTGCGTGGCCAAAAGCTCGCGCGCTTCGTCGACCGCATGGGGGTGGTGGAACTCGACAATGAACGCTGCATCCGTTCCGCGCGCCAGGGACAGACCGCCGCGCAGAATGTCGATCTCCGCGCCCTCCGCATCGATCTTCACGAGCAGCGGAGTGCCGTACGACCCTCGAACGAGCATGTCATCGAGCGAGAAGCAGGTGACCTCGACCCCGACGCCCGTCTCGCTCCCAAGGCTCGCCATGCTCGTCGAGGCGTGAACACGCAGCTTGCTCCGGCCCGGCTCTCGCGCCAGGGCCGCCGCGTGGACGTGGACGTTCATCAGCCTGTTCGCCCGGATCGTGCGTGCAAGGCGAGCGCGATTCGCGGCCAGCGGCTCGATCGCATGGACTGTTCCTGTTGGACCGACGCACCGCGCCGCCAGTGCGGTGAAGAACCCGATGTGCGCACCGACATCCCAGACGGTCGCGCCCGGATGAAGCAGCCTAACGAAGGCATCCTGAACGCCCGGTTCGTAGCGACCTGTCCAGTAGAACTTCTCGTTGCGCGGATCGATACAGACGCGGAGTCCTTTGGCGTTTCCCGCGCGCACAACCACCGTCGTCGTCGCGCTCGGCAGGAGCGGATTCAGAACACGTCGCGCGATGCGCGCCGATCGCGCAGTGGGTTCGAAGCGGGTCGCAGCCGATGCGGGCACCGAGTTCATGAGAGCGACGAGCACCCTGCTTGAGACCGACGCGGCGGACATCAAGCTCCACGAACCATGCTCGGGATCGTTCGGAACAGGAGTCGGATATCGCCGCCGAGCGACCAGGTGGTGACGTACAGGTAGTCGAGCCTGATCATCTCCTCGAAGCCGATCTCGTCGCGTCCGAGAACCTGCCAGAGGCCGGTGATTCCCGGCCGCAGCCCGAGGCGGCGCTCTGCCCATGCATGCACATGAGCGTGCTCGTCGAGGATCAGGGGCCGTGGCCCGACGAGGCTCATCTCGCCGCGGAGCACGTTCCACAGTTGCGGCAACTCGTCGAGCGAGTACCGGCGCAACAGCCGTCCCAGGTGCGTGACGCGCGGATCGTCATCGATTTTGAACATCCGCGAATCGCCGCCGTTCTGCGCGTGCTTATTGAGGTGAGCCACCTCGGACTTTCGCGAGTCGGCGTCCACGACCATGGTCCGGAACTTGACGATCCGGAACGTCCGGTCTCCCACGCCCATCCGCACCTGGCGGAACAAGACCGGGCCGCGAGAATCGAGCTTGATAGCAACCGCGACGATTGCAAGGAACGGCGAGAGCACGATCAATCCGAGAGCCGACAGCACGACGTCCATCGTTCGCTTGAGCAGCTGGGACGATCGCGCAAGGCCCGATGCCGGCAGGCCGATCAGCGGCAAGCCCTCGACGGTGTGGATGTCGACGCCGGGCCCCACGAGCTCGAACAGACGCGGAACCACGTCCACCTGCACGCCAAGCTCGTTGAGGGAGCGAACGAGATCGAGGGTCTGCGCATGCGACTCCTTCGAGAACGCGATGATGACGCGCTCGATGTCGAAGAGGCGAACGATTGCCGGCAGTCGCTCGGTCCCGCCGAGCACGGTCAATTGCTCGAGATCGTCGCGCCGCTCCTTCGGCTCCGCGTCGATGAAGCCGACGAGATTGATCCCGTACTCTCGATGCTGGAGCAGCTTCTTTGCGATCAACTGGCCGATCTCGCCGGCGCCGACGATCACGGTGTTCTGAAGGTAGACGACGTTCCGCCTCGCCAGGGAGCGGGCTGCAACCCGGCCGAGGGAGATCAGCGCGATCGCCGCCGCCCAGAAGATGATGAGCTTGGGAGTCGTCGGGCTGGCGAGCCTCGTGAGATACATAGCGACCCAGAACAGCCAGGTGCAGACGGTGATCATGTGGAAGACGGTCACGAAGTCGTCGACTGTCGAGTGATCCGTTCGCTCCTCGTCGCGGTCGTACAGCCCATACAGCTTCGCGACGACGACCCACAACGGCAGCGTCGCGAAGAAGGTCACGGTTTCGCTGTGTGTGTCGAGCGCGCCGAGGCTGTTGTGGTAGTTGACCACCCACTCCGCAAGCAGCATCGCCGCGACGAGCCCGATAAGGTCCGCGGTGAGCAGCATGCGCCGCACCAGCCAGCCGCGACGTCTCACGACGGCCGTCCGGCGGCGGCGGTCGAGAATCTCCAGCGTCCGCTCGTCGACGGCCGCTGTCATCTCGTCGTGAATCTCGAGTCCCTGGAGCAAGGCGGCACGCTCCGTCGTGTTCATCGCAATGGGCCCCCACGCGCGAAGAGGGCACCCGCGACGACGTTTCGGATCGCCTCGGGGGTAGGCCCATCGGCGTTGCCCACGACCTCCCAGCGACCGGCGCGGAAGAGACGCAACTCGTGGTCGCGCAGCCCGAGATGGATGACCGGCAGGTCGCGCTCGCTCGCGTACGCCGCGGCCTCGCTCGCGACCCTCTCGCTGTCGACGATTACGGCGTCGGGTTGGAGCCAGCGCAGCAGGCCGGCGACGTCGCCGCCGCGGTCGGAGAAGGTGTGGACCTCCGCGAACTCAAGTGCAGAGCCCACGGCCTCCCCCAACAGCGGAACGGCGCAGACGACCGCGACGAGGGGTCGCGTGGTCTGGGCGGGCCGCAGCTGGGTGACCTTCATGCGATCTGCGTGGCGGCAACCGATGCCTCCTCTGGACCGAACGCTGTTCGGTAGAACGTCGCGGCCGCCTTGCGCGACGGGAGCTCGAGCTTCTGCAGGATGTTCTGGACGTGGCGCTTGACCGTGAATTCGGAGATCGTCAGCGCAGCGGCGATCTGCTTGTTTCGCGCGCCCTGAGCGACGAGGTCGAGGACCTCGCGCTCGCGCGAAGAAAGGACACCGGCCCGGTCGCGTGCACGCGTGCGTTCGTCGATGCCGTGCAGCGCGTCGATCATCAGCGAAGCGAGATCGCGCGACAGCGGAGCCTCGCCCTGGACGACGCCGCGGAGCGCGCGAACCAGCCCTTCCGGGGAGATCTCTTTGTGGAGGAAGCCGTGAGCGCCGGCGCGGACCGCTGCGAGCACGGTCTCGCGCGACGGCTCGAAGCTCCAGACGATCGTGTACGTCGAGCAGCGCTTCCGGAGCCGCTGGACGGCGGAGACGCCGCCGTACGGCGGGAGCTCGAGATCGATGAGGGCGATGTCCGGACAGTCCTGCTCGATCGCGTGGAGGACGTCGTCGAACGACTCGGCCTCGACGATCTCGAAGTCGCTCTCACGCGCGAGGAGGTTGCGCACGCCCGAGCGGAAGATCTGCAGCGAGTCCGCGACGAGGATGCGGGTGCGCCTCACACCTCTGTCCTCGCCTGGGCAGCCTTCTCGCTCTGATGGTACGGGCGGCCGTACCCATACCCGTAGCCATAGCCGTAGCCGTAGCCCTCGCCGTATGCCTGCTCCTCGCCGGCGTCGGTGACGACGAAGCCGAGCACCGGCGTCGGCACCGTCGCCAGCTGGCGTGAGAGCTCGCTCAGCATGTTCCGGCTGACCACCTTCATGCGGGTGACGACGACGATCCCATCCACCTTGGTGCTCAGGGTCATCGCGTCGCCGACGTGAAGCACCGGAGGTGCGTCGATCAGCACGATGTCGGCGCGTTCACGCAGTTCCGAGAGGATCTCGCCGAGCGCCTGTGTGCCGACGAACTCGCCCGGATCGGGCGGGATCGGGCCCGACACCAACACCTCGAGGAGGCCTCTGACCTGCTTCGCGCCATTCGCCCCGTTGCCGTTCGGGTGTCCGTTGGCGCCTACGGTGCGCACGTTGCCGGTGCGTTCACGCGGTGATTCCCCGTTCGTGATCGCAACCGCCACCAATGCCTGCTCGAGCGCTACGTGGCCTAGAGCCACCTGGGTAACGCCCGGCCCGGAGATATCGAAGAACTTGTCGAGATACGGCTTACGCAGGTCGAGATCGACGAGGGCGACTCGCTGGCCTGCGCGCGCAAGCGCGACGGCGAGGTTCGCGACCGTGGTCGACTTTCCCTCCTGCTCGACGGCGCTCGTGATCATGATCGTGCGGACGTCGCGGTCGAGCGTCACGAAGTCGAGGTTCGTCCGCAGCATGCGGAACGTCTCGGCCTCGACGCTACTCGGCTCGTCGAGCATCACCAGCTTGTTCTCGGCGCGAAGCCTCTTGCCGGGAACCGGGATGCGTGCGAGCAGAGGCAGTCCTCCGAGCTTCTCGCTGATTTCCTGAGCGTTGCGCACACGCGTATCGAGGGCCTCCCAGAGGAACGCGAGGCCGACGCCGAGCGCGATGCCGAGCGCGAGTCCGAGGATGCCGTTGCGTGTCGGCTTCGGCTGGACACGCACGACCTGATCCGCCTGCTGCACCACGGACGCGTTCGCCGTCTGCAGCGCTGCCATCGTCGCGAGCGTGCCTTGCCGTTCGACGAAGCTCGCGTACAGCGACGATCCCTTCTGCCCGCTTCGTGCGAGCTGCCGGATGCGCCGGTTCACGCTCAGGAGCGCTCGGTGGATCGATGCCGTGTCGAGCTGCCGGCGATAGATCGTGTACTCGCGTGCGTATGCGTCGACAAGCTTCCGCGCGAGCGTTGGATCGTGGTTCGTGACGAAGAACGTGAGGATGTCCGCGTTCGTGGCGGTGGAGACACTCGAAGCGCCGAGGAACTGCTGGGCCGTGAGTCCCGTCCCGCCGACGCGCGCCAGCACCCTCTGCGCAATCGTCGGCACGCGTGCGACGTCGGCTTGCGTCTGCGCAATCCGGTCGGGCGTCAGGCTGACTCCCGTCGCCTGCGTGCCGGTGAGCTCGTTCGCCAGGTTCTGCGAGCTGAGGAGAACCTGAGAAGACGCCTGGTACAGCTTCTGCTGGTGCAGCGAATAGGCGACTGCCACCGCCGGCACGAGCACGACCGCCGTCAGGATGATCCACTTCCGCCGCCGGACCACGTGCAGGTAATCGCGGAGCGTTGCCGCATGTGAGTGCCCTCCTCCAGCCACCTCCATTGCCCTTCCCCCCTAGCGATCGTCCAGTAGCCGCCTGCTGGAATGCCCGCTTCCTCGAAGGCACATCCTCCGATGTTTGCGCCGGACCATCAATGGGTCCCTGGTCCTACCTCGAACGAGGGACTAGGCCACCTGTCAATACCTTCCCCAAGGTTTGGGACAGATAACAGCAGGTTTTCGGACCAGCCACGTTGGTTCTCCACCTGGGTCACAGGGTGGTGAACAGCCCTATCCACAACGGACTGTGGAGGATCTGGTCCTAGGTCGTGGTCACGCGGCGTCCACGAGGTACGCGCACGCCAGGCGCTCGCCCGGGAACGGGGCGGCGCCGACCTTCGTGACGACGAGTCGCGCGGGCTCGCCCTCTCCGGCCGCCAGCTCGACCGTCGAGCCGGGCGCCGGCGGCGGGCCGTCGTGCTCCTCGAGCCGGTAGCCGTCCGGGCCCGGGACGAACAGGAGGTGCGCCGAGTCGTCGGCGTGCGCCTCGTGGCGCTCCGCCCGGCGCTGCTCGCCGAGGGTGCGCGCGACCTCGAGCACGTCGTGGCGCTCGGCCTCGAGCCGCGCGATCTCAGCCTCGAGCTCCTTCAGCCGCGATTCGAGGTCCTCGTTCCGCGAGGACATCGCCTCGTGGGCCGCCTCGAGCGCGACCTTCTCCATCTGCACGCGCGCCGCGGCCTCGGTCAGCGTCTCGAGCTCCGACTCGAGCTCCTGCACCCGCTGCTCGAGGTCATCGTTCCGGGCGTTCTCCGTTTTCGCGGCTGCGAGGTCCTGGTCGCGCTTCGCCGCGGCGACCGACATCTCCTCGATCCTCTGCTGGAGCTCGGCGACGCGGGCCTCGGTCTCCTCCTCCAACCGTTCGAGCTTCGCCCGCTCGACCTCGACGACCGTCGCCGTGGCCTCGAGCTCGGCGACGCGGGCCTCGGCCGCCTCGAGCTCCTCGACCTTGCTTTCCAGCGCAGCCACGCGCGCCTCCGCCGCCTTGACCTGCTCGACCGCGGCGTCGCGCTGCTGCTTCACCTGCTGTCCGTACTGCTGCCATTGCCGCGCGATCTCCAGGGGCGACGGCTTTGCGGGCGCCGCCGGCGCCGGTGTCGCGGGACCAGGCGCCGGCGACAGGACGGGTTCGGCGGTCGGCGTCGCCCGGACCGCAGCCGCGGGCGCCGGAGCCGCCGGGCGCGCGTCCTGCGCCGGCACGGGGCTGAGAGGGGGCGGCGGCGGCGGGCCGGCGGCGGGAGCCGGTGAGACGGGCGGGCCGAAGCCGACGGCGTAGCCGAACTCGGTCTTCAGCGGGCCTCCGTGCTGCGTTGCCAGAGCCTGGGCGACGGTCGCGGCGCTGGCGAAGCCGAGACGGACGATCGCCTCGCCCAGCGGCTCGCCGGTGCGCTTCGCCTCGGCGAGCGCGGCCGCGAGCTGCTCGTCGGTCAGGAGACCGCGGCGGACGAGGATCGCGCCGAGCGGAGGGGGCCCGGGCGGTTGCAACGCACCGTGATCGGGAGCCGCCGCCATCAGCAGCCGTCCTGCTGCTTCGCCATCCGAGATATCCCTTCGCCGCAGTTGGGAGACGCACGCCACGCGTTTCCACCAGCTGTCATCGTCCGCACGGGGTCTTGTGGTGTGCCCCTTTGGGGTGAATGTGGCGGACGCCCTGGGCCGGCCCGGCGCCGCGGCCAGAATCCCTCAATTGGGGGTAGGTCCCCCCCTTCGGGGTGATGGATACTCACCTGGAAGGGGCATTAACGGCTTGGCGAAAGCAACGGCTTGGCGAAGGCACGACCTGACATCTCGTATTCCTCTCTAGTCCTGCTCCATGGGGGTGCGGCGACCAATGGGTAAGAAGCGGTTCACATCGAAGACCTACTTGAAGGTGCTGATCGTGGTCGGCGTCCTCGCCCTCATCGGCGGCGGGGCCGGCACCTTCGCGACGTTCAACGCGACCACGACGAACCCGGGCAACACGTTCGCGACCGGAACGTTGGTGCTCAGCAATACGGTCAACACCGGGACCACGTGCTTCTCGACCGGCACCGGTACAACGGTGTCGGCCTCGAACACGAATGCCTGCGACCAGGCCTTCAGCACGACGATCAGCAAGCCCGGTGACATCGCCGGTGCAAACGTGACGCTCCAGAACGTCGGCAGCCTTGCCGCGACTGTGGCCACGCTCGCGAAGGGAACGTGCACCGACGGGAACAATCCCTCCGAGACGTACCACGGGACGGGCTTGGTCTGCGGCGCCCTGAACTTCTACGTCCAGGAGTGGAGCAACGCCGGCAGGACGACGCCGTTCAAGTGCTGGTACGGAGGCACAGGGTCGACGTGCAGCGCGACGTTCGCGAGCGGCACGCAGCTGCTCTCCGGGTTCACCACCGCGGACATCAGCGTCGGGCCGAGCTCGCCGCCGGCATTCGCGGCGACGGGGACCACCGGCGACACGCGCTGGTTCACCGTCGCGGTCCAGCTGCCCAGCACGGCGGACAACACATACCAGGGCCGCCAGGCGCAATTCGACCTGTCCTGGACGGAGACCCAGTAGCAGGCCGCTAGGGACACCGACGGAGCCGGGGACTAGGGGCCTGGTGATGTCACTTCGTGAGCTGAAGGGGATCCTGATCCTCTTCATGGCGATCGGTGCCGCCGTCTACTTCGGCGGCGGCACCACCTTCGCCTCGTTCAGCGCGGAGACGTCGAATGCCGGTAGCGCGGTCGCTTCCGGCACCTTGACGATGAGCAACCAGGTGAACACGGGCACCGCCTGCCTGTCCGCCAACGCGACCCCCCAGAACAACGTCAATCCCGCCTGCTCGGCCGTCCTCGCCCTGACGAACGTCGCACCCGGCGTCTACGGCGGCACCGCGCAGGTCACGATCACGAACACCGGCTCGATCGACGCCTCGAAGTTCTATTTCTGGGCGCCGTATGTGAACGCGACGCTCAGCAGCGGCATCTCGGGCACCGTCACGAGCCTGCCGATCACGGCGCTCGAGGGAACGGTGACGAGCGGGGACTCGATCGTCGTCGCCTTCGGGTCGCACTCGCAGACGTTCACCGCGAGCGCCGGGGCGAGCGGCGGCGCCACCTCGATCAGCGTCACGTCCGCCGCCGCGAACTTCGCGTACCCGCTGGGGACGATCGTGCAGGACACGAGCTCGAACACGGGCGCGAGCAACACCGACTGCTACGACACCAAGACGACGACGCCGGGTACGGCAGGTGCGACGAAGGGCACCGACCTGAACTTCAACCCGACGACCGGCAACCCGTTCTGCGGCACCGCGCTCGTCTTCGTCCAGGAGACGACCGGGACGAACCACTACTGCTGGCTCGGCAAGGGCTCGAGCCCGGAGAACGCGGCCGGCATGTGCACGGCGCCGATCTCGGTCAACCTCTCGAGCGCGCTCAGCACCGGCGGCGCGATCACGTCGCTGCCGGTGACCGCGCTGAACGGCAACGTCGCGAGCGGCGACTCGATCGTCGTCACCTCGGGATCGAACACGCAGACGTTCACGGCGTCCGCCAACGCCTACTTCGGCGCCACCTCGATCTCCGTCACCTCGCTGACACCGAACTTCGCCTACCCGACGACGTCGACCGTGACCGACAGCACGTCGCTCTCGTCGCTGAACCCCGACACGACCGACACGATCACGAACTTCAACACGGGGCACAACATCATCGGGAAGATCCAGCTCTTCCCGCTCACCGGCAACGGCACGGTTAACAACACCGCCTCGGTCGAGCTCAACCACTTCAACACCGGCACCTACCAGCGGGTCTTCCAGGTCGGCGTCTACCTGCCGGCGCCGGCCGGGATCAACCAGAACCCGCTCCAGGGCCTCCAGTCCACCTTCGGGATCACGTGGCACGTCGACCAGTGATGCTGCGCCGCCTCTACCGCCACGTCCACGCCTCGGCCGGTCCGAGCTCCTCGACCTGGCGGCTGAAGCTCGTGCTCGCGGGGCTGATCGCGTTCGGCGGGCTCAGCTCGGTGACGGTGACCGGGACGTTCGCGTTGCTCACCTCGGAGGAGTCGAACCACGGCTCGTCCGTCGCCTCGGGGACGCTCACGTTCACGAACACCGTCAACACCGGCACCGCCTGCACCTCGTACGGCGGGCCGGCGAGCCCGGGCAACGTCAACTCGAGCTGCGACGCGCTCATCACCTCGTCGACGCAGAACTACCCCGGCACCCCGATCACGCCGGTGCAGGTGACGATCGCGAACAACGGCTCGCTCGACGGCGCCGACCTGTCGCTCTACATGTCGAGCTGCACCGTGAGCGCGACCCCGGGCGCGCCCGCTCCCGGCGGCGCGAACCCGTGTGCGACGAACGGCGCCCAGTTCTACGTCCAGGAGACGACGTCGACCGGGACGCCGACGACGTGCTGGTTCCCGTCCGCGGCCGGCGCGTGCGCGTTCGCGGCCAACTCGCTGCGCGTGTTCGCCACGAACTACACGTCGGCGACGAGCTCGCTCGACCTCGGCGCCGGCCCGGCGCACGGCCAGACGCGCTACTTCCGGATCGGCATGCAGCTCCCGTCGAACGCGAGCAACGCGCTCCAGGGCGAGATGGCCGTCTTCAACCTCACGTGGCACCTGTCGACGTAAGTCAAAGGAGACCGGGATTTCCCACATAATGGACATCGCAATGGATCCGGAGGACGCAGCCGCGGCCGCTGCCGACTCGGAGGACCGCTCCTGGCGGACTCTTGCCGAGAGGGTGATCTCGCCGCTCGTGCTGGCCGTGGTGGCGGTCGTCGTGTTCGGCCTCCTGGCGATCACGGTCGGCCCGCGCTTCCTGCCGTACCAGGCGCTCGTCGTCCGGTCGGGGAGCATGTCGCCGACGATCCCGACCGGCTCGGTCGTCTTCTACCACCGTGTCGCCGCGGGCCAGGTGAAGGTCGGGGACGTGATCGTGTTCGCGCGGCCCGGCAACGCGAGCGAGCGCGTCACGCACCGGGTCGTCCGGATCGAGAAGGGCGCGACCGGCCGCTACTTCGTCACGAAGGGCGACGCGAACGGCGCGGTCGACGACTGGCAGATCCCCGCGGTCGGCGAGGGCTGGGTGGCGAGCTTCCACGTGCCGGTGATCGGGTACGTGCTCTACGACCTCCAGTCGACGACGGGGCGGCTGCTGCTGCTCCTGATCCCGGCGCTCCTGCTGGCGGGGATCACCATCTACGAGATCTGGCGGGATCGCGGGCGAGGCAAGGAGCGGACGTGAGCCGGAGAGCACTGCGCTGGGCGGGGGGCACGGTCGCCGTCCTCGCCATCGCAGCGCTGGTCCTCACCGGCACGGGCACCGTCGGGAGCACGCTCGCGCTCTTCAACGGGGAGACGCAGAACACCGGCTCGTCGTTCGCGGGCGGCTGGATCGGCGCGGCCACCGGCCCGACGGCGACGCCGAGCGGCTACGACGTCGCGCTCGCGTGGACGCCCGGGACGCACGGGCCCGTCACCGGCCAGCAGCTGTTCGGCGTCGACAACACGACGAGCTCGAACTGCACCGGCGCGGCGTACGCCCTGCTCGCGACGATGGCGAGCGCCTCGACGGCGAGCTACACCGACGCGAGCCGCGGCAACGCGTCGAACGACGGCGACTGGTTCTGCTACGAGATGGTCAGCACCTCGGCGACGGTGTGGACCGCGGCGACGGCGCTGTCGGCGGTGCAGATCGGTCTCGTCGCGAACGGGATCTCGATGGCGAACGTCGGCACCGCGGGACGCATCAACGCGAACGACACGATCACGATCACGTTCAACCAGCGGCCGATCCTCCCGACGGGCAACGTCAAGATCTGCGTCGTCGCGCCGTCGACGATCGTCATCGGCGACACGACGGCCACGGGCAACGGGCAGGGCAACTGCGGGGCGGGCGACGCGTCCAACGTCGGCAAGGTCACGCTCGCAGGCGCGACGCTCGGCACGACGGTCAAGTACGCGACCTCGACGTACACGCTCTCGACCGGCGCGCCGTGGACGATGACGATCACGATCGCCGGGTCGGCGACGACGTCCATCGTCACGGGCTCGCCCACGTGGACGCTGACGCCCGCCTCGTCGATCCTTTCCTTCATCACGACGCACCAGGCGACGATGTGCAGCGCCGCGAAGACGACGTGCCAGCCGACGACCACGACGAATTTCTGAGGCAGCGCGGCGGCGGGCGATGCGCGTCCCCTGGTACCGGCAGCGGTGGCTTCACCTCGCGCTCGGACTCGCCGTCGCCATCCTCGCGGTCGTCTGGGCCGGGCAGCGCGCCGCCCAGGGGGTGAGGGACGGCCTCGACGCGCGGCTGCGCGGCGCAGGCGCGGGCGCCGACGCGGGGATCGTCGCGGTCGAGGCGGAGCAGCTGTCGGCGCTGCGCGGCGTCACGTTCACGCGCGGGGTCGGGCACGCGCTCGCGACGCGCAACGTGCGCGAGCTCGACCGGCTCGTGCCGCCGGTGCAGGCGAACTCCGACGTGCCGATGATCGACGTCGTGCTCCCGAACGGCCAGGTCGTGTTCGCGGTCCGGTCGAAGGGCGCGCCGCCGCCGGTGGCGAGCCGCGCCGGCCTGCCGGCGATCCGGCAGTCGCTCGCCGAGGCGCACGGCGTGCGGGGCGGCCGCTTCACCGAGGTGGTGATCTTCCGCAGCGGCCCGACGTTGATGACGATCGGGCCGGTCGTCGACGGGACGGTGCCGGTCGGCGTCGTGCTCGCGATGACACCGCTCGCGGACGTGCTCGGCCGCCTGTCGCAGCAGTCGGCGGCCGACCTGACGGCGTACGCGGTGACGGGGACGCCGATCGCGACGACCGCGCCGTTCCGGCCCGAGCCGGTCGCACCGGACACCGCGCGCTCGGTGATGGCAGGCGCGGCGCTCGTCACGCGCGAGGTGCACGGCAGCTTCCGGGAGACGCTCGGGCGCCTGATCGTCGACCACCAGGCCGCGACCGTGCTCGGCGTCGCGCTGCACGACGACAGCGCCGCGACCGGCTGGACGGTGACGCTCTACGCCGCGCTCGGGCTGATCGGGACGGTGCTGATCCTCGGCACCTTCTGGGCGCGCGTGTCGAACCGGAGCGGGTCGTGAGCCGCGCCGTCGCAGCGGCCGTGGCCGCCGTGGCGGCGCTCGCGCTCCAGGGCGCGGCCGCCGCCGCCGACGGGACGACGCCGCTCCCGGCGCGGCCGAATCCGGCGACGGTCGAGATCCAGGTCGACTACGTCAACCCGCTGACGACGCCGGAAGGGATCGAGGTCACGCTCGAGCCGCTCGACCCGCGCGTCATCCACGCGTCCGTGGTCGACCAGCAGTACCTCGCGTTCCAGCGGCGCGACGACCTCGGCGGCTTCCGGCCCGCGCCGGTCGGGTTCCCGGCGACGAGCGGCGGCCGCGCCCTCGTCGGCCGCGAGCGCCGCTTCAGCCAGATCCCGCAGCTCTCCCAGTCCGCCGGCGGGCACGTGACGAGCTTCGCGCCGCTCGGCTTCGGGCCGCCGCAGCTGCCGCCGGAGTCGGGGACACAGCCCGTGCCCGGGCTCGGCGTGCCGCCGCCCGTGACGGTGCCGCCGCCCGCGAACCGCGTCCCGCCCGGGAACGGCGGCTTCGGCGGCAAGCCTCCGACGCCGCCCACGACGACGACGCCGACGACCCCGACCACCCCCACGACGCCGACCACGCCCACGACGCCTCCGACGACGACCACCGCGCCGCCGACCACGACGACACCGCCGCCCGGCCCGAGCGGCGCCTCGTGCGGGACTACAGGGCTGACGATCACGAGCGACCACTCGACGTGCTCGCTCTACGCGGTGAACATGGCGCCCGGCGGCAGCGTCTCCGAGGTGATGACCGTCCGCAACGACTCCGGTGCCCCGTTCACGCTGTCGCTCCGCGCGGCGGGCACCGCGAACCAGCTCTGGAACGATCTCGAGCTCGGTGTGTGGGAGGTGGGCACGCCGCAGCCGGTTCCGTTCCCGGCGCTGCTCTGGTGGACGGCGCAGGAGAACACACTCGACACGCTGCAGCCGGGACAGACGATCCAGTACGTGATCGACCTGCTCCTGCCGGGGACGGCGACGAATGCCGACCAGGGTCTCGTCGCCTCGATCGACCTGATCTGGAGAGCGCAAGGGTGATAGGGTCCGGCTGAGGTCCTCTATGCCTGCGGCACAGGTGTCACGGACACGGCGGCGACGTGCGCCCGTCTTTCTAACGGTCCTGTTCGGGCTGGCGTTCGCGTGCGCGGCGCTCGGCCTGAGCGGCTCGGCGTTCGCCGACGCCTCCGATCCGACGACGTCGACGACGCTCGTCGTCACGCCGACCCTCGCCGGAGTCGGGGACACGCTGACGATGACGGCGACGGTCACCGGAGTCGGCGCCAACCCACCGGGCTCGGTCACCTTCGCGAACGGCTCGACGCCGATCGCGACCGTCCCGGCGACGCCGGTCGCCGGCTCGACCACGACCTCGCAGGCGGTGCTCGTCACGAGCTCGCTCGCGGCCGGGACGTACGCCGTGACCGCGACGTTCAACAGCTCGGACATCTTCGACTTCGACAACTCGACGTCGGACCCGGTGACGCTTACCGTCTCCGGCGTGCAGATCTTCAACACGACGACGACGCTGACCGCGAGCCCGCCCAGCGTCACGAGCGGCCAGGCGCTGACGCTGACGGCGACGGTCGCGCAGGTCGGCGGCGCGGGGATCCCGACCGGGATCGTCACCTTCAGGGACAACGGCGTCCTGCTCGGCCAGTCGACGCTCGACGCGACGGGCACGGCGACGCTGACGCGGAGCGACTACATCGCCGGCCAGCACACGATCGAGGCCGACTACAGCGGCGACATGGTCGACCGCGCCTCGGGCGCGACGATCGTCATCCAGGTCGGCGGCGGCTCGCAGGCGGTGAGCACGACGACCACGGTCACGGCGACGCCGAACCCGATCGACGCCGGCGGCTCGCTGACGCTGACGGCGCACGTCGTGCGCACGCAGGGCGGGACGCCTGCGCCCGCGGGCGGGCTCGTCACCTTCAGGACGATCGGGGCGAGCGGCGCGTTCCTCGGCGAGGCGCCGCTCGACGCGAACGGCAACGCGACGATCACCGTCGGCGGCTGGATCGTCGGGACGTACACGATCGAGGCCGACTACGAAGGCGACACGTTCGACCTCTCGTCGTCCGGGCAGGTGGTCGTCGGCGTGCAGCCGCCCGGCGCCGACCTGTCGGTGACCGCCGCCGCCGCGCCCGCGACCGCGCACACGGGCGGGCAGATCACGTACACGCTCGCGGTCGCGAACGCGGGGCTCGATCCGGCGCAGAACGTGCGGCTGACGGACGCGCTCCCCGCAGGGACGACGTTCGTCTCCGCCGCGCCGGGCAGCCCGGCGTGCACGGTCGCCTCGGCCGTGCTCACGTGCGCGCTCGGGACGATGGCGAAGGGCGCGCAGCAGACGGTGACGCTCGTCGTCGCCGTCGGGCCGGGGCTCGCCGGCACGACGGTCTCCGACACGGCGCAGGTGACGAGCGACACGGCCGACCCGAACGCGGCGAACAACGCCTCGACGGTGACGACGCCGGTGCGCGCCGCGGCCGACCTGAAGCTGACGATGACCGGGCCGTCGTCGGTGCTCGCCGGGAGCCCCGTCGCGTACACGCTCACCGTCGCGAATGCCGGCCCGGACGCCGCAGCGAGCGTCGCCGTGACCGACACGCTCCCGTCCGCGCTGACGGGCGCGACGGCGACCACCACCGCCGGCAGCTGCTCGGTCGTCTCGGCGGCGGTCTCCTGCACCGTCGCGAGCCTCGGCGCAGGCGCCTCCTTCACCATCACCGTCAACGCAACCGTCTCCGCCACGACGACCGCGACGAGCATCTCCAACACCGCGTCCGTCACGTCGGCGACCGACGACCTCGTCACGTCGAACAACTCGGCGACGGTCGTCACGTCGGTGACGCCGGCCTCGACGTGCTCGACCGAGGGCAACGTCTACGCGAACCAGGACTTCAAGCAGGTCGTCGGCCGCAAGACGCAGATCGTGCACGTCGACGCGAACGCCGACTGCGACCGCGACCGGAAGACGGGCACGGTCTTCCTCCATCACGGAAGCGTCCGCGTGACGATCGACGGTCACGTGCTGATCGACGCGCAGCAGCGGGACATCACGCAGGTGCGGTTCATCGGCCGGAACGACGCGGTGATCACGGGCACGTGGCAGGGCACGCCGTTCACCGTCACGCTGCACGACGGCGGCGGCTGCTCGAACCGGCAGGACAGCGTCCGCGTCCAGTACGGGAGCTTCGACACCGCCACGCTGCAGGCGAAGCACGGCGAGGTGCACATCTCGACGCGCTAGGTGGTTTGCGGCCGTTGACCGGACCGCAAACGGGTGGGACACTGGGAGCGACGCTGGGCGCGCGGGCCTCGAGCCGTGGCAGGCACCGCAGCTGCCGACCCCTCGCCTCGCCGTGTCTCTGCGGCAGATCGCAGTCTCCGAGAGGAGGGGACGATGAAACGCCTCTGGACAACCCTGGCCCTGTCGGCGTGCGCGTCGGCGGTCCTGCTGTTCGGCCTTCCGTCGTCGGTCGCGACGGCGGGAGGGAAGCCCGTTCGCGCGCCGATGCCCGACGCCGCGGTCACCTTCGACCTGCCGGCCGGGCAGGCGTGCACGTTCGAGGTGACGGGGGTGCCGGTCGTGAACAGGGAGTTCACGACGACGTTCCCGGCCGGGCCGAACGGCGACGTGAAGGTGACGGTCGACGGCCTGCTGATCGAGCGGCTCACGAACGTCTCGACCGGGAAGGCGATCGTGCTCAACGTCTCGGGCCCCGCAGTCCTCGTCTACCACGCGGACGGGTCGATCTCCGGGACGGCGTACGGGCCGAGCCTGCTGCACCTCTCCCCGACCGACGTCCCGCCCGGGCCGATCTTCGTCGTCAACTACGGCCGCATCGTCGCGACGATCACGGCGGGCGGCCAGTTCATCGTGCAGAGCCGGTTCGGACCGGAGTTCAACATCTGCAGGGCGCTTTCGTAGGAGGCAGCGAAAAAACCTAGCGGGGCCCGCGAGGAAGTTCTCACACTTCCGTATTCGGGCCTGGCCCCAGTCGGTGTTCCGGGATGCGCGACGCCGCCTGGGATGCGGGGCTCCACCCGGACGGCTGGGGCCAGGCCCCGATACGGAACCGTCACGAGAAATGCGCGAGAACCTAGCGGCGGACGACGAGCGTCGCCGTCATCCCGAGCGCGCGGTGGTCGGCGAGCGCGCACCAGAGGACGTACGTGCCCGGAAGCAGGCGCACCTCGCGATCCGTGTAGCGACCCGGGAGCGTCGTCGGCCACGCGTACACGCGCGAGCCGCCGACGCGCTTCATCCGCAGGTCGTGCGAGTCCTGGCCGTTGTTGACGAGCTCGACGATCGCCTCGCCCGCCTTGATCGTCCGCCGCGACAGCGCGAACGAGAACTCCTGCGCGACGACCTGCACCCGCGCGGGCGGCGGCGCGGCGACGATCACGCGATCAGCTGCACGCGCTGGAACGACGACGCTCCGGGGATGACCCGGCCGGCGTCGACGCCGAGCCACTGCTCGAGCAGCGAGCTGTAGACGGCGCGGAAGTCCGCGGTCTCGATCAGGTTCCCGTCCTGGTCGAGCCCGCTCTGGAGCCCGGGGAACTCGCCGATCATCTGCGCCTTCACACGGCTGCCGATCAGGAAGCCGACGCCGGCGGCGCCGTGGTCGGTGCCGGCCGACCCGTTCTCCTGCGCCCGGCGCCCGAACTCCGACCAGACGTGGACGACGACGCGGTCGGCGATCCCGCGCGCCTCGAGATCGCGCTGGAACGCGAGCAGCGAGTCGGACGTGAGCTGGAGCCCCTGCGTCAGCGCGTTCGCCTGGCTCGAATGCGTGTCGTACTCGCCCGGCGCCGAGAGCGCGACGACGCGCATGGGCAGGTTCGCCGCGATCATCGCGGCGAGCCCGGCGAGCTTGTTCGGGAACGGGTCGTCCGACTTCGGGTACGTCACCGGGCTCTTGATCCCGGACTGCCCGTTGTCGGAGCGGAACGGCAGGAGCTGCCGGCGCAGCCTGTCGACCTGGACGGTGACGTTGCCCGCCGTGTGGAGCCCGGGATCCGCCGCCTGGCCGCCGAACAGGCCGAACGCCTCGAGCATGCGGTCCTGCACCTCGCCCCAGACGCGGTTCGAGTAGAAGTCGTACTGGTCGGGCGCCGTGATCGCCGCCACCGGGACCTTCCCCGTCGCGAGCGAGGGCGCGAGCGTGTCGTCGAACGAGACGCCCTGGAGCGGGTTGTCCATCGTCCCGACGGCGTCGAGGTAGCGGCCGAGCCAGCCCGTGTTGAGTTGCGTGCTCGTGGCGCCGACCTCGTAGTAGTGACGCGAGGTGAAGTGCGACTGGTCGGGATGCGTGTAGCCGATCGCCGGCAGCACGGTCACCTTGTGCTCGCCGTAGAGCTGCGCGATCCCGGCCGTCGCCGGATGCCAGAACAGGCGGCCGTCCTCGGCGAGCGGCGTGCCGCCGCTCAACCCGAGCACCGGCCGCAGCTTCCGGTAGAGCGGGTCGCCCTGCGGCGAGAGCACCGACATGCCGTCGGCGCCGCCCTCGAGGAAGATCGAGACGAGCACCTGCTGCGGCCCGGCGGTGGCCGCGGCTGCGATCCCTTCCTGGAAGGCGTCGAGGCCGAGCAGCCGCGAGCCGCCGTAGACGGCGAGCGCCGCGCCGAGCCCGTGCGCGAGGAAGCGGCGGCGGGAGAGCCCCGTCCCCGCCGGCAGGGGCATCCCCGGCTCGAGCGACGGCAGCCCCTTCCCGGCCTCGGCCATCGCCTGGTGCAGCAGGCGCGAGCGCGAGAGCCCGTCGCAGTGCAAACAGTCGCTCATGCGGCCTGGAACTCCGGCGAGACGGCGATGAGGTGGCGGAGCGCGTTGACGATCATCGGCGGGTACTGCTGCTGCTTCCACTTCTGGCCCTTCGCGTCGGCGACCGCGTTGCGCGCGAACGACTGGAGCGCGGCGAGCGTCCTCTCGCCGATCGGCGGCACGTTCCAGAAGCCGATCGCGGCGTGCACGAGCTTCTGCACGTCGTACGGCTCCTTCGCCTTGCCCGGATCGAGCGCGTACGGATTGAGCGCGTACTGCGCGATCCACCAGCGGCCGCGCCACGTCGCCGTGTCGAGCCAGCGCGTGTCGTCCCAGCCGCCGACGTTCGGCGGGTAGAAGAGCTGCTGCCCGGCCATCGAGTCGAGCCACGTCCACGCAGTCGTGTCGATCGGCCGGCCGAGCCGGCGCAGGAGCCCGGCGGTGTAGAGCACGGGCGACTTCACCATCCGCGGCCCCTCGTACAGCGCCGGGTGGCGGAGGATCGCCTGGAGAACCGGGCGGATCTCGTACTTCGACTTGACGTACAGCTGCTGGAGGCCCTGCGCCGTCGCCGCATCCGGCGCCGTCGGCACGAAGTAGCTCCAGAGCTTCTGGACGAAGAACGACGGATGGTCGGGATGCGTGACGCAGAGGCGGCACGAGTCCTTCCAGGTGTACTTACCCGTCTCGTGGAAGATCGTCTTCGACGCCGCGTCGTGATAACGCGGGTCGTACCGGAAGTTCGTGACGCCGATGTTCGGCTTCCAGTCGTTGCGGAAGCCGGTCAGCGCGCGCGCGTTCGCACGCACGTCGAGCTCGGTGTAGCCGCGGCCCGCGCCGAGGGTGAACAGCTCCATCATCTCGCGGCCGTAGTTCTCGTTCGGCGAGTAGCGCGAGTTGTCGGTGCCGTTCAGCCAGAGCAGCATCGCCGGGTCCTCGGTCACGCGCACGAGCAGCTCGTGGAAGTTGCCGAGGCCGTGTTCGCGGAAGAGGTTGTTCTGGCCGATCATCAGCCGCTGCGAGCCGACGCCCTGGTTCGAGGTGGCGAACCAGTCGTGCCAGACGAGCGTGATGCGCTCGACGAGGGGGCGCGACGTGCGCACCATTCGGTCGAGCCACCAGATGTGGTCCTGGCCCCACGCGTCGTACGGCGCGAGCGGATGGCCCTTGTCGTCGTGCGGCTCCGGCCCGACGAAGTGCTCGCGGCCCGGATAGAGGAGGGAGTGGACGGCGCCCTCGAGCCCGAGCTTCGCGAGCACCTCCGCCTCGTTCTTGCGCACGCCGAAGCCGGCCCTCCACAGCAGGCGCTCTGCGTGTGTCGGTCCGAATCTCCCTCGGTACGCGGCAACCGGCGGCACGGTTGATCTCCTTGATCGGCCGCTGCCGCCCGAGCGGAATCCCCTGAGTCAGGGAAGGCTAGATCGCCGCGGCGGACGGTACGACCCCCGTGGGCGTGGTTTTGCGCTCTCGTGACATTCGCGTACTCGGGCCTGGCCCCGGGCGTAACGAGATGCGTACCGCCCCAGGAGCGATGCGCCTTCGCACGCAACGGCCGGGGCCAGGCCCCGTTACGGAAGGCGGGCGGAAGTGTGACGGCTAGCGGCGCGCCGCCGGGGCGGCCTCGGCGAGGCGGCGGTCGATCGCGTGCCGCGCCCGCTCGATCGGCGCCGGATCCTGGAGGGCGACGAACTGCAGGTTCGCGAGGAGGAGGTACGCGTCCAGCTCGAACGCGAGCTGGACGGGATCCTCCGACGGGTCGATCGCGTTCTCGGACTGGGCGTCGCGGGCGGCCTGCTCGAGCTGCTGGAACCATTCGGCCCCGGACGCGATCGCCTGGTCGCGCACCGGCCCGGGGTGCGTGTCCATCTCCGCCGCGACCGAGGCGAAGAAGCAGCCACCCGGGTAGACGCCGTCCTCGACGTGCCGGAGGAACCGCTCCGCGAGCGCGCGCAGCCGGCCGATCCCGGTCGGCTCGGCGAGCCCGGGGGCGACCACCAGCTCCTCGAAGACGGCGCCGGCGGTCTCGATCGTCGCGAGCTGGAGCTCCTGCTTCGAGCCGAAGTGGGCGAAGAGCCCGCTCTTGCTCATGCCGACGGCGTCGGCCAGCCGGCCGATCGAGAGACCGGCGAGCCCCTCGACGGTGGCGAGCTTCGCCGCCTCGCGCAGGATCGCGCTGCGGCTCCGCTCGCCGTCGCTCCGCCGCTTCCGCTCCTGTCGCATCTCGCTTGACAAGATAGCACGACCGTTCGTACTATGCAACGAAAGATCGAACGACTGTGCTGACTCGAAAGGCAGGCCGACCATGGCAATCGCAGTGACTCCCACCGCTCGTTCCGGGCCCTCGACCACGGCCGCGGGAACGCGGCCGGTGATCTTCCTCGTCTCCTCCGAGCCGGCGGTGCGCGAGGCGCTCGAGACGGATCTCGACCGGCGGTTCGGGAACGACACCCGGATTCTCGGCGCGGCCGGGCCGGCGGACGCCCTCGCCGACCTCGAGGCGCTGGCGGACGACGGCGCTCCGGTCGCGCTCCTGATCGCCGACCAGGAGCTGGACGGCACGACCGGCGTCGAGTTCCTCGAGCGGGCGCACGCGCTCCACCCGTCGGCGAAGCGGATCCTGCTCGTCGAGCGCGACTACACCGCGGCCAACCCGACCGTGACCGCGATGACGCTGGGCCAGATCGACTACCACCTCGTCAAGCCGTGGTTCCCCGACCAGGGGCTCTACCCCGCAGTGAGCGACTTCCTCGCGAGCTGGACGCGCTCGGAGCAGCACGGGTTCGCGCTCTTCCGGGTCGCGGCGCCGGAGGACAGCGCGCGCGGCCACGAGATCCGCGACCTGCTGCACCGCTTCAACGTGCCGTACACCTTCGAGACCGATGAGACCGGCGCGCGGATGCCCACCCTCGTCCGCCACGACGGACGCGTGTTCGTCAACCCGACGAACCGCGAACTCGTCGAGGCGGTCGGAGGCGGGACGCGCATCGGCACCGACGCGTACGACCTGGCGATCGTCGGCGCCGGGCCCGCGGGTCTCTCCGCCGCCGTCTACGCGGCCTCGGAGGGGCTCGAGACGATCGTCCTCGAGCGGCGCGCCTCGGGCGGGCAGGCGGGCGCGAGCTCGCGCATCCGCAACGTCCCCGGCGTCACGTGGGGGATCGGCGGCCGCGACCTCGCGTACCGCGCGTGCGAGCAGGCGTGGCTGCTCGGGGCGAACCTCGTCTTCGCGCAGGAGGCGACGTCGCTGCACACCGCGGGCGACGTGCACGTCCTCCAGCTCGCCGACGGCCGGGAGGTGACCGCGCACGCGGTCGTGCTCGCCACCGGCGTCTCGTGGCGACGGCTCGGGATCCCGGAGCTGGAGCGGCTCGTCGGCGCCGGCGTCTTCTACGGCGCGTCGGCGAGCGAGATGCAGGCGATGCGCGGACGGCGCGCCGCGGTCGTGGGCGGCGGCAACTCCGCGGGCCAGGCGGTCGTGCAGCTGGCGAAGTACGCGGACGAGGTGACGCTGCTCGTACGCGGCGACTCGCTCGAGAAGAGCATGTCGGAGTACCTGATCGCGGAGCTGCGCGCGACGGGCAACGTCTCGATCCGGCTCGAGACGGAGGTCGCCGCCGTGGAGAGCGACGACCGGCTCCGGGCGGTCGTCGTTCGCGACGGTGCGCGCGATGCGCTCGAGCGTGTGGCGACGGACGGGCTGTTCGTGATGATCGGAGGCGACCCGCATACCGGGTGGCTCGACGGCGCCGTCGAGCGCGACGAGCGCGGATTCGTCGTCACCGGCAGCGACCTCTCGGACGTGGGCGAGCGCGAGCCGCTGTTGCTCGAGACGAGCGAGCCGGGAGTCTTCGCCGTCGGCGACGTCCGCCACGGCTCGGTGAAGCGCGTGACGACGGCGATGGGCGAGGGCGCCACCGCCGTCCACCTCGTCCACGAGTTCCTCGCGCGCGCGGCGGTCTAGGACATCGCGGCGGCTATCCGGGCGACGAGCTCGGGCGTCGCCGCCGCCGCGACGCGCGAGCGGCCCTCGAGGTCGAGCGGCGCCTCGCCGAACGGCTCGTCGACGTCGAACAGGTCGATCGCGACGCCGCGCTCGCGGACGAGCAGCTGCCCGGCGGCGATGTCGACCGAGCGGGCGCCCTTGAGCGAGACGACCGCGTCGGCACGCCCGGCCGCGACGTGGCAGAGCGAGAGCGCGAGCGAGCCCATCACGCGCAGGCGGCCGGCGAGGCCGACCATCCTCGGCGCGTCGCGGGCGATCAGCTCCGTCCGCGTCGCCTCGAAGAAGAGGAGGTCGATCTCCTCCTTCGGCCCGAGCGCGCCGAGCGGCTCGCCGTTCAGCCACGCGCCCTCGCCCCGGCGCGCGGTCCACTCCTCGCCGGTGCCGAAGTCGTGGACGAAGCCGAGGAAGACGCCGTCCATCGTCTCGCCGTCCGCGACCGCGATCGAGATGCTGAAGAACGGGATCCCGCGCTTCGCGTTGATCGAACCGTCGATCGGGTCGACGACGACGACCGTCGCCCCGGCCCCGAGCCGACCCACCTCCTCGGAGACGATGGTCACGTCGAGGTCGCGGAACCGCGCGAGGATCGCGTCCTCGGCCGCCCGGTCGATCGCCGTCGTGTCGTCGCCGCCGAGCCCGGCGCCCACGACCGGCTCCCGCTCGACCCGCGTCGGCAGCGCCTCGAGCACGCCGTGGACGTCGTCCACCGCGGAACGACAGACGGCGAGCCAGTCGGTCACAGCGGCAGGAAGAGGAGGCCCGAGGTGAGCTTCGGGTAGAAGAACGTGCTCTTCTGCGGCATCACGTCGCCGCGGCCGGCGACCGCCCAGACGTCCTCGATCCGCGTCGGGCGGAGCAGGAACGCGGCCTCCGCCTCGCCGCGGTCGACGGCGGCGACCGCCTCGCGCGTGTGCGGCGTGTAGGTGACGCCCTCGGGCGCGAGCCGCTCGACCGCCTCCGGGTCGAGGCCCTCGGACTCGAGCAGCTCGTAGCCGCCCTGTCGATAGAGGACGAGTCCCGGCAGGTCATCACCCGGTCGGTCGATCCGCGTCCCGGCGACGCCGTTCACGGCGCGCGCGACCCGGTGCGTCGGGAAGATCGTCAGCCCCTCCTGGTCGGTCGGGACGATCACGACCAGCAGCCACGCCGACTCCTCCGTTCCGTCCTCGGCGTGGAAGGCGAGCGCCGTCTCGTAGCGATGGTGGCCGTCGGCGATCAGCAGCTGCGCGTCGCGCAGCTCCTCGGTGAGCGCGTCGCCGAACTCCGCGTCGAGGCGCCACAGCCGCGCCGCCACGCCCGACTCCTCGACCGCCAGGTCCGGCTCGCCGAGCCCGCTGACCTCGATGGTTCCGTCCCAGAGAAGGAAGATCGGCTCGAGGTGCGTGCGCGTCGCGCGCAGGAGCCGCAGCCGCCCCTCCTTCGGGCCCGCGTGCGTGCGCTCGTGCGGGAGGACGACGCGCTTCTCGTACGGCTCGGCACGCAGCGCAGCGACGAAGCCCTCGCGCCGGCGCGCGACGCCGTCCGGCCCCGTGTAGTCCTGCGACAGCCACCAGTACGACGGCTCCGGCTCCTCGCGGAGGACGCCGTCGGCGCGCCACGCCGCGAGGTCGAGCGCCGCCTGCTCCTCCGAGTCCGGCAGCGTCAGGTGGACGACGTTGTGCGGGTCGCGCGCGAGGTAGTCGAGCCGCTGCTCCGGCGAGATCACGTCGTACGGCGGCGCGACGAGCCGGTCGAGCGGGCCGGCGACGGCGTCGTCGTAACGGAGCGCGCGGAAGGGGCGGATCTCGGCCATCGCTCTTGACGATAATCGCCGGATGCGCATCCGCGCCGCGGTCCTCGAGGAGTTCGGCTCGCCGCTCGTCGTGCAGGAGCTCGACCTGGAGGAGCCGCGCGCCGGCGAGGTGCTCGTCCGGCTCGCCGCCTGCGGCGTGTGCCACACCGACCTGTACACGGCCTCGGGTGCCGATCCGTCCGGCTACGCGCCGACGGTGCTCGGCCACGAGGGCGCCGGCGTCGTCGAGCGCGTGGGCGAGGGCGTGAAGTCGCTGCGGCCGGGCGACCACGTCGTCACGCTCTTCTCGCCGCAGTGCCGCGAGTGCGTCCACTGCCGCGACGAGCGCACGAATCTCTGCCTCGCCATCCGCGAGCAGCAGAACCTCGGCTTCCTCCCGGACGGGACGACGCGGCTGTCGCGCGACGGCGAGCCGATCCGCCACTTCATGGGCACGTCGACGTTCGCGGAGTACACGGTGATGCCGGAGATCGCGCTCGCGCGGATCTCGCCCGACGCGCCGCTCGAGCACGCGTGCGTGTTCGCGTGCGGGCTCTCGACGGGACTCGGCGCGGCGCTCAACACGGCGAAGGTGCGCGCCGGGTCGACGTGCATCGTCTTCGGCGCGGGGCTCGTCGGGCTCGGCGCCGTCGCCGGCTGCCGCCTCGCCGGCGCGGAGCGGATCGTCGCGGTCGACCGGTCGGAGCCGCGGCTCGAGCTCGCGCGCGGCCAGGGCGCGACCGACGTCCTCGTCGCCGGGGAGGACACCGTGGCGCGGATCGTCGAGCTGACCGGCGGCTTCGGCGCCGACTACACCTTCGAGGCGACCGGGCTCGTCGCGGTGATGCGGCAGGCGGTCGAGTCGGCGCGGATGGGCTGGGGGCTCGCCACCGTCTGCGGCGTCGCGGGCCGCGGCGAGACGCTCGAGGTCGTGCCGCGCTTCCTCATCACCGGCCGCCGAGTCGCAGGCTCGTCGTTCGGCGGCGTCAAGGGCCGCGACGGCGTGCCCGCGCTCGTCGACCGCTGGCTCGGCGGCGAGATCGACGTCGCCCCGCTGATCTCGCACCGGCTGACGCTCGACGAGGTGAACCGCGGCTTCGAGCTGATGGAGGCCCAGGACGGGATCCGCAGCGTGATCGCGTTCGACTAGCTCCAGGGCAGCGCGCCCCGCGCGTCCGGCCGCCCGAGCCGCCAGTGCGGGAACGGCGCGTACGCCTCCGGCGGCGCGTTCGTCGCCGTCTCCACGCCGGCGCCGCGCGCGAGGGCGACCTCGGAGCGCGGGTACTCGATCGTCTTGCCCGCCACCCGCGCGCCGATCATCAGGATCACGCACGGCTCGCCCTCGCCGCCGACGAAGATGTGACGCGTGCCGGCCGGGCAGTGGACGAAGTCCCAGGCGCGGAGCGGCCGCTCCTGCTCCTCGATCAGCAGCGTGCACTCGCCGGCGAGGACGAAGAAGTCCTCCTGGGCCGACTCGGCGTGGTACATCCCGGTCGGCTTCCCTGGTTCGAGCACGGCGAGCGTGTACCCGATCTCGGCGAACGGCTGCGGCTCGAGGTCGGGCCGCTCGCCGAGCACGCGGCTGTCGCTGTCGAACTTGCAGCGCCAGCCGAACGCGTCGTTGCGGATCCAGGCCGCGTCTCCGGTGTTGACGACGAACCAGCCCGGGCTCACCGGCGTGAGGCCCGAGCCGGCGTCCTCCAGCCGCGCTTCCTCGACCATTGCGTCCTCCTCGTGACGGGATGCCGACACCCTAGACTCCTCTCGATGACGGCGATCGCGCAGCTCGAGGAGAACCGCACCGTCGAGGGCGTCTACGCGGTCGCGAAGAAGGCCCGGCTGCGCACGCGGAACGGCGCGTCGTATCTCGCGCTCGAGCTCGTCGACCCGAGCGGCCGCATCGACGCGCGCGTGTGGAATGACGTCGAGCTGCTCGACGGGCGCTTCGCGGAGGGCGACGCGGTGCGCGTGCTCGGGCGGGTCGAGCGGTTCCGCGACCGTTTGCAGCTCGAGGTGCGCACGCTCGAGCCGGCCGAGGGCGTCGACCCGGCGGCGATGGCGCCGGCGATGCGGCGCGACGCCGACGAGCTGGAGGGCTTCCTCGAGTTCCTCGCGGCGGAGATCCACGACGACGGGCTGCGCGGGATCGTCACGCGCGTGCTCGGCGAGGCGCCGCCGCTGCGCGTGTATCCGGCGACGCCGGACGGCCACCACTCGTACACGGGCGGGCTGCTCGAGCACACCGTCGGCGTCGGGACGATCTGCCGCGAGCTGTCGCAGCTCCATCCGCGGCTGCGCGCCGACCTGCTGCTCGCGGCCGCGCTCGTCCACGACGTGGGCCGTACGCGGGAGCTCGGGCCGCCGCCGCTGTTCCAGCCGACGGAGGACGGGCGGCTGCTCGGGCATGTGCATCTCGGCCTGCGCCTGCTCGAGGACGCGGGCGCGCCGGCGGAGCTGCTGCACGCGGTCGCGTGCCATCACGACGCGCGGGCCGCGCGCACGGCCGAGGCGGCGGTGCTCTACCACGCGAACCAGCTCGACGCGGTCGCGGCGACGCGGCCGGTGCCGACGGAGTAGTGCTCTCCGCGGCGTTCGCGCTCGGGGCCAGCCTCGCCTGGGGGTTCGGCGACTTCCTCGGCGGGCTGAAGAGCCGAGTGATGCCGGCGCTCTCGGTGATCGCCGTGTCGCAGCCGTTCGGACTCGTCGTGCTCGCGGTCGCGGTCGCCGTGCGGGGCACCGCTCCGCCGAGCGGCGACGTCTGGTGGGCGTGCCTGTCCGCGGTCCTCGGGACGCTCGGGCTGTTCGCGTTCTACCGTGGGATGGCGGCGGGAGCGATGAGCGTCGTCGTGCCGATCGCGTCGCTCGCCGCCGCGTTTCCGGTGATCTGGGGGCTCGCGTCCGGCGACAACGTCAGCGGCGTGCAGGAGCTCGGCTTCGTCGCCGCGATCGGCGGCAGCGCGCTCGCGTCGGTCGAGCGCCACGAGCAGCGGACCCGCTTCGCCGCAGGCGTCGGCTGGGCCGTGCTCGCGATGGTCGCGTTCGGCTGCTACTACGTCCCGATGCACACGGCCGCGCAGCAGGACTGGCTGTGGCCGTCGTTCCTCTTCCGCTGCACGTCGGTGACGCTCGTCTGGTCGATCGTGCTCGTGCGGCGGACGGTGCCGCACGGGTTCCGGCCGCACCTCGCCGTGCTCGCCGCGGTCGGGATCCTCGACACCGGCGGGAACGTGCTCTTCGCGGCGGCGTCGGTGCACGGGCTGCTCAGCGTCGTCTCGGTGCTGGCGTCGCTCTACCCGGTGGTGACGGTGATGCTCGCGCGCATCGCCCTCCACGAACGGGTGCAGCTCGCGCAGGACGTCGGCATCGTCGCGACGCTCGCGGGCGTCGTGATGATCAGCGCCGGCTAGCCGGCCGTGACGAAGTTGCGAGCCTTCCGTCACGGGGCCTGGCCCCGGCCTGTCGCTTTCGGAGCCACATCGCCGGCAGGACGGCGTCACGAACCGCTGGGGCCAGGCCCCAATACGGAAGCGTCACGAGTTCGCGCCCGCGAGCGCGGCACGGAGCGCGTCGATCGCCTCCGGAACGAGGCGGTAGTACGCCCACGTGCCGCGGCGGCTCGCCTCGACGAGGCAGGCCTCGCGGAGGATCCGCAGGTGGTGCGAGACCGTCGGCTGCGACAGGTCGAGCGCGGCGACGAAGTCGCAGACGCAGACCTCGGGCGCCGCGGCCAGCCGGTTGACGATCGCGACGCGCGTCGGATCGGCGAGCGCCTTGAACCGGGCCGCGAGCAGGTCGCGCTCCGCCTCGGCGAGCGGCGGCGTGTCGGGCCCGCAGCAGAGCGTCGGAAGCACGGTCAGCTCTTTCATCGATATGTTTCAATATAGCGACCCGAGAGGAGGTGAGACGATGCGCGGCGCGTGCGACTGCCCGGAGTGCGGCGGCGGCGACTGCTGCTGAGCCGGCCGTGCGGCGGGGGCGT
>Ga0335080_10000191_pt1 | contig 54257 bp, 54 predicted proteins | sample Lox_Sample_34_FD_206720 | JGI IMG/M metagenome (GOLD analysis project Ga0335080, IMG submission 206720) | Soil microbial communities from Loxahatchee National Wildlife Refuge, Florida, United States - Lox_Sample_3.4 | ecosystem: Environmental > Terrestrial > Soil > Wetlands | place: USA... | reverse complement strand
GCGTCGCGCGGGGCGCGCGGCACGTGGTCCCCACCCCCCTCGGTCTGGTACTCCCCGCCGTGGCGTTTGCGCGCCGCGCGCGCCTTCTTGCCCCACTCGCGCGCGCCGCGCGGGGCGCGCGCGGCGTAGTAGGCCGGCACGTCGCCGACGAGGCGCGCGAGCTCCTCCTCGGCGTCGGGGCGCGCGTGCTTGAGGAGCTTCTCGAAGGCCGAGGCGACCTCGGCATCGCCGGTGATCGTGACGCCCGCCGCGCTGTAGCGCCCGTTGCGCCGGCCGGCGAGCAGCGCCGCGAGCCCGAGCGGCGTGCCGCGGACGCTCGCGTCGGCCGGCTCCTCGTCGCTCGTGACCGCAAGGCCCTCGGCGCGCGCCGCGAGCCGCACGCGCAACAGCCGCCCGCCGACCGGCGTTCCGACCTCGATCGCGAACGAGCGGCCGGCCAGGCGCGCGAGCTCGGCGCGCGCCGGGGTCGAGGCCGCGAGGTTGCGGTTGACGAGCGTCTCGAACGGCGTCAGCAGCGGCGTCGCGTTCATCAGTAGCGCCAGCCGCGGTGCAGCGCGACGATGCCGCCGCTGAGGTTGTGGTGGCGGCAGCCGTCGAAGCCCGCCTCGCGCATCATCGCGACCAGCGTCGACTGGTCCGGGAACATCCGGATCGACTCGGCGAGATAGCGGTAGCTCGAGGCGTCCTGGGCGATGAGCCGCCCGAGCGCCGGCAGCACCGCGAAGGAGTAGGCGTCGTAGACCGGGCCGAGGCCCGGCGCGACCGGTTTGGAGAACTCGAGCACGAGCAGCTGCCCGCCCGGCCGCAGCACGCGGTGCATCGAGCGCAGCGCCGCGGCCTTGTCGGTGACGTTCCTAAGGCCGAAGGCGATCGTCACGCAGTCGAAGGACGCGTCGCGAAACGGCAGCTGCTCCGCGTCGGCGCGCACGTAGGCGGCCTCGGCGACGACGCCGGCGTCGATGAGCCGGTCGCGGCCGTGCGCGAGCATCGCTGCGTTGATGTCGGAGAGCACCACGAGCCCGCCGCGCCCGACCTGGCGCGCGAGCCCGAGCGCGATGTCGCCGGTGCCGCCGGCGACGTCGAGCGCGCGCTGACCGGCCTTGAGCCCGGTCTGCGACAATAGGAAGCGCTTCCACAGCCGGTGAACGCCGAAGGACATCAGGTCGTTCATCAGGTCGTAGCGGCCCGCGACCGAATCGAACACCGCCCGGACCCGGGATGCCTTCTCGCCGGCCGCGACCTGCTGGTAGCCGAAGTCAACGGTTTCGGGAGCGGAGCGCTTTTCGCTGGATCCGGGCATGCAGGGAGCTTTTCGAGTGAAAACCGGGAAATTGTACCGCCGCGCGCCCGGCCTCGCACCGCGCGCCACGGCGCTTGCCTTGGGCGCCATGGTCCTCGCCACGCACGCGGCGCCCTCGTGCTCCGACCGCGGCGCCAAGTCTCCGGAGGCGCATTGCGAGGCGCTCGCATTCGGCGGGCGCGACCGCACCTACCGGCTGTACGTGCCGGCGCACCTGCAGGCCGCGGCGCCGCTGCTCGTCGTGCTGCACGGGGGCGGCGGCGGCGGGGCGAGCATGGAGGCGCTGACCCTGCACGGCTTCAACCGTCGTGCCGACGAGGACGGCGTGCTCGTGGTCTACCCGGACGGCGTCGGCCGCGGCTGGAACGACGGCCGGCACGACATGAAGTCGAAGAGCGTCCAGGAGTCGGTCGATGACGTCGGCTTCCTGCGCGCGCTCGTCGCCGCGATTGGCCGCCGCTATCCGCTCGACCGCGGGCGGATCTTCGTCACCGGCATGTCGAACGGCGGCATGATGACACTGAGGCTCGCTTGCGATGCGTCGGACGTCTTCCGCGGCTTCGTCGCGGTCGCCGCCAGCCTAGGCGCCGACGTCGCGCCCGGTTGCGAGCCGGCCGCGGGACGGCCGCTCGCGCTCATCGACGGCACCGAAGACCCGCTCGTGCCGTTCGCGGGCGGCGAGGTGAAGGTGCTCGGCTCGCGGCGCGGGCGCGTGATCGGCGCCGAGGCGACGTTCGCGGCGTTTCGCGGCCATGCCGGGTGCGACGGCGTCGACGCCGAGCCGCCGCTGGACCGCGTCGCGGACGACGGCACCGCGCTCGTCGTCCACCGCGCGACCGGCTGCCGCGACGGCGCGCGCGTCGTGCTCTACGAGGTCGACGGCGGCGGGCACGCGTGGCCGGGCGGCCTCAGGTACGCGCGCGAGTGGCTGATCGGGCGCGTCAGCCGCGAGCTCGATGCGACCGACGAGACCTGGCGGTTCTTCGGGCTCGGCGGGTCCCGGCGCGGGCCGGTGTAGCACGCCTCAGCGCGACAGCGTGTCGCGGTCGCCGTTGGCGCGCGGCGCCGGTCCGACGCCCGGGTCGCGCAGGAATCGCGCGAGCAGCGGCCCGAACAGCCGCTCCTCGGTCAGGAACGCGTCGTGGCCGTACGGCGAGCTGAGCTCGACGTACTCGGTGTCGATGCCGGCGGCGCGCAGCACCGAGGCGACCGCGCGCTGCTGCTCCACCGGGAACAGCAGGTCCTCCTCGACGCCCACGACGAGCGCGCGCTCGACGCGCAGGAACGACGCCGCACGCGAGACGTCGGACGGGGCATGGTCGTGCACGACCTCGTCGCCCTCGGGCGTCGCGCCGTGCGAGCCGAAGTCGAAGAGGTCCATCGCCCGCGAGATGCTCCAGTAGGACCATGGGTCGAACTGGCGCACGAACTTCTGCGCGTTGTGCTCGAGCCAGCTCTCGACCTCGAAGTCGGTACCGGACGGGTGGCCGGAGAACGGCTCGCTCTGGTGGCGCGCGAAGCGCTTCTCGAGGAGCGCGCTGCCGACGTAGGACAGGATGCCGATCTTGCGCGCCCAGCGCATGGCCTGCTCGACCGCCGCGCGTGGTGCGCCGCTCTTCAGCATGGAGCCGACGATCTCGCGCTGCAGGCTCCGCGTCGCGATCGCCGACGCCATCGCCGCGAGCGCGCCCGAGATCGACACGAGCGCGCGGGCCTTGCCCGGGAAGCACACCGCATGCGCCAGCACCGTCATGCCGCCGAGCGATGAGCCGATCACGGCCGCGAGCTGGCGGATGCCGAGCGCATCGACCGCCGCCTGGCTCGCGCGGGCGATGTCCTCGACGCGCAGCTCCGGGAACTCGCCGGCATACGGAAGGCCGGTCGCGGGGTTGATCGAGGCGGGCCCCGTCGAGCCGAAGCAGCTGCCGAGCGAGTTCACCGAGATCACGTAGAGCCGGTCGGTATCGAGCGCCTTGCCGGGCCCGATCATCGCCTCCCACCAGCCGGGCGACGGGTCGCCGGGATGCGAGCGGGCGTGCGCCGAGGCCGAGAGACCCGTGAACAGCAGCACCGCGTTGTCGCGTGCCGGGGCCAGCCTTCCGTAGGTCTCGACGGCGACCTCGGCGCCGACGAGCACGCCCCCGGCCTGTAGCCGGAACGGGCTCGGCAGCTTGATGTGGCGCGCGGCCGACGGGGCTTCGGGGGGGAAGGCACTCATGGCAGCGATTTTCCGCCCATCGACCGCTTCCCGGCCATGGCCCCGCCAGAACCGATCGTTATGGCCCCCGAACCAACGGACCTCCTCAACGGCCGGGGCCAAGGCCTACACTCTTCGGCCTTCCGGACACCCCAGGGCACCCCGTCATGGCCATCTACAACAGCATTCTCGAGACGATCGGCCGTACGCCGATCGTGCGCATCAACCGTCTCGCCCCGAAGCACGTGACCCTCTACACCAAGGTCGAGTACTTCAACCCCGGCGGCTCGGTCAAGGACCGCCTCGCGATCGGCATCATCGAGGACGCCGAGCGGCGCGGGCTCCTAAAGCCCGGGCAGACGATCGTCGAGGCCACGAGTGGCAACACCGGCATCGCGCTCGCGCTCGTCGCCGCGGCCAAGGGGTACCCGTTCGTCGCGGTGATGGCCGAGAGCTTCTCGATCGAGCGGCGCAAGATCATCCGCGCGTTCGGCGCCAAGGTGATCCTGACGCCGGCCGCGGAACGCGGCACCGGCATGGTGCGGAAGGCGAAGGAGCTGGCCGACAAGAACGGCTGGTTCCTGGCGCGGCAGTTCGAGAACGAGGCCAATCCCGCCTATCACCGCCAGACGACCGGCCCCGAGATCCTGCTCGACTTCGCCGGCAAGCGGCTCGACTATTTCGTGAGCGGCTGGGGAACGGGCGGCACGATGACCGGCGCCGGCCAGGTGCTGAAGCGCGCGCGTCCCGACCTCAAGGTGATTGCGACCGAGCCCGCTGGGGCGCGGCTCCTCGCCGGGGCCGAGTTCAAGCCCCACAAGATCCAGGGCTGGACGCCGGACTTCGTGCCGGCGGTGCTCGATCGCACGGTCTACGACGACAACGTCCCGGTCACCGACGAGGAAGCCGTGGCGACCGCACGGCTGCTCGCGCACAAGGAGGGGCTCTTCGTCGGCATCTCCGCCGGCGCGACCGCCGCCGCCGCGCTCAAAGTCGCCGAGAAGGCGCCCGAGGGGAGCGTGATCCTCGCGGTGCTGCCGGACACCGGCGAGCGGTATCTCTCGACGGTGCTCTTCGAAGGCGTCCCCGAGGGCTCGGATCCGGAACCCACGCTGCCCTGAGGAACCCGCCAGCGCCCGGCCCACGCCGGGCGCTTGCCATCGGCTGGCGTTGGCGGCCAAATGGGCGCGCGGTTCCGCGCGCCCGGCCCATCGGACCCATGAAACAACGCTACGACTGCTCGCAGTGTCCGGGCTACTGCTGCTCTTACGAGCGCATTCCGATCAGCGACTTCGACATCGCGCGGCTCGCACGGCACTTCGGGATCACGCCCGCGAAGGCGCGGCGTCGCTTCACGTACCGCCACGTGCACGACGGCGTTCGCGAGCAGGTGCTAAGGCACCACCAGGACCACATCTACAAGTCGGTGTGCCAATTCTTCGACCGGGAGCAGCGCCGCTGCACGGTGTACGCGGCGCGGCCGAACGTCTGCCGGCGCTACCCCTCGGGTCCGCGCTGCGGCTACTACGAGTTCCTGGTCTTCGAGCGCGAGCAGCAGGGCGACGACGAGTACGTCCCGTTCCAGGGCGCCTGACGCGCCTCAGGCGTGCGGGCGGTTCTCGGCGAGCTGGATGACCGGCTGTGCCGGGCTCTCTGACAACAGCACCGTCATCATGTTGATCACGAGGCTCGCGCGCTCGCTCGGCGCCAGCGCGCCGATGTGCTCCGACTCCATCCGCGCGAGCGCCCCCGAGATCATGCCGAGCGCGCCCTCGACCATGCGCTCGCGCGCGTGCACGACCGCCTCGGCCTGCTGGCGCCTCAGCATCACGTGGGCGATCTCGGCCGCGTAGGCGAGGTGCGTGATGCGTGCATCGTCGACCTCGACGCCCGCGACCGAGAGGTGCTCGCGCAAGGTCGCCGTCAGCAGCTTCGAGATGTCGGCGAAATGGCTGCGCAGGCTCACGGCCCCCGGCGTCAGCGACTCGTACGGGTGGCTGCCCGCGACCTCGCGGAGCGCCATCTCGCTCTGGATCTGCGTGTAGCTCTCGAAGCTGTCGACGTCGAACACCGCCTGGCCGGTGTCGCTGACGCGCCAGGTGATCACGGCGGCGATCTCGATCGGGTTGCCGCGCTGGTCGTTGACCTTCAGCGTCGGCGTCGCAAAGTTGCGCACCCGCAGCGAGACCTTGCGGCGCGCGTACAGCGGGTTCACGAAGAAGAAGCCGTCCTTGCGCACGGTCGCCGCGTACTCGCCGAAGAAGATCAGCACCGCCGCCTGGTTGGGCTCGAGCGTGAACAGGCCCTTCAGCAGGAAGAGCCCGAACACGACCATCAGCACCGCCGGCAGCTCGCCGCGGGTCACGAGCAGAAATCCCGGCACGCCGAACGCGAGCGCGAGCAAGAGCCCCAGCCAGCCGCTCGTCGGATGCTCGCGGACGCGTTCCTCGGTCGGCAGGTGCCCGGGACGGTGCGGGTCGCTCATGGAGGCTCTCCGGGTGTGGCGGGCTCAGGCCGGCGGCGCGGGCTTTCGGACGTAGCCGATGCCGTCGAGACGCTTCAGGTAGCGCGCCCACCGCTCCTCGAACGTCGCGCCGAGCTCGCGCAGGTAAGCCCAGGTGTAGAGGCCAGTGTCGTGGCCGTCGTCGAAGACGAGCCGCACCGCGTAGCGGCCGACCGGCTCGAGCTTGAGCACCGCGACGTTCTCCTTCGCGATCTGCAGGACGTCCTGCCCCGGACCGTGCCCCTGGACCTCGGCCGACGGGGAGTGGCTGCGCAGGTACTCGAACGACAGCGCGTACCGGGCGCCGTCGGCGAAGACGACCTCGACGACGCGCGACTTGCGGCGCAGCCGGATCTCGGTGGGCGGGCTGTCGCCAGTTGGCGTCAGGTGCGACTCAGGCATGGTTTTGTGGGCTGGCGCGCGACAAGCGGGGTGCCGGATCGGCAAAATAGTATCACTGGCGGCCACGACGGCCGCGGCGCGAGGCATCCCATGACGATCCGCACGATGGCGCTCTCCCTGCTCGCGGCGCTGTGGCTGCTGCCGGCCGGCGCTGCGTTCGCCGCCGCGGCCGATCAGGACGAGGAGGAGCCCGAGGAGCACGTCGTGACCGTCTGGTCGATGGATCTCGGCACCGAGGTCGACCAGGCGGACGCGCGCAGCTTCTTCGGCACGATCGGCCGCGACCTGACGCCGAAAACGACGCTGTTCGTCTCGGGCGATGCGCTCGACTACCCGGCGAACTTCCAGAACGGCTACAAGTCGGTCGGACTCGAGGCGGGCGTGACGCACGACTTCCTGAAGCACCTGCACGTCGGGGGTGCGCTCGAGCACTGGCAGGCGACCGACATCGTCAACGTCAACGACCTGAAGCTGCTCGCCGACTGGCGCGCGGCGCCCTGGTCGTTCGGGCTGCGCGGCGGCTACCGCTGGAGCAGCTTCGCCGCGCTGCAGACGACCGCGACGTCGACGGCCAGCGGCGACACGCTGCCGGCGGTCGCGAGCTGCAAGCTCAGGAACCTCGCGGCCGGCGCCGAGGGGCGCTACCAGGGCAGCGTCTGGGGCGGCTACGTGAGCGCGATGAGCTACCACTATTCCGAGGCGAGCTGCCACCTGAACCTGACTGACGGCACGCTGCAGAAGGAGCGCCTGGCGGCCGATGCGTTTGCGACGCTCGCGGCGCCGCTCGTCAGCCAGCTCGCGGGCGTCGCCGTGCGGCACGTCGGGCGCGAGGAGACGCTCCTGAGCTCGAGCATCTCGGGCGGCGCGAGCTGGAAGCACGACGACCTCGTCGTCAAGCTCGAGTACTGGCGCCAGAAGGAGCACTTCTTCGGCGCGGCGTCGAACACGCTGGCCGCGACCGGTACGGCCGACCTCGGCAACGCGACCGGCGTCGACTGCACGCTCGGCCTGACGCGCGGCGGCGGCGTGACGAGCGGTGCGTTCGTCGGCTTCGGGGTCCGCGCCCGGTTCTGAGGCAGTTCCCGGCTGCGTGCGGTCCGCCGCCGGATCAGTGCGCGGGCGCCCGCCCGGACCAGAAGCGGCGTTCGCCGTCGAAACCGGCCGCGGCGGGCGCGACCTCGGCGGCCGGCTGGCCGGCCTCATGCGCGACCGCCTTGCGCAACGTGCCGCGCAGCGAGACGAGCAGCGCCGTCGCCGCGTGTGCCGATTCGTCGACGCGCACCAGCACGACCTTGCGATGGTCGGAGACGAGCACGTTGAAGGTGTGCACGATCGCGCCCTCGCGCACCATCAGTTGCCGCGCCGACGTGCTCGTGCCGCTCATCGTGAGGCCAAGCGCCGAGGCGAGGTTCGGCGGCAGGGTCGCCGCGGCGCCGCTGGAGAGCGCCTGCGCGGACAGGCGCTCGACCCACGAAGGCTCGGTCGCAGCCGGCGCCGGACGCTCGAGCGCTGCGAGCAGGGTGAGGGCGAGGAACGCGGACCGAGGCATCGAGCGGTCTTGGTAGCGGCGCCGGGTGCCGATCCGGCTCATGAAGAAGGCTGCGCCGGCACCTAGAGGATATACCGCGACAGGTCCTCGTCGCGCGCCAGCACGCCGAGCGTGCGCTCGACGTAGTCGGCGTCGATCCGCACCGCGCTGCCGCCGCGATCGGCGGCCTCGAACGAGATGCCGTCGAGCAGCCGCTCCATGACCGTGTGCAGCCGGCGGGCGCCGATGTTCTCGGTCTTCTCGTTGACGTCGAAGGCGACCTCGGCGAGGCGCCTGACGCCGTCGGGCGCGAACTCGACGCTGACGCCTTCGGTCGCGAGCAGCGCCTGGTACTGGCGGCACAGCGACGCGTCGGGCTCGGTCAGGATCCGGACGAAGTCGCCGACCTTCAGCGAGTCGAGCTCGACGCGGATCGGGAAGCGGCCCTGCAGCTCGGGGATCAGGTCCGAGGGCTTGGACATGTGGAACGCGCCGCTCGCGATGAACAGGATGTGGTCGGTGCGCACCATGCCGTACTTGGTGCTGACCGTCGAGCCCTCGACGAGCGGCAGCAGGTCGCGCTGCACGCCCTCGCGCGAGACGTCGGCGCCGTGCACCTCGGCGCGCCGCGCGATCTTGTCGATCTCGTCGATGAACACGATGCCATTCTGCTCGGCGTTCTCGACCGCGCGCAGCTTCAGCTCCTCCTCGTTGACCATCTTGGCCGCTTCCTCGTCGGTCAGCAGCCTGAGCGCCTCGCGGACCTTGAGCTTGCGGGTGCGGGTGCGGCCGCCGCCGATGTTCTGAAAGAGCGACTGCAGCTGCTGCGACATCTCCTCGAGCCCGGGCGGGGCCATGATCTCGACGCCCGGTGCCGCGGCCCTGAGCTCGATCTCGACCTCGCGCTCGTCGAGCGCGCCCTCGCGCAGCATCTTGCGGAACTTCTGGCGCGACTCCTGGTCGCGCGCGGTCTCGTCGCTTCCGCCCTTCTCGAACCCGATCGTGCGCGGCCGCGGCAGCAGCGTGTCGAGCAGCCGCTCCTCGGCGGCGTCCGCGGCACGGTGGCGGACCTTGGCGATCTCCTCCTCGCGCGTCACCTTGACCGCGACGTCCACGAGGTCCTTGATGATCGAGTCGACCTCGCGCCCGACGTAACCGACCTCGGTGAACTTCGTGGCCTCGACCTTGATGAACGGTGCGCGCGCCAGCTTGGCGAGCCGGCGCGCGATCTCGGTCTTGCCGACGCCGGTCGGGCCGATCATCAGGATGTTCTTCGGCGTGATCTCGGCGCGCAGCTGCGCCTCGACCTGCATGCGCCGCCAGCGGTTGCGGAGCGCGATCGCGACCGCGCGCTTGGCGGCCGCCTGGCCGACGATGTGCTTGTCCAGCTCCTGGACGATCTCGCGGGGGGTCATCTGCGACATGCAGTTCCTAGGGCGCGCTCAGCTCTTCGATCGTGAGGTTGGTGTTGGTGTAGATGCAGATGTCGGCGGCGATGCCGAGCGCGCGCTCGACGATCGAGCGCGCATCGAGGGTCGTGTTCTCGATCAGCGCGCGCGCCGCGGCCTGTGCGTAGGCGCCGCCGGAGCCGACGGCCATCAGCCCGCCGTCGGGCTCGATGACGTCGCCGTTGCCCGAGATGATCAGCGAGCTCTTGGCGTCGGCGACGCACAGCAGCGCCTCGAGCCGCCTGAGGCTGCGGTCGGTGCGCCAGTCCTTGGCGAGCTCGACCGCGGCGCGCGCGAGATTGCCGTACTTCTCGAGCTTGCCCTCGAAGCGCTCGAAGAGCGTGAAGGCATCGGCCGTGCCGCCGGCGAAGCCGGCCAGCACCCGGCCGTCGTGCAGGCGCCGCACCTTGCGGGCGTTGCCCTTCATCACCGTGTTGCCGAGCGTGACCTGGCCGTCGCCGCCCATCGCGACGACGCCGTTGCGGCGCACGGCGAGGATCGTCGTGCCGTGCGCGTCGAATTGCCCGTTCATGTGCTCCTCGCTCGGCTGGCGACGATCAGCGCGCGCGGCGTCGTGCGCGCGGGTGTGCCGCATCGTATATGCGCGCCAGGTGCTGGAAATCAAGATGCGTATAGACCTGCGTCGTCGAGATATTGGCGTGGCCGAGGAGCTCCTGCACGCCGCGCAGGTCGTGGCTCGATTCCAGGAGGTGGGTCGCGAACGAATGGCGGAAGAGGTGCGGGTGGACCTTGACGTCGATGCCGTGGCGCCGCGCCCAGGCATCGACCCGCAACTGCACCGCACGCACGCCGAGGCGGACCCCGTTCTTGCCGACGAACAGCGCGCGCTCGTCGGGGCCGGCGAGCGCGGCGCGCGTCGCGAGCCAGGACTGCACCGCCGCCGCCGCCTTGGCGCCGACCGGGACGATGCGCGTCTTGCCGCCCTTGCCGAGCACGCGCACGGTGCGGTCGGCGAGGTCGAGGTCGGGGATGTCGAGGCCGACGAGCTCGGAGAGCCTGAGCCCGCTCGAGTAGAAGAGCTCGAGGATCGCCCGGTCGCGCACCTCGAGCGTCGCGCTCGCCGCGTGCGCGGGATCGGGCGCCGCCGGCGCATCGAGGAGCCGCGCCATCCGGTCGACGTCGAGCGCCTCCGGCAGGCGCTTCGCGCCCTTCGGCGCGCGGACCTCGACGGCGGGATTGCGCTTCAGCGCGCCCTCGCGGATCAGGTAGGAGAAGAACGTCCGCAGCGCCGACAGGCGCCGCTGCACGGAGCGCGGCGCGAGCCCGGCGCGGTGCGTGGCCGCCGCATAGTTGCGGATGTGCTGCTGGTCGAGCTCGGCGAAGCGCCGCACGCCGGCCTTCAGGCACCAGAGCAGCAGCGACTCGAGGTCGCGCCGGTAAGCGGCGGCGGTGTGCACGCTCAGGCGCCGTTCGGTCGCCAGACCCGCGAGGAAGCCGTCGATCAGCGCGCGCTCGCCGGCCGGCCAGCCGGCAGCCACGGCCGCGGCGCTGTCAGCCGCCCTGGTCCTGGGCGCCATCGAGGGCGATCGCGACGAGCTCGCCGATCCGTGCCAGGAACTCGGTGCTCATCGTCGGATTGAAGTGGTCGGCGTCGGGCGAGGCGATCGCGAGCAGCCCGAGGCCACCACCCGGCCCGAGCGGCACGAGCGCCACCGAGCCGATCGCGATGTCCGCCGACGGGAACAGGTAGTCGCGCTGCGAGTCGCGCATCCGCCCGCAGCGCGGCTTGGCGGCGTTGAACAGCGACTCGAAGGACCTGAGGCCCGGGTCCTCGGGCGTCACGAAGCGCAGGCAGCGGGCCTCGACGCCGGCGAGCGCGGCCTCGCGCCGCGTCAGCACGATCACGAACTCGCGCGCGCCGAAGTCCTCGCGCAGGCTCGCCTCGATGAGCCCGAGGCGCAGGCGCGCATCGCGCGCGTGCACCAGCCGGCACGCGAGGCGGTGGATCTTGTCGGCGAGCACGTCGTTGACCCGGCCGTTGTCGACGAGCGTCTTGAGGCGCAGCTCCGACTCGCGGACCCGCTCGCGCAGCACGTCGACCTGGCGCTCGACCAGCGACACCGTCGTGCCGTCGCCGCGCACGTGCGGGAGCTTCAGGCCCGCGAGCAGCGACGCATGGCGCTCGAAGAACTCGGGGTTGTGCATCAGGTAGGCGACGACCGACGCCTCGTCGGGACCGGTGCCGCGCGGCAGCTTCTTCGATTCGACCTTCGCCTGCGGGTTCGTCATATGTCGGTGTGTCCTTCGAAGACCGTTGCCGTGGGTCCCGTCAGCCAGATCGGCTCGCCGGTGCCCGGCCACTCGACGCGCAGCCGGCCGCCGGGGACGTCGACCGCCACATCCGCGTCGAGCCAGCCGCGGCGCCGCCCGACGGCGACCGCGCCGCAGGCGCCGGTGCCGCAGGCCCGGGTCTCGCCGACGCCGCGCTCGTGCACGCGCAGCCGCACGTGGCGGCGGTCGACGATCTCCAGGAACTCGACGTTGGTCCGACGCGGGAAGCGCGGATGATTCTCCACGCGCGGACCGAGCCTGTCCACCGCAGCGTCGGCGACTCGCTCGACGCGCAGCACCGCGTGCGGGTTGCCGATCGACACCGCGCCGATCTCGAGTGCCTCGCCGTCGACGTCGAGCGCGTACGCGGGCGCCTCGGCAGGCGCCTCGAACGGCAACGCCGCCGGCGCGAAGTCCGGGACGCCCATGGCGACCGACACGAGCCCGTCGGCGCGCGTTCGGGCCCGCACCGGGCCGGCCGGGCTGTCGAGCACGAGCTCGCCGGCGCCGAGGCCCGCGCGCCGGGCGACGAGCGCGGCGACGCAGCGCGCGCCGTTGCCGCACTGCTCGACCTCGCCGCCGTCGGCGTTGAAGATCCGGTAGTAGGCGAGCGTGCCGGCGCGGCGCGCGGGCTCGAGCACGAGCGCCTGGTCGAAGCCGATGCCGGTGTAACGGTCGGCGAGGCGCCGCAGCACCTCCGCGCCCGGAACGCGCCCGGGGGTCGCGTCGAACACGATGAAATCGTTGCCGAGGCCGTGCATCTTCGTGAAGTCGAGCCGCATGCGCCGATCATAGCGCGCGCGGCTGTCGCGCCGGTGCCGATCAGGCGACCTCGGGCAGCGACATGAGCGGCGGCAACGGGCAGCGCAGCAGCGCGCACACCGCGCGCACGAGCTCAGCCTCCTCGATGCGCACGGTGCCGTCGTGCGTCAGCGTGTGGCCGAGCCCGTCGACCAGGAGCTCCTTGGCTGCGGGCTTGAGCTTCTGGAGCTCGCCGAGCGCGGCGTCGAGCGCCGCCGGCCAGGCGGCGGGATCCGGGGCGGCGAACGGCGGCCGCTCGCGCGGCAGCAGCGTCGCGAGACCACGCTCGTAGGCGCGGCGCGCCTCGACCTCGTCGTCGCGCCCGGCCGAGGCGATGACCGCGAACAGCGTGCCGAGCGCGGCCGCGCACTCCTCGAGTCCCAGCGCGCCGGGCGCCCGCGGCGGGTCGACCTGGTCGCTGAGGTAGCGGGTCGCGAGCGCGCCCAGCAGGTACTCGAGCGGCGAGATCCGCGCATCGGCGTGCGCGAGCTCCTTCGTCAGCGAGGCGAGCGCCGCGCGCCGCTCGCGCGGCAGGGCCTTCAGCACCGGCAGCGCGCGCTGCAGGAGCGGCAGGTACTGCGCGACCGGCACCGCGCTCACCTCGCGGGCGAGCAGGCCGACGGCCTTCGCGACCGGCTCGCCGAGCGTCGCGGCGATTCGCGCGAGCTGCTGCGTGCGTACCGAGGGTTCGGCGCTCAGGCTCACCGCGAGCCACAGGCACGCGGCGGTCGAGCCGCGGGCGAGCGCCGCCTCGAGCGTCGCGGGCAGCGCCGTGCGCAGCGCCGCCGCGTAGCCCACCGCCGGGATGCCCGGATTGCCGACGTGGCTGCTCAATGGCGCGCCGCCGGCGAGCGCCGCGACCGGCGCGCCCGCCGCCGGCGGCCCCTCGTCGGGCGCCGGCGCGCTGGTGTCGGGCGTCGCGAGGCTGCTCACGTCGTAGTGCGGGTCGAGGCGCAGGATCCGCGCCGCGAGCGGCGGGTGGGTCGAGAACAGCCGCGCGCGCGCCGGCGCGATGAAGAGGTGCGCGAGGTCCTCGGCGTCGGCGCAGTGCACCTCGGAGCCCTCCGGCGTGCGCGCGATCCGCACCAGCGCGTCGCGCAGCCCGCCCGGGTCGCGCGTGAACTGCACGCTCGAGGCGTCGGCCAGGAACTCGCGCTGGCGGCAGATCGCCGCCTGCAGCAGCCGCCCGAACAGCACGCCGACGTAGCCGAGCCCCATGATCACGAGCGCGGCGATGAGCCACGGCATGACGCGGCTGCTGCTGCCGCGAAATCCGCGCAGCGTGTAGCGCGCGACGATCGCGATCACCAGCAGCCCGAACAACGGCCCCGTGAGGCGCGTGTTGAGCCGCATGTCGCCGTTGAGGATGTGGCTGAACTCGTGGCCGATGACGCCGGCGAGCTCGGCGCGGTCGAGGCGCTCGAGCGTGCCGCGCGTCACCGTGACGGCGGCATCGGCCGGCGTGTAGCCGGCGGCGAACGCATTGATCCCCGGCTCCTGGTCGAGCACGTAGACCTCGGGCACCGGGATGCCGGAGGCGATCGCGAGCTCCTCGACGACGTTGAGCAGCCGGCGTCGCTTCGGGTCGGCGGTCTCGCGAGTGACGCGGCTCGCGCCGAGCGACGCGGCAACCGCGCCGCCGCCCGCGCTCAGCTGCGCCATCCGGTGCAGCGCCGCGACGCCGATGACGCCGAGTACGCCGAGCGCGGTCACGAGCGCGAGCCCCGGCCGCGCGATGACGCGGTCGGAGTAGGGCACCGACGAGTAGATGTTGGTGCTGAAGAGCGCGTAGGCCCACAGCACGATCCAGGTGATCGCCGCGACCACCGCGCCCACCGCGAGCAGGTAGCCCACGAGCAGCATGCGGGTGCGGGTGTGCGCAGCCGCCTGCGCGGCGAAGAAATCCATGCTCAGCTGAACTTGACCTCGGGCGCGGCGCGCTTCGCAGGCGACTCGATGTCCAGCATCGCCGCCGCCGCGAAGCCGAACGGGCCGGCGATCAGGTTGTTCGGGAACACCTCGCGGTCGGTGTTGTAAGTGAGCACGGCGTCGTTGTAGGCCTGGCGCGCGTAGGCGACGCGGTTCTCGGTGGAGGTCAGCTCCTCCATCAGCTGCGCCATCGTCTGGTTGGCCTTGAGGTCGGGGTAGGCCTCGGCGACTGCGAACAGCCGCCCGAGCGCGCCGCCGAGCGCACCCTCGGCACCGGCGAGCGCCTTCAATGCCGCCGGGTCGCCGGGCGCCGCGGCGGCACCCTTCAGGCCCGCGACCGCGCTGTTGCGGGCGCTGATGACGGCCTCGAGCGTGCCGCGCTCGTGGGCGAGGTAGCCCTTCGCGGTCTCGACGAGGTTCGGGATCAGGTCGTAGCGGCGCGTCAGCTGCACGTCGATCTGGGCGAACGCATTCTTATAAGCGTTGCGGGCGCCGACCAGACGGTTGTAGATGGCGATCGGTGCGCCGATCAGCAGCACAATGACGACGACGACGATCAAGGTTCCCATGCGTCCTCCCCGCGAAAACCGCTCGCCTTATGTACCATCCGGATCGCCCGAGCGTCGAGGTGCGCGGGTGGCCGCGGCGCCACGGCGCGGGTACGATGGCGCCCCCCCAAGGATCGGCGTTCGCATGAGTTCGGTGCCCCGCGTTGGTTTCGTCAGCCTCGGCTGCCCGAAGGCGCTCGTCGATTCCGAGCGCATCCTGACGCAATTGCGCGCCGAGGGCTATGAAATCGCGCCGACCTACCAGGGCGCCGACCTCGTCGTGGTCAACACCTGCGGGTTCATCGACGAGGCGGTGCACGAGTCGCTCGACACGATCGGCGAGGCGCTGAGGGAGAACGGCAAGGTCATCGTCACCGGCTGCCTCGGCGCACAGCCGGAGCGGATCCGCGAGCGTCATCCGCGCGTGCTCGGCATCACCGGGCCCCAGGCCTACGAGGACGTGCTCAACAACGTCCACCAGCATCTGCCGCGGCCGCACGACCCGTTCACCGACCTCGTGCCGGCGCAGGGCGTGAAGCTCACGCCGCGCCACTATGCGTACCTGAAGATCGCCGAGGGCTGCAACCACCGCTGCAGCTTCTGCATCATCCCGTCGATGCGCGGCGACCTCGTGAGCCGGCCCATTCCGCTGGTGCTCAACGAGGGCATCCGGCTGCTGAACGCCGGCGTCCGCGAGATCCTGGTGATCTCGCAGGACACGAGCGCCTACGGCGCCGACCTCAAGTACCGTGCCGAGACCTGGGGCAAGCGCGAGATCCGCAGCAAGTTCATCGACCTCGCGCGCGAGCTCGGCGCGCTGGCCGCGGAGCGCGGCGCGTGGCTCAGGCTCCACTACGTCTACCCGTATCCGCACGTCGACGACATCGTGCCGCTGATGGCGGAGGGCACGGTGCTGCCGTACCTCGACATCCCGTTCCAGCACGGCAGCCCCCGGATCCTGAAGCTGATGAAGCGCCCGGCGCACGCCGAGAACACGCTGGCGCGGATCGGCGCGTGGCGGCAAGCGCTCCCGGGGCTTGCGATCCGCAGCACCTTCATCGTCGGCTTTCCCGGGGAGACCGAGGCCGACTTCGAGCTCCTGCTCGACTGGCTGCAAGCGGCGCAGCTCGACCGCGTCGGCTGCTTCAAGTACTCGCCGGTCGAGGGCGCGAGCGCGAACGCCCTCCCGGACCCGGTGCCCGAACCCGTCAAGGAGGAGCGGCTCCGGCGCTTCATGGAGGCCGCGGCGGCGATCAGCGCCGCGCGCCTGCAGCGCCGGATCGGCGGCCGCGAGCGCGTGCTCGTCGACGCGGTCGAGGGCAGCGGCCGCGGTGCCGTCGCGATCGCGCGCAGCTACGCCGACGCGCCGGAGATCGACGGCACGGTGCGCATCCGGGGCGCCGGCAGCGCGCGACTAGCGGTCGGCGAGTTCGCCGACGTCGAGATCACCGCCGCCGACAGCTACGACCTCGGCGCGCGGCCGGTCTGAGGCCGCTCAACGCGCCGGGTTCAGCATCTCGAGCGCCAGCCGGCACGACTTCCCGACGTCCCAGTTGTGCACGAACACGTAGTGGCGCGCCGGGGTGTCGAGGCGCGCCGCGACGTCGAGCTCCCCGTAGCTGATCTCGATGTCGCCGCCGTCGGAGCGCAGCGAGCGCGAGGTGCGAAGCTTTGAAAGCACGGCGCCCCTGAGCGTATCGCCCTTCAACCAGCCGCTGCGCCCGTCGATCAGCGCCGCGCCCGCGACCAGCTGGCGCGCATCGTCGGCGAGGAACTCCTTGAGCGCCGCGGCGCGGCCCTTCTGCTGCCACAGCGTCGCGAACGCACCGCTGCAGTCGCTCGCGTGCCCATGGCCGCCGCCCGCGTGCCGCAGGCGCGGCGTGACCTCGAGCCGGTGCGCGATCTTCGGCTCCTCGAGCGGATACGCGACGCCGCCGTCGAGCAGCACGCGCCAGGCGCCGCCCGGCTCCTTGCGCCACACGGTCAGGTAATGGCCGGCCGCGACCGGCAGTTCCTCGGTCGAATGCTCGTAGGCGAGCCACGGACCGCTCGCCCAGCCGAAGTCGCCGCTCCCGGAGATGCTCGCGAGGTCGGGCTGCCAGCGCAGCGGCGCGCCGGGCGCGGGCCCGGCCTCCGTGACCGCGCGTCCCGGGTGCGGTGCCGGATCGAGCCGCACCGAGGACTCGGCCAGTACCTCGAGGAACGCCGCACGCGTGCCGCGCTCGACCGCCGCGTGCGCGAACGCCCGCTCGTTGTCGACGATCGGCTGCGCGCTCGGCGCGGCCAGGGCGGAAGGATGGCCGGCGATCAGCAGGGCGCCGGCGAGAACCGCGCGGGCGAGGCGTTCGACGCTCATCAGAGTTTCTCCGGGGGTGGCCGGTCCGTGGCGCGGCGCCGTCACAGCGCCGGCAGGCTCGACAGGATGCCGAGCCGCAGGTCCTTGAAGCGCGGCGCGAAGCCGAGCTCGTCGCGGATGCGGCTCGAGTCGATGCGCCGCGACTCGGCGAGGTACGACAGCAGCCCCGGCGACAGCGTCTTCTCGGCCTCGGCACGCGTGACGAGCTCCGGCGGCGGCAGTCCCGTCAGCGTCGCGACGCGCTCGAAGTACTCGGTCATCGAGGTCGGGTTGCCGTCGCTGACGTTGTAGATGCGCTCGACGGCGCGCGGCGCGCTGCCGGCCAGCAGGCACGCGGCAACGAGGTCGTCGACGTGGATCCGGCTCGAGTACCCGGCCTCGGAGTGGCGGATCATCGGCTCGCGGCGCTTCAGTCGCTCGATCGGCAGCCGCCCCGGGCCGTAGATGCCCGGGACGCGCAGGATCGTCCAGCCGACGCCGTGCCGTTCGCTCCAGTCGCGCGCGACGCGCTCGGCGTCGACGCGCCGCATCGCGCGCTCGGTGAGTGGATTCAGCGGCGCATCCTCGCCGACGGTCGCGCCGCCGGTGTCGCCGTACACGCCGGTGGTCGACAGGTAGACGAGGCGCGCCGGGCGCGTCGGCAGCTTCGCGAGGAAGCGCTTCAGCCGCGGGTCGCTGATGCCGGATGGCGGCGGCGCGATCAGGTAGTAGATCACCGACGCCGTGCCGATGCCGCGCGGCACCGGCGCCTCCGCGGAATCGAGATCCCAGCTGACGGCGTCGATGCCCTGGGCGTCGAGCTCGGCGGCGCTCGTGTCGCTGCGCGTGAGTCCGACGACCGGCCCGCGCGGCAGCAGCGCCCGCGCGAGCCGCGTGCCGACGTAGCCGCAACCGGCGACCAGGTAACGCGCAGTGGCGCTCATGGGCAGCATTCTAGGCGGTTTGCGGGCACACTGGCGGCTCATGGAGCTGACGCTTCGTCCCCACAATCGCCGGCTGCACCTCGAGCCCGGGCGGCCGGTGCTCGAGTCGGCGCTCGCGGCGCACCTGAACCTTCCGCACAGCTGCAAGGGCGGCAGCTGCGGCTCGTGCCGCGCGCGCCTGCTGAGCGGTCGCGTCGAATATCCGCGCGGCCGGCCGCTCGGCATCCGCGCCGAGGAGATCGACGCGGGCTACGTGCTCTTGTGCCAGGCGGTGCCGGCGAGCGATCTCGTCGTCGAGGCACGCGAGATCAAGCGCGTCACCGACGTCGAGATCAAGAGCCTGCCGTGCCGCGTCGCGCGCCTCGAGCGCCTGGCGCCCGACGTCATGGCGCTCCACCTGCAGCTGCCGGTCATCGAGGAGTTCCGCTTCCGCGCCGGCCAATACCTCGACGTGATGCTGCCGGGCGGCCGGCGGCGCAGCTTCTCGATCGCCTCGCCGCCGCACGACGCGGCGCTCATCGAGCTGCACGTGCGACGCGTCGCGGGCGGGGCGTTCACCGAGCGCGTGTTCGAGGCGCTGCAACCCGGCGCGCTCCTCAGGATCGAGGGGCCGCTCGGGCAGTTCGTCTACGAGGAGCCGGACGAGGCGGCGTCGCCGCTCGTGCTGGTGGCCGGCGGCACCGGCTTCGCGCCGCTGAAGGCGATCCTGCGCCAGCTGCTCGAGCGCGGCAGTGCGCGGCCGATCGAACTCTATTTCGGCGCGCGCACCGCGCTCGACCTCTATGCCGACGCCTGGCTGCGCGCGCGGCTCGCCGCGGGCGACCGGTTCCGCTACGTGCCGGTGCTGTCGATGGCGAGCGCGGACGAAGCCGCGCGCTTTCGCACCGGCCTCGTGCACGAGGCGGTGCTCGCCGATCATGCGACGCTCGCCGGCGCCGACGTCTACGCGGCCGGGCCGCCGGCGCTGATCACGGCGCTGCAGCAGACGCTGCCGGCCCGCGGCCTCGCGCCCGGGCGGCTGCACTTCGACTCGTTCGACTACGCGCCGGATGCGCCCGCGCGCTAGCGCCGCGGCACGCCGAAGCGGCGCTGCTTGAGCGGCGGCAGCACCGGCTGCTTGCCGGTCACGAGCGCGATGCCCTGCTTCAGCACCGCGACCGCGCGCTCGGCGTCGCCGAGCTGCTCGAGCAGCTGGGCGAGCAGCTGCGCGGTCTCGGCGCGCGGCTTCAGCGCCTGGCTCATCTCGAGGTAGCTGCGCGCCTTGCCGTAGAGTTCGGCGTTGAGGCACAGCCGCGCGCAGCTCACGAGCAGCGCCGGGTCCTCGCGCCGCGCCTTGAGCCAGCCCTCGGCGGTGCGCAGCCGCTCGAGCGGATCGCCGCCGCCGAGCTCGCCGTACAGGAGCACCGCCGCCTCGTTCCATTCGGCCTCGAGCAGCGCCTTGAGCGCATCGGCGGCGCGCTCGGGCTCGCCGAAGCGCGCGAGCCCGCGCGCGTAGGCGACGACGACCCCGGGGCGGCGGCGCGCGGCGCGCGTCGCCTCGTCCCAGACCGCCTCGACGGCCGCGACGCCGCCCTTGTCGGTCGCGACCTTCAGCATGTCCGCGTACAGCGTGTCCATGATCTCGTCGACGGCGGAGGGCGTCACGCCGCGCGTGTTGCGCAGCCGGGGCTCGAGCTGCCGCAGCCGGTCGAAGTCGCCGCGCTGGCGGTAGACGCGCGCGAGCAGCAGGAGCGCGCGCGGATTCAGCGCGCCGAGCTGCTCGAGCGAGGCGAGCGCCTCGAGCGCGGCGTCGCTGTTGCCGCTCTTGAGGTTCATCTCGGCGACCGTGATCAGCACCGGTCCCGGCTCGTCAGCGGCGGCCTCGCGAGCGAGCGCCAGCCACGCGTCGCGCCGCTCGTAGGCATTCTGCAGGTCCGCGGCACGCGCCGCGGCGAGGTAGTGCACCGCGGGCAGGTCGGCGTCGCGCGCCGAGCGCGTCAGCGTGAGCTCGGACTCGGACCAGCGCCCGGCCGACATCTCCAGCAGCCCGCGGTTCAGGTCCTCGCGTGCCCGCGTGCGGCGGCGCGCGAGCCGCAGGGCGCGCTGCTCGCGCGGCCAGCGCAGCAGCCGCTGCAGCGCCTCGAGCGCGACCAGCGTGAGCACGACGCAGAGCACGAGCGTCGGCACCGACATCTCGATCAGGTAGCCGCGGAAGCTGATCGCGACGTAGCCGTTCTCCGGCAGCAGCGTATTGGCGAGCTTGGCACCGATGATCAGCGCCGCGACGAGGAGCGCCAGGCGCTTCACGGGGACTTACCGCGCAGCAGCTTCAGCGAGCCCGAGACGTCCGGAACCTCGGGCGCCACGCGGCTCGCGGCGAGGTCGGCGAGCTCGGCGTCGAGGCGCGCGACAGCCGCGTCCTTGGCGTCGAAGAACCTTCCCAGCCAGTCGCGGGCGGCGGCGAGGTCCGCGACATACTCGGCGGCGTCGGCGCGCAGCGCCGCGAGCCGCGCCGCGAACAGCAGCGTCTCGAGATGGTGGCGGCGAACGCCCATCTCCTCGAGCGACACGAGGCGCACGGTCGCGTCGCTGACGCGTCGGACGCTGATGAGGTCGGTGAGCGCGACCATGAACTGCTGCCAGGCCCGGGCGAGCCCGGGCTCCGCAGTCGGCGTGACGCCCGGCGGCACGTACTGGTTCTTGATCGTCCCCAGCATCGGCAGGTCGCGGACCGCGGCCCCGGCGGCCGCGAGCCGCGCGCCCAGCGTCGCGGCGTCGGGCTCCGCGACGGCGCGCAGCGCGCCGAGGTCGTGCGCGAGCTGCGCGCGGATGCGCAGCGTCGCGGCATCGGAGCTGCCGGCGAGGCGCGCATCGGCGGCCTCGAACAGCACGATCGCGCCGCGCACGTCGTGCTCGAGTTCGAGGCGGTGGCCGGCGAGCTCGACGAGGTCCGCGGCCTCGACGCGCGCCACCGCCCGCTGCGGCGCGTCGATGCGCGCTTCGATGCGCGCGAGGCGCTCGTCGAAAGCGTCGAGGCGTCCGGGCAGCGTCTCGAGGCGCGCGAGCGCCGCGGCGTCGCTCGCGGCCCTGCCCTCGAGCTTGGCGAGCGCCGCCTGCAGGAGCTCGTGATCATGGCTCGCGACGCGCTCGGCGCTGCGCTCGCTGTCGAGGCTGCGCTCGAGCGCCAGCCCGCGCCAGCCGACGAAGGCCGCGACGGCGATCGCGACCAGGCCGATCAGGAGCGCCAGCGCGCCCTGCGTCAGTGCGCGCGCGACGCGGCGCTGCTCGCCACGGCGCCGGTCGGCATGGCGGCGGTCGACTGCCTCGTCTTCCGGGCTCAGCGGGGATTCGGTGTCGGGCATCGGCGTTCGCCGGGCGCGCGCGTCAGGGGGCGCTAGTATGCCGCCGCCACTTCAGCAGCGCATCCACGAGACCGTCGTCGTCCGGTCGCGACGCGACGACCATCGGCCCCGCGATGCCGATCTGGCGTGCGACCGCGCCGATGCGCGCGCCGCCGACGAGCAGTACGCTCTTGCCGAGCAGCGCGCGTCCCTGCGGGCTCAGGATCTCGTACAGGCAGCGCAAGAGCTCGCCGCTCGTCGCCGTCACGACGTCGATCGCCCCGCGCGCCCATTCGGCCTCGACCGCGGCGACCGCGCCCGGAACCGGTCGTGCACAGCGCCGCTCGTAGACCTCGGCGTACTGGATCTCCGCCCCGCGCGCCTCGAGCACGTCGGCCAGCAGCTCGCGGCCGCTGTCGCCGCGCACGATCAGCACCCGCTGCCCCTGCACGTGGCGAAACTCCGGGCTCTCGAGCAGGTGCTCGCTGTCGTAGCCCCCCTGCGGAACCAGCGCGACGCGAAAGCCCGCGTGGTTCAGGGCCGCGGCGGTCGCGGGGCCGACGGCCGCGAGCTTGAGGTCGCGACGGCCCTCGAGCAGTGCGGCGCCGAAGCGCACGGCGTTGGCGCTGACGAACACGATCCAGTGGAAGCGGTCGATCGGACCCAGCGCCGCGCGCTGCCGGGCGCGATCGTCGCGCGGCAGCAGCTCGATCGCCGGCAGCCGATAGACGCGCGCGCCCTCGGACGCGAGCCGGCGCGCGAGCGGCCCCGCCTGGGGCTCCGGCCGCGTCACGAGGACGCCAAGGCCCTCAAGCGCGGCCATACCTCAGACACCCTGCGCCCGCAGCGCCTCGAGCAGCGCCGCGGCGCCGGCGCCGAGCAACCGCTCGGCGAGCGTGCGCCCCAGCGCCGCGGCGTCGGCCGGCCGACCGACGATCCGGTCGCGGAAGATCAGCCGGCCGTCGGGCGCGCCGACGTAGCCCTCGAGCTTCAGTTCGCCGCCGGCGAGCTCCGCGTAGCCGGCGATCGGCGAAGTGCAGCTGCCTTCGAGACGCGCGGCGAGCGCGCGCTCGGCGGTCAGGCAGCTGCGGGTCGGTCCGTCCTCGAGCACGGCGAGCCGCCCGAGCACGGCGGGGTCGTTGCGGCACTCGATGCCGACGATGCCCTGGCCGACGGCCGGCAGCGACAGCATCGGCGCGAGGTACTCGGTGATCCGGGCGCCGAAGCCGAGGCGGATGAGCCCGGCGGCGGCCAGGATCACCGCGTCGAAGCTGCCTTCGTCGAGCTTGCGCAGCCGCGTGTCGACGTTGCCGCGCAACGGCACGATCTCGAGGTCCGGCCGCACCGACCGCAGGATCGACTGGCGCCGCTGGCTCGAGGTGCCGACGCGCGCGCCGCTGGGCAAGGATGCGAACGAGGCGTGCTTCAGCGACAGGAACGCATCACGGGGATCGGCGCGCGGCAGCACCGCCGCGATCACGAAACCCTCGGGCAGCACCGCCGGCACGTCCTTCATCGAGTGCACGGCGAGCTCGGCGCGACCCTCGCTCATCGCGACCTCGAGCTCCTTGATGAAGAGGCCCTTGCCGCCGACCGCCGCCAGCGGCCGGTCCTGGATGCGATCGCCCGTCGTGACGATCGGCACGAGCGTCACCTCGACGTCGGGGTGGTGCTCCCGGAGCCGGGCGGCGACGTGCTCGGCCTGCCACAGCGCGAGCGCGCTGCGCCGGGTCGCGATGCGAAGGTGCTGCATGGCGGCATTGTGCCATGCGTCCGCCCCGGCCCGCGGGCGCTACCCCCCGGCGCCGCCCAGGGACTACGATCGCCCTGTTGCCGGCACGCCGACCGGCCGCCACGGGGGATCGCGATGCTGCGCTGCCTGCTGCTCCTCAGCCTTCTCGCCGTCGTGCCGCTCGCGCACGCTGAGTCGGGCGACGATGACAGCGTCGAGCACACGCTCGGTAACGACCGCTTCGCGGCCGGCCACGCCGTCAATCTCTCGGGCTCGATTGCCGGCGATGCGTTCGCGGCCGGCGGCCGGGTGACGCTCGACGGGCCGGTCGCCGGCGATGCGTTCCTGGCCGGCGCCCACGTCGAGGTGCGCGGCCCGATCAGCCAGGGCCTGTACGCCGCCGGCGGCTTCGTGATCGTCAGCAGCAGCGTCACCCGCAACGCGCGCCTCGCGGGCGGAACGATCGAGGTCACGCCGGGGGCGCATCTCGGCGGCAGCGTCTCGATGGTCGGCCGGACGATGACGATGGCGGGCACCACCGACGGCTACCTGCAGATGGCCGGGCGCGACGCCACCGTCAGCGGCAGCGTCGGCGGCGACCTCGAGGTCTCGGCGGAGCGCATCGAGATCGGCCCGCAGGCCAAGATCGCCGGCAAGCTGCGCTACCGCTCCGAGCGCGAGCCGGTCGTCGCGGCCGGCGCGCAGATCGTCGGCGGGCTCGAGCGCCTGCCCGGGTCGTACCGCGCATGGACCTGGCGCGAGGGCGCGCACCACGCGATGCACGGCGTCGGCCGCGGCCTGTGGTTCAGCGGCAGCTTAGTGCTCGGCCTGCTGCTCCTGCTGCTCGCGCCGGGCTTCCTCGCGCGCACCAGCCAGGTCGCGGCGACCGAGTGGCCGCTCTGCCTCGGGACCGGCTTCGCAGTGCTGATCGCGGTGCCGATCGCGACGGTGCTGCTCTTGATCACGCTGATCGGCATCCCGATTGCGCTCTTGTCGATCGCGCTGTACGCGGTCGCCCTGATGCTCGGCCACATCGTCGGCGCCGTCGCGCTCGGGGACTTCGCGCTCGGGCGCCTCGCGCCGGCGCGCGTCGGCGCCGCGGGCTGGCGCATGGTCGGTTACCTGGCCGCGCTCGCGACGCTGGTGATCGTCCGGTACGTGCCGCTGGTCGGCGGCCTGGCGACGCTGTGCGTGTTCCTGATCGGGATCGGCGCACTCAGTCTCTACGTCGTGCGCCCGAAGCCGCCGGCTTCGACGGCGGCGCCGAGCGCGCCCGCCGCCGCGTGAAGGCGCGCGGCCTCAGCGCTTCGCGGCGCGGGTGAAGAGCGCGTCCTTGAGCCGGAACAGCGTCGAGATGTCCTCGTCGCCGTGGCCCGCGGCGACGAGCTCGCGGTACTGCGCGCGCGTCGCCTCGACGACCGGGAGCTCGGCACCGTGTGCCGCGGCCATGTCGTGGCAGATCCCGAGGTCCTTGTCGTGCAGCCGCACGCGAAATCCCGCCGGGAAGCTGCCGCGCGCCATGAACGGCGCGCGATTGACGAAGTACCACGAGGAGCCGGCGCCCTTCGACAGCGCCTCGATGACCTTCTCGAGCGGCAGGCCCTCGGCTTTCGCGAACGCCATCGCCTCCGCGACCGCTTGGATGACGCCGGCGCACAGGATCTGGTTGGTCGCCTTGGTCGCCTGACCGAAGCCCGTCGGGCCCATCAGCGTGACGGTGCGGCCGAGCGCCGACAGCACCGGCCTCGCGCGCTCGAAGGCGGCGGCCTCGCCGCCGCACATGATCGAAAGTGTCGCATCGCGCGCGCCCTCGACGCCGCCGCTGACCGGGCAGTCGAGGAACGCGGCGCCGCTGCGCTTGAGGTCCGCCGCGGCATCGCGCGCGGTCGCCGCGGCGACCGTCGAGCAGTCGATGACGATGAGCCCCGGATGCGCGCCCGGCAGCAGCGCATCGATGACGCCGAGCACGTCGGCGTCGGCTGAGACACAGAGGACGAGCGCATCGACCGCGGCCGCGAGCGCGGCCGGGTCCTTGGCGAGCGTGCAGCCGGTCTCGGCGGCGAGCGCCTCGGCCTTCGGCCGGCTGCGGTTCCAGACGCCGGCCAGGAGTCCCGCCTTGTGGAGGTTGCGGGCCATGGAGATCCCCATGGCGCCGAGTCCGATGAATCCGGTTTTCACGCGAGCTCCGGGCAAGCGCGCCCGGCGGGCGCAACGCGCCTAGTGAATCGCGAAACCGTCGCGAGGGGAAGCGGCGCTCAGCCGCTGCCGGTGCCGCAGAGCTCGTCGACCTCGTGCTTGGCGTTCAGCCGCTCGGTCTCGAGTTCCTGGTCCGACAGGTAGATGCGCTCCTTGTTCGGACCTTCCTTGTAGAGGCGACGCGAGTGAATGTAGTTCTGGTACTTGTCCTGCGCCTGCTTGCACTGGTCGGCACGGGCGCTCGAGACGTCGTTGTCGACATTCTGCTTCAGCTTCGCGGCCGCCTCGGGCGACAGCGCGGCGTTCGGTGTGCCGGGCGCGCCGAGCGGCGCGGGCGTGCTGGCGCGCGGCGCGGGCTCGGGGCCCCGCTCGTGGCCGTGCTGGGCACTCGTGTCGATCGACAGCAGCTTGCCCTCGGGCGGCGGCGGCCGGTCGCTGTAATGGACCTCGCCCTTCGGGTCGATCCACTTATAGACGGCGGCCACCGAGGGCAGCGCCACGGCGCCGAGCACGAGGAGGGCCGCAGCCGCCAGCGCGCGCCGCGCTGGGCGTCGCGTCCGCTCGTTCGGGGTGGTCGCGTTCATCGATCGGGCCCTCTCGCCGGGTCGGCCGGTTAAGTCACGCGGCAGTGTCGCCTGCCGGGGCCTAAAAGACCCTTGAAGTCCGTCACAGACAGGTGTCCGGGGCCCATCCTCGCACGGCTTCCGAGACGTGGGAACGGGGGCCGGCACCGGCCACCGGGGGCCGGCACGCCAGGTCGGGCCGGAACGGCCGCTACGCGCCCGCCCCGTGCCCGGCGCGCAGCGGCAACACCTCGCGGGCGAGCGCCGCCTCCGAGAGATGGGAGAGGTCCAGAGGCAACGTCGCAACCAGGCGGTGCTGTACGGCGGTCGGCAGATGGCGCTCGACGAGGCCGAGCAGGCGCCCGCTCGCGACGAGCACGACGTCCTCGTTCTTGAGCGTGGCGCAGCGCCCGCCGACGCGCCGCGCGACGGTTCCCGCGAACCGTTCTGCGGCGATGCGCTTCGGGGAGCGATGCGCGGCGTACGCCTGCGGGTGGCCGACCGCCCGGCTGTAGACGCGGCCCTGGCGGCCCCCGACGAGGTCATGTTCGTGGGCCCGGGCCGCGGGGTTCCTGAGCACCTCGAGCAGGCGCAGGCGCCGCGAGTCGCCGGGCAGGCGATAGAACCGCGCCATCGAAGAATCCGCGACCACGACCAGCATCGGACGCATGGCAGTCTCCTCACAGACCCCGCCGGCCCTCCCGAGCCTAGTGGGTCGCGACCGGCCTGCCAGACGGGCCTTCCTTAGGAGGCCCTCGGTAATTCTCCCCACGCGGGTCGCGCGAGAGGATATTTTTCGGCGGATGGACGCGACCGAACCGGTTCCACGCGCGCCCGACGATGCGTTGCTGGTCGTCGACGTGCAGAACGATTTCCTGCCGGGCGGCGCGCTGGCCGTTCCGGCGGGCGATGAGGTGATCGCCCCGCTGAATGCCTGGCTCGCCGCGTTCGCCGCGCGCGGCTGCGGCGTGTTCGCGAGCCGCGACTGGCATCCGCCCGAGCATTGCTCGTTTCGCGGGCAGGGCGGGCCCTGGCCCGCGCACTGCGTCGCCGGGAGCCCCGGCGCCGAGTTCGCGGCGTCGCTCGCGCTGCCCCCGCGCGCGGTCGTCGTCAGCAAGGGGACGGCGCGCGACGCCGACGCCTACTCGGCCTTCAGCGGTACGGCGCTCGCGCCGGCGCTGCGCGCGGCGCACGTCCGGCGGCTCTGGGTCGGCGGGCTCGCGACCGACTACTGCGTGCTCGAGACGGTCCGCGACGCGCGGCGCCTCGGCTTCGAGGTCGTCGTGCTGCAGGCCGCCGTGCGCGGTGTCGAGGTGAAGGAGGGCGACAGCGCGCGTGCGTGCGAGGCGATGCGCGCCGCCGGCGCCCGGTTGTCACCGGCCCTGGCGCCGCCGTGAACCAATCGGCGCTCCTCACCGACCTCTACCAGCTGACGATGCTGACCGCGTACCGGCAGCTCGGCATGACGGGCGAGGCGGTTTTCGAGCTCTATGCGCGCCGCCTGCCGCCCGAGCGCGGCTTCCTGCTGGTCGCGGGCCTCGAGCAGGCGCTGCATTTCCTCGAGACGCTCGCGGTGACCGAGGCCGAGCGCGCGTGGCTCGCCTCGCTCGGGCGCTTCGAGCCCGACTTCCTCGACTGGCTCGGGCGCCTGCGCTTCACCGGCGAGGTCTGGGCGCCGCCCGAGGGGACGGTGCTGTTCGCCGACGAGCCGTGGCTGCGGGTCGTCGCACCGCTGCCCGAGGCGCAGCTGGTCGAAAGCCGGCTGATCAACCTGATGCACCTCGAGACGCTGATCGCAAGCAAGGCCGCGCGCTGCGTGCTCGCGGCGGGCGGGCGGACGCTGATCGACTTCGGCATGCGTCGCGCGCACGGTGCCGAGGCCGCGCTGCTCGCCGCGCGGGCCGCGGCGATCGCGGGCTTCGCCGGAACCGCGACGGTCGCCGCCGGCCGCGAGTTCGGGCTCCCGCTCTACGGCACGATGGCACATTCGTTCGTGCAGGCGCACGACACCGAGCGCGACGCATTCGCGGGCTTCGCGCGCGTGCACCCGGATGGCACGACGCTGCTGATCGACACCTACGACACGCTCGCGGCGGCGCGCGAGGTGGTCGCGCTGGTCCGGGGTGGTGCGCAGGTCGGCGCGGTGCGCATCGACAGCGGCGATCTCGGCGAGGGCGCGCGCGCCGTGCGCGCGGTGCTCGACGAGGGCGGCTGCCGCTCGGTCAAGATCCTCGCGAGCGGCAACCTCGATGAGCACGAGCTCGCGCGCCTCACGGCCCTTGGCGCACCGATCGATGCCTACGGCATCGGCACGCGCCTCGATACGTCGGCCGACGCGCCGTACCTCGACTGCGCCTACAAGCTCGAGGAGTACGCCGGCCGCCCGCGCCGCAAGCGCTCGTGGGGCAAGGCCACCTGGCCCGGCCGCAAGCAGGTCTACCGGCGCCTCGGCAGCGACGGGCGGATCGCCGCCGACGTCGTCGCGATCGAGGGCGAGGCGGCGCGCGGCGAGCCGCTGCTCGAGTGCGTGATGCGGGAAGGGCGGCGGCTGCGCGCGCCGGAGAGCATCGCGGCGCTCGCGGCGCGCGCCGCGCGCTCGCTCGCGACGCTGCCGGAGTCCTGTCGCGCGCTCGAGCGGCCGGTTGCGCTCGTCGCGGAAATCTCGGCGGGCGTGCGTGCGCTCGCGGCGAGCGTCGATCAGGCGACCGACGGCTAGCTGAGGTGCGAGGAGTCGCGCGCGAGCGGCACGCGACCCGGCCACCCGGCGCGTGCCAGCTGCTGCAGCAGCTGCGGCAGCGTGCGTGCGCCCATCTTCTCCATGATCCGCCGACGGTGCGCCTCGACGGTGCGCTTGGTGATGCCGAGCGCGCTCGACACGCGGTCGTAGTGCACGCCCTCGACGAGCTGCAGCAGCACTTCCTGCTCGCGCGTCGTCCGGCGCGCGAGCTGGTTCAGCACTGCGCGCCGCGCCCTGCCCTGGACCGCGTCGGCCGCGGACTTCCTAAGCGCGCGGTTCACGACGTCGAGGAGCTGCTGCTCGCGCACCGGCTTCAGCAGGAAGTCGCACGCGCCCTGCTGCATCGCGGCGACCGCCGACGGCACGTCGCCGCGCTCGCTGACGAACACGACCGCAAGCGGGGAGCCGGCGGCGCGCAGCCGCTCGTGCAGCTGCGGGCCGCTGATGTGCGGCAGGTGGTAGTCGAGTACCACGCAGCCGGCCGCCTCGACGTGCGCTGCGTTGAGGAACGTCTCGGCGTCGGGAAAGTCGTCGATATGGTAGCCGAGCGGCTGCAACAGCCGGCGGTACGAGCCGCGGGTCGCCTCGTCAGCGTCGACGAGATACACCTGCGGACGCTCGGCTTCGACGCTCATGACGTCTCCAATCACTTCGCCGCACGCCCGCAGCGGCGCGGCTTCACCGCCGCGCCGCACGGCCAGGGCGTGCACAGATTTCGACTCACCCTCGATCGACGAGGCTGAGCGCTTGGGGAGCCGGCGTCATCCGCAGAATTGCGGAGCCGCGGGACGGGCAACACCAATGAGAATCGATCGCGATACCACCTCGACGCAAAAAAAAGGGCGGGCCTGGGCCCGCCCCGAGGGGGTTCGTTCTGCTAGCTGTAGGCGCGCTCGCCGTGCGAGGCGGTGTCGAGGCCCTCGCGCTCTTCCTCTTCGGGCACGCGCAGCCCGACGAGGAGGTCGGCGATCTTGAACGCAACGAGCGCCGCCACGGCCGTCCACACGGCCGTGAAGCCGACGGCCTTCGCCTGGATCCACAGCTGCAGCGGGATCGGGTTCGAGATCACCTTGCCCGTCACCCAGTCGGTGACGAACCCGGGTCCGCCGAGCGACTGAGAGTTGAAGACGCCGGTCAGCAGCGCGCCGGTGATGCCGCCGACCGCGTGCACGCCGAAGACGTCGAGCGAGTCGTCGGCCTTGATGCGCTTCTTGAGGCCGGTGACGCCCCACAGGCAGACGAGCCCGGCGGCAGTGCCGATCACGAACGCGCCTGGAATGCCCACGTTGCCGGCCGCCGGCGTGATCGCGACGAGCCCGGCGACGGCGCCCGAGGCGGCGCCGAGCAGCGAAGGCTTGCCCTTGAGCGCCCACTCGCCGAACAGCCACGACAGCACCGCGCACGCGGTCGCGAGGTAGGTGTTCATGAACGCGAGCGCCGCAGAGCCGTTGGCCTCGTAGGCGGATCCGGCGTTGAAGCCGAACCAGCCGAACCACAGCAGCGAAGCGCCGATCATCGTCATCGTCAGGCTGTGCGGCGCCATCGACTCGCGACCGAGCCCGACGCGCTTGCCGAGCAGGATCGCGCCGACGAGCCCGGCGATGCCGGCGTTGATGTGCACGACCGTGCCGCCGGCGAAGTCGAGCGCGCCCCACTGCCAGAGGAGGCCGCCCTTGGCCGAGATCGCGTCGCTGAGCTTCGGATCGGTGTAGGCGTCCGGTCCCGGCCAGTACCAGACCATGTGGGCGATCGGCAGGTAGCTGATCGTGAACCAGACGATCGCGAAGATCAGCACCGCCGAGAAGCGCACGCGCTCGACGATTGCGCCGAGCACGAGGCAGACGGTGATCGCCGCGAAGGTCGCCTGGAAGGCGACGTACACGAGCTCGTAGAGCGGCGTCGCCTTGCTGAACGTCGCGGCCATCGAGAACGTGCCCGTCGCCGCATCGAAGGTGCCGTTCAGGAACAGCCGGTCGAAGCCGCCGATGAAGGCATTGCGCTCGGTGAACGCCAGCGAGTAGCCGTAGACGGCCCACAGCACCGTGATCAGCGAGAACACGACGAACACCTGGATCAGCACCGACAGCATGTTCTTCTGCCGCACGAGGCCGCCGTAGAAGAGCGCGAGCGCCGGCACCGACATCAGCAAGACGAAGGCGGTCGAGGTCAGCATCCAGGCCGTGTCGCCCTTGTTGGGCGACGGCGCCGCGGCGGGCGCGGCGGCCGGCGTCGGCGCGGGAGTCGCGGTCGTTGCCTCGGCAGCGGCGGGCGCGGCGGCCGGCGTCGGCGCGGGAGTCGCGGTCGTAGCCTCGGCAGCGGCGGGCGCGGCGGCCGGCGCCTGCGCGTGCGCGCGTCCGCCTGCGATCAACGCGCCGGCGATCAGCAGCGCCGCGAGCGCCGCGCGCCCGAGCCCCTGCGCGGGCGTCGGCCACGCGCGATCCGTCGAGCCCACTCTTCTAGAATGCACGGAGTACCCCCTGGTGCTTGCTGGCGTCGCGTCGCCGGTCATTGCTCAGACGGCGTCCGGTCCCATCTCGCCGGTGCGGATCCGCACCGTCTGCTCGAGCGACATCACGAAGATCTTGCCGTCGCCGATCTTGCCGGTGCGGGCGATGTTGGTGATCGCCTCGACGACCTGGTCGCAGATCGAGTCGTCGACCGCGAGCTCGACCTTCGATTTCGGCACGAAGTCGACCCGGTACTCGGCCCCGCGGTAGAGCTCGGTGTGCCCGCGCTGGCGGCCGAAGCCCTGGACCTCGGTGACGGTCACGCCTTGCACGCCGATGTCGGCGACGGCCTGGCGCACCTCGTCGAGCTTGTGCGGCTTGATGATCGCGACGATCCATTTCATGGCAGCGCGGACACCGTCCTCGCCGGAACTCAAGCGCGCCGGCGGCACGTGCCGCCGTCAGCCGGCGTGCCCTCGATTTGCAACGTCCATGCCACGGGCGCATCGCAGGCGAATCAGGCGCTTACGCGGCGCGGCGGCGGCCGGCCGTCGCGGCCTGCACCAATTTGGCGCACGCCGCGAGGCGTATGCTTGAAGGCGGAGCGCCGCTTGCGCCGGGGCGGACCCGCCGAGGATGCAGTCGACGCGGCGCCTTCGAGGAGAACGACCATGAGCACGAGCTTCGATCCCCGCTTCCTCGAGGACCTCGCGAAGCGCCTGTCGGAGGCGATGCCGCCGCAGCTCGCCGCACTCAAGAACGACGTCGAGGCGAACTTCAAGAGCGTGCTGCAGTCGGCGCTCGCGCGCCTCGAGCTCGTGACGCGGCAGGAGTTCGACGTCCAGGCGGGCGTGCTCGCGCGCACGCGCGAGAAGCTGACCGCGCTCGAGGCGCGCCTCGCAGGCCTCGAGGCCGAGCTCAGCCGCCTCGAGCGCGACGCGGCCGAGCGCGTCGAGCCACCGCCGGCCTGAAACGACAACGCCCGGCGAGGCCGGGCGTTGCAGGCGATTGCCGGGTGAAGCGCGCCTAACGGCTCATCTTCACCATGTACTCGACGGTCTCGCGGATCAGCTCGTCGGGCAGGTCGCTGCGCCCGCCCTTCGGGATCATGACGCCGCTCTTGCCGGTGAAACCCTTGAGCGCGTGCTCGGTGAGGCGTGCCGTCCCCTGGCCGATGCGCGGCGCCCACGCGGCGCGATCGCCGACCTTCGGGGCGCCGCCGACACCGGTCGCGTGGCAGGCGCTGCAGACCGCGCGGAACGTCTGCTCGCCGTTGGCGGGAACCGCGAGCGCCGCGCGCACGCCCCCGCTCGCGGCGACGATCGCGAGCGCGCGGTTGTCCGCGCCGGCGAGTGCGACCCTGGCGGGCGAGGCGGTGTTCGCGGCGGCCTCGGCGGCGACGCTCGAGTCGGCCTCGCTGCGCGCGCGCTCAAAGGGCGTGCCGATCAGGTGCGCGATGCCAAAGAGCACGATCGCGACCGCGACCAGGCCGCCGATCACGACGCTCAACATGTTGAAGAAATGATGGTCCTGCTTACTCACGCGTCATCCCCCGGGCTCCAGACCTCGACGAATCAGTGCCAACGGCTGCGCTCGGCTCGATGCGACCGGCGTTGGACGCTCAGGTGCGGGCACGGGTAAAATCCCCGGTCCTTCCGCGCGCCCGTAGCTCAGCTGGATAGAGTGACGGTCTCCGAAGCCGTAGGTCGTGGGTTCGAATCCCGCCGGGCGCGCCACTTTCCCCAGGGTCCTTACCGGACCCGTCCACGACGCCGCCGGGCTCAGCGCTTGTGCTCGGAGGCGGCAAGGTCGTCGATCAGCGTGATCAGCTGCGGCTCGCCCTTGGCGCTGCCGACGTCGGCCGTGTACTTGCCGTTGACGACGATGAACGGCACGCCCGTCACCTTGTAGCGGCGCGTCAGCTCGTCGGCATGCCTCAGCCACTGCTCGACCGAGAACGAGCGATAGGCCTTGTCGAAGTCGGCGTCCGAGATGCCCTTGGACTTCAGGAACGCGCGCTGCAGCTTCTCGGTGTCGGCCGGATCCTGGGCGGCGAGGAAGTTGTTGTTGACGTGGATCTCGCGGAACACGTCCGAGTGCAGCTGCTCGAGCTTGCCGAGCGCCATCAGCGTGTAGAAGAGCCGGGCATGCGCGCGCGTCGTCTCGTTCCAGATCACCGGCACGCGCGTGAACTCGACGTAGGGCGCCTTGCCCTTCTTGCGCCAGTCCTCGAGCGTGGGGTCGAGATGGAAGCAGTGGCCGCAGCCGTACCAGAAGACCTCGACGACCTCGACCTTGTTGGCCGCGACGCTGGTGGGCTGCGCGGGCACCAGCGTCGTGTAGTTGTCGCCCTCGACCCACCTCGACGGAATCGGCGTCGAGGTGGCGGGCGTGCCGGCGGCGACCGCAGCCGCGATCGGCGACAGTCCGCTCGGCAGCTCCTGGCTACCCTCGCTCTCCTCGGTCATGCCCGCGGCGCGCTCGGTGCTGCCGGCCGGCGCCGCCTCGGGCCGCACGGTGACCGCGGCGACGCTGCCGGGCTTCCCGGCGGTCGCGGGTTGCGCGGTACCGCTACCGGCATGGCGCCCGCACCCGGCGAGGAGCGCGACGACGAATAAGGCGGCGAGTCCGACCGACAGCGTCTTCATGCAGTCTCCTTCAGCGGCGAAGCCGTCCTCGAAGCGGCTAGCGCAGGCCCTGCAGGTACGCAGTCAGGGCCTTGATGTCGTCCTCGGAGAGGCGCTTGGCGACATCGCTCATCATGTCGGCGCCCGGCGGCGTCGCGGCGCCGGCGGCATAGCGGGTCTTGGCGGCATAGCCCTTGAGCTGCGCCATCACGTAGGCGGGCTGCTGCGCGCGGACCTGGGGCCAGCGCGCCGGGCCGTTGCCGCGGCCGTTCGGGCCGTGACAGGCGAGACAGGCCGGGATCCCGCGCGCGGCGTCGCCGCCACGATAGAGCCGCTGGCCGGCCTCCCAGAGCTTGGGATCGGCCTCGAGACCGACGAGCGTCTGCTGCTCGAAGTGCGCGGCGAGATCGGCCATGTCCTGCGGGCTCAGCATCGCCGCCATCGGCTGCATCACCGGGGCGATGCGCGCACCGCTCTTGAAGAGCCTGAGCTGTTCGGCGACGTACTCGTGGTGCTGGCCGGCGAGGTTCGGCCACTCGGGGTTCGGGCTGTTGCCGGTCGCGCCGTGGCAGGCGGCGCAGGTCGCGGCCTTGGTGGCCCCGGCTGCCGCGTCACCGGCGAGCGGTGCATCGGCGGCGTGCGACGAAAGACCGAGCATCCCGAGCTGCGCGGCGAGCGCCACCGCGACGATCCGACTCTTCATGACCTTGAGACTCCCGTGGGCCCGCGCGCGGCCCTGCTAGACTCGCGGGCCACGGCGAATCACGGATTCTACACGATGTCGGCGTTCCCCCACGCCCGGTACCTGAAGGGCGCGCACGAGCCGTCGCAGTTCGTGCCGGACGTCGGTTGCGAGGTCGCCTTCGCCGGGCGCTCCAACAGCGGCAAGTCGAGCGCCATCAACGCGATCACGCAGCGCCGCGGCCTCGCCAAGACCTCGAAGACGCCGGGACTCACGCAGCTCGTGAACTTCTTCGAGCTCGACGCGGGGCAGCGGCTCGTCGACCTTCCGGGCTACGGCTACGCCGAGGTGCCGCGCCCGCTGCGCGAGCACTGGCGCGGACTCATGGATAAGTATTTTCGCGATCGACAATCGCTGACCGCGCTGTTCCTGATCATGGACGCGCGCCGCCCGCTCGGCGAGACGGACTGGCAGATGCTGAGCTTTGCGCGCGCCTGCGGCAGGCAGGCGCATCTGTTGCTCACCAAGGCCGACAAGCTGTCGAGGGGCGAGGCCGCGAGCACGCTCGCGCGGGTGCGGCGCGAGCTCGGCAGCCAGGCGACCGCGCAGCTCTTCTCCGCGACGCACAAGACCGGCGTCGACGAGGCGCGGCGCATGCTCCGCAAGTGTCTGGCGCAAAAAGAACCCGGCGACGGGCGCACCGTCGCCGGGCCAGACTAACCCGGCATGGGGATGAACCGGGTAGGGGCCCGCTCAGGGAGGGTAGCGGGGAATGCCTTGCGGCATTCAAGAAGTGAGACCCGCGAGACGGCCGGAAAGTTTCATGTCCGGCGGTCAAGATCGGTCAAACCTCAGTGGGCCTCGTCCCAGTTCGCGCCGACGCCGATCTCGACCTCGAGCGGCACGCTGAGTTCCGCCGCGCCCGTCATCAGCGCCGCGACGCGCGCCCGCACGGCCGCGACCGCCCCGGCGTCGACCTCGAGCACGAGCTCGTCGTGCACCTGCATCACGAGCGTCGCCGGCGCGCGCTCGCTGACCAGCCAGCCGTCGACGGCGAGCATCGCGCGCTTGATGATGTCGGCGGCCGTGCCCTGCATCGGCGCATTGATCGCGGCGCGCTCGGCGTACTGCTGCTGCGCGCGGTTGCGCGAGCGGATCTCCGGCAGGTACAGGCGCCGGCCCTCGACGGTCTCGACGTAGCCCTGCTCGCGCGCCCGGCGGCGCGTCTCGTCCATGTAGCGGCGCACGCCCGGATAGCGCTCGAAGTAGCGCTCGATGTACTCCGAGGCCGCGCCGCGGTCGACGTCGAGCCGCGCCGCGAGCCCGAACGCCGACATCCCGTACATCAGTCCGAAGTTGATCGCCTTCGCGGCGCGGCGCTGCTCGGCGCTGACCGACCCGAGCGCGACGCCGAACATCTCCGCCGCCGTCGCCTGGTGCACGTCGCGGCCCTCGGCGAAGGCCTTCGTGAGCCCGGGATCGCCCGAGAGGTGCGCCATGATCCTGAGCTCGATCTGCGAGTAGTCGGCCGCCATCAGCACGCGGCCGGGCGGCGCGATGAACGCCTGGCGGATGCGGCGACCCTCCGGGGTCCGGATCGGGATGTTCTGCAGGTTGGGATCGGTCGAGGACAGGCGCCCGGTCGCCGCGACCGCCTGGTGATAGGAGGTGTGGATGCGGCCGGTCCGCGCGTTGACCTGCGCGGCGAGCGTGTCGGTGTAGGTGCTCTTCAGCTTCGCGATGCCGCGGAATTCGAGCACGAGGCGCGGCAGCTCGTGGCTCGCCGCGAGCTCCTCGAGCACGTCCTCGGCGGTCGACGGCTGGCCGGTCGGCGTGCGGCGCACGACCGGGATCTGCAGCCGCTCGAACAGGATCTGCTGCAGCTGGCGCGGCGACTCGAGGTTGAACGGCTGCCCGGCGGCCTCGTGCGCGGCGCGCTCGAGCTCGCCGAGCCGGCGCGTGAACTCGGAGGACAGCGAGCGCAGGAGCGCGGGATCGACCAGAACGCCGCAGCGCTCCATGCGCTGCAGCACCGGCTGCAGCGGCTGCTCGAGCGTGTCGTACAGATGCAGCAGCTTCGGCTCCGCCTCGAGCTTCGCGCGCAGCACGCGGTGGAGCCTGAAGGTCACGTCGGCGTCCTCGGCCGAGTACTCGCCCGCGCTCTCGATGGGCACCTCGTTGAAGCTCAGCTGCTTCGCACCCTTGCCGGCGACGTCCTCGAAATGGATCGTGCGGATGCCGAGGTAGCGCTCGGCGACCGAGTCCATGTCGTGGCGCGTCGCGACGCTGTTGAGGACGTAGGACTCGAGCATCGAGTCAAAGCGCAGTCCCGCGAGCCGGATGCCGTGGTTCTCGAGGATGTGGGCGTCGAACTTCGCGTGGTGGCCGAGCTTGGCGCGCCGGGGATCCTCGAGCAGCGGCTTCAGGCGCCCGAGCACCTCCTGGCGCGGCAGCTGCGTCGGCGCGCCGGGGTAGTCGTGGGCGAGCGGCACGTAGGCGGCGACGCCGGGCTCGGCGCAGAACGAGACGCCGACGATTTCGGCACTCATGTAGTCAAGGCCCGTCGTCTCGGTGTCGAACGCGAACAGCTCCGCGGACGCGAGCACCTTCAGCCAGCGCTCGAGGGCCTCGGCCTCGAGCACGGTCTCGTAGCGGCGCGGCGCGGCCGCGATCGCGGCGTCCTGCGCGTCGGCCGGCAGCGGTGGCGCGGCGGGCGCCGCGACGGCCGGCGCCGCGCCGCCGTCGAGCGCCTCGAGCAGGCGCTTGAATCCCAGCCGCTGGTAGAGCGCGCGCAGCCGCGCGGCGTCCGGGGCGCGCCGCTCGAGCGTCGCCGGCGTCGCCGCGAGCTCGAGGTCGCAGCGGATCGTCGCGAGCCGCCGCGAGAGCTCGAGCTGGCCGAGGTTCGCGCGCAGGCTGTCGCCGACCTTGCCCTCGATCTCGGCGGCGTGCGCGACCAGCGCATCGATCGAACCGTACTGCTGCAGCCACTTGGCGGCGGTCTTCGGTCCCACTTTCGGCACGCCCGGGATGTTGTCGGAGGTGTCGCCGACGAGCGCGAGGTAGTCGATGATCTGCTCCGCCTCGACGTCGAACTTGGCCTTGACGCCGGCGCGGTCCAGCGTCGTGTCGTACATCGTGTTGACGAGCGTCACCCGCTCGTTGACGAGCTGCGCCATGTCCTTGTCGCCGGTCGAGATCACGACCCGCATGCCGGCGGCCTCGCCCTGGCGCGCGAGCGTGCCGATGACGTCGTCCGCCTCGACCCCCTCGATCCGCAGCAGCGGCAGCCCGAGCGCCTCGACCGCCTCGAGCAGCGGCGCGATCTGCGCGCGCAGGTCGTCCGGCATCGGCGGCCGGTGCGCCTTGTAGGCCTCGAAGAGCTCGTCGCGAAACGTCCGCCCCGGCGCGTCGAACACGACCGCGAGGTGCGTGGGGTTGGTGTCCTTGAGGAACTTCTGCAGCATGTTGACGACGCCGAGCACGGCGCCCGTCGGCTCGCCCTGCGCGTTGGTGAACGGCGGCAGCGCGTGGAACGCGCGATACAGGTACGAGGAACCGTCGATCAGGTAGAGGCGCGCGGCGTCGGCCATGTCAGCCCTGCGGCGGCGTCTTGGACTCGTCGTCCTTCTTCGGGGCGGGGGTGGCGGGCGGCGGCGGCGTCGCGGTCGGGCGGATCACGACCGGCGTCGCGACCGGCTTCTGCGGCAGCACCAGCGGCCCCTTCTGGCCGCAGGCGGCGCAGATCAGCGCGGCAGTCGCGATCGTGAGCAAGCGCATCGGGCCCCCTCGGGTCGGGCGCCGAGTATAGCCGCCTCAGCGCGCGGCGAGGACGCCGAAGGTCAGGCGCGTCACGCAGATCCGCCGCGCGGCGGGATCGAGGATCTCGACCTGCCAGACCTGGCTGCGCGCGCCGACGTGCAGCGCGCGCGCGGTCCCGGTCACGAGGCCGGCGGCGATGCCGCGCAGGTGGTTGCCGTTGATCTCATCGAGCACGCAGCGCTTCTGCGCGCGATCGACGCAGCGCTCGGCGGCGGCGCCCGCGACGGCGCCGGCGAGCGCGAAGGAGGCCCCGCCGTGCAGCAGCCCGTAGGGCTGGTGCGTCGGTGGCCCGACCGGCATCGTCGCCGCGAGCCAGTCATCGCCGATCCCGCTGAAGCGGATGCCGAGGTGCCGCGCGAGGCCGACCTCGCGCTCCCGGGCGAGCTCGGGCAGCGTGAACGGTGCGAACCAGAGGCTCATGCCGGCGCTGACGCTACAAGGTCGCGCCCGCCGCGTCCATTCGCTTCGGTGTAGGCTTCGCTTTCGCCCGCCGCGGGACCGCCATGAGCCTGTCGAACGACATCACGCTCGAGAGCAAGTACGAACAGCGCGCCGGCCGCGTGCTCTTGTCCGGGACCCAGGCGCTCGTGCGCCTGCCGCTGATGCAGCGCGCGCGCGACGCGGCCGCGGGCCTCAACACCGCCGGATTCATCAGCGGCTACCGCGGCTCGCCGCTCGGCGGCTACGACCTGCAGCTGACCGCCGCCGGCGAGCGGCTCGCCGCGGCGCACGTGCGCTTCGAACCCGGCGTCAACGAGGACCTCGCGGCCACCGCGATCTGGGGCACGCAGCAGACGGGGCTGCTGCCCGGCGCGCGCTACGACGGCGTGTTCGCGATCTGGTACGGCAAGGGCCCCGGGGTCGACCGCTCGGGCGATCCGATCAAGCACGGCAACCGGATGGGCACCGCGCCGCACGGCGGCGTGCTCGTGGTGTTCGGCGACGACCACGCCGGCAAGAGCTCGACGATCGCGCACCAGAGCGAGCAGGCGCTCGCCGCCAACGGCGTGCCGGTGCTCTACCCGGCCACCGTGCAGGAGTACCTCGACTTCGGGCTGCACGGCTTCGCGCTGTCGCGCTACGCGGGCGTGTGGGTCGGGTTCAAGTGCGTCAACGAGACCGTCGAGGCGACCGCGACCGTCGCGGTGGATCCCGAGCGCGTCGCGATCCGCGTGCCGCCCGGCGAGCCGCCGGCCGGTGGCGTGCACGCGCGCTACACCTGGGACCCGATGGGCGACGACGTGCGCCTGACGCGCGTGAAGCTGCCGCGCGCACAGGCCTACGCGCGCGCCAACGGACTCGACCGCATCACGCACGGCCGGCCACAGGTGGGCGGCCTCGGCCTCGTCGCCACCGGCAAGACCTGGCTCGACGTCGCAAGCGCGCTCGCCGCGCTCGGGCTCGACGCCGCGCGGCTCGAGGCGCTCGGCGTCAGCGTCTACAAGCCGGGCCTGATCTGGCCGCTCGATGCGGTCGGGTTGCTGCAGTTCGCGCGCGGCCAGGGCGAACTGCTGGTCCTCGAGGAGAAGGCGGCGTTCGTCGAGCTGCAGGCGGCGCATGCGCTCTTCAACCTGCCGGACGCCGAGCGTCCGCGGCTCGCCGGCAAGAACGACCCGGACGGCGCGCCGCTGCTCGCGTCCGACGTCGCGCTCGAGCCGCTTGAGATCGCGCGTGCGATCGGCCGGCGGCTCGCGGCGCTCGGGCGCGCCGACGCCGCGCTCGGCGAGCGGCTCGCGACGCTCGAGCGGCTGATCGGCGAGGCGCGCGCGCTCGCGCCGGCGGCCGGGCAGCGCACGCCGTACTTCTGCGCCGGCTGCCCGCACAACACCTCGACCAAGGTCCCGGAGGGCAGCGCCGCGTTCGGCGGCGTCGGCTGCCACACGATGGCGATCTACATGAACCGCGCGACGTTGCCGCCGACGCAGATGGGCGGCGAGGGCATGACCTGGGTCGGCATGGCGCCCTTCACCGAACGCCGCCACGCGTTCCAGAACCTCGGCGACGGCACGTACTTCCACTCGGGGCTGCTCGCGATCCGCGCCGCGGTCGCGAGCGGCGTGCGCATCACCTACAAGATCCTCGTCAATGACGCGGTCGCGATGACCGGCGGCCAGCCCGTCGAGGGCCACCTGTCGGTCGCCGAGATCACGCAGCAGCTGCGCGCCGAGCGCGTGCAGACGATCGCCGTCGTCAGCGACCATCCGCAGAAGTACGGCCCGGCGCCCGGCTTCGCGGCCGGCGTCACCGTGCACGGCCGCGCCGAGCTCGACCGCGTCCAGCGGCGGCTCCGCGAGGTCGACGGGGTCTCGGCGATCATTTACGACCAGGTGTGCGCGGCCGAGAAGCGCCGCCGCCGCAAGCGCGGCCGGATGGCGGATCCCGACCGGCGCGTCGTGATCAACCCGCTCGTCTGCGAGGGCTGCGGGGACTGCACCGTGCAGTCCAACTGCGTCGCCGTCGAGCCGCTCGAGACCGAGTTCGGGCGCAAGCGCACGATCGACCAGTCGGGCTGCAACAAGGACTACTCCTGCACGAACGGCTTCTGCCCGGCGTTCGTGAGCGTCGAGGGCGCGACGCTGAGGCGCCCGGAGCCCCGCGCGCTCGACGCCTCGCTGCTCGCCGCGCTGCCCGAGCCCGTGCCCTGCGACGGCGCCAGGCCCGTCAACGTGCTCGTGACCGGCATCGGCGGCACCGGCGTCGTCACGGTCGGCGCGGTGCTCGCGATGGCGGCGCACCTCGAGGGCCGCTCGGCGAGCGTGTTCGACATGACCGGGCTCGCGCAGAAGGGCGGCGCCGTGCTCTCGCACCTCAAGATCGCGCCGGCGGACGCGGCCCCGGCCGCGCCGCGCGTCGGCATCGGCGAGGCCGACGTCGTGATCGGCTGCGACCTCGTCGTGACGGCGGGCCCGGACGTGCTGCGCGCGGTCGATCGCAGGCGCACGCACGTCGCGCTCAACACGCACCTCGTGCCCACCGCGGCGTTCCAGCTGAACCCGGACGTCGACTTCCACGCCGCGGATCTCGCGGCGCGCATCCGGGGCGCGGTCGGCGAGGAGCGCACCGCCTGCGTCGACGCGACCGGCGCCGCGCGGCGGCTGCTCGGCGACACCGTCGGCACCAACCTGTTCCTGGTGGGCTTCGCGCTGCAGCGCGGCTGGCTGCCGCTGTCGCGCGCGGCGCTCGAGCGCGCCATCGACTTGAACGGCGCGGCGGTCGCGCTCAACCGCCGCGCGCTGACGCTCGGCCGGCTCGCGGCCGCGGACCCGGCGCGCTTCCAGTCGCTCGCCGCGGCGCCCGCGGCGCCGCGGGCGCCGGAATCGCCGCTCGAGGTCCGCGCGCGGTTCCTCGAGCGCTACCAGGACGCGGCCTATGCGGCGCGCTACCGCGCGCTGATCGAGAAGGTGCGGGACACGGAGGCCGCGCGCACGCCGGGGCACGGCGAGCTCGCCTCCGCCGTCGCGCGTGCCTACTTCAAGCTGCTCGCCTACAAGGACGAGTACGAGGTCGCGCGCCTGCACGCCGGCGCGGAGTTCCAAGCACTGCTCGAGGACACCTTCAGCGGGCCGCTGCGCCTGCGCTTTCACCTGGCGCCGCCCGGCCTCGCGCGCACCGACCGCGCGACCGGCGTGCCGCGGAAGATCAGCTTCGGCGGCTGGATGATGCCGGTGTTCCGGCTGCTGGCGCGGCTCAGGTTCCTGCGCGGCACGCCCTTCGACCCGTTCGGCTACAGCGCCGAGCGGCGGCTCGAGCGGCGCCTGGTCGCCGACTACGAGCGGCGCGTCGGCGAGCTCCTCGATGCGCTCTCGCCCGCGACGCACGCGCTCGCGGTCGAGATCGCGGGGCTGCCGGAGCAGATCCGCGGCTACGGGCACGTCAAGGAACGTCAGCGCCTGCAGGTCGCGGCCCGCGAGGCGGAGCTCCTCGGGCGCTGGCGCGCCGCCGCGACGGCGGCGGTCGTCGAGCGGGCGGCCTAGCTGGCGGGCGCGGTGGCGCCCGTGCTGCAATGGCCGGAACTCGCCGCGCGCGCGGCGGTCAGCCCGAGGGGGCGAGACAGGAGGCCCTGGCACATGCGATCCCGTCGCTGGCTCAAGACCGCGGGAACCCTCGCGCTCGCGCTGCTCCTGTCCGGCTCCTACTGCAGCTGGCGTGGCTACTACGTTCCGGGCGGCCTGCAGAACACGGCCTCGGTGATCTCGGTCGGTCCGGTCGGCGGCTTCGCGAGCGTGTTCGTCAACGGCAGCGAGTTCGCCGACAGCGGCGCGACCGTGACGATCGACGGCGCGGCGGGCAGCGAGTCAGAACTCCTCGTCGGCCAGCTGGCGACCGTCAGCGCCGCGCCCGGGAGCGGCAGCATCGCCACGGCGAGCGCGATCGCGACCACCACGAAGCTCGTCGGGCCGGTGACCGCGATCGACCTCGGCGCCGCGACCGTGACCGTGCTCGGCCAGACCGTGACGATCACCGGCGACACCAGCATTGCGAGCGGCGTCGGGCCGACCGACGCCGGCGGGCTCGCGGTCGGCGCCATCGTCGCGATCGACGGCTACCGCACCTCGACCGGGCTGATCGCCTCGCGCTTCGACCTCGCCGCCGCCGGGCGGCTGTTCCAGGTCGCGGGCCCGGTCGCGAACCTGAACACCGCCGCGCAGACCTTCTCGATCAACGGCACCGCCGTCAACTACTCGAGCGCATCCGGCGGCCTGCCGGCGCAGCTCGCCGACGGCAGCTACGTCGTCGCCACCGGCTCGACGCTGCTCGACAGCGTGACGCTGAGCGCCTCGCAGGTCACGGCCCAGGCCGAAGTGCCGCTCGGCGCGAGCGGCGCGAGCGGCACCGTGCACGGCGCCGTCACGCGCTTCGGCTCGGCCTCGGACTTCGACGTCGGCGGGCAGACGGTTGCGACCACGAGCACGACGAGCTTCATCAACGGCGTCAGCGGCGACGTCGCGCCCGACGTCGAGCTCGAGGTCGCCGGCAGCTACGACTCGTCGGGCAACCTGACGGCGACGACCGTCACGCTCGCGCCGGCGGCCAACGTGCGCGTCGCGGGCCCGGTGCAGTCGCTCGACACGGTCGGCAGCACGCTGACCGTCGCGGGCATCACGATCGGCACCGACGCCGAGACGCGCTGGGACGACCGCGGCCCGACGCTGCTGCGCACCTTCGCCTTCGCGAACCTGTCGGTCGGCGACTGGGTGATCGCGCGCGGCGTCGCCTCGAGCACGCCCGCGAGCGCGAGCGCGCACGTCCTCGAGCGCTACGCGACCCCGTCGCCGGCGACGATCGAGCTGCAGGACGTCGCCGGCAACGTCGCCAACCCGACGTTCACGCTGACCGGCATCACGGTGTCGGCGGTCGGCGCGACGTTCACCGACGTCAACGGCGCGAGCCTGACGCCGGCGGGGTTCTTCGGGCAGGCCAACGGGCGCCTGGTGCGGGCGCGCGGGGCGCTGTCGGCCTCGGGCGTGCTGGTCGCGGCGACGGTTGCGCTGCGCGACTGAGGTGCGGCGCCTGACGGCCGTGCCGCGGCCGCATCTGGCCGAGCCGCGCGCAGCGCTCCTCGCCCGCTTCGAGGCGGCGCTCGCCGCGCACGACGGCGCGGCCGGCGCCGCCTGCGTGCACGAGCTCTGGATGCGCGGCGAGATCGGGCTCAACGTCGAGCGCGCGCTCGAGCGGCTGTGGTCGGTCGCGGCGCGCACCGTGCCCGAGTGGCTGCCGATGCGCCACGTCGAGTGGCTGCCGAAGGTCTACGAGATCGCGGCGCGCTGCCGGGCCGAGGCGCGCGGCCGCTCGAACATCTACCTCGTGCTGCTCGACTACCGCGACCGCGAGGGCGAGCCGTACGGGATCTACGTCGGGATGTCCGACTACCCGGCCAGCGAGCGCTTCGACCAGCACAAGGCCGGCATCCGCGCCGCCGGGAGCGTCCTCAAGCGCGGCCTCGAGGTGCTGACCGGCCCGGTGCTGCACCTCGAGCGCATCGCGCGCCGCGAGGCCGAGCGCATCGAGGCGCAGCTCGCCGAGGCGCTGCGCGCCGCGGGCCTCATCGTGCGCGGCGGCCACTGAGCGCTAGAATCGCAGCCTGGTCCTCGTGAGGTCGCGATGCGCCGCAGGGTACCCCCCGCCACGCAGGCCGACGTCGACGCCCGCTACGGCCTCGAGCCCGTGTTCGAGCCGGGAGACGCGGCCGAGCTCGGCCGCTTCATCGTCGTGGACTGCCCGTACTGCGGCGAACGCTTCGAGACGCCCGTCGACCTGACCGCGGGCTCCTTCAGCTACGTCGAGGACTGCCAGGTGTGCTGCCGGCCGATCGAACTGAGCGGCGAGGTCAGCGCCGCGGGCGTGCTCAGGCGCACGCGGGCGCAGCGCCTCGACTAGGCGACGAGCGCGCCCCAGAAGGCGACGCGCTGGGCCTTGAGCGCGTAGTCGACGACGCCGATGTGCTCCTCGGCGAACTCGAGCGCGGCGCTGAAGGGCGTCACGGCCGGCACGTTGATGAAGCCGTCGGCCTCGTCGTGGCTGATCGAGATCTCGGCGCGCGCCGCGCGCGCCAGCCGCATCAGGTCGTCGTTCTCGGCGAGGCAGTGCATGAAGAGTCGCCGTGCGCCGACCAGGCGCGCATGCGCGAGCGCGCGCCGCATCAGGAGCGTGCCGATGCCGCGGCGCCGCGCGCGCGCCAGCACGCTGATGCCGAGCTCGATCAGTGCGCCGTCCGGGCACAGGTGCGCGACGCCGAGGAGCTCGAGCGCATCGCCATAGACGCCGAGCACCGTCGCGCGCCCGAAGTCGATGCCGTTGACGTAGTCCGCGATCGCCTCGGCCGAGCGGTGGCTGCCGAAGCGCAGGTACGCGTCGCGGCGCGACAGCGCCGTGAAGTGCGCGATCAGGGCGGTACGGTGGGCGGCGTTGAGGTGTCGGGCGTTCATCGCGGGGGCATTCGTTGCTGATCGACCGGCGGCATGGTAGCGCCGCGGGCCGCCCGGCGGCGTGACCGGTGTCCGATCCTGCGGCCAGTACTGGACAGGTCGGCAGCGGGCGCTTGCGCCCGGCGTCGCGCGCGCCGACGATGCCGGCGGGGGACGAATGACCCGAGTGTTGCCGACGATCGCACTGATGACCTTGCTCGTCACGACAGCCGGGGCGGGCGAGGCGACGCCGCGCGCGGCCTGGCGAGCGGCCCGGGTCGAGGAGATCGCCGGGCCCGAGGGCTGGCTCACGGTCGTCGGCCTTCACTGGCTGAAGGGCGGCGCGAACCGGCTCGGCAGCGCGCGCGACAACGACATCGTGCTCGCGCACGGCGCGCTCGCGCCGCACGCCGCGCGCCTGATCGTCGACGGGGGCACGGTGCGCCTCGAGCCGGCGCCCCGGAGCGGCATCACGCGCAACGGGCAGCCGGCCGTCGCGATGGCGCTCGTGCCCGTCGACACCGAGGTCGTGCTCGAGTCGGGAGCGCTGCGGTTCTTCGTGATCGAGCGCGGCGGGCGCTACGCGCTTCGCGTGCGCGACCTCGAGAGCAAAGCGCGGCGCGAGTTTCGCGGCCTCGAGTACTTCCCGGTCGATCCCGGCTGGGCCTTCGAGGCGCGCTTCGAGCCGTACGTGCCGGCGCACCGCGTACCGATCGTCAACGTGCTCGGGGACGAGCTCGAGATGCGCTCGCCCGGGGCGATCGTGTTCGAGCGCGACGGGCGCGAGTGGCGGCTCGACGCGCTGCTCGAGTCCGAGGGCGACGACCACCTGTTCGTGATGTTCGCCGACGCGACCTCCGGCCACGAGACCTACGGCGCCGGCCGCTTCCTGCACACGCCGCTGCCGGCCGGTGGCCGCGTCGCGGTCGACTTCAACGAGGCCTACAACCCGCCGTGCGCGTTCACGGGCTTCGCGACCTGCCCGCTGCCGCCGCCGCAGAACCGGCTGCCGCTCGCGGTGCGTGCCGGGGAGCTGCGCTATCGCGGCAGCGGGCACTGAGGCGCTCTGCGCTAGACTCATCGCCACGCCGACTCGAGGGGGACCTGAGCATGCGATCGACCTACTCCGGTGCCGCGTGGCGCGCTGCTGCGCTCGCGCTGCCCGCGCTTGTCGTCACGACGTTCGCGCTCGCCGCGGCGAACGATCCCTATCCGTCGACCTACGCGCCGGCCGCCTCGGCGCCGGTGCTGATCCGCGGCGCCACGGTGCTGACCGGCACCGGCACGCGCCTCGACAACGCCGACGTGCTGATCGTCGACGGCAAGATCGCTGCGGTCGGCGCGAACCTGACCGCGCCCGCCGGGGCGCGCGTCGTCGAGGGGCGCGGCCGCTGGGTGACGCCCGGGCTCATCGACGTGCACTCGCACCTCGGCGTCTACCCGAGCCCGCAGGTCAGCGGCAACAGCGACGGCAACGAGGCGACCGCACCCGTGACGGCGAACGTCTGGGCCGAGCACTCGGTGTGGCCGGTCGACCCCGGCTTCGACACCGCGCTCGCCGGCGGCATCACGACGCTCGAGATCCTGCCCGGATCGGCGAACCTGATCGGCGGCCGCTCGGTCGTGCTCAAGAACGTGCCGGCCGTGACCTACCAGGCGATGAAGTTCCCGGGCGCGCCGCAGGGCCTCAAGATGGCCTGCGGCGAGAACCCCAAGCGCGTCTACGGCGGCCGCAACGTCGCGCCGTCGACGCGCATGGGCAACGTCGCCGGCTACCGCGCGCAGTGGATCGAGGCCCAGGAGTACCTTCGGGACCTCGCCGCCTACGAGGCCAAGATCAAGGCGGGCGGCAAGGCGGCGGAGGATGCGAAGCCGCCGAAGCGCGACCTCAGGCTCGAGACGCTGGCCGCGGTCCTCAAGGGCGAGATCCCGGTGCAGATGCACTGCTATAGGGCCGACGAGATGGCGATCATGCTCGACATGTCGCGCGAGTTCGGCTTCCGGATCGCGGCGTTCCACCACGCGGTCGAGGCCTACAAGATCGCGAACCTGCTCGCCGAGCACGGGGTGTGCGCGGCGATGTGGGCCGACTGGTGGGGCTTCAAGATGGAGGCCAACGACGGCATCCAGGAGAACATCGCGCTCGTCGACGCGGTACCGAACGGCTGCGCGATCGTGCACTCGGACTCGGAAGAGGGGATCCAGCGCCTGAACCAGGAGGCGGCGAAGGCGATCGCGCGCGGTCGCGCGGTCGGCTTCGACATCCCGCCCGAGCGCGCGATCCGCTGGCTGACCCAGAACCCGGCGCGCGCGCTCGGCATCGACGCACGCACCGGCACGCTCGAGCCCGGCAAGATGGCGGACGTGGTGCTGTGGAACCGCGATCCCTTCAGCGTCTACGCGCTCGCCGACGAGGTGTACATCGACGGCGCGCTGCAGTACGACCGGGCCCACCCGCCGGCCGCGCCGCGCTCGGACTTCATGCTCGGACAGCCGGCGGCGGCGGGGGTGGTGCCATGAACGTGCGCATCCTGGCCGCCTGCGGTGCCTTGTTCCTCGCCGCGACGTCCGCGGGCGCGGCGCCGGTGCTCCTCAAGAACGGCGTGATCCACACCGAGAGTGCGCGCGGCACGCTCGAGGGCGGCAGCGTCCTCATCAGCGGCGGGCGCATCACCGCGATCGGCCGCGACCTCGCCGCGCCGCCGGGCGCCGAGGTCATCGACCTCAAGGGCCGCCCGGTGACGCCGGCGCTCTTTGGCGGCGTCGGGTTCCTCGGCGTCAGCGAGGTCGAGCTCGAGTCCTCGACCAACGACGGGACCCTGAAGCTCGGGCAGATGCGCCCCGAGTTCGACCTCGCGCTCGCGTTCAACCCGGACTCGATGCCGGTCGGGGTGGCGCGCGTCGAGGGCATCGGCTTCGCGCTGCTGGCACCGGGCGCCGAGCCCGGCCGCAAGGGCGCGCCCGGCAGCTCCGTGCTTGCCGGGCTCGCTTCGGTCGTGCGCCTCGACGGGCGCAAGCCGCGTGCGCCGGTAGCGCTTGCGGTCAGCGTCGGCGAGGACGCGGGTCCGCTCGCCGGCGAGAGCCGCGCGGCCGCCTACATGCTCCTCGCCCAGGCGCTCGAGGAGGCGCGCGGGCCGCTGCAGGCGACGACGCCCGAGCAGCGCCTGCTGACGCCGGCGGGGCGGCGGGTGCTCAAGAGCTTCACCGTTGAGCCCAAGCCCGTGCTGTTCGAGGTCGATCGCGCCGCCGACATCCGCGCCGCGGTCGAGTTCGCCGAGAAGGAGCAGCTGAAGGCGGTGATCTTCGGCGGCGCCGAGGCCTGGCGCGTCGCGCCGCTGCTCGCGCGCACGCAGGTGCCGGTCGTTCTCGATCCGCTCGACGACCTGCCCGAGCAGTTCGACCAGATCGGCGCGACGCTCGAGAACGCGAAGCGCCTCAACGCCGCGGGCGTCACGGTCGCCTTCAGCCTGCGCCAACCGGCGCCGCACGACATCCGCAAGCTGCGGCAGGCGGCCGGCAACGCCGTCGCGCACGGCCTGCCGTGGGACGCGGCGCTCGCGGCGCTGACCAGCGTGCCGGCCAAGGTGTTCCGCGCCGCCGGCGAGTTCGGCAGCCTCGAGGTCGGGCGGCCGGCGAACCTGGTCGTGTGGAGCGGCGACCCGCTCGAGGTCACGAGCCTCGTCGACGCCGAGTGGCTCGACGGGCAGCGCCAGTCGCTGCGCACGCGCCAGACGGAGCTGCGCGACCGCTACCTCGCGAAGGTGCGCGCGGGATCGGCGCGCTGAGGAGGCCGGGCCTCAGCCCGGCCCCGGCAGCGCCTTGATCAGCACGTACCAGTAAGTGAGCCCGCTGTAGAAGGAGGCGACCGGGATGCGCTCGTTGAGCCCGTGCGCGAACTCCTCGCTCTCCTTCGAGAACGTGCTGCCGACGCCGTAGGTCGGGATGCCGCCGTTGCGGTACACGGCGCCGTCGGTCGCATAGGCGGCCTGCGTCGGCACGATGCGCGCGCCCGGGTTCGAGCTCTCGACGGCGCCGGCCACGAGCTTCATCACGTCGGCGCGCAGCGGCGAGGCGTCCGAGATCAGCGGATCGTAGTTCGGCTTGACCTCGACCTTGGGGCCCGCGAGCTGCTGCAGGGTCGCCTGCACCTCCCCGATCGGCGTCCCGGGCCAGACGCGGCAGTTGACGGTCGCGGTCGCCGACTGCGGCAGCGCGTTCTCGGCATGCCCGCCCTGCAGCATCGTCGCGACGCAGGTGGTGCGGAGCTTGCCGACGAACTGCGGATGGCGCGCGATCTCGGCGGCGGCGGCCGCGTCGTGGGGGTTGTCGGCGAAGCGCTTCATCGCCGCCCCGAGCGGGCCGGCGTTCACGAGGCTCGCGGCGCGAAAGTCCCCGAGCGTCCAGTCGTTCCAGCGCACCGGGAACTCGTAGCCCTGCACCGCCTTCAGGACGTCGGCGAGCTCGTAGATCGCGTTGTCGGTGCGCGGCTGCGAGCTGTGGCCGCCGGGGTTGCGGGTCGTCACCGAGAACGTCACCGAGTACTTCTCGGCGCCCTGCACGTAGAAGAGCGACGGCTTGCCGGTGTCCTCGGCGAGCACGCCGCCGCCGCCGTCGCCGTTCAGCGCGTACTCGGCGTCGACGAGGTCGCGGTGATTCCTGACGAGGTCCGTGGCGGTCGCCTGCGCGGTCTCCTCGTCGCCGCTGAAGGCGATGATCAGGTCGCGCTTCGGCACGAAGCCCTCGGACTTCAGGCGCAGGAACGTCTCGGTCAGCAGCACGACCTCCTGCTTGACGTCGGAGGTGCCGCGGCCGAAGAAGTAGCCGTTCTCCTCGGTCAGCGTGAAGGGGTCGCGCTGCCAGTCGGCGCGCTTGGCGGTCACGACGTCCATGTGCGCGAGGAACGCGACCGGGCGGCCGCCCGAGCCGTCGCCGCGGTAGCGCACGACGAGCGAGGCGGTCTCGCCGAGCGGCAGCACGTGAACGTCGGCCGCGGGGAAGCCCCCCTTGCGGAAGCGCTCGGCGAGGTACTCGGCGAGCTTCGGCACCTGGCCGCGGCCGATCGAGGTCTCGTAGCTGATCGCGGTGGCGAACAGTTCCCGCGCATCCTTGCGCACCGCCTCCGGCGTCGGGGGCGCCGCGAGGGCGGGTGCGGCGAGCGCGACGATGGCGAGGGTCGGTACGAGTCGGGTCATGAGGGGCTCCGTAACGCCGGCGCGCGCCGGCCGCCGGCACTATAGCCGTGTTAAAAGAGCGGGTGCGAGGTGGCCGCGTACCTCGCGACCGCATCCCGAGGCCGCGCCCCATGCCCGAGTTCGCCCAGCTGATCGAGAGTCTCGGCCGCACGCTCCCGCCGGGCACCGTCCTGAGCGCGGGCGACGCCGGGCCCCGCCACCACGCCGACTGGACGCGCGTGAACCCGTGCGCGCCGCGCGCCGTCTGCCGGCCGCACTCGACCGCCGAGGTCGCGACGATCCTGAGGGCCTGCCACGCGGCCGGCCAGCCGGTCGTCGTGCAGGGCGGCCTCACCGGCCTCGCCGGCGGCGCGACGCCGCGGGAAGGCGAGCTCGCGCTCTCGCTCGAGCGCCTGAGCGGCGTCGAGGAGGTCGACCCGGACGGCGGCACGATGCGCGTGCGCGCCGGGACCCGGCTCGCGACGGTGCACGAGGCGGCCGAGCGCGAGGGGCTGCAGTTCTCGCTCGACCTCGGCGCGCGCGGCTCGTGCATGATCGGCGGCAACATCGCCACCAATGCCGGCGGCAACCGCGTGATCCGCTACGGCATGACGCGCGAGCTCGTGCTCGGGCTCGAGGCGGTGCTCGCCGACGGCACCGTCGTGTCCTCGCTCAACACGATGCTGAAGAACAACGCGGGCTACGACTTGAAGCAGCTGTTCGTCGGCACCGAGGGCACGCTCGGCGTCGTGACCCGCGCGGTGCTGCGCCTGCACCCGGCGCCGCGCGAGCGCATCACCGCCTTCGCCGCCACCGACTCGTTCGCGGCGCTGGTCGCGCTGATGCGCGAGGCGCGCGCCGCCTTCGCCGGGCAGCTCGGCTCCTTCGAGACGATGTGGCGCAACTACTTCGACTTCGCGCTCGCCGAGCTCAAGGTCGGTGCGCGGCCGTTCGATCAGCCGCACGCGCACTACGCGCTGATCGAGATCGAGGCGCTCGAGCCCGCCGCCGACGCCGAGCGGCTCGAGGCGTTCCTCGCGCGGATGCTCGAGAGCGGCGTCGCCGCCGACGCGCTGATCGCCCGCTCGCTCGATGAGAGCGCGAAGCTGTGGCGCATCCGCGAGTCGGCCGGCGAGCTGATGATGCACCTCGGCATGCCGATGGCCTACGACGTGTCGCTGCCGATCCAGAAGATGACCGCCTACCTCGAGCAGCTCGACGCGGGCCTCCCGGCCGTGCTCGGCGACCGGCCGCTCTACACCTTCGGGCACCTCGGGGACGGCAACCTGCACCTCGTGACGGGCCTGAGGAGCCTCGCCGAGGTCGAGCCGCTCGACCGCCTCGTCTACGGCGCGCTCGACGGCTTCGGCTCGGTGTCGGCCGAGCACGGGATCGGCGTCATCAAGCGCAAGTGGCTCAGCCGCTCGCGCGGGCCCGCGGAGCTCGCGTTGATGCGCACGCTCAAGTCCGCGCTCGACCCCCGCGACATCCTGAACCGCGGCCGCGTGCTGTGAGCGCGGCGCCGCCGACCTACGTCGGCTTCTGGGCCCGCGTCGGCGCGACGCTGATCGACACGCTGTGGGTGACGCTGCTCGTCAGCCCGCTGCTCGCGCTCGTCTACGGCGCCCGCTACTTCACGCTCGAGCACGCGCTCCACGGGGGCACCGACGCCCGCGAGCTCCTGATCTCCTACGGCCTGCCGGCGCTCGCGGTCATCGCGTTCTGGCGCGGCCGGCAGGCGACACCCGGCAAGATGCTGATCCACGCGCAGATCGTCGACGCCGAGACGCTCGGGCCGCCGACGACCGGCCGGCTCGTGATCCGCTACCTCGGGTACTTCGTCTCGACGCTGCCCTTGTGCCTGGGGCTGCTGTGGGTCGCGTTCGATGCGCGCAAGCAGGGCTGGCACGACAAGCTCGCCGGCACGGTCGTGATCCGGACGCGGCGCTGAGCGTCGCGGGGAGGAGGCAACTGAAGCTCTACACCTTCTGGCGCAGCTCCGCCGCCTATCGCGTGCGCATCGCGCTCAACGTCAAGGGGCTTCGCTACGAGAGCCTCGCGAAGCGCCTCGGCGGCAACGAGCACCGCGCCGAGTCGTACCTCGCCCTCAACCCGCAGGGGCTCGTCCCGGCGCTCGACGACGAGGGCTTCGTCGTCGGCCAGTCGCTCGCGATCATCGAGTACCTCGAGGAGACGCACCCCGAGCCGCCGCTCCTGCCGCGTGCGCCGCGCGCCCGCGCCGAGGTACGCGCGATGGCGCTCGGGATCGCCTGCGACATCCACCCGCTCAACAACCTCAGGGTCCTCAACTACCTCAAGGACCCGCTCGGCCACGACGCGGCGAGCGTCGAGCGCTGGTACCAGCACTGGATCCACGAGGGCTTCCGGGCGCTCGAGGCGCTCGCCGGGCGCCACTCGGCCGATCGCCGCTTCCTGTACGGCGGGGCGCTGTCGCTCGCCGACGTCTGCCTCGTGCCGCAGCTCTACAACGCGCGTCGCTTCCACTGCGACCTCGCGGCCTACCCGGCGCTGACCGCGATCGGCGCCGCGCTCGAGGCCCTGCCGGCCTTCGCCGCGGCCCGGCCCGAGGCGCAGCCCGATGCGGGCTGAGCGGGGCCGCGCCCTGTCGCCGCGACGCGGCGTCGGCGATACTCGCGCCTCGTCCCGCGCCACCGTGGAGGGAGCCCGATGAAGACCCGTGCCGCGATCGCTTACGCCGCCGGCAAGCCGCTCGAGGTCGTGACGCTCGATCTCGAGGGACCCAGGGCCGGCGAGGTGCTCGTCGAGATCAAGGCCTCCGGGGTCTGCCACACCGACGAGTTCACGCGCTCGGGCGCCGATCCCGAGGGACTCTTCCCGGTCATCTTCGGCCACGAGGGCGCGGGCATCGTCGTCGACGTCGGGGCCGGAGTCAGCTCGGTCAAGAAGGGCGACCACGTGATCCCGCTCTACACGCCCGAGTGCCGGCAGTGCAAGAGCTGCACGTCCCGCAAGACGAACCTGTGCACCGCGATCCGCGCGACGCAGGGCAAGGGCGTGATGCCGGACGGCACCAGCCGCTTCTCGATCGGCGGCGACAAGGTGCACCACTACATGGGCTGCTCGACGTTCTCGAACTTCACGGTGCTGCCCGAGATCGCGGTCGCGAAGATCCGCGAGGACGCGCCGTTCGACAAGGTCTGCTACATCGGCTGCGGAGTCACGACCGGCATCGGCGCCGTGATCAACACCGCCAAGGTCGAGGCGGGCGCGAACGTCGTCGTGTTCGGCCTGGGGGGCATCGGCCTCAACGTCATCCAGGGCGCGCGGCTCGTCGGCGCCAACAAGATCATCGGCGTTGACCTGAACCCCAAGCGCAAGCCGCTCGCCGAGCAGTTCGGCATGACGCACTTCGTGAACCCCAGGGAGGTCGAGGGCGACCTGGTCGCGCACCTCGTCGCGCTCACCGACGGCGGCGCCGACTACTCCTTCGAGTGCGTCGGCAACGTCGACCTGATGCGCCAGGCGCTCGAGTGCTGCCACCGCGGCTGGGGCGTCAGCGTCATCATCGGCGTCGCGGGTGCCGGGCAGGAGATCAAGACCCGCCCGTTCCAGCTCGTCACCGGGCGGATCTGGAAGGGCACGGCCTTCGGCGGCGCGCGCGGCCGCACCGACGTGCCGCGCATCGTCGACTGGTACATGGACGGCAAGATCTCGATCGATCCGCTGATCACGCACACGATGCCGCTCGCGCAGATCAACGACGCCTTCGACCTGATGCACCGGGGCGAGTCGATCCGCAGCGTCGTGCTCTATTGAGGTAACGCCATGGCCGTGACCGCCGTCGTCCTG
>Ga0335080_10000190_pt1 | contig 54415 bp, 46 predicted proteins | sample Lox_Sample_34_FD_206720 | JGI IMG/M metagenome (GOLD analysis project Ga0335080, IMG submission 206720) | Soil microbial communities from Loxahatchee National Wildlife Refuge, Florida, United States - Lox_Sample_3.4 | ecosystem: Environmental > Terrestrial > Soil > Wetlands | place: USA... | reverse complement strand
GTGGTATCGACGAAGCGGGGAAGTGCCAAGCGATGACTCCCCGTCGACACAAGTGCTGGGAAGCAAGTTGTTGCTGAGACAATGCCTGCTTCTCTGAGCCAGGGCAAAAACATCGGGTCATAGTCGCCGCTCGGATAGCAGAAGTGTTTTGCTGGAGTCTTGGTCATGTCTTCGAGGGCGGATCGGTTGTCGCGGATTTCCCTCAGAAACAACTCTCGATCCCGTGGTACACGGTGGCGGTGCGTATGCAGTTCGAAACGGATGCCCGCAGATGCAAGTTCGCCGATCTCCTCCGCAGTCATCAACTGCAGAATTCGTTTGCTCAATACTGCCTTGTAATCAATCTCCAGTCGCTTCGCCAACTCCGCTGAAAGCTGATTCTTCCCTTCGGTCGTAAGCCTCTCCCGTTCTGAGAACTGCTGCATCTGCACGACAACCGACTCCCGCGCTGTCGATTCGGCGAGGGAGATCTCGCGAGCAACTCCAATCGAAGGAACAGCCGGCAGATCTCTTCCTCTGGCTGTCCAGAGCATGTACGAGCAGATCAGGGGAAAGACGGGTAAACGGCGAGGGCAATAGTGCGTGGTCTGGTAAACGGTCGCGGGGAATCCATACTCCCTGAGCAGTGGATAGACGAGTTTGTAGAAATCATACGTACCATCGTCAAAGGTCAATACGACCTCACGCGGACCTAGTTCATTTGTGCGCAATCGCTCGAGGCCTTCATCGAAAGGAACGACATGATAGCCACCCACCTTCAGCATTTCGAAGCGCTGTCGGAGTCGGTCTTGCGTCAAGAAAAGAGCCGGCCGCCAGAGGTTCTCGTCTTCTACGGCAAGGCAGTGATAGCAAAGGATCAGGAGTTTCTGCTGTCGCCAGCGGCTATCGCGAACCCGATCAAAAATTCCGGCTGACTTCAGGGCGCGGAATACGTTGACGCGAATATCCTTTTGCATAGTTGTTGAAATATCGATTTGTTTTATAACTGTGCAGAGTAGGCTGAAGAGTCCGCCGCTGACAATGCTCCGCCGCCCTTTGTGAGCAGGGAAGAGTCCCGATCAACGAACAAACGGAACCACAACTCCAAATTAAGCAGCCTCCAAATGCGATTGGAATTATCATGGGACCCTGAGCGGTGGTCTTTAAACAGCTTCTGGATCGCCTCGCGCCGAAAAAGGCCGCGGGCTAGTGTTCTATCTTGAACCAACAGGTTCTCTAGCTTGTTGAGTCGTGCTCCGGCCAGCCATCCTGACCAGGGCGTCGGGAATCCCATTTTCTTGCGATAAATAATGGAATGAGGCAAAAGATCCTCAACAGCCGATTTCAAAATGCATTTGCCCTCCAAACCTTTCAGTGCATAGCGGGAGGGAATCCGTGCCGCAAACTCTACAAGCGGATGGTCCAGAAAAGGCACACGGCTTTCGATCGATGCCGACATGCTCATCTGATCCTGCTTCATCAACAATTCAACCAGATACGTGTTGATGTCTGTGTACAGCAGCCGTTTCAGCAATGTGCCGGAAGAACGATCCCAGAAAGACAGCGAATCCCGATAGGTCGCATGAAGATGTTTCTGCATTTCCAGAGTCAAAAGGTGCTCCTGCTCGGCGGCGGAAAAAGCGACGAGGAAATTGTCGAAATAGAAGGACGACCACGAAGCCCCATCGCGGCCCAAGCACGTGTGTTCCAGTCTTCGCCGAATGGTAGCGTTTAGCTTCGCTGAGCGGATTTGTTCACGGACCGCAGCGCGTAACGCTGAAGGGGTTATGGCGCGATAAGCTGCGTCCATTCGTGCATTCCATACGGTCCACGCATAACGAGTATAGCCGGCGAGCGTTTCATCGCTGCCTTCCCCCGTCAAAACGACAGTGACATGTTCACTCGCCAGCTTGGCCAGATGGTGTAGCGCGACGCTTGAAGGCCAGGAGACCGGTTCGTCCTCATGCCAGATTACATCTGGCAATGAGTCAAAGAACCGATCCTGCGTAATTTGCACTTCGTGATGATCCGAACCGATGTGATCGGCTACAACTCTGGCGTATGAGAGTTCGCTGTATTCCTGTTCCGCATATCCGACCGCGAACGTCTGGATCGGTTCCTGCCTGCTTCGCGCAGTGAGCGCAGCAACAGCGCTCGAATCCAGTCCTCCGCTCAAGAACACTCCCAGAGGAACATCGCTCATCAGGTGCGACGACACCGCGTCTTCCAGAAATTCCCGATAGTGCTGCACATAATACGTGCGCGGGCGGGTCTCGCTGTCCTCCGATACAGACAGATCCCAGTAGCGCCGTATCGCGAGTTCGCCACTCTCGCCGAGTTCGAGTGTATGCCCGGCCGGCAACTTGCGAATGCCGGAGAACAAAGTGTCTTCGCCCGAGATATAGCCAAATGCCAAGTATTCTGGCAGTACGCGGGCATTGAACTCGGGCCGTACGTCGGAGTAAGCCAATACGGCCTTGATCTCGGAACCAAAAAGAAACGTGCCATCCCTAAGAGAGTAATAGAAGGGCTTGATGCCCAGCCGATCTCTTGCGGCGAAGAGCTTGCGATGGAGTTTGTCCCAGATAACGAAGGCGAACATCCCGCGCAGATGTTGGACACAGTCGTGACCGTATTGCTCATAAAGATGCACGATGGTTTCGGTGTCGCTGTGAGTCCGGAAGGAGTGTCCCTGTGCGATCAGCTTGGTGCGAAGTTCTACATAGTTGTAAATTTCGCCGTTGAATACGATCCAGATCGTTTCGTCTTCATTGCTGATCGGCTGATGACCCGTACTGAGGTCGATGATACTCAGGCGCCGCATAGCCAGACCCACTCCAAGCGAGACCATGGTACCGGCATCATCAGGGCCGCGATGCCAGATCTGATGGTTCATTTTCCGCAAGGCTGCGTCATTCGCAAGTTGACCCGTTCCGAAGTGATAGATGCCACAGATGCCGCACATGTCGAATGATTCTCAACTACTGGAGATTGATGGAACTCGAGCGCGGGGCGCTGAACCTCTATGAGTGGCCGCAACCAGGTTGCTCAGGACAGAGAAGCGCACCGCTCCACTGGAAAACTCCTTCGATAGCAGCATCAAGATGTTCGATGGTGGCGCCCAAATCTTTGCCATCGTTGCCCGTGTCAGCCGCACTTCGAAACAACCACTGCTATTTTCATCGGTCTCGCAGAGACAGAATCCACCCAACCCTTCCCGCCTCTGACAAACAACCGATTCAGCACTCGTGGGAAGAAATTCCCCGAAGACCACTCTCCACCGTGGTCCGATTATAACGCTCCCTACAGGCAACGCTTCGTTAGGGCCGCTGGATCTGGATCGCTGCTCCTGCCACGTTCAGGGCGTGTCAGTTATGAAAATGCGCCTACTCGAGGGCCAGATGCCCATGCAGCCTTTTCAGGCGATTGAAGGACAACAGACGGGCGATCTGTACTCGCGTGAGGAATTCCGCATTTTTGCATCATGATAGGATGAAAAGACAGATCTGGATCCTTGACGGCCGTTTCCCAACGCAAGTTCAGGAAAATCCTTACCAGCAATTGAGTCCGGTAAGAGAGGAGATTCTGGCTCACCCATGTCCGCCCGAGCATCGGACCTTCTGAAAAATATACGTCGGGCTCCTGAAATTCTCCGTTGTGCGCGCGAGGCGTCGCGGTGGCCACAGATTACAAGCGCCTATTTAGGATTCTCCACATTGTCTTATCCCTGCCTTCTGCATCTTCGGGGCGGAGATGGCATTCGACTTCACGAACTGACGGATCTGAAGACTTTTTGGCAGATTTTTTTGCGGCGCGTTTATCACGTTGAAGCGTCTGACCGCACCATTCTTGACATTGGCGCCAACGTAGGCTTGTTTTCCCTGTATGCCGCCCGGCGAGCCCCAACAGCGAGAGTCTACGCGGTAGAACCTTTTCCTTCTACATTCGAGCGCTTAGTCGAAGTTGTTAGGGATCATCATTTGATCGAAAGAGTCACGTGTATAAATTGCGCAATTACCGGAAACGGGGAGACTCGTTTAATGCGTAGTGATCCGCTACCAAGTCAACGGCGTGCACTCGTTCCCCTTGGCAAGGGTACCTCGGGCATTCAAGTCCAATCTAAGACTCTGAGCACACTGCTCCGGGAGCAAGGTTTGAATCGCGTTGACCTTGTCAAGATGGACATCGAGGGGGGTGAATACGAAGTACTTCTCTCAACGTCGCCAAGTGTGCTTCGGACCATCCGGAGAATCGCTCTTGAATATCATGGTGATTGCACACCCCATACCAAGCGCGAAATCTTTGATCACCTCCGCGACGCGGGATTCGAAGTAACCAGCGATATTCATGATCGTTTGGGGTACGGTGTCGCGAATGCGAGCCTCAAGGCTTCGCCGAACGTGGGATCACAGAGATGACTTCTATATAACAACGCTTCCCGGAGTTTGTGCGGGCTTGCAACCGGCGACTCACGTTGACGTCACTACTGCCTTGCGAGAATCGCCTTAATTGCCATGGTAGTATAAAAGAAAGCCACGCCGCTTAGCCGACGTCTCCCGAGAACTCAGTTCGATGGATCCTTGCCAGATTTAAAAGTCCGCAACAATAGGGGAGGAATCTGCACATGACAGTTTTGCGTGAGACTTGGCTGCTGTTCTCGGTATTCGTCTGCTTGGTCTCGCTCCCAAGGGATGGGAGCGTGTCTGCGGTAATTCCGGCTGCTGCCAGTCAAGCGAAGTTTGATGGTCCTGCTGAACTGCCGCGCGTGTACGTGAAGAGTGCAGTTGCCGATACTCCTGCCCCCGGCAAAGTTGTGCAGGTCGCAGCCGGTAGCAATCTGCAAAACGCGATTGACAGCGCCGCATGTGGCGACATCATCAAACTGGAAGCGGGCGCCGTTTTCACGGGACACTTGTTACTTCCCAAGAAGCCCTGTGACGATGCGCATTGGATTATCATCCGCACCAGCGCATCCGATGACGCCCTCCCTGCGGAGGGAACCCGCCTCACGCCCTGCTATGCTGGCATAGCCTCGCTACCGGGACGGCCCGATTTCCACTGCACATCTGTCAAGAATGTGATGGCCAAGATCGTTTTCGCGGGCAAAGCTGGATCCGGCCCTATTTTTTTTGACGAAGGGGCAAACCACTATCGGCTGATCGGCATTGAGGTCACCCGCGAGTCACCAGGTGCCAGCATTGTCGCGCTGGCAGGCCCGAAGGGCTGGGTGCCGGCCGACCATATCATCTTTGATCGTGTGTGGATGCACGGCGTACCCCAGGACGAGACCAGACGTGGCCTTTTTCTCAGTGGTACCACTTACATGGCGGTCGTGGATTCGTTCTTCAGCGACTTCCACTGTACAGCGATGGTGGCTTGCGTCGACTCGCAAGCCATCTCAGGTGCTGCGGGGGACTTACCCATGGGCCCGTACAAAATCGTCAACAACTTTCTCGAAGCCTCGGGTGAGAACATCATTTTAGGAGGTGGGGCTGCCACCAAGACTCCAGCCGATATCGAAATACGCCACAACCATTTTTTCAAACCAATGATCTGGCTGGCCGGTCAACCCGGCTTTGTCGGTGGCTCTAACGGAAAACCATTCATCGTCAAAAATAATTTCGAGCTGAAGAATGCGGAGCGTGTCTTATTCGAGGGCAACGTTCTTGAGGGCAGTTGGGGAGGTTTTTCCCAGGCCGGATTTTCTATCGTTCTCACACCCAAAAATGCCAACAATGAATGCCCCGTGTGCCGGGTAACTGATGTTACAATCCGCTATTGCAAAATTGTTCATGTCTCGGGTGGCTTTCTGATCGCCAACGTGGAAGGTGCTGGAGGAAGCTATGCTGCAGCCGGTGAGCGCTACAGCGTTCATGATGTAGTGATCGATGATATTGACGACAAGAAGTACAACGGCCGTGGCGCCTTCATGCAAATTTCCGCTACCCAACCGATATTGCGAGATGTGAAGATAGATCACATCACCGCGTTGTCGACGCGAGTCTTGTTTAACATGGGCAACAAAGGCCAGAAGTTTCAGAATATCGCTTTCGCCAATAATCTGATTGGCTTTCATTGGAAGCAGATCACGAATACCGGTGGAGGCGAAATAAGTTGTGCTTTCCAAGCAGACCGCAAAGGTCCTGCCGGTGTCCTGAAGGACTGCGTTGATTCGCTCACTTTCACTAACAATGCCATCATCAACGGATTCGGAGCTTGGCCCGCTGGAAATTTCTTTCCTAAAGATATTGAAGAGGTTGGATTGGCAAGTGGTCGTGAGTTTCGACTGTGTAGAACAAAGGACGCGGTGTGCCAGCGTTCTTCCAAGTATGCGGCTGCTGGCACCGACGGAAAGGACATCGGTGCCGACATGGACCTTATCAATGCGGCAACCGAGGGCGTGATCTAGGCATGTGCGCAATCTGCGATTGGAGAGGAGTCGTCCGGCAGTTCGCTAGCAGCGCTTTGGGAAGAAAGTGGACAGGCAGGACCAATCGTCAACGAGCCGGCGTTGTTTGCGGTTTGAAAATGCTATTGTAGGTTGCCTTGCTCAAAACTTTGCGCGTGCTGTCTTCCTTATTTGGCTGGTTCGTGATCCGCACCATGGCGCACGTATAGCCAATCACGAAATAAGGATACAGGTTGTACTCGGTAGAGGCGAAAAATGAGCCCGCAACATATGCCAGAAGTCCCGCCCAAAGTGCCTGAGTGAAAACCGTGAATTCTGGATCTTCCCGATACTGCTGCGATTTGCGAAGCCTAGCAATGAGCTTGAATGACTCCCAGATCGCCATGAGAAACAGAACTAACGCTGGAAATCCTGCTTCGGCGGCGATTTCCGAATAGGCGTTGTGTGCCACCTTCCAGTGTCCATCGATCAGCGGGAAACAACCTGGACCCACGCCGAACACCGGGTGCGTCAGTGCTGTGATAGCGCTTTTGATCAACAGTTCCTTCCTGGCTTCGCGTGATCCTGCGTCTTCGGAACCCTCGACATTTCCGAGAAAGATACTCTCCACCCGCGCTCGATAGTAGGAACTCGAAAGGGCTACGCCAAATCCCACCAGTGAAACCACAATCGTGGCTACAATTAAGTGGCGCCGTTTCCCCTTTATACCGTATTCCCAAACGCAAACCACGATCGTAAGAATCAGAGCTATCAGCCCGCTTCGTGACGCGGTCAATACAACGCCGACGCCCATCACCGCGAGACTCGAACCCCATATAAATTTCTTGAAGCCCCGGGAGTGCAGCATGAAGGCAAGGCCCAATGGAAAGCTGATCGCGATGTTAATGGCCAGGTCGTTGGGGTTTGACAGGATGCTCTCTTGAATGCCTGCAAGTCGTCCACCCTTGCCGTAATGGCGAAGTGCGATCGAAAAGAAAGTCACGAGTGCAACCGCGCTCACCTGGATCCAGAGCAGCCTCCGTAACTCCCAAAGGGTAACCACGGACATGCTGATCAGCATGGATACCACTACGCCCTTGGAGAACTTCTCAATGACGGTGTGAAACGCTCCACCCCGCCATATCGCGAAGGGGATGCAGAGCGTCATCTGCACCAGAAGCAGCCAGAGGATTTTGATCGCTCTGGGGGTTCTCACTTTGCTACCGCCCGTTATCCCGACAACAAGCGCCACCAGGGCAATCCCACCGGTTATCTTTGCCATCGGAATGTAGGCTAGGACCCGGATGAAATCTTCCGGCCGGTAGTAGTAAAGAAAGAAGAACACCACCAACGCAGTGAAAACAAGGGGACGCCGCTGCAAGGTAACATTGAACTTAGGCAGCGCCATCCAACCAGTGGGGCGTTCGCCTCCTTTTGCCCATGTGGTCTGCGTCGTCACGAATGCTCTGTTAGAGGGGATCTCCAAATCATAACTTCGCTTTGGTTGACGCGGGCTGCAAAGCTCACTTTCGACGCGCCCACGCTGTCCGTCTTCCAGCCATGAACTGATCAGAAACCAGTAGCTCGGCGCCACTGTACGCAAAGTCAGCGCAACCGGTAGAGCCACCTGTCAACCTAGAGGGAAATTAGCGATACCTCTGTTTCTGTGCGTAACGTCTCGGTGTCCGACACTAACTGTAGAATGCCCGCCCCGGACAAGTGCCGTTATTCTCCGCGACCGGCGGAACCTGTTGGCCGCTATTGATCAATGACTTTCAACTCGATAACCAGAATGACGAGGGGGGATCAAAGGGCGGCACAGCGTTGTGCTGCTAATACTATCAAAAGGGGAAAGCTCTTTCCACTTCTGATCAGCGGCGGTTGTCCGCAAAGCTGAACTGGGTCGACATCGGAACAGGGCTGAATATAAGGCCCTTTGCCGGTGCGAAACATCACCATGGTGCTGTCACTAAGCTGTGTTATCAGGCTGCGGATGGTGGTCTGGCTCGTGCCTGGGAGAGTCCGGGCATTGAGTCTAGACCTACCATCATGTTGTAGACGCGACTCTATTCCGGCGTGACAGAAAACCGCATTCCCTGCCACTGGAATGCGGTTCTGAATTTCTAAAGCTCTCCCGGAGACCTACCGTACTCCGGCAATCGTGCTGAGGACAGCATTCACGTTGGCTCCGAGATCCGTGCCATCATGAGCTGCCCCGATTGCCGGACTGGATGGCAGGAGATGGTAGTCGCCTCCGACACCGTTGTTGTAGTTCAGAAAACCGATGGCAGACGTGGAATAGAAAAGGTTACTGGTCGTCCACTTGGACGGCGGCAGGCGATCAGGGGTATCTAAGATTGCATTGTGGGAAAACGTCGAATGGGAGAAGCATCGTGTAATCGTCGTCGAGGGTGTGGCAAAACGAGCGCAGTTCGGGGCATTCGGAAACGGCCCAGTGGAGGCGATCCCGGAATCACCGCTCGTGACAATACTGTTAGTAAAGGCGATACCAAGCATTTGGACGGGTTCAGGTGCACCCACGTCGAACAATGCGTGCGGTGCAAAGGCCGTAACATGGTTTATCGTCACATCTTGCAACAACGGAGTCACTATCGTTGACAGCTGGGCAAACACACCGTAGCCAGTGTACTTTGCGCCATCGATGTCATCCGCGATTACGTCGTGAATACTGTAGCGCTCACCCTTGGAAGCAGGGCCGCCGTTTGGTCCACTCAGCGCGTTGGCGATCAAGAACGCTCCTCCCACATGGCTAATGGTGACGTATCGCACTGTGACGTCGGTTACCTTACAGAGCGGGCACACGTTGTCGCCCTCCCGACCGTTGTGCTGGTTCTTGGGCGTGATCACTACGGAGTGTCCGTGTTGCGAAAAGCCGCCCCATGTGCCCTCGAGAATGTTGCCCTCAAACAGGACACGCTGGGCATTTTTCAGTTCAAAGTGATTCTTGACTATGAAGGCGGGGCTCACGAAACCCCGCTGGCCCCGCATCCAAATTATCGGCTTGAAAAGGTGATTGTGGCGTATCTCGATGTCGGCGGGAGTCTGCGTCGCAGCTCCACCACCGAAGATAATGTTTTCGCCCGCTGCTTCCAGAAAATTGTTGTCGATCTTAAAGGGGCCCATTGGCAGGTCGCCGGTTCCACCGGACACTGCCTGAGAGTCCACGCAGGTGCCGCCCTGCGCGCAGTGGAACTCGGAAATATAGGAGTCCTGCACTGCGAAGTTGACTGTGCCACTCAGCCTGACGCCACGACGGGTTTCGTCCGTGGCGCTGCCGTGGATGTAAAGCCGGTCAATCACGATCTTTTCCGCTGCGGCGCCCAGTGCTGGTGAGATGAGACCGACCACGGGTCTGCCATTGTTTGCGACACGCGTAACTTCCAGTGCCATCAGGCGGTAATGGTTGGCTCCGTTGGCAAATTGAATCGGACCGTTGCCCGTGCCGGCATAAGTGATCGTAGCCAGCACCTTCTTCGAGGAAGGGCATGCGAATGATGGTCGGCCTGGCAACGATGCGATTCCAGCGTAGCAGGGATTCATGCGGGTGCCTTCAGGTGGCAGGCTGTCGTCGACAGCACTGGTCCTGATGATGATCCAATGGAGATCGTCGCACGCCTTCTGCGGCAGCGTGAACTTTCCGGTGAATGTGCTTCCCGCCTGCAATGCAATCGTTTCCCCGCAGGTGGCGTTGTCCAGTGCGCTCTGCAAGTCTCCACCGGAAGCCACGGTGACTGTCGGCCCGGGCGCGGGAGTATCTGCAAGGGTAGTTTTCAGGTAAACGCGGGGCAACTCCGCTGGGCCATCGAAATTGTTGGCGGTCGCAGCCGTGGCTACAATGTTTAGCGTAACCGGCTGCGTTGCCGTGTTCGACGCTACATCCGTGACCTGAGCGGTGAAGGAGAACGCACCCTGCTGGAGGCTCGTGCCGGATATCATTCCCGTTGACGCCTGCAGTTGCAAGCCTTTCGGCAAAGATCCGTTCGAAATCCCCCACTTGTACGGCGGGCTTCCACCCATCGCTGCAAGACTTGCCGAATAAGCGCTGTTGAGGACACCCGAAGCCAGCGACGATGTTGCGATAGCGAGTCTCTGAATTCTTACTGTGCAGCTGGCTTTCTGGTTCGAATCCGCTACGCTTGTCGCGGTGATGATGATCTGTGCTTCTTCATTAGCCGCAGGCGCCGTGAAAGTACCGTTACTAGAGATGGAGCCGGCCGATGCGGTCCAGTTTACAGCTGAATTGTTGGTGCCGCTTACGTTCGCCGTGAATTGCTGCCGCGCCGACGGGCCCAGAGTGGCTGCGTCTGGAGTAATCGCTACATGGACTTGTGCGGGCGCGCTTGCAGCCTGGGAACCGACTGGGGACCCATTGAGGACTTCGCAGTTTGTGGTCAGGAGTAATACTTCAACGATGACGAGCACCAGGAGAATCTCGTGTATCTGAATAGACGATTTGTTTCGGCAGGGCGAAGAGTTAGGGGATACTCTTTGCAGTGACAAGTGGCTTTCACCTCGAAATTCGGATTGGACGGAGGACCTGGTCGAGCGCTTTCCGTCCGTATGCACACTGTAGCGAGGTGCAAACCAGGGAGCCAGATCACGTTAGTGGACTCTCAGCACGCGACGGTACCTGAACTAAAGTGCTCCGAAGGTGCGTTGCAACGCAACGTCTGGAAGGTACGCAGGAGTGTGTTGTGCTTGAGCGAAGCCTTGGCGAACTTCAGCAAAGGTTATTCCCGGTTACGATTGCGTTAGGATACCGTTGTGGCTGAACAATTCGACTCTTCCACGCGCGAGACATACTCGGCTCCGGTGTCGCCGTCCGTCAGCGTAATCATTCCAGCTTTTAATGCTGCTGGACACATTGGCCGCACACTGGAATCGGTCTTTCTGCAGAGTTTCACGAATTACGAGGTGATTCTCATTAATGATGGGTCTCCCGACACCCAACACTTGGAAAACGTTATTGCGCCGTATCTTTCCCGCCTTATTTACATGAAGCAAGAGAACCGTGGCCCGAGTGCGGCTCGCAATTTCGGCATTCGGCGTGCGTGTGGAGAATGGCTCGCCTTCCTCGACAGCGATGATCTATGGTTTCCAAACTACCTGGAGGGGCAATATCGATTCCTGAGCCGCAACCCTCAGTTGGATATGGTTTACTGCGACGCGACTCTGGAAGGCGATGCCGCGCGAGTGGGAAAGACTTTCATGCAGCTTTGCCCCTCGGACGGTCCCGTGACTTTTGAGAGCCTTCTTCTTGAGCGAACTCAACCGATTACCTCGGGAACGGTGCTTCGCAGGCGGAGGGCGCTGGCAGTTGGATTGTTTGACGAAGACATTCACTGCTCTGAAGATCACGATCTGTGGATGCGTGTCGCGCATGCGGGTGGGAAGATTGATTATCATCGAGCCACACTCTTGCGTCGTACCATTCGCGCCGGCAGTCAGGGATCGGCTCCGTGCAAGTTACTGGCAGGCGAACTGCAAACACTCATGAAGCTCAGTCAACTACTCGATCTGACACCCGCTACACGCGGGTTGCTCATGCAGAAAATGCGTTCCGTGGAGGCCGCCCACGCGTTGGCTGAAGGCAAAGAACTTCTATTGAGAGGGGAGCAGGATAAGGCTTTCGAGCGGCTTGCCCGATCTCACGCGATGGCGCCCAGCCTCAAGCTTTGCGCGACACTGATCGGTCTCCGCATTGCGCCGCAGTGGGCCGCTATTGTAGTCCGGCGTTGGCTTGGTGGTGATGCGGGAACTGGTCGGGCCGCCGGCACCGGAGCGCGGACTTAAGGTTCTGACTCATTCTCCAGTCGGCCAGGCTCAGATGGCTCTCTCGCTTAATCCCACGCGATCCAATGCCAGGAATCGATCCTGTACAATGGGTCGCAAGGAAGGGATCTATGCTGCACAAAATAAAAATGGGCATCAGGCTCGTTTCCGGCAAACGTCCGCCGGGCCCCGACCTCGAAGTTTATCCGGACGACGCGTTCCTGATTGCATACCCAAAATCGGGAAATACCTGGACCCGTTTTCTGGTGGGAAATTTGCTGTATCCCGACCGTAAGGTGGACTTTCTCACCATCCCCAACCTCGTACCACATTTCGACATCAAACCGAGTCGTTTTTTCCGCGAGATGAAGAGACCTCGCGTCATCAATTGCCACGAAGCGTTCCGCCCGCAGTACAAGCGGGTAATTTACGTTGTTCGGGATCCTCGCGACGTCGTCGTCTCCCTGTACCACTTTCAACGAAAACGAAGAATCATTGACGATGCCTATCCACTTGATCTTTTTGTCAGCCGTTTCATCACCGGAGAGGCAGTACGGCCTCCTCGCCTGGGTTCCTGGGCAGAGAATGTTGGGAGTTGGCTGGCAATGCGCGAAAACAATCCTGACTTTCTCTTTATCCGATATGAAGACTTGTTGCGGGCAACGGAGTCCTTCTTGGGACAGATCGCCGCGTTCTTGCACATCGATGCATCTCTAGATCGGATCGCGAAAGCGGTCGAGCGAAGTTCCTCGCAAAACATGCGGAACCTCGAGAAGATGCAAGGCGAGCAGTGGCACCAATCAAAAGACACTCGGCAGGACATTCCTTTTGTACGTTCGGCTAAATCAGGCGGATGGAAGGCAACGCTCTCCAGCAGCGCGCAGAATCAGATCCTGAACGCGTGGGGCCATTTGATCGATCATATTGGCTATGAATCGGTGACCGCTTCAACACCTGTATCGTAAGATTGCCGCAACTCTAAGCCTAATGCTTCTTGGCAAGCGCGCGGCGCAGACCTTCCTGGATGGGTGTCGGGACACGGCGCAGCGTTTTTCGCGCCGTGTCCTCGATCAGTTCTCGCAGATCGTGCTTGCGGAGCAGGCTGCGGTCGAGACGATAGCGCATTATCGGAACGATCGTGCCTCCGAAGCGTGTGAGAAATGGATGCGCACCACCCAGCGAATGGCGGCGTAACCCCTCACTGCACGCCCATTCGATTCCTTTCCATTGCAGAAGATCGTTGGGCTTCAAATGCAAGAACTCGTTCAAAGAATAGTTCGCAGCAGATTCGAATAATCCGCCCGAATAATAGCGGAACATATTGATGGCAATTACCTTCCCTGAGAGCTCAGCCAGGAAAAGCCGGCGATTACCCCTCAGCAGTTGGGCGGCTTCGAAGTTCTCGAAGGTGCGCTGCTCCCCCCTCGGTCCTTTATGGTCGGCGTTCATCCACTCAACATAAACTTCATACGCGCGCCGAAAGTCCTCGGTGTTTGTCGCCTGGCGAACGGCAATCCCGTGCTTTTCGGCGAAGCGTATGTTTCGGCGACGGTCCTTGCTAAACTCCTGGAAGAGGGCGGGTGCTCCACGCGTCAGATCCAATACGACACAGCCCAACAGTTTCCGGCGACGGAACCCCTTTGCCACAAAGTCCTCCAGTTCAAGCGAGGACCAGGAATGAACAGTGATGAGGTTTGCTGCGCCCGACTCCTGGAACAAACCTCTCAGGATCGCGGTGAGAGCCGCATTTACATCCATCTTCCGATCGACCGCGATCTGTGGACGCGAAGGCAGCCCGGAGATCAACTCTCCCGCCTGGTGAACTCCCGTCAGCGCAGCCGCTAAACGGTTGCCATCAAAGGCCAGAACGGCGAAGGGCCTCTTTCCTGACCAATGGGGCTCGAGAAAGTATTCTGGAGCATCATAATGCGCGGGACACTCGGCACGCGTCAGAAGATCACGCCACGCCGCCTCTATTTCAGGAGACGGGAATTGGTGAACGATTTCATGTCTCATAGCTGCGCAGCGTAAAACATCGGAAAAAAGGTTCGGCCAACGAAAGTATGATCACGCGACACCGGCGTTGGTCTCAAGTTTTGGCCCGCGCATCCTCTTCGCAATGTTCAAGTAATGCCGTGTCCTTTCTCGATGCAGGAGCAAGAGGGCGGCGACGTAGACTGCCACACCGCAACCTATTTCCAGGAAAAGGCGATGCCAGGCGGATTGGCTCGATGGGATGAGCCGCTTGAGCAGTAGGACCGCGGCGATCATCGCAGCGCAGCCATCTAGGGCAGGGCGCAGGGAACGAACATAGTCTGAGACTCTCATTTCGATAGTCCGCACCGTTTTCCAGAATTCCGCGATCGCGATTACAGGATAAGCGAAGACCCAGCCATACGCGATGCCGGTAATGCCCCAATGGCTGCCGATCCAGAAGGCGACGGGCATCAGGAAGAGTCCTGCTAATTCGGCACACATCACGAAGCGGGCGTTGCCGACGGCTGTCAGCACCTTGGGTAACAGCGCCACGATCGACCGAACGGCACCATAGACGCAAAGAACTTGGAGCGGTGCGACCATTCCACTCCACTTGACTCCCATAACAAGAGGTATCGCTTCGCCCGCAACCAGAGCGATTCCAATTGTCGTGGGGAAGGTAGCGAGAGCGATCGCTTCTGTGATGGATCGCACGTAGCGGCGCAAAGCCGCGATATCAGTCTGCACCCGAGAGAGGTAGGCCGGAATCAACGTGGTGACAAGAGACACTACCTTCTCCAGAGGGGTGTTCGCGATGGTCCATGCCATGCCGTAGAGACCGAGAGCACTCTGACCGAGAACGCGACCCGCTGTCACGTTATCAAGCGTGTTGTAGGTGGACCAGGCAAAGCCGGAGATCAACACCCGGCCTCCGAAAATCAGCGGACCTCGAACGGTTGCCATCCGTGGCCAGGCAAAGCGATAGGGCCGAATACGAAGGATGATCGCGCAACGGGCGATCTCAGAGAGAAGATTTCCGAGCACGAGCGCCCAATAATGAAAGCCGAACCATGCCAACACAATCGTAACCACTGCGCTGACGACGTCGCGCAAGGCATCGAGAACGGATAGAGACTTAAAACGCATATCCGTGTTCATCAGCCCTTCAGGAACGCTGCGCAGACCTAAGGGAATCAGTGCGAGGCAAGTCACGATGGCCACGGGTGCCATATGCGGGCTTTTGAAAAACACGGCAGCCGGCCAGGCAAATAGGCAAGCCAGCAGGAATGATCCTGTTCCAAAAACACCCCCCATCGTATTTAGCTGGGCAAGGGTGTCTTCGCTGTAGCCTCTATGGCGGATCACTGTAGGTGTGATTCCGAACCCCCCCAGGAACCTCAAATAGGAGTAGAGCACCATCGACATTCCTACGATTCCAAAGTCGGATGGATTCAAGAGGCGAACGACAACCAGGAGTGCGCCCCAGGACACCAACTGGCTAGACCAGTTCGCTGCCGCCCGCCAGACAAGATTGACTGCTAGAGATGGGTGTCGCTGCTGAGGTGCTCCCGACAAATGGCCCGCTTCCGTACGGTCTGTTACAGGCGTCTTGGGGCTATCCAACCGGCACTCCTTGCATGCACGAACATTGGGCTCTTCGCATGCGAGGAGCGTGGTTTGGAAAGAGGTTTTGCGACACGGTGGTGTTACACAACGGGGCCACGACCTAGGTTCTCCTTGCGACTTCTTCCTGGCTCGTTGTTTGACGGTGTGAACTCGACATTGACACCAGGTCGTATCCCAGACGAGTCATCAGTTCTCCCCACGCGTTTTCAATCTGGGCGACGCACGATTCCGGCAGTCTCTTGCGCCATCCGCCGGCCTGGGCAAACCCGACAAAGGGGATATCCTTGCGGTGCTTTGCAGTAGCCACCCAGTCATTCTGCTGGAGTTTCTCCAGTTCGCGCATGCGGTCTGCTGAACATCGCTCCACCACGTTGTTCAGTCGCTCTGGCGTGGCTGCAATACCGAGATGGCGGGCCACTCGACTCAGTTCCCGTGGAGTATCCGAGACCATGTCTTCATAACGGAGAAGGAGGAAATCCTTGCCTCCGCCGCGAGTATAGATCCAGCTTGCTACGTTTTCGCCCCAGGTGCCCCAATCAATTGAGATCAGGTTGCCGCGGACGAAATCGTTGACCGACGCTTCTAACGGATAGTCGTCGGGAATCTGACGATACTTACGCTGGAAGTGGTAGAGCGACAACGCAACATCGCGAGGGTCACGGACGACGTAAATCATCTTTCCGTACCGATGATCGAAGTACTGGTGCGTCTTGATAATGCGTGGACGGGGTGTTCGTTTTAAGGCCCGGTTGGACTGCGAAGATGTGTCGGGGACCAGGCGCTCAATGTTCGCAAAGGTCACGGTCTCTTCAGGGTAAGCCAGGTTCGCGATCAGAAAACGTGTCCAGGTATTTCCCGACCGCGGATAAGAAACCACGAACGTGTCGTCGGGGAAAACCGCGAAGTTCCGTTCCGCTTTGTCTGTGCCAAGGAGATATGTAAGAACAACTCTGATGCCGTAGAGCATTCGCTGTGGACTCGGAAGCTCACTCTCGTGAACTGATCGTCAGAGCAATGGCCTCGCTCGACCGCGGTTCAAACCCGAAATTCTGCTTCAGGGCAATTGCGGAATCTACTCGCTACGTTTCAGTCTCATCTCAGGCTCTGTGACCTATTACGAGCAAAGACGATTTCTGTTCCATGTAGGATGGCACAATATTCTGCGGTTTGTCCACGCCACTTCTAATAGCTATCGTCAAAATTGCGACATTCTGTTCAGAGCTTAAGATCAGCTTTCCTTGGCATTGGTGTACAGAGCGTACTTTGCTGTGGACTTGGTTTTGCGAAGGGCCAAAGGCCTGCCGGATTCAAAAACATCATATGCGGGGGTGACATACAAAACCCACAACTCACGGGGATGATCTTGCAATGATCGCGCGAGGTTGCGCGCCAGAGCGGTTGTGATCTCCAGAGACGACGGATTGTATAAGAATACGAAGAGTGGGTCGGTTGGGATCGCGAATTGTGTGAAGTCTGCGCAAATCGATGTGATGTCCCGGCATTGTTGAGTGGTGCTGCGGTAGTGGGCGATGTTTTGCTTAGCGACCGCGTGCAACTCGCGTGAGAACTCCACGCCCATGATTCTGCGAAATGGGAACTCCGATGCCATGAGCAGCACTCGACCCTTGCCCGAACCAAAGTCGATGAAAACCAGATTCTGAGGATTGCCGGTTAGCGCCGAAAGCGCATCCTGAAAAACCTCCGGTGGAGTTGGCCAGTAGCCGTCCGCATAAACCCAGTTGGGGCTTTCAATCTGCAGGTCAGTGAGATGGACTCGCTGGCTCGTTTCGATCCCGTGTTCGCGGTCGAAATCATCCCGAATTTCGTATGTGGTGTAGTTTTTTCGGTTCTTAAGGTACCGCCGCAGCAGAGTATATGGTCCCAGCGCGCACCGCCAGAGTGTAGCCGGCAGTCCTCTGCTCTGGATTGACTTCCGGATCGTAGGCAAGATTATCTTTCCCATCCTCGGCATGACAGACACCCTTCCGTGGAAAATCGAACCGTCTTGCGGAAAGTATATTGGCCTGAAGTTTCTCGGACAACGCATTGCGAGGCAGGGAATCATTCGGTCGCACAATCCTCTCCGGCATCTGGGGACGAATGTAGAATCCCAAACCACGGCTTGTCCTCAGGTTGCGTGGTATTCTGAAAAGCCCATGGCAGGCATCAGCAATGTCCCCGTGCTCGTTACTGGAGCGGATGGTTTTATCGGCTCGCACCTCGCCGAACAACTCGTGGCGGGCGGAGCGAAAGTTCGAGTCCTGAGTCAGTACAACTCATTCAACGATTGGGGCTGGCTCGAACAGCTTCCTTGCCTGGAGCAGTTGGACGTCGTTGTAGGCGATATTCGAGACGCCCACTTCTGTGAGGAACTAACTCGTGGTGTGGATATTGTTTTCCACTTGGCCGCCTTAATCCCGATTCCGTACTCATATCGTGCACCAGACAGCTTTGTGGACACAAACGTAAAGGGTACTTTGTACTTGTGCCAGGCGGCGTTGCGGAGTGGAGTGAAGCGGTTCATTCAGACCTCCACCAGCGAGGTTTACGGAACCGCTCAATACGTGCCAATCGACGAGAAGCACCCCTTGCAACCGCAATCACCTTACAGCGCAACGAAAATTGCCTCTGATTGCATTGCCCTCAGCTTTCATTATTCCTTTGGTCTCCCCGTGGTGGTAGCGCGTCCGTTTAACACGTACGGTCCGCGACAGTCTGCCAGGGCGGTCATCCCCAGCATCATCATTCAAATCGCAAATGGAAAGTCCGAAATCTCGCTGGGCAGCCTCTCGACGACCCGTGACTTTACGTATGTGGAGGATACTTGCCGCGGCTTTATCAAGATTGCAGAAATGAACGGAGGCGAAGGGGAGGTTTTCCATATCGGGTCAAATCATGAGATTGCAGTCGGAGATCTGGTCAAGCTGATCAGCAAAATCGCCGGGACCGACGTGAAAGTAGTCTGCGATGAGGCGAGATTGCGGCCGCAAAAAAGCGAAGTGCACAGATTGCGATGCGATAACTCTAAGCTGAGGAGCACCGGTGCTTTCGTTCCCCAGATTTCACTGTACGAGGGCTTGGAACGTACCGTCCGATGGTTCACCCAGCCGGAAAATCTGCGCCGTTACAAGGGCAGCCTCTACAATGTCTAGACGTGCAGTGGTTTTAGCGGGTGGTCAGGGTAGTCGTCTGCGTCCGTATACCGTTGTCCTCCCCAAGCCTTTGATGCCGATCGGGGAGTACCCCATTCTGGAAGTGATCCTTCGGCAGTTGGCCACGCAAGGTTTCGATCGCGTAACCCTCGCGGTGAATTACCAGGCCGAAATTGTGCGCGCATTTTGCGGCGACGGATCAAGATGGAGAATAAAGCTCGACTACTCACTCGAAACCGTTCCTTTGAGTACGATCGCACCGCTGCGCCTGATCACCGATTTGCCGGAGAATTTTCTTCTTATGAATGGCGACGTGCTCACCGATTTGTCGATGCGCAAACTGTACGAGGAACACGTTGATCAGAGACGGCAGTTCACCATTGCCGCCTCCGAGCGTACGAATGTCGTGGACTACGGTGTGCTTCATACGAACGGCAATCGCCTTGCGGGATTCGAGGAAAAGCCAAGATTTCAATACCTGGTCAGTATGGGAATCTACATCATGAACCGGTCATTACTCGACCACGTGCCGGCCGGACAGAAGTACGGTTTCGATAACCTGATGCTGGACATGATTGCCCGTAACGAATCCGTACACGTGGAACGCCATCTCGGCTACTGGTTGGATATCGGCCGCGTGGACGACTACATGCGCGCGGTAGAAGAGTTTGATGAGCGCCGAAAGCAACTTCTGCCGGATGAACAGTGAAATCCTGATAACGGGTGCGGCCGGATTTCTCGGTACTCATCTGGCCGCGCTCCTGGAATCGCGAGGTTTCACGGTGCGACGACACTCAAGCGCCGACGGTGATATCTCGAACTGCGCTCTCCACATGGAAGGTGTGGGTCATGTGTTCCATTTAGCCGGGAAGAGTTATGTGCCCGACAGCTGGCAGGATCCACGTGTCTTCTACCGGACTAATGTGATGGGCACCGTGAACGTCCTCGAGCATTGTCGTCGGAGCAAGGTGGGTCTCACGTTTATCAGTTCCTACGTGTATGGCCAGCCGCAGCGATTGCCAATTGCCGAGAACCATCCAGTAGTCGCGGCCAACCCGTATGCGCATACCAAGATTCTCGCCGAAGAAGCCGTGCGGTTTTACCAACAGAACTTCGGGCTCGATGTGTTGATCATCAGGCCGTTCAATATTTACGGTCCTGGACAGCGTTCCTCATTCCTCATTCCTTTCATCGTACGACAGGTGTTGGATCCCTTGGTGGATGTTATCCGGGTGCAAAACCTGCGTCCGAAGCGCGATTATCTTTTCGTCGCGGATGCCGTTGCTATGCTTGTTGCATCTCTACGGCCTGGCACTAGCGGGGTCTTCAACCTGGGGAGCGGCCGCTCGACCAGCGTGGAAGGAGTGATAGACGTGGTGTATGAAGCAGCGGGAATTCGGAAACCGGTTCTGAGTGCCGATGTTGAACGTCCTGGAGAAGTTATGGACGTAGTAGCCGATATATCACGCGCCGCAACAGAGTTGGATTGGCGTCCGAGTACTTCATTTGAGGATGGAATCGCTGCCGTCATCGCGGCGGAGCGCACAGCACGTGGCTGAACAGACGCGGCTTCTTTACTTGATTGGTCAGTTCCCGGCAATCAATCACGGCTATCTGCTGGCCGAGGTCATGCATCTTCGCAGGCTTGGCCTTGACGTCTTGGTGTCCTCCATCAGCCTCCCCGACCGTCCGCCTGAAAAGCTGAGCCAACAGGAGCGGGAAGAGGCAGGCCGCACGTATTACGTCAAATCAGTGCCAGTGCTGAGAGTCGCAGTCCTCAATCTGAGCGAATTTTTGCGGCATCCACTGCGGTATTTGAGCGGATTGACCTACGCCCTCCGGTTGGGCCGTGGCGGTTTGAGAAGAAGGGTGCATCACTTAGCCTATCTCGCTGAGGCGGTATTGGTCGGCCGATACATGCGCAAGCTCGGTCTATCGCACGTCCATGCAAGCTTTTCCGCAACCGTAGCACTCATTCTGACGAAGATCTTTCCGGTGACAATGTCTTTCGGCGTCTACGGCTTCGGAGAGTTGCACGATCCGTCGAGTTCTCAATTGGCTGAACGTGTGAAAGGCGCTCTCTTCGTACGCTCAAACAGCCGCCATGGAAGGGGCCAACTCATGTTGTCCTGTGATCCGACTGATTGGTCCAGATTGATCTATGTTCCCTTGGGTATTAACGCGAACGAGTTTTTACCATCGCAGCACCAGGAGAACTCGGGACAGGTGCGTCTCCTCTGCGTGGGCCGCCTCGCCGCAGAAAAAGGCCAGGTGTTCCTTCTGGAAGCGATCGCCGCCCTGAGAACCGAAGGCCGGTCCATTCTCGCGCGTTTGGTCGGAGACGGCCCTGATCGAAAATGGCTTGAGAAACGCGCCGATGAATTGGGCATTGGTTCCAATGTGGAATTTCCAGGCTGGGTCGATCAGGAGCGGCTTCTGGCTCTATATGCTGAATCGGATCTGTTCGTTTTGCCCAGTCTGGCTGAGGGAATTCCAATGGTCTTGATCGAAGCGATGTCAATGGAGATTGCTTGCATCGCTCCCTGCATTGCCGGCATACCTGAGTTAATCGAGAACGGCGTGGATGGGATGCTCTTCTCTGTGGCGGATGTGGAAGATCTCACCGCCAAAATCCGTTCTCTGGTGAACTCACCGGAACTACGCGCAAGAATGGGTGAGCAAGCCAGAATCCGAGTGATGCGCGATTACGACATGGCCCGGAACTCGGAACGCTTTGCCTCTGCACTGAAACGACACCTGCACAGTTGATCCGGCTTGAAGCTCGATTGCACACACTTTCGCCAATGTGTGCAGAGAGTTGCACATAATTATTTTGAGTTTTGCAGGCTGAATTATCCATACACACGCCTGATTGAAAATTGACAGGAGAATTGCTGATTGTCGTCTGATCCTCTGATAGAGTGTACCCGTTCGGTGGAGGCTGAATGCAGAGTATTCGGTTTGTCTTGGCAGCCATTCTGATGATGTCGGCGGGCGAAGTCTCATTATCCGCGCAGCAGGTGGCACAGATTTACATCTCAAACGAGGGCCAGAGTAGCCTCCAGCAGCTCAACTTCGTTACCGGTCAGCTGATGACCCTTTACAACATAGGGGCCAAGCCGGATGACCTGACCCTGAGCTCTGCTGGTCAGCTCATCTACTCTGTTCCAACTTTGGGAACGGTTTACCTCTTCGATCCAAAGACTGGGATCAATAGTATCTTGGTTACGGGAATACCCGGAGCTCGCGACTTGACCATTGAACCGGGTGGAAAGACTCTGCTCATATCCAGGTACAGCAGCCCAGCTCAGATCTGGCGATACAGCTTCGTGACCAAGACAGCCAGTGTATTCTTTCCCAAGAACGCCAGCATTAAGACCTTTGACGGTACGGCGTATGATGCATACGGCAACCTGTATGCCGTAGCCAGCCATAACACAATCATTCAAATCGATCCCGTCACCGCTGCGATTAAGAACACTTTGGTCATCGAACCCCACAACGGAGTCAATGGGGCGGACGGCTTGACCTACGACAGCTACACGAACAGCTTGTGGGCTACGCACGATGGCAAAACTTCGCCCTTGGCTTTTTGTTTGCTTCAGGTTCCCGTTCAGCCATCGGGGTTTGTATCCACATCCTCTGGGTTCACTTCCTATTCTCTCGGGAGTATCGGCAATACCGACGGCATCAAATCGGACGGAAAGGGCAATCTCTACATCGGTGCAATCCATACTGCTTTTGTTTACAACATACCGACCAAAACTGTGCTCTACTCCAAAGTGGTGAAGGGAGCCGATGGAGTCTATCCAGTTCCCGGTACCTACACAAAGACGCCTTAATCTCGATCCCCCACTGTGGCTTGCATCCAGCCCTGATACCTCAAGGCCAAGAGGGGATCTCGATCGCATAGCGTGATTTTTGACGGGTGCAGACTCTGCCAGAAGGCAACCCGCTTGAAGTCCGCCCGAAAGGTGCAGTTGGTTGGAGGGTTCATCCAAGAAGTGAAACTCTTCCGTGTGGCTCTTTGCCACTTCATATCAATCGGAAAGAAGCGGTGGCGCCGTGCAGATGAGACGGATTGATTTCCTTCCTATCTGAGAAATTGCGCTCTCAAAAAGATTTTGATTTTCAGTCTTCAATCCTTATAAGGTTACCGTACAATAAACTACACACGAGCGTGCGATGCTTGAGTGCCGTACTCAACGTCAAACGTCTTGTATAGTGGGGAAAATTCTGGTCCGCATTGGTCTGCAAGCTGTAGTTCTTGTTGTTTGTCCCCTCTGGAAGTCATCGTTGAGTCCTTCTGCGAGAGACTGAATTACAGGCAGTGAATCAAAACCGAAGAACTTGGAGGTTCACGTAATTGTCCGCGTCGACTAGCCATCTGATAGCTCCACACGGGGGCGAATTGATTCAACTCATCGCCACTTCGGAAAAAGCCGCAGAACTGAAATCTCAGTCGCGCGAGTGGCCGTCATGGGACCTGACCGCGCGCCAAATTTGCGACCTGGAATTGTTGATGAGTGGAGGCTTCTCGCCTTTGCGCGGGTTCATGATTAAAGCCGACTACGAAGGCGTCTGCCACAACATGCGGCTGGCGAGCGGGGTCCTGTGGCCCATGCCGCTCACTTTGGATGTGACGGAGGAATTCGCCAAGAAACTGGCCCCAGGCAGCGGTAAAGTGGCTTTGCGCGACCCTGAGGGCGTAATGCTCGCCGTGCTGCACGTGGAGGAAGTCTGGCAACCGGATCAAGCCGCTGAAGCCAAGGCGGTGTTCAATAGCACCAGCCGGGCCCACCCGGGTGCAAACTACGCATTGAACATTGCCAATCCCTGGTATGTGGGAGGGCGGATCGACGGACTGCAACTGCCATCGCATTATGACTTCCGCACGTTGCGTTTAACTCCAGCAGAACTGCGCAATGAGTTTGCCCGGATGGGATGGCGCCGCGTCGTCGCTTTCCAGACTCGAAATCCGATGCACCGGGCCCACGTCGAACTCACATTCCGCGCTGCCAAGCAAGTAGAAGCCAACCTTTTGATCCACCCTGTTGTCGGAATGACGAAACCGGGGGACGTCGACTACTACACACGCGTGCGTTGCTATCAATTGCTCCACTCGAAATATCCGCAGGGGACCCAGAAGCTGTCTCTTCTGCCTCTCGCCATGCGCATGGGCGGGCCGCGCGAAGCGATCTGGCATGCGCTGATTCGTAAGAATCACGGGTGCACGCACTTCATTGTGGGACGCGATCACGCCGGGCCGGGCAAGGACACCGACGGGAAGGCGTTCTATGGCCCCTACGAGGCGCAGGAAGTGTTCAAGAAGCACGAGTCAGAGATCGGCGTTGCCATGGTTCCCTTCAACATGATGGTCTATCTGGAAGGCGAGGATCGTTATGTTCCCGACGACGAAGTGAAGCCGGGCGACCGCGTGTTGAATATCTCGGGCACTGAGCTGCGCCAGCGCTTGAATGAAGGGCGCGAGATTCCAGGGTGGTTTACGTATCCCGAAGTCGTACACGAGTTGCGGCGAAGCTTTCCGCCACGCAGCCGGCAGGGGGTGACGATCTTCTTCACCGGGCTGTCAGGATCGGGCAAGTCGACGATCGCCAACGTGTTGCTGACCAAGTTCCTCGAGGTCGGAGGCCGTCCGGTAACCCTGCTCGATGGGGACCTAGTGCGCAAGCATCTCTCATCCGAACTCGGGTTCTCGAAAGAGCACCGGGACATTAACATCCGGCGGATTGGGTACGTAGCGTCGGAAATCACCAAGAACGGCGGGATCGCGATTTGCGCGCCCATCGCTCCCTATGATGCGACCCGGAAGCACGTTCGCCAGATGGTCGAGCCCTATGGGGGATTCATTCTGGTGCACGTAGCGACTTCGGTCGACGTCTGCGAACAGCGCGACCGGAAAGGCCTGTATGCCAAGGCTCGTGCTGGAATTCTCAAGGAGTTCACCGGAATCTCTGACCCGTACGAGCGTCCGATGGATGCGGAGGTGAAGATCGACACGGCTGAGCTTTCACCCGAGGAAGCCGCGCAGGAAATCATTCTATATCTCGAGCGCGAGGGCTTCATTGGGGTGAATGGAGCAGCGGAGTAGCATAATGGCGGATCGCGTATGACGCTACTTGCAGCCAAGATCCTGGTCGGATTTGCTGTGGGCGTTCTGATCGGATTGAGCGGTGTGGGTGGTGGCGTGTTACTGCTTCCTGTGCTGATCTTTGGTCTGCGCGTGCCGCCGATCATCGCGGTCGGTTCGGATGCGCTGTTCAACTTTTTCACAAAGATCCCAGCGAGCTTGATGCACCTGAGGAAGGGCACCGTTCGCCGGAAAGTCGTTATTGCTCTTGCGGTGGGCAGCATTCCGGGCTCGATCGCCGGAGTCAAGCTGCTGATGTACATCCGACATCTTTACGGTGATGGAGTAAACAACTTCATCAAGACTGCTGTGGGCGTGCTCCTCATCATTGTTCCCACCCTGTTGCTGTTGCAGAGGCGGATCGAGGAGCGGGTTGCGAATCGACCGCCGACGATGAGGGGATTCGCCGGAATGGCGGTGATCGGCGTAGTTGCGGGGTTCCTGGTGGGAATGACCTCTGTGGGATCGGGCAGCATCATCATGATGCTGCTGCTGCTGCTCTACAGTTTTCCCCCTAAGGTGAATGTCGGGACTGACATAGTACATGCTGTGGTGCTGACGGGAGTTACCGGATTCTTGCACTTTCACTTTGGCAACGTAGATTCCCGGCTGGTGGTCTCATTGCTGATTGGTTCGATCCCGGGTGGGTTGCTGGGTTCGCATCTTGCGACTCGTGTCCCCATGCTGTGGCTGCGCCGCATTCTCTGTGCTCTATTGCTGGTTACTGGAGCCCGGATGCTTTGGGCGTAATTCTTTTTCAGGAACCCATGACTCCTTCCATTTACGCTGACATTTTGCTTCGCATTGAAGTTGCTCTTTCCGCCGCGCGTGAGGTTTTCGCGCGGTTCACTCCGGGCGCGATTGAGACCGATTACAAGATCGGACGCGATCCGGTGACCGAAGCGGACCGCGCGATAGACGCCGTCATGCGCAGGAATCTGTTGCGCGACGGAGAGGGTTGGCTTTCGGAGGAGAGCGCGGACGACCTATCCCGTCTTGACAAGAAGCGTGTATGGATCGTAGATCCCCTTGACGGGACGCGGGAGTTTGTCGCAGGGATCCCCGAGTTCTGCGTCTCAATCGGTTTCGTCGAGGATGGCCGCCCGGTGGCCGGAGGAATCTGTAATCCGGCTACAAGCGAAACAATCATTGGAGCCATCGACGTGGGCATAACATACAACGGGAAACCGGCGCACCCCAGTCAGAGGCCAGTTTTGAAGGGCTCACTCATTCTGGCCAGCCGTAGCGAAATTAAGCGTGGCGAGTGGCAGCAATTCCAGAATGGCGAGTATCAAGTCAGACCGATGGGATCGGTGGCATACAAGTTGGCCCTTGTGGCTGCTGGAAAGGCTGACGTGACGTTCACCCTGACTCCCAAGAATGAGTGGGATGTTGCGGCCGGAGCGGCACTTGTGCAGAGCGCCGGCGGGTTCGTCGCCGCCCTCGACAATGCACCATTACGCTGCAATAATCGCGACCCTCTTCTATTGGGTCTTCTTGCCAGCGGACCTCGGTTGAAAGACCAGTTGCTGGCCCTGGTACGGCATCATGTTCCAACCGCTTGAAACGCGCGCCGCGTCACGTACGGTGGGTGGAGAACCATCATTCACCATGATGATCTCAACTCTTGGAGGCGGTGTTAATCAATTGGGATGTTTCATTCCAGTGCCACAGCGACTGCAGCAGCGTAGCCGGCGCCGATCGGCACATCACAGATCAGCCAGCGTGCCTCCTCGGCGGTATCCGGCCTTGTTGCAATTAGAACGTCCCGCTCACCCGCCGCCATCGACACGTCGAATTGGTGGAGCGGAATCGACAGGCCGTCGCCTTTCGCCTTGATATAGGCTTCCTTCCTCGTCCAGCATCGAAAAAAAGCAGCCTGCAATTCATCTTCCCCGAGATGTCTCAACGCCGCACGCTCTTGTTCCGAGAAGAAACGCTCCGCCAGCTCTTTCGCAGGGGTTTTACGGCTGATGTTCTCCACGTCTACCCCAATTGCGCGTTGCTTCACAACTGCAATAAGTGCCAAGCCATCGGTATGTGAGACGTTGAAGCACAAGTTGTACTCTTCCTCAAGAACGGGCTTGCCCCGGTTCGCATAGCGGAATCGTAGTTCCTGCGGAGCGTGCTCTAGGTATCGCGCCAGCAAAGTGCGCAGCGTCCCTCGCGTCAGGACAAAATCGTTGCGCGCCCGTTCGATGCGGAAACGACCCGCCCTCTCTTGTTCTTCGGCAGAGAGCAACTGATAGGATGCGCTCACCTCCATGCTTGAAGCCTGAAGCCGGCGCCGCCACAAGTGCACAACGTTACGGACCAGTTTAGGAGGACGGACGACGCTCGTTGCGTCCCAAACTTCGCCGATTTGTACTTCCGTCTTCGAGCCCATAAAACGTAGCCTTATCCACCTTCTCAAACAAAGACTCGTCGTGCAGATGCAGCCGCCGCAGAGGCCGGAGCGGTAAACTCACGTCGCGAGTGGCTCTCGATCATTAGAACTAATACTCTCAAGGGAGCCGGAGAACGATTTTCAGTGCTTTCGGCCCCCAGGTGCGCCTGCGGATGCGGCATGGGGAGGATGATAGCTGAAGTTGATGCCGGAGGAGCCCCTCGATGGCTCCGAGTGAACGCGTGGTGCGGCCCCCGAAGCTCCGACGTTTCGTTGCGCTGACCGCGCATGAAGTTGAGCGGTGTTCTGATGTTCGAGCCGCGCAAGCTCCGATTGACGTGCTGATTGCGTCTTCCCTGGGAACGGGTTCGTCGCGTTCGATCGCCCGTGTTCTTCGTTTAAGACTTGCGTCTGCGAGTGGCGCGGATGCGACCGTCCTGAGTCAAATTTCTTCGGCGGCTTATCGGCCCCTTCTGCAGCCAAGATAAGCACTAAAAGCACAGACAAAGTGGTTCCGGCGTGCTTCATTCGGTCAGTCTACCCTTCTTCTGCCGTCCTTGCCATAGTGCCGTGCACGCGCGATGCTGCGCCCTCATCTACTAGTACGACTTCGTCTATATCCTTTGAAGTCAATGGTTTGCGGAATGTTCGAATCAGCCTGTTATTCTTCGACTCAAGCTTCAACTCGAAGAACTGACGGTACAAAAGGCGGTTCCATGCCCGATAGACGGGGTTGCAATCATAACGGCCAGTGGTGGCCAACTCGTATCCAAGTTCCAGCAGGATGTTTCCCACCCACCCCTCGATCCGGGCGAGTTCGTCCCCAGTCAAAAGATGCTTCCATCGCGCTACCGGGTTGAAGTTTCCTTTCTCCGAGCCTCTGAATGAACTGTTGGGTTTTGCTACCGCGCCTACCCGGTTTTCCATAATGCGGTCGTAATTTAGATCATGGTCCAGGAATGTACTCAATCTGGCAAGCACGCTATGCGGATCGCTCACCAACTCCTCAAACCGAACTTCAATGTAGTCACCGCGCATTTCCTTACCCGCGTCTCGACCCTTCTTGACCATCCACTCCCAGTACAGTGCGGCAGCTTCGGGGGAAATGCGCTCCCGCCATGGCAACGGTCGGATGTAACGCTTTTGGGAAAGGGAGACGCTCACATCCCGTCCATCGCGAATGATGTGGACTATCAGGGCTTCGGGGATCGTTCTTTTGATTTCGCGAAGGTACAGTATTTCTTCGGGAGTATTTCCGGCCCATCGCTGCGCCCCTTGCTGCTGGGCTACTTCATCCATCACAATCCGGAGAAAATCACCGGTATTGCGGCAGCCGTCCAGGATCGGGGATTCTACATCACCGGCCTGCAATCCGGAAACGCGGAATAAACTGCTCCCCAGCCAAACTCGCAACATATTCTCTCGGTTTTTGCGCAGGGACAGGTCACCAAAGCGCGGCGCTAGAAGATTAAAGATGTTGGATTCGCCCAAGTAAAGTGCAAAGCCACCGGACGAAAGTAGCATGTCGTAGAGTAGCGTGGTTCCTGAACGTGGGCTTCCTACGACAAAGACAGGTGCGCGATTTCTGTTAGAAACGAGTGGGTTAGGTTCCACGCAAACCTCGCTAGGCGCACTATCCGAGACGAACCCCGCAAGGCGAAAGCTATATTAATTATAGCTGGCTCTAAGTCGGCCTGAATCGTCTCGTGAACAAATTACAGAAAACTCATACTGTTGCCGTGTGTGAGGCGTAGTAGGAGTCGCGCTCGGCTTCGAGTTTTCGACCCTCTTGGCTAAATCTAGGAAGGTTAACCAGACCCATTCTCTGCGCCGCGAACTGCAGTGTGGTGGCCAGCACTCCAAATCCGTACTTAACGCTTCGCTGGAAATTGATCGATGAGGCTTCTTCAAAGTACTTCGTCGGACAAGAAACTTCGCCGATGCGGAAACCGAAGTGCACGCACTGTGCAAGCATTTGATTGTCGAAAACAAAGTCGTCGGAATTCTCCAGTAACGGCAATTCGGTAAGCACCCGGCGACTGAAGGCCCGATAGCCAGTGTGGTATTCAGAGAGCTTCACCCGCAGAAACAAGTTCTCGAACGCGGTGAGCAGCCGGTTGGAAATGTACTTGTAGAGCGGCATGCCGCCCAATAGCGCTCGGCCACCGATAATGCGCGAACCAAGCACTACGTCATACACGTCGTATGCGACCATGCTGGCCATCGCCGTGATCAGAAGAGGCGTGTACTGGTAGTCGGGATGCAACATGATCACCACATCGGTCCCGGCTGCTAAGGCTTCGCGATAGCACGTCTGCTGATTGCGTCCATACCCATAGTTGCGGTCATGCTTGAAGACAAGCAGTCCCAGTCGCCGCGCCAGTTCCACAGTGTCATCGCGGCTGTTGTCGTCCACCAGGATGCGGATATCGACAAGTCCCGGAAGCTCCGACACCGTGGCCTCCAACGTCTTCTCGGCGTTATACGCCGGCATGACGACCGCTATGCGCTTGCCGTTGATCATGGAAACTTCGGGAAAGTACTTTAGTTAGTGTAGCCGAACTGAGTTGGCAGCGGTAGAGGCCCGACCCTTGCAGCGGCATTCGGGGCACCACCATGGAACATGATCATCCTCAATGCGTAAGTCGCGTTGTGACTCAAGTCGATTCTATGGAAATCCGGGCCACATCTGCGGTATCACGATCACTTTCGCGACCGTAGCGGCAGTGTGGTTAAATAGAGGTTTAGTGAATCTCCTCCAGACTTCTCCGCAGCATGGCCATCTGGCAAGTCAAGAGCGCCGGGAGGGATGTGTATCGGTGATCGTGCCCGTCTACAACGAGGTGCTGCATCTTGAGGAGTTGTTACAAGCCGTTTTGGCTTCTCCCGTAAAAAAAGAAATTATCATCGTCGACGATGGTTCGACCGATGGCACACGCGAGAAGTTGCTTGCGCTTCCTGGTCGTGAGGATGTCACCATCGTGTTCCACGAAAGAAACTGCGGCAAGGGAGCCTCGATTCGCACAGCTTTGGCGTACGCCCGCGGAGAGTACGTGCTGATCCAGGATTCAGATCTGGAGTACGATCCGAAAGACTATCCTGCGTTGCTGGAACCTTTACAGCGGGGCAGCGCCAACGTAGTCTATGGCGTCAGACCTGATCGCCCCGAGCGCGGGCTTCGCTTTTTTCTTGGTGCGAAGTTACTCACCCATCTCACAAATCTTCTCTACCAAGCGGGCATTCACGACGAGGCGACCTGCTACAAGGTTTTTCGGCGTCTCTTGCTTGCGCAACTGCGATTGGAATGCCGCAGATTCGAATTTTGTCCTGAAGTAACTGCAAAGCTTTGCCTGATGGGAGAGAAAATCGAGGAGGTTCCGATCTCGTATACACCTCGCTCGGCGGAAGAAGGCAAGAAGATCCGTCTCTCCGACGGCTGGCTGGCAGTCTGGACCCTTGTTCGTTATCGCTTTCTTCCACATAGACGCTGGCTACGGCCTTCGGGGCCATCGCCGTCTACGCCATTTGCCGTCAGTTTTTCACGGGTTCCCGCCGAATAGGGCTGACTGCTTTTCAAACGAATTCAACGCTTCTAGTGATTCAATTCTGCGAGAGGAATCTCGATGTCGTGGGGCAGCGTCAACATGCGGATTCTCAAAACTCCGTTGCGGGGAGGGGACCAGTTCTTTTTTTCATAGAGCAGAAGACTTTCGCCCTGCCAGCGCGCTTCGTTGCTGGCGATCGGGAAACGTTGCAACAAAGTGAAATCATCACTGCTCAGCTCCGCACGGAGCACGCGCTGCGAATCGAAGCGGATCCCTAAATTCTGTGACACGACCGCCAGGCGAACACCATATTCGCGCAAAGCGCTCAATATTTCTTCTTTGCTGTGCAGCAACTCCTTGCTGCTTGCGCCAGGTCGGATGTCGTCCGCATACAGCACCTTCCTCAAAATCACGAATCGTCTTCCCGGGTCTAGAGCCCTAACGAAAAAGACAAAGTTGCCCGGTACGGGCCCGTCGAAAAGAATGATTCCGGAATGGTAGTTCGTCACGATTCGTGAGGCAATCTCCTTATACCCACTGATATATGGCCTCCGATACCGCCAGGCCGGTACGAGCAGGATCGCAATCAAGCCCACCGCGGCGAGGCGCATCGCCATCCGGACGCGCCGCTCGCGGGAGAATCTCGTAATCAACCCAACTGCGAAGTACACTAACGGCGGCAGCCAATATACGGCAAACCGTGGTTCCCTCTGTCCTAACCAACTGAAGGTTGCGTAGCCCGACAATAGCCAGCAGCCCATGATCGCGGTCCGCCTCGGAGTATCCCAGTGAAATGCGAGGGCCGCACCCAGCAATGCCAATACCAGCAAAAGGGGAGGAAGTGTATTGGGTAGTATCTGGCCGTAATACACGACCCGTTCCCACCCACTCATCCTGTAGGACCCTAGATCATTCGCGACAGCCTTGCCCTGCAGGAACAACATGAGCGTCAGAAATGGGCCAGCAAGAACTCCTACGATGGCCGCGAAGATTGCCGCTTCACGCGAGAATATCCGTCGCCACTGGCCTGTAACCAGCAAGGTCGATCCACAGAACGCCAGTACATAGATGCAGGTTTGCTTGCATAGAAGCGCCGCACTGAGCCAAAGAGCCGATTGAACGAGAAACTTTCTCTGATTGTGCTCGAGATAAGCGATCCAGTGTCGAATCGCTGCCACAGCGAGCGCGAGGGAGGGTATCTCCAGCATCACGCTCTTCTCAAAGAGAAGGATCATTGGCAACAGTCCCAACACCGCGCTGCAAATTCCAGCCGTATAGGAGTCAAGAGTCTCCTCTACTAGGCGGAACCACTGGTAAAGCAACAAGACACAAAAAAGCAGCACCGTAAGTCGGGCGGAGATGACCGACGGCCCCAACACCAGGAAACTCAATCCTTCGAATATGTAGAACAACGGTGGCCAATGCAGGATGGCAATCGCGGGATACTGGGCATAATACCGGTACGCATATTGCACCGGATGTCGGAGGGGAAGATCGCGAAATGCGTCCGCAACGAATAAACCTGTGACGGCGTGCTGGGCCTCATCTACGTTGTAATCAAATTCGCCAATACGAATGTCTCGTGCCGCCACGGTGCACACCAGCGCGAGAGAACCCAACAGCAAAAGCCAGCGCATCCGTGGATTACGGCTCCGTTCTTTCGCACAGGCGACGATGTTCTGCTGGTTTACGCCGGCATTAGTTTCCAGCGCGTCCATTTCTCGCTTTCTCTCCCGTTCAAGAATCCATGAGCGTTGCGACCGCGGAATCCTGGTCGCCTTATGGCTGCTTGTAGATTTTGCTCCGCGTGCGAAGGCCCGTAACGGGCCTAGTTCAGATTCCGATGCTGATTTAGTGGCTCACGTGTATCACATCGCGCGCCACCTGTGGGAGGCTGTCATTGAGACGTCGGGGTCTCAAAGGACATAAATAGGCCTTGTTGTTGCCATTGTCGCCCATGACGGCCATCCTGACAACGCGCAATTCGCAATTTTTGGTCGGATCCTGCATCCACGTTCAGCTTGACGTGGCAACAGCAAGCAATCGTAGAGTTTCTCATTAGATAGATTCTGCAGGGGCGTTTTTGGCGACGTCTCTAACTATCTTTCTTCAGCTGTTGTTTCCACCCTAGCACGCGCGCTTTGGCTCCCTCCGCCTCCGCTTCAGGAATCATCCCTTTCTTCTGATAGAGCACCGAGAGGCTGGTGTGCGCGAGCACGTCCTCGGGATCGACTTCGGTGATTTTCTTGGCCACCTCAATGGCGTCGTCGAAGTGTCCCAGATCCTGCAACGCCCGGGCCAATCCGTGCATGGCCTCGGTAAAGGTCGGGTCAATCTCCAACGAGTTTTGGTAGGCAGCCACTGCTTTCTCGAGCGACCCCTCAGCCATCAGATCTAGTCCGGAGTAGTACGAATCTTCAGCTTTCTGGCGGGCATTTGCGTCAGTCATGCAGCAGTAGCGGTTGGCAGAGCTTGGATTCTAACACGCCAAATGAGGCTACCGTTGTTCAGTTGGCGTGCCGTTCGAGTTTCGCTCTCAATGTGATTTGTGACTATCGGTTTTGTCCGGTAGGCTCTTGGAAGTCTTTCTTCTCGCTGGTTATGATTACGCCATGAGCAACAAGATCCGCTTCCTCTGGAATGCCACTCGCGGCCATCGCCTGGCTCCGTGGCGCAGTCCCTATCTTCTCTGGCGCATCGAGACCTACACGGGAGTCAAGATGAAGCAGATCGGATTCCTTGAGTTCTGGGAATTTATGTGGCGCGAACGCCGTGAACTCTGGCGTTTCCTGCGCTGGACGGGAGACATGGAGCGCTACGCCCATGCCAAGCCCAAGGGTCCGTAATCGGCTCGGACAAGACTTTTCTTATGCGCCCTTGCCAGCAGCCGTGGCCCCACCCAGTTGCACGCTAACCTCTGCACCTTTTCCCGCTCCCGTGAGTTGCGCAGCCGGCACTCGGTTTGCCACGATCTCAAGATATCCCATGCTTCCGAGAATTCCGAAGACCTCGCCAGGGCCGCCTTCAGCATATGCGGCACGGATTTCAGTGATCTCCTTGCCGCCTACGATAATCTTAAATGCCGACTTGCCGGAGAAAATTGCGGGCACGTCATCAGGGGTGATATTGGTAATCAGATTTCCGAACCGATCCACTTTCAGGACTACCGCCCGAATTTTGTTATCACCAGCAGGCTTCGGCTTTGGCGCAGCGAACTTTACATAGTCCTCGATTTCCTCTCCGAACTTGTGTGAATCGACCATCTTCGCCAGATACGCCGCGACTGGCGCAAATACATCGCGGCCATGGAAAGTGTTGCTCACCGGGTGTCGGAAGTAGTGAGTCGAGGTAACATGCCGGACGTGAATGCGCTCTTCCTTCGCGTAAACCATGGAAAGCACGCCATTGTCCGGCGCCACAAAGTGATACCCGTCGCTGGACGCGATGATAGGCCGCCGGGTCGTTCCTACTCCCGGATCTACCACGACCATGTGCACCGTCCCCGCAGGAAAATACGAGTAGGTTTGCGATATCGCAATCGCGCCATCGAGTACGTCGAAAGCCTGCACGGCATGCGAAATGTCGACAATCGCCGCCTCGGGTACGATGTCTAGAATGACGCCCTTCACGGCGCCTACGAAGTGATCGTTACTCCCAAAATCGGTGGTGAGTGTGATGATCGGACGGTACGCCAACTTGAACCCCTCACTGGAAGACAGTATTTTCCCGGTTAGTGCGAAGTTAATTCGCAGGCAAGAGTGACGTCAAGGCACGTAGGTAATTAAGACCATGCCAGATTTCGACCAGGTTGTGACGCACGCCTTAACGGGGGCGTGTCAGCCCCTGGTGGTTCTTTTCCAGCCAGCCCAAGAAACGCAACTCGAATCAGGGATATTTCCTTAGGCACGGCAGACCCCCGCTCGCAAGCGCCGTTCACTTTCCTGTAGCGTTCGCGGTGGTTGTGAACGTGATTGCCGTCTCAGCGTGGATGATGGCCTCTTCTTTGCCGGTTGCTGCTGCGACGCCAGTCCCGGCTCCGGCACCAGCGGCCGTGCCGATCAGTGCGCCCTTCCCACCTCCTGCCAGTCCGCCGATCAGGGCACCTGCTGCCGCACCACCCCCGATCTTGGTTACGTTGCTCTTGGTGTGGCTCTTGCCCTTGGCACGAAAGCCACTGGTTGAGATGGGCAGATTCTTACCGTTCGTCAGCTGAATCGAGGTTAGCCTGATCGTGAGCTCTCCTGGATCATGCAGCCGTCCACTCGACTTGGCATAAGTAACCTTGCCTTTGGCCGGAGCGCCAGCCTTGGCAATGGTTTTCCCATTCACCACAAGGTCCTTGATCAAATTGGCGTGAAATGATTGTCCAACATGTGCATTGGCCGAGTTGATTAGTGCGTCTGTACGCACGGTGATGCGAGTTCCAGCGGGCACGGTCTCCCCGGACGCGAATACGGCAAGGGCAATCAAGAGGGCCATACACTTCCCGAATTTGCTCAGCATAGGTTCTCCCTAATCAGGGTGAGACGGGCTAGAAATTGGAGTTGTGAGATCGATTCTACCGAGGGGGATGCGGTATACCGCTATTCAATTGTGTTGTCGGTGGTTACGTTAGGCCAAGCACCGTCGCGTCCAACGAGAGCCAAGTCGATAATGGATGGTCAAACATATACATTGAACGCCTGACGCACAGGCCGCTAGGATATCCAGCTATTCCGCGATAGACTAATCATTCCCGATGCGAGTCCTGGGTATCGACTGCGGCGGAGAATACACCGGCTACGGTGTAGTCGAGACGTATCGCGCCGGGAAGCTCTCCTGCCTTACGTGCGGCGCCATCAAGCTTTCGCCGCGGGAGAAGTTACCCATCCGTCTATCCCGCATCTACATGCACCTCGGCGCCATAATCTCGGAGCACCAGCCCGATGAAGTGGCCATCGAAGACGTTTTCTATGCCCTCAATGTAAAATCCGCTTTGAAGCTTGGGCAAGTCCGGGGCGTCGCCATGCTGGCTGCCGCATCCGCTGGACTCGAAGTCTCCGAGTACTCTCCTCTTACTATCAAATCGGCAGTCGTTGGCTATGGACGTGCCGAGAAACTGCAAGTCCAACACATGGTTACGCGGCTCCTCGATCTCCCGGAACCTCCCGATACCATGGACGCCTCCGACGCTCTAGCCATCGCCATCTGCCACCTGCATACGGTCGGAACTCTCGAACGACAGCGCGCGGTGGGACACTAGCCCCAATCGCACGCCGATCTTTGGCATAATCTTTACGTCTGGACTATGACCCCTGGCAGGCTGCTGAAAAAGTTACTCGCGATTGGAATCGGGAAGGGTATGACTTCCACTAGGGCTAATCGGCTGCTGAACATTACCCGCACTATAACGCCCCGGCTTTTTTGCCGTCGAAACTCCCGACGTCATCAGTGGACCGTCAGCCGTCACCGAAACTCGTTCATCGGGAAATTGCGAGACCGAGCCTCATCGCGGTTCTTGATCATAGTGCCGGTCCTCTCACTTACAGTCGCACTTTCGTTCGCTGCGGACCCCGCCACTGTTATCTTTTCTCTGGATTTCCCAGACTCGAGCCCCGAGCATTACTCGATATCGGTTCACTCCGCTGGCCAGGCCCACTACGAATCTTCAGGGAAAATTTCCCCCGACTCCGATGTCCGCGACAATTACCAGACAGATTTCACATTCTCCGATGCTACCCGTGCCCGAATCTTTGAACTCGCCTCCCAGGCCCACTATTTCTCCGGCAAAGTTGACTCCGGCAACAAGAAACTGGCTTTTACCGGCAAGAAGAAGCTCGTTTATACGGACGGAGAGCGCAATTCTTCCGCGGATTACAACTACTCCCAACAGCAACCCGTGCAGCAGTTGACGACACTCTTCCAGAGCGTTGCCGCCACTATGGAATTCGGCCGCCGACTGACCTACTTCCATCGCTACCAGAAACTCGCCCTCGACGACGAACTCAAGCGCATGGAGGACCAAGCCATGCGCGGTGATCTGGCCGAACTGCAGGCCGTAAGTCCTGTATTGCAGAACATTTACGATGACGCCTCAGTGATCAATGTGGTTCGCGCCCGGGCCCGCCGCATCATGGAAATGAAATCCGTTGCCCTTGCGAAGTGACACTTTCGGAATCCTACTGAGGTTGCTCTCCCGCCAGGGCAAGCTACCATTAGCCATCGCGCTCCAGTCCTTCTCCTGTAGACCTAGTTTTTACAACTTCTTACAAGAATCCGTGTTCTAATAAAGGCAACGTCTCCGGAGGTTGCTATGTCAACTGCTTCTCCGTCCAGGATCACGTTTATTCTGCTTGCGGCCGCGGTATGCGTGCTCGTTGCACTGCCCGTTTTCGCTGATTCACAGGCGCGCATCGTTCGCCTCAGCGACATTCAGGGTTCTGTGCAGATCGACAAGAACACCGGCGCAGGATTTGAATCAGCATTCGTCAACTTGCCGATCACTCAGGGCACGCAGTTGCGGACCGGCGACCGTGGACGCGCAGAGATTGAGTTTGAAGATGGCAGCTCTCTGCGCCTCACTCCCAATACCACGGTCGAATTCAGCAAGCTGTCGTTGAGCGACTCGGGTAAGCGTGTCTCCGAGGTTCACCTGGTCAAGGGAATGGCCTATGTGAACTGGCTCGGGAAAGATGACTTGGCCCTCAACTTTTCTCAACAGAAGGTTGCCGTCGATCGCTCCGCTCACTTCCGCGTCGATACTTCGACTGAGCTTGCCAATCTCGCTGTGTTCAAAGGTAACGTGGACGTGGACGGGCCCAGTGGAAAGCTGTCACTTGAAAAGAAAAAGAACGCCAGCTTTGACGTAGCCGAGAACGACAAATCGACAGTCACGAACAAGATCGAGGAAGCCCCCCTCGATTCATGGGACAAGGAAGCGAGTTCCTACCATGATCAGTACGCGAAAAACAATAACAACTCCCCATACGGCTACGGCCTCGCTGATCTGAACTACTACGGCGCTTATTCGAACGTCCCCGGATATGGAATGATGTGGCAGCCGTACTTCGCCGGCGCGAGCTGGGATCCATTCATGGACGGCGCTTGGGGCTTCTATCCCGGCTACGGTTACATGTTTGCATCTGCCTATCCTTGGGGCTGGCTACCGTACCGCTATGGTACGTGGGCGTTCGTCCCCGGATTTGGCTGGGGTTGGCAACCGGGCATGTGGACAAGTTTCGTCGCAGTTCCGCGCTACATTCCAACCGCCGCGACGCACGTGACCACGCTCATCCCTCCGGGAGCGGGAACCGTCAGAACCGTTACGGTGGGCAGAGTCGGTACAGTTTCTCCGGTGATGTCCCCGAATGTCAGGCTGAGCGCCGGTTCTGCCGGCATGGGTATTCCGCGTGGCTCCGTCGACAATCTCAACCATCTAAACCATCAGGTAGTGAAGAGCGGCTACGTCGAAGTGCGGCCAGCTCCGCAGTTTGCCGCGACCCCAGCCGCTCGTTCCGCGAGCTATTCAGGCGGAGCCTATGCTCCAGCGCGCAGTGGGGCCGGTCCCGCGCCATCCTCCGTTGGACATAGCGCTCCTCCCAGTCATCCTTCCTCTGGTGGTCCAGTCCGTCATTAGAGAGAGAATTGCTTGATCAGACAATCAACGGGCTTCACGAAAGTGAAGCCCATTGCATTTTTCAGATGACCACGTAGCGACAGCCGCCTCGGCTGTCCCGGGAATGCGAAGTCAAGCAGCCCAGCGCCTGGCTCCACATCCAATCGCCACTTCTTGAGCCTAGACAACAACAATGCCGGCGTACCCGACCACCATCTCGCGATCTCCTGAGACGTCGCCAGAGGTGGCATATTTAACTAGCTCTGCCGATCTCGCCCCAAGCTGCCGCGCCGCACTCAGCATGGCCACTGCGGGTCCAAATCCGCACATGCTGATGTCCTGCTGCGTCACCACATCGAATAAGCCGCGCGGATCGAGCGTAAGAATCCGCTCGATGGCCCGATGGTCCTTCGTCCGCGTCGTCGCGTCGGACTCGTAGTGATTCATGTCGCTGGACGCAACGATCAGCACGGGATCCCCGTGCTTAGCGATGACGTCTGCCAGGGCTAATCCTAAATGCTCAAGGACCTCGAATTGGCCTGTCCCTAATGCGATGGGGACTACGCGCAGATCCGGCTGTCGCACCTGGAGAAATGGAAGTTCGACCTCGGCTGCATGCTCAGCCCTGTGGGCTGCGGAATCATTGTGCACGGCAGGGAATCGCTGCTGAAGTGCATGCGCAAAATCCGCGTTGATCAGTACCTCTCCAAGAGGCGTCTCCCACACGCCCTCACTCATCATGGCCAGTGCACGCCCCATGCCTGTGTGATTAGGACACATTACAACGCAGAGTGGCGGGATCTGAATCCGGCTGAAAACCGCTCCTGCGACATGTCCCGAATACATATACCCGGCATGAGGCGCAATGCATCCGATCGCCTTTAACGGTTCTGTATTGTTCGAACTGGTTTGCGAGAGAAATCCCTGTACCTCGGTCCGCAGGTCGCCAGGATCTCGGGGATAAAAGCGCCCCGCGACTGCGGGATGGCGAAGGATGGTAGTACTCATAGGCCCTCCTTATCGGTGAGCCAGACCGAACCGCGATTCGCGGGGAGCTCTAGTTTCCGATCTCAATGCCCGCCGCGATCCGAGCCAGGACTCTTGGCGGTTAGAGCTTTCGTCTCCGATTATGCTATGAGCTCAGGTCTGGGTTGTGCAAGCCTCGATACACTGCCGCACTCTGTTCCAGACTAAGGGTCTCCGCACGCGCGGTGGGCTTGACGTTCGCTTGTGCGAGTGCCTGCTTCAATCCTGCCTCTTCGTACCGCTCTCGAAGATTGTTCCAAAGTGTCTTGCGCTTTTGCGCAAAAGAGAGCCGCAAAAAATCCACGAAACCGTCGTCCGCCACTCCCAGCTTTTCCTGCTGCGGAGCCATGGTCAACCGCAACACGGTCGAGTGCACTTTCGGAGGAGGAGAAAACACTCCGGGCGGTAAGGTGAACAGTTTCTCCACGCGGGCATGAAGTTGCGCCGTCGCCGAAAGAACGCCATACTCGCTGCCTCCAGGTTCGGCTGCAATGCGATCCGCGACCTCTTTCTGTACCATGATCACAATGCTCTCGAAATATTTCGCATATTCAAACAGCCGCAACAGAATGTCTGACGTTATGTAATAAGGAAGATTGCCCACCACACGCGTGGGCTGAGGTTTGAATTCGATGCCGGGCCGTCCAAGTCCGGGCTTTGGCCCGAACAGGGAATCGAAGTCGATGGCCAGCACGTCGGCCTCGAGAACTTCCACATTTCTTGCCATCCCGAACTTTAGCCGGAGTTGTGCCGCCAGCACCCGATCCACTTCCACTGCAATCAGTCGCCGTGCCCGCTTCGCCAGGACGGAGGTCAAAATGCCGCGTCCGGGACCGATTTCCAATATGGTCGACTCTGAAATATCCCCCAGGGCGGCCACGATTTGCGCCGCTAGACCTTCGCTGGTCAAATAATGTTGTCCCAATTTAGGCCTGATTTTTGGACGGCGCGCAGAAATTGCTCTTGGCACGTTGACCCTCCTTTCCCCCCCCAATTAGACTGGCAATTCGAACTTTGCAACGCAGGTGATCTGAACCCCAACCTGGATTTGCTTGCATTTATGATATCGCGCCTAGCTGATACGCGTCTGTCAGGAGGTTCCCGTACTCATGCACATCGCATTCACTGCCTCCGAAGGTGTCCCTTTCTCCAAGACTGGCGGCCTCGCCGACGTTGTCGGCGCTTTGCCCCGCGCACTTGCAGCTCTGGGACATCAGGTCAGCGTCTATCTGCCGCGCTACCGGAAGACGAATCTTGACGATCCCGCCACTGTCGTTCGCAGCATCACTGTCCCCTTCGATGACGAGTATCGCTTCCCCTCAGTTGTTTCCGGAGGTACTCAGGGGAGCGTTCGTTTCTATTTTGTGGAATATCCGCCGTACTTCGATCGCGATGCACTCTACGGCACTCCAGCCGGAGATTATCCCGACAACGCCGAACGCTTCGCATTGTTCTCCCGCGCGGTGCTTGAAGCATCGAAGATCCTCGGCGTGCCCCATGTTTTTCACTGCCACGATTGGCAATCCGCGCTGATCCCGGTCCTGCTGCGCACAATCTACGCGGATGATCCTGCTTTCAAGGAAGCTGGCACGGTCTTCACTATCCATAACATGGGCTACCAGGGGCTGTTCCCGCCCGATACCCTGCCTCTTCTCATGCTGCCCTGGGATCTCTTCACGATGTCGAAGATGGAGTTTTTTGGCCAGGTGAACTTCCTGAAGGGCGCGCTGGTCTATGCCGACTACATCACGACCGTCAGCAAGAAATACAGCCAGGAGATTCAGACTGCGGAGTATGGATTCGGTTTAGAAGGCGTCCTGCGCGACCGCAATTCGACGGTAACCGGTATCCTCAATGGCGTCGACTACGATGAATGGAGCCCCCAGACCGACAAGTTCATTACCGCGAAGTACTCCCCCCAGGATCTCTCCGCCAAAGCTAAAGATAAGCAGGACCTGCTCGCGGCCTTCGGGGTCATCAATGCCGATCCAAAACTGCCGGTTATTGGAATCGTCTCTCGCTTCGCTGCGCAAAAAGGATTCGACCTGATCTCTCAGATCGCCGATCGCCTGGTACGCGAGGAGATGATCATCGTTGCCCTTGGCACAGGTGACAAACCCTACGAGGAGATGTTCCTGCGCCTCAACAAGAAATTCCCCAACAAAATTGCTGTAAAGGTCGCTTACGACAACGTGATTGCGCACAAGATCGAAGCTGGTGCCGACATGTTCCTCATGCCGTCGCGCTACGAGCCCTGTGGCCTGAACCAGATCTACAGCCTCAAGTTTGGGACCGTCCCCATCGTCCGCGCCACTGGTGGCCTGGACGACACCATCGAGCCGTGGGACGCCCGAACCGGTAAAGGGACCGGCTTCAAGTTCAGCGAGTACAACGGCGAAGCTCTGCTGCAGACGGTCAAGGATGCTCTGCATGCCTACCAGGATCAAACATCCTGGCAGGTGCTGATGCGCAACGGCATGGCGAAAGACTTCTCCTGGAGCGCCAGTGCGCGCGAATACGGCAAGATCTACGACCGGGTTCGTTTGATACGCGCTCAGTCGCCCGCGGCTGAAAAGTCTGTAGCCATTGTCTCGTCCTAGAGCTTATGTGGGACAGCCGCTTCGGCTGTCCCGCCGAAGCGAAGCGAGGCATTCTACAACCGCGAGTCGGTTGTGAATTGGTCGGGTCGGCAGTCCTGTGCTGGACCACATTCGCCCCAGAAACAATCTCATCAAATTCTCCACTTCGGCAAGATAAAGGGATCTCGTCAGACCAGTAAGCGAATTGGCGAGGGCGACAAAGCTTCGCCGCGCCCCGGAGACCGGAGCGCGGCGGTCGTTGATTTCATTGCTATCTTAGGTGCTTCTCTCGCTGATTCCGGATTCTGTCCGCCCTTCGGGCGGCTCCGTGTAGAACCAATTTGCCCGGAGTTGCACGTAACGCTCGCTGAGCGCTTAGTGAAACCGACCCGTCATACCACATATTGTCGAAGCCATCGTAAACGGTGTTGTTGGTCAGACGCGTGACCGAGCTCCCGTCCGGATTCATGCTGTAGATTTCGAACGGGATCGGAGCGCCGCTGCCGGGGAAGTCTTGATTCGTCTGGAAGACGATCTTGTCGGCAACCGGGATCGGATTGTAATGGAAGATTCCCGTGGTCGCGGCGTAGAGGGGAGTCAGCGCCGTCCCATCCGTGTTGATGATGTAGAGGCTCTCAGTGTTGTCGTCTTCGCACCAGCGGCTGAACATGATCTGAGCGCCATCATGTGTGAATGCCGGTGCCTCATCCCAGCCAGTGGAACACGGAAAGTCGGGTCCACCGGTGAGTGGTACAGCGTTGGACCCGTCCGCGTTCATGATCGCGATGCCGTCATAATAAACGCCTCCGGGGTTCCACTCGATTTCGGCAGCGATTTTGGTCCCGTCAGGGGAGAAGGTCGCACTATCCACATAGTTGGCATTGTTTGACGCGGTTTCGAATATCGCGTGTTGGTTCGATCCATCCATGTTCATTGCCCAGAGGTCGTCGGCTCGGATGTAGATAATCTGCTGTCCGTCCGCCGATAACTCTGGATACCAGGAGTTACCGTCAGTGGTGAGCTGAGTAGTGGTGGCGCCGGTCCCGCTGAGATTCGCGATAAAGACGTCATAGGTATTGTCGGGCGTCGCAATGTTGTAGACCCCCTTCGTGCCATCGGACGATAGCATTACTGACTCCATCGCTACAGATACAGGCTTGCCGGTATCCGTGTCGGTGAGTCCCGTGACCGTAAAACTCCCGTCCGGCGCAAACGTCCCGATCTGGGGCGTCATGGAAAAGGGCGTGGCGTCGCCACTGGGATATTCCTGCATGTAAGCGAACGCGGCCGAGACAGAGATGGTCGCAGTCGCTGTCAGGCTGGAATTGGCGACGGAGGTTACGACTACATGGTATGTTCCGACTGGCCAGGGAGCCGTATAGATGGCGCCGGTATTGGTTTGCGTAATGGTTCCGCCGCTGGTTTCCTGGACCGACCAGGAAACGTGAGTATCGCTGACATTCTGTACATTCGCCGTGAGAGTGGTGCTTTGGCCAACAAGCACATTCGCGCTCGTCGGGGTTACGCTGATCTTGGGTGTATTGTCTCCACCACCTCCGCCATTGTTGTTGTTTGAACTGCTGCCACATGCAACTAACCATACTGACAGAAACAGCGTGAGAATGAGGAAGAGAATCTTGCGCATACAGGGATTCCTTGGGAGGCGAGAATCCCAGGCCCGCAGTGCGAAGTGGGGAGACCGGAGGCGACGGCCCGAGTTGCCCGCCGTGCGGCCTTCGTGCAGGCTAGTGTCTGCCTGGGATCTGCAGACCGTTCACCTCCACGTGTAGCTTTACTTATAGTCCCGTTTGAAAGTCCCGCAAAAGAAAAAATGCTCAACCTCAACAACGGTGATTTCAGTCACACATTTCTTGTACAACTTTCTGTACCAAGGTGCGGGGGCGCAAGTTCGGTTACGGCGCGCCCAACAGAGTCCGCAGTTGGATGCAGCGATGGCATGGAACCCGTCAGCAGGCATCGCTGCTAGAATTCCTGCTGCGTGTCTGTCGCCCATCAGCCCGGTTTCCCGCGCACCATCTTCCACGTCGACATGGACGCGTTCTTCGTCTCAGTGGAAGAACTCTATGATCCATCGCTGAAGGGCAAGGCCGTCGTAGTCGGCGGACAGCGCGATGAGCGCGGTGTCGTTTCAGCTGCCTCCTACGAAGCTCGCAAGTTCGGAGTTCACTCCGCCATGCCGCTCCGCACTGCCGCCAAGCAGTGTCCACACGCCATCTTCGTTGACGGCCATCCTGAGCGGTACCGCGAATGCTCCGAGAAGGTGTACAAAGTTCTCGGACACTTTACGCCGCAGGTTGAGATGGCTTCTATCGACGAAGCCTATCTTGACATGACCGGCACCGAGCGCCTGCACGGCCCGCCGCTGAAGGCCGCGCACAATCTCCATCAGCAGATGAAAGCTGAAACTGGACTGAATTGCTCCGTAGGAATCGGAACTTCGCGCCTGATCGCGAAAGTCTCCTCCGGACAAGCCAAGCCCAATGGTGTTCTCTGGATTCTCTCCGGAGAGGAAGCGAAGTTCCTGGCCCCACTCGACGTGCGCGAGATCCCTGGAGTGGGCAAAGTGACGGAAACGCATCTTCGCTCGCTTGGCATCAAGAAGGTCGGTGATCTGGGCAGGTTGGAAGAACGAGAACTCGAAGATCGCTTCGGAAAATGGGGTCTAGCTCTGGCTGGAAAAGCTCGCGGCGAAGATGCTGGAGGATGGTTCGACACCGAAGTCGCCGCCGAGCGAGACGCCAAGTCCATCAGCCACGAACATACGTACAACGAAGACACCGCCAATCAGGCGCAGCTCGAATCCACGATCATGCGCCTGTCGGAAATGGTCGGACGTCGGCTGCGCGAAGCAAACTTCCATGCGCGTACAGTGCAGCTTAAACTGCGTTACAAGGACTTCACTACGATTACACGAGCGCACACGCTGCCGAATCCGACGCAACTCGACACCGAGATCTTTGACAACATTCGTGCCTTATTCCGCAAGAACTGGAGAAAGGGAATACAGATTCGGTTATTGGGCGTGCAAGCCTCGCAGTTCACGACCGCACCGGCTCAGATCGATCTTCTGGATGGTAACCGTCAGCAGCGCTGGAAAGATGCTCTTGCCGCCGCCGACAAACTGCGCGACAAGTTCGGAGAGTCGAGTGTCGGCTTGGCTGCGGGCCTGCGTGGAGCATTCCGCGAGCGCACGCATGAGAACCCGGCCAGCTTGCCCGGTAAAACAAGGCGCAAGGACTCGAACCCACGGCATGAAGACTAACGATGGAGTCACCTACACCCCGTCGCCCTCTTCCCGCGCCTGAATCTGCACCAGTGCCGGCGTCGGTGCGACCAATCGGGCTCCCTTTTTCCAGCGATCAGGCGCGTCCGCGCCGTCTCGCAACTTCCGCATCGCCGAACCCACAGCTAAGGAACTCCGCACCATATGGCCGATCTTGACCGGCCCGGCAATCCTCTTGCCCTGTATCCAATGCAATGCGCTGCTGATGCTGCATCCGCACTGGCTGCAGTCTGGATTTCCCCCGAAGACACAAGGCTCCACATGCGTTTTCAGGTCTGCCGAAAAGTTCAGTGACATCTTCGAAAACAGGCACCGCTCCGGGCTCTCCGGCGGCCTCACAAATGCCTGCGCCACCCCTTTAGGCAAGAGCAGTTTTGGATGCGACTTTCGCAGTTCCGGCAGTTCCGCCGCTACGCGCTCCCGGTCTGCTGCACTCAATCGTTCCGGACTCTCCTCGCCGATTTGGGGGCTGTAGAGACTCACCCAGATGTGGTCCACTTCCGGTCGCTCGCTCCAGAACGCGACGTACTCTTCCAGATACGAAGTTCGGGACAGCATGGGACGTGTGATCACCCAATGCACATTGATGGATCGCCCAGCGATATTTTTCAGTATGCGCTCGTAGGTCGCCGGTTTTCTCCGCTCATCATGATGCTCCGGGAGGCCATCGACGGAAACCGCAACACGCAGCCGGGAAATTTCCATCCAGTCCTGCGGAATCACGATCACGCCGCTGGTGACGACCATGGAGAAGACTCCCATGGCGCTCAACTGTGGAAGGATGCTCGACAATTCGCGATGCCGCACCAGCGGCTCACCGCCGACCAGAGACACATGGACTGGTTTGTGTCGGCGCACCAGTTCGAGAACACCGTGTACGAGCGCCTCGCCCCGAAAGTCGCTCAGCTCTCGCAGGGTCGTTTCGCCGCCAAGGTGCCTGTCTCCGTAGGCGTAGCAGCCCGGGCAACTGAGCGGGCATTCGCGCGTGATCTCAATCGACAACATGGGAGCGTGTCCATTGAGAACACCCCACCATCCACGCGCAAGATCGCGCGCCTTTAAACTGGAGCCGGATTTTTGGCTGGACATACTGTTTGGCGGTTAGATGCGTCAGCCTGCCGCTTGGGTTCCCTATTACCACCTGGAACGACGGACTTTCGCGATCGAGCGTTGGATGGATAACTGGACCACAAAAACTTCCCCGCCGGAATGGATCATCAAACGCGGCGGGGTCACATCATTTGTGGCACGGTACCGCGAGACCTGGGCTGTTGCAACTGAAGAATTTATGTCCGGCGACAACTTGCCGGAAAGCAGAGTAGTCTTGCTCCCAGGTATGGGCATCACGCGACGACAGTACAACGAGGATGATGGTCTCGTGATCTCCGATGAAGGCGAGAGCCTCATGGTCTCTCAACCTCGGATCGCGCGGGTCGATTCCTTCCTTTAGTAGTCGAACAGCCGCTTTGATCCCATCCTTCGTTAGTACCGGTTCTCCCGCGCCGATTTTTACGGATGAGTTTTCGGATTTCACATCACGTAATGTTTCATCTATCGCTTGCGACACCGGGCTCATGCAATCGTCCGGACATGCGCTGTCGATCTCGTTCACATACATGACCGCGCTAGAGTCATTGAAGTCGCCTCCCTTCGGAAAGTAGGCAAGCGCCGCACCACGCTGATGTGCTTGTTCGAAGTTGAATTCCCAGCCTGTCGGAACCCCGAACGTGTAAGAGTACCTGTTTGGTTTCACGACCAATGGAGGCGCTTCGGGGGAGGAGTCGGCACGTGCAGGTGGATCGTCGCTGAATTTCATTTCAACATGGAAGTAGAACGGCGACTCGGGAGGCGCCGGGAAGGTGTCGTCTTTGACCCTCGTCAAGAGACACTCGGAGATGTTTGTCTTGCCTTCTTCATAGAGGCGGAGCAGCTTTCCATCTGGACCGATCGCGGCTACGAAGTCGAAGGACCCGTTACCTGGCTGTTTCACGCTTGCGAAGCATGACTTCAGAACGGGACCATACTTTTGCGTATAGTACGACAGCAGAACTTTACTAGAGTAGCCTTTCGTCTGTGGAGCTCTTTCCTGCCCATCAGCGAGGGCTACGGCTTGTGCAAAGGAATTAGCGAGATCCGAGGCGGAAGACGAAGAGATGAAAAGTAAGATGATCGCAATCAGTCGAAGAGCTCTCATGAAAGTATTGGAAGCTCTTGGCTTGTTTGGAACAAGTAACTTTGGTCCTTCCTCGAGCAAAGAACTCAGGCCGGGCATCCCGGAAGATTATTCCGGATCCCGGCCTGCGTCTTAGTGCACCTTGGTGGAGAAGTCAACAGGGATAAAGCCCACGGAGTTTGCTGATGGGGAAGCGGCCCTTAAAGGGCCGCTCTGGCACGATTAGCGGGCCAATTCTTAGTTCCCCGGGTTCTGGCTGTTGTTCGCAGCGGTGGTGGGCGCAGCCGCGGGCGCAGCACCAGCACCTAGGCGCGACAAGCGCGGGAAGAACGGCGTAACTTCGAACGGCATCTTGTCACGCGCCGAAGTGATGGCGACCGGAGCCGTCTTTACCATCTCCGCCTTGTCATCCCATGGGTTGATCTTGATGCGGCCGCCTAACGGCAGAGCCGCGATCTGATCGAGCTTGTTGTTGTCGAGGGCCGGCCCCTGTGTTGAAAGAGCTGACAGGCGCGTCACCTGCCCGGCCTCCGCGATCGGGTTGCCGAGATGCGTCGTCAGCAAGGCGTTCAAGGCGGATGCGCGCTGCTGCAGCGCCTTGAGGAAGAGGCCCACATTGTCAAGTTTTTGCGCGTACGGCGAGTTCTTCAGGAACTCAATGGCTTTCTTGTCGGCCGCGGTTTCTTCTTCCGGAATGTGCTTGAAGCCAAGGTTCTGATACGTCGCATCGTCAGAGAACAGCATGCGGTCGTTGAACGCGTATTTTGACCCCAGGTTATGCCCGAGAACGATGTGCGCGAGTTCATGCGAGAGCACAGCCGCGAGGCTGGCCTCGTCGGGAAGCACGTCCACCAATCCTCGGCTGATCACGATGGTGTTGCCGACGCTGAAGGTCTCCAGCGGCGAGGTGAGCAGCACGCGCGTGCGAACCGGGCGCGGCAGATCGATGTTGTTCGTGACCTCGAGGTTGTTGACGACGGTCTGAAGAACGCGGTCGACGTCACCCTCCGGAGCGAGCAAGCCGGCCCAGGTCAGACGCTCGACAACGTTGTCTTCTGCCTGCTGCTGCCATACCCGCTCGGCCTGCAACGGAGAGGCATCCTGCGCAGTGGCGCTGGTGTCTTGCACCGAGTCAACGCGGATGTTTGTTAACTCGTCTGTATCGCCGCCCTTCTTCAGGTCATATCCCCAGATGCGGGTTTGCGCCTTGAAGGCCATTTTGTTCTTCGCGCCTGCGCTGAAGTCGCCTTCTTCGCTGTAGATGAAGGCCGGAACCCAGTAGCCAGGGATCAGGTTAAGCCGCCAGCTATCCATGTGGAAGAAGTAGGAATTGCGCGGCGACGGATAGTAGGTGCCGTTCAGACGTACGATGTTGAAGCCCTGGTCTTCGACCCAGATGCGGCCGAGGAAGCGGCCATTGCCGGATTTCGGCTTCGGCTTTACATCGAACACCAGGCATCGGACATCGCCCAGGAATTCTCGACGCACGTAGCTGAATTGGTAATGCTCGCGGTCGAAGTCGGTGCGGTCGGCGTAAACCATCCACGAGAAACCCATCGGCTGATACTGCACCTTATAGAGCTTCTGGAAGCCGCCGAGAAGGCGCGACTGCATGCTCTTTTCTTGTTCCTTCAGGTAATCCTTGCGGTCAATCGTTTCTCCCATGTCGAGGCGGCCGAGAAAATAATGATCCTCACTCGGAACCGGACCAAGCTGTGGATCGGCGCTCAGGTTCTGCAGATACGTCTCGACCACTGGCGTGCGGTTTGCCAAAGCCTTGATAAGCCCGTGTTCGCGTTCCACAAAGAGATTCACGACCTGATCCATTGTGGTCGGAGCTGGTACCGTCGGTGGTGGCGTCATGGCTTGTGCAGGTGACGGCTGCGCCGAACTCTGAGCGGGCTGGGAAGCTGCGGGCGCCGCCTGCGGCGTCGAAGCAGGTGCTGCTTGCTGCGACGATTGCGCCGTCTGCGTAGCATCGGGTGTGACCGGCCGCGCGGATGCTTGCGCGTCCGTCGCCTGCTGCGCGACTGCGCTGATGGAAACCAGCATGGCCGCGATGAGAATCCAATTCGAAGTGCGCATGACTCTTCTCTCCAAGTTCTTGTGAACCAATTTCGTTCGATACCTGACTGCCAAACTACTTCGCCAATTCTTAGTACGCCAGCTGGAACATCACGTGCACGACCGTCGTCGAATCCACCGGTTGGCCGTAACGGAGAGCTGGTTTGAAACGAATCTTGTTGGCCGCGCTGATGGCAGCCTCATCCAAGCCGTGTCCCAGTCCGCGTACGACTTTATTCACGTGCAGCGAGCCGTTTGCCGAGAAACTGACCTCAAGCAGAACTTCGCCTTCCAGCTTCATGTCGCGCGCTTCCTGGGTGTATACCGGGTTCGGCTTGAAGGTGATCTCAACAGGTGTCAAGGCCGGGCCGGTCTGGGCTTGTGCGATCTTCGGACCTTCATGAACTACCTGCTGCGCTCCGAAGCCTCCGGTTGAAACGCCCGCCCCACTGCTCCGCCCGTCGCCCTTTCCCGGAGTCGCTACGCCAGAACCGAAATCGGCGCTGGCCACTGTACCTTTGATCCCCTTGGCTCCGCCTGACCCGTTGCCTTGACCTGGACCAGCCGGCATGTCAAACGAGCCGAGCGCCGCGGCATATAGCTTTGCACCTTGCTTCCCCGTGCCCGGCAATCCATTCGGATCGCCAAAACCGCCAGTCTGAACTTTTGCGATCGGCGCATTCACCGTCGGTGTCTGCGAGCTTCCCGTCGAAGCGAAATCTCCCGTGTGCAGCAACTGCGGACGTGCGCCACCGGCTGTCATCTTGATCTGCGGCGCGGCAAACTGATTGACCACAACCTTCGGTGCCTCCACGGGTTGCGGTGCCTCGCGACGAATCTCGTGCGGCACGACCAGTTTCGGCTGCTCGAGCACCGGAATCTTCTCGGCGGGCAGCAGCTTGGCATGGACCTGCGGCTTGGGCTTGATCGGTGCCGGCTCCGGCCGCAATGATGGCATGGGAATGATTTCCGTAATGTGATATTGGGCGATCTGCAGCTTGTCCGGCATCAGCAGACCCAAATTAATGACGATGAGCAGCAACAACGCGACAATGCCGTAAGCCGTCGCGACGGCCTTCTTATTGACCTTGGGTTCGGGCAGCAGTCCTAACTGAAATCCGCGGTAAGCCGTCGCCATGCAAAGATTCCTTCCATTGGGACCCGGTCGGGGAGACACCGGGAGCTTGGAGATTTCAAAATACGGGAGTTAGGACAGGGGGTAAACGTGTCCACGGCTCTTGACCTTCAGTAACCGATGGTTTTCCCATCCGAGGAAGTGTTCCAAAGCGGGCGGCTGGGCCGAAGATTTCGGCATTCATGCCTGAGACTGCGGACGAATTCCGGGCAAAAGACGGAAGGGCTGCGCAGATCCTGATTATGTTGGTGGAGAAAGAGGCTTTGCCGCAAAAAACGCCGAACAAGCCACGGAGAAACTCTGAGAACACTGACACAGGACAAAGAGGGCCGAGCCAGCTGAGCTTATCTCAGTGGTCCCTGCGGAGGCTATCAGTACTCTCTGCGGTAAAGGGCTTGCCGCCGTTGGCGAGCAAAATAAGGCTGCACAGCCATCCCACGAAGAACGTTGCGGAGGCCCCGATCATCACCCACCAGGTCCAAGGCACTGATGTCCCGAGCCACAAGTAGAGCTCTATCGCGAAGCCGCACAGCATGCCAATTGCAGCTCCATACTGGTTCGCTCGCCGCGTTAGCACTCCGAGCAGGAACGCGCCCAGCAGCGCTCCGTAGGCAACTGACGCGATCTGCAATCCCACTTCGACCACGCGGCCGGCCTTATGCAAAGCGATCACGGCTAACCCAAAAAGCACAAGCGCCCACATCAATGTGGCCATCCGCGAAAGCTGCATTTTGCGTCTCTCGTCGACTTGGGGCCGCAGTTGCGCATAGAAATCCATGATGGCGCTCGAAGACAGCGAATTTAGGGCCGCACTCAGGTTCGACATCGCTGCCGCTAAGATCGCCGCGATCAGCAGCCCAGAGACTCCGTGAGGCATATGCGTGACAATAAATGTCGGGTAAATGCGGTCAGCACGTCCGAAATTCGACGAAGGGATGCGGTAATACGCCCACAGCATGACTCCGACCGTCAGGAATAAGGCGAACTGCAACAGGATCGCGAGGCCACTCGAGATCAGGGCCGTCGCCGACTGTTTTTGCCCGCGTGCCGCCAGAAGTCGTTGCACGATCAGTTGATCGGTGCCGTGGCTGGCTGTGGTAAAAAAAGTGCCGCCAATCACTCCTGCCCAAAATGTGTACGGGGTTGCGAAATTCATTCGGAAGTCAAATACCTGAAACTTACCCGCCGCCGCTGCGGCGGAATGGATGGCGTTCCATCCAGCGGGTACAAGGTGCAGAATTGTGGCCAGCCCCACGATTGTCCCGCCCACGTAAATCACCGTCTGCACCACGTCGGTCCAGATGACTGCCGCCAGGCCGCCCTCAAACGTATAGATCAGTGTCAACGCAGTAATGATGGCAATCGATGCCACTTCGCCCGTGCCCAGTGCAATCGAGACGACAATCGACACGGCATAAACGCGGACCCCTTCAGCGGCCGCCCGGGTCAACAAAAACAATCCTGCAGTCAGCGAGCGTAACCCCCTGCCGAAGCGGCGTTCGATAAGTTCGTAGGCGGTGAAAAGATCTCCCCGAAAATAGTGCGGCAGAAGCACCGCGCTGATCACGATGCGTCCAATCAGGTATCCCAGGATCACTTGCAGGAAGGTCAGATTCGTGTCGTACGCCAGTCCAGGGATGCTGATGATCGTGAGCGTGCTGGTTTCGGCCGCCACAATCGAGAGCGCGATCGCCCACCAGGGAATCCCGCGCCCGGCCAGGAAGTAGTCACGCAAGGTCCGTTGTTTCTTGCGGAAACGCAAGCCGAACAGGGTGATGCCGACGAGGTAGATGCCAATGATCGCGAAATCGAGTTCGCTCAAGCCCATATTCGGTGTCGCGCCGGTTCCCAGCCAGCAATTCTTCAACAATACCCAGAACAAGCTCTGCCCGTACTCCTCCTCAGCCGGATGATACTTGCCAGGATAGTCTGCGACCAGCCACAAGTCGGATACTACCGTTGCAAGGCCCTGTCACTGAGAACTGGCAACTGAGAACTGAGAACTGTTAGAACTAACCCGTGCCCTACTACCTCGGCATTGACGGTGGAGGAACCAAGACCACATGTGCGGTCGGCGATGCTACCCACGTGCTCGCCTCCGCGACCGCCGGACCCAGCAATATCGTCCGTGTGGGCGAGGCGCAGACGCGGCAGTCGCTTACCCATGCGGTGCGCCAAGCTTGTGCGGCTTGCGGCATTACGCCCGATCAGGTGCTGCGCACCTGTGTCGGCGCTTCCGGTGCAGCTCGTCCCGAGTTGGGCGCAATCCTGCGTTCCATTCTGGCCGAGATTCTGCCTTCGCCGATTGATGTCGTCGGTGATATGGAGACATCTCTGGAAGCAGCCTTCGGCGATGGTTCCGGTGTGATCGTCATCGCCGGTACCGGCTCAATTTCTTACGGCCGCAATAGAAAAGGCAAGACCTTCCGCGCTGGGGGCTGGGGATTTGAAATCGGCGATGAAGGCTCAGCCCACTGGATAGGGCGCGTCGCGGTCAGTGCACTTCTGCGCGCCAGCGACCTGAAAGGCGAAGCCGTGCTGAGTGCGTCGCTCAGCAAGGCCCTTTTCAAGACCTGGGGTGTTGCTTCACTGCCGGACTTGGCGCGCGCCGCCAACTCCATCCCTCCGCCCGATTTTGCAGCCCTTTTTCCCGCAGTCGCCGGGAGCGACGACGATCTCGCTCGCCAAGTCCTTGGCCGAGCGGGCAGGGAATTGGGCGACCTTGCGTCGGTAGTGATTCAACGGCTCTTCGCCGAGGACGACAGGTGCTCCGTCCCGGTGGCCATGATCGGAGGCGTCTTTCGTCATGCAGCGCTGGTACGGGAGGCTTTCTACAATGAAACGCAAAAGCTGGTGCCCCGCGTACGTGTCCTGGAGGAGGTTGTAGACCCTGTCGAAGGGGCCCTGCGCATGGCGCGCAAGGCAGCCGGGGTCTGATTTGAGGAGACTGAACCGGCCCCAGTTGTCCGCTAGGCACGGCGCCTTACCGATGGCTGACGAAGTCCAGGTCGATGACAATTTAAGCCCCACGGCAGCGGCCCAATCGCAGCCCGACGCGCCTGCCGCTCGCACCGAAGACCTGGCGCTCGCGCAGCTCAAAGATCCTGACCTCAGCTCCGATACCATCGAGAAGATCAGCCGCGATTCAGCGGCCACGAACTCTCGCAAAGTCCGACTGGCTTTGGCCGCGCATTCGCACACCCCGCGCCGCATAGCTCTGAGGCTGATTCGCGAGCTCTACACGTTCGAACTCATGCAATATGCACTTACGCCCGCGGCTGCGGCCGACCTGAAGCGAGTGGCCGAGGAACTGCTGCTCTCCCGCATGAATGCGATCACGTTGGGCGAACGCATCTCGCTGGCACGCCGTTCCTCGACCGCAATCGCCGGAGCGCTGCTGCTCGACAAGGAACAAAAGGTCTGGCAGCCCGCACTTGAGAATGCGCGTTTGACCGAGGCGGCCGTGGTGAAAGCCTTGCAGCGGACAGCGGCCACGTCTGTCTTCGTCGATATGGTGAGCCATCACCCTAAGTGGTCGGTGCG